>FWWM01002476.1_pt1 | contig 49652 bp, 36 predicted proteins | sample 2228351 | NCBI WGS metagenome assembly FWWM01 (sample SAMEA103939774, study PRJEB20133) | metagenome | reverse complement strand
ATTGTTTCCACCCCACAGGTTACCGGATGGTTACCCGATTGTGCAATTATGAGGAAACAGGCTATGTTCGAATAGATTATTTTTGAGGAAACGCGCCCCCTTGACAGCCCGCTCGTAAGGCGGGTACACTACTAATCAAGAAAAGTTACTATTATCAGGAGAAGGAGGTTGCCGATGTCCGCCAAAGAGAAGCATCTCACCTACAAGACCGCGGCGAGCGGCGAGGCGATGCGCATCAAAGACTGGTGGCCCAAGCGCGTGAACCTGGACATCCTGCGCCAGGAGTCCCCAAAGTCTAACCCGATGGGCGAGGACTTCGACTATGTGAAGGAGTTTCAGAGCCTGGACTACTGGGCACTCAAGCGCGACCTCGCCGAGCTGATGACCAAATCACAGGACTGGTGGCCCGCCGACTTCGGGCACTACGGTCCGCTGATGATCCGCATGGCGTGGCACGCAGCGGGAACCTATCGCGTCATGGACGGGCGCGGTGGGGCGAACACGGGGCAACAGCGTTTCCCCCCAACCAGCAGCTGGCCCGACAACGCCAATCTGGACAAAGCGCGCCGCCTGCTGTGGCCCATCAAGCAGAAGTACGGGCGCAGGATTTCGTGGGCAGACCTGATTATCCTCGCGGGCAACGTGGCTCTGGAGACGATGGGCTTCAAGACGCTGGGCTTCGGTGGTGGGCGTGTAGACGCCTGGGAGCCGGATGAGTCCATCTACTGGGGACCGGAGACCAAATGGCTGGCTGATGAACGCCGCATCGGCGAGCATGACTTCCAGAACCCCCTCGCCGCCGTGCAGATGGGTCTGATTTACGTCAACCCAGAAGGACCTAACGGCAAACCCGACCCCGTCGCCGCGGCGCGGGACATCCGCGAGTCGTTCCGCCGGATGAGCATGAACGACGAGGAGACTGTGGCGCTCATCGCAGGTGGACATGCTTTCGGTAAGACGCACGGCGCCGGTCCCGCCAGCCACGTCGGACCTGAACCGGAGGGCGCACCCATCGAAGCACAGGGACTGGGATGGGCAAGCACCTACAAGTCCGGCAAGGGACCCGACACCATCACCAGCGGGCTGGAGGTGACCTGGTCGCAGACGCCCACGCGCTGGAGCAACTACTTCCTCGAGAACCTGTTCAAGTATGAATGGGAGCTGACCAAGAGCCCGGCTGGCGCGTGGCAGTGGGTCGCCAAAGACGCGCCGGAGGTGATTCCCGATGCCTACGACCCGAACAAGAAGCATCGCCCCACGATGCTGACGACCGACCTGGCTCTACGCTTCGACCCGATTTACGAGAAGATTTCGCGGCGCTTCCTCGAGCATCCGGAAGAGCTCGCCGATGCCTTCGCCCGCGCGTGGTTCAAGCTGACCCATCGCGATATGGGCCCGCGCAGGCGTTATCTGGGGCCCGAAGTACCGCAGGAGGATTTCCTGTGGCAGGACCCGCTACCGGAACTGGACCATCCGGTCATCGACGAAAAAGACGTCGCCGAGCTGAAGGCGAAGATTCTGGCGTCGGGTTTGTCCACCTATGAGCTGGTGTACACCGCCTGGTCTGCCGCGTCCACCTACCGCAACTCGGACAAGCGGGGTGGTGCCAACGGCGCACGCATCCGGCTGGCTCCCCAGAAGGACTGGGACGTGAACCATCCGGAGCAACTGCAGAAAGTGCTGGGCGTGCTGGAAGGCATCCAGCGCGAGTTCAACGCGCAGGCGCAGGGGGGCAAGAAGGTCTCGCTGGCAGACCTCATCGTGCTGGGCGGATGCGCCGCGATTGAGGACGCCGCGAGAAAGGCGGGCTACGAGGTCACCGTGCCCTTCATTCCGGGGCGCGTGGACGCCACGCAGGAACAGACCGACGTCGAATCCTTCTCCTATCTGGAGCCGGTTGCCGACGGCTTCCGCAACTACGTGCATCCCGACGTGCTGGAGCCTGCCGAGTACCTGCTGGTGGACAAGGCGCAACTGCTCAGCCTCACCGTGCCGGAGATGGTGGTGCTGATCGGCGGAATGCGTGCGCTGGGTGCGAACTACCAGCGGACCAGGCACGGCGTGTTCACCGACCGCCCGGGCGTGCTGAGTAACGACTTCTTCGTGAACCTGCTGGACATGAGCACCGAATGGGTTCCCGTGGACAAGGACGCCATGCTGTTCGAAGGGCGCGACCGCAAGACGGGGCAGGTGCGCTGGACGGCTACCCGCGCCGACCTCGTCATCGGCGCGCACGCCGAACTGCGGGCTGTTGCCGAGGTGTACGGCGCCAGCGACGGTGAGGAGAAGTTCGTACACGACTTCATCGCCGCCTGGCACAAGGTGATGAACCTCGACCGCTTCGACATCTGGCACGATCCGGCGGCTCATTTCGCAAAGAGCCGCAAGTAACACTTCGTGGCGGCGGGCTACCGCCCGCCGCCTCTCCTCATACGCAGAGGCTTCGGCTCACCGCGATGTTCGTCCTCCATAGATGACGTGCGAGGAGCCGGTCCACTCGCACTTCCAGCCGCCACCACCCCGCCGGGAATTTCTCAAAAAATCCTCTCACCCGCCCTGAAAAAAGCTTGCTTTCGGACGAGACTTGCTATATAACATGAGAAAAGCCAACCGGGAGGCGGGGCAGGCGCCTTCAGTTACGACCCCGCGCAGAACCCGACGGTGTTCAAGGGACAGACCCGCACCTACAACGCGAACAACCAGCTGGTGGGTTCGGGCTTCCAGTATGACGGCAACGGCAACCCGGTGCAGTATCGGGGGGTGTCGTTGCAGTTCGATGTGGAGAACCGCCTGCTCTCCTTTGGCAACGTGCTGACGGCGGGTTACAACGGCGATGGCTTGCGGGCATGGAAGCAGACGGCGTTGGGCAGGAGGTATTTCCTGTATGACGGCGAAGAGCCGGTGTGTGAGCTGGACGCTGTGGGCAACCCGGTGGCGGCGGTGCTGTTTGGGGCGAACGGGTTGCTGGTGTATGGCGGGGTCGGCTACCAGTTCGATCCGCAGGGCAACGCCACCCACCTGCTGAACGCCAACGGGGTTGCGGGTGCGCATCTGGCGTATGATGCGTGGGGTCAGTTAGTGTCGGGCAGTAACCCCACTCCTTACGGCTACAAAGCGCAGTGGGGGTGTTACACGGATACCGAGACCGGCTTGCTGTTGCTGACCTATCGCTACCTTGACCCCGTGACGGGCAGGTTTTTGACGAGGGACCCGATAGGCATGGAGGGCGGAGTGAACCTGTATGGGTATGTGGGGAATGGGGTGGTGATGAAAGCGGACCCTGCAGGGTACGCCATTTGGTATGAGGTTCCGTTTATGTTTTAACCTATCTATGCCCATGCATTCATCGAGTTCGAGTTCATCAAGTGTTTCGGCGAATACTCCATAGGGTTTTGGCCGAGTGGCGAACGTCCGGGGTGGGGCGAATGGCATATACCGGATGATTACGAGCCACGCCCCCCAACTTGGGACCGTAAACTTCGGATAAGAGACCAGATAGGCGATATCGAGTTCGAGCGTGCCTTGTGTGAATGCATTCGTCAAAGTGTGGGCAGCAAGTTTAGACTGTATATGTTCGTGGGCAGTAATTGTGGAACGTGGGTCAGGGAGATGTGGGAGTGCGCACGCAAGAAGCGATACGGTGAGCCGCGCCCTCTTCCTGCGCCACCTCGCCCCGACCCATTTCGCGAGGTAAGACCGGGCGAGTGCATCCAAATCAGCCCCGGGAGGCAAGTATGCGGCTGAGAACTATGACGGTCATCCTGATAGCGGTGTTGACAGGCTTCATGGCGGCAATCTACCTGCACAATTACATCCTTATAGCCAAGTATGGCAAGCCGGTATGGGGAAGCTTCCCACTGGTGTGGGAACTCAGCAAATGTGGGGTGTTGTTCGTCAGTCAGGGACCCAGCCACGCGGCTTTGCCGCTGCGCAACCGTGCAGGCGAGCAAATTGTCGGTAATCCTTCGCCAGCAGTGTGCAGTCAGGGCATCTTCTACTGGTCTGCCGATGACTCCAGCATTGCTCACGTAAAGTCGGATGGGACCGTCAGCTGGATTGCGGTGCCAGCAAAATGGGAAAGTTGCCAGCTGAGATGCAGTAAAAACGAAGTGTTCGTTCAAGTTTACGAACGCTTTGCAGGCGTCGGTGAGCGTCAGGTGTTTCGATTGAGAGGGGACGTGTTTGAGCGTATACCCGATGCCTTAGCGGTGGAAACCCAACCCGATTGCGATGACTATGCTACTTTCGGGAAGGCTGGGTATGTGCACCTGCGCCGAGCCGAAGGACAGGTATACCATGTTATCAAAATCGACACGGAACCGTGGCAGTGGTCGGTGGATTTCTCCGCGAGAAGGGTATTTATCGTCGATGCGGGCTTACTGTATGGCTTTGGGGACAACTGGAAAAAGCGGTTTTTGCCTCCGCCCTCTGTTTATTTCACCGGTGTCGCCGCTTTACCGTCACACCGCTTGATAGCAGTATCAGCATACGACAAAGCGACCGGTAATGGCGTCGTCCTGCTCTACGATTACAATGGGAAGTTGCAGGGCTATGCGTGGAAAGGCAGCGGCTTGCCGCTCATCGTGCCTTCGTCTGGGCTAGATGTCGGGCGCACTTTCCCGCAGAAGCATCTGGTGTTTGTATCCAACACATCCCTTGGTCGATATTGGTTCAAGGAGCCGTCTGAATGATGGCTGTGTTGCAAGTCAGGCGACCGCGCATACCTGCTCGGAAGATCTTCCAGAGCTGAGAGATGACAGAAATGAAACAACAACTGTCATTCTGAGTGCACGCGAAGAATCTCTGAGATGCTTCGGCTGACGCCTCAGCATGACAATAACGATGCCAACCGCTGGAGGGCGAGGCTCCGTCCGAGCCAACTCTTGCCTCCTAACGGCTCACCGATAGGCATGGAGGGCGGGGTGAACCTGTATGCGTATGTGGGGAATGGGGTGGTGATGGGGGTAGACCCATCGGGACTGAAAGTGCGGTTCTGCGCCCGTCCCACTGTCTTTCCAAACCTCAATGGAGGTGACTTAGACACCGCTCACTGGTTCTTGTGGAGCGATCTCTGCTCCCAAACGCGGTTTGCTTGACATTAGCAGACCCGGTTCCATAATACGAGGATGTTTGGATAACATGGGCGGATATGGAGTCGGGTCCCTCCGATGCTGGGACATTGGAGCATCCGCCGCTCAAGAACGGTGTGTGTGCAAGCTTGCCGACAACGCCGCGAAAGGATACGTCATGTGCGGGAGAGTTTGGAACCACTACAATGCGTTCCGGCAGAACTGTCAGGACTTCACAAACTGCGTTCTGAAAAAGTGCGGCTTGCCTTATAGGAAATACACGTTTCACGGTGGATGGGGGGACTATGACCCGAACCCGTTCTGGATACAAAGGCGATAATAGAATGCCCTCCCCCCTGCTCATCGTGGATAGTATACTGGTTGGCGGCGGCTCCGCGGCAGGGCTGGTAGGAATGGGCAGGGCACTGCAAGTGATACTGAGCACTCCAGAGTTGCAGGGTATGCCTCTCTTTCACATCGGTACCTGGTGGGTCTGTATAGTCGTTACAACCGTCATGGTAGTTATACTGCTCCCGCTCGGCTGGGCGGTTGCGACAGTGGACGCGGTGATATGTCGCTACCTACAGCACCAATGGTTGGGTTGGTTGGTGAGTGCCCTATTGGTGTCGGCTCTGGCGATAGGGGTGAGCCTATCTTGGTACCGTTGGATTGCTTTGGGTTTGCCATTGACGGTGGACGTAGAGCGTTTGCAGGTATGCCTGATAGTCTCGCCACTTGCTGTGATGGCGCGGCGGACCTACGTGCGCGTCATGCAAGGCAAGGGGCGCTACCGAGTGGACACAGACACTAGTGGCTGAGCATAGGGTAATATACCAGAGGATGGGATGCATGGATTGACCGCCTCGCAAGACCTATCGCTACCTTCAGTGACGAAACAATCTGCTCGGATTACCGCGAACTACAGGGGACTGCTTCGGCTGGCTCTGCCTGTCCGACAGAACTCCGTCCTGAATGATCTTGAGCCTTTACAGGAAAGCGTGCGCCGCCGTCGAACCGATATACACGGGGTGAACGCGATGCGAGCCGTTGCCTGCGGAATCGTGCTCGTGCTGTGGCTGGCATCCTGCCAGACGGCAAAACCGCCTGCATCCGAAGGAGGTGGCAAGATGGACATCCGCTTGACCAGCAGTGCCTTCACCGAAGGCGGAATGATCCCGCGCAAGTACACGTGCGACGGCGCAGACGTGTCGCCGCCGCTGGCGTGGGACAACGTTCCAGAGGGCACGAAGAGCTTCGCCCTCATCTGCGACGACCCCGACGCCCCGATGGGCACTTGGGTGCACTGGGTGCTGTTCAATCTGCCAGCGGACACGCGCAGTCTGCCCGAAGCCATGCCTCCCGACAGGGAACTGTCCAACGGCGCACGCCAGGGTACCAACGACTTTCGCAAGATCGGCTACGGTGGTCCCTGTCCACCCGGAGGCACGCATCGCTACTACTTCAAACTGTACGCCCTCGACACCATGCTCGACCTACCTGCCGGAAGCACCAAAGCGCAACTGCTGAAGGCGATGGAGGGACATGTGCTGTCGGAAGGGCAATTGATGGGCAAATACGGCAGGTAAGGAGTGGCGCGGTTGAAAGACGTGCTGGTGGGGGTGTACTACTTCGCAGGCTGGTGGCGTGACCAGCCCAACAAGTGGACGACGGCGGGGCGCGACTGGCGCAACGACTATCCCGACCGCGTGCCCCTGCTGGGCGAGTATGTGGAGGCGTCCACCATAGAGCGCGAGATTGAAGCCGCCGCCAGCCACGGGGTAGATTTCTTCCAGATTCTGTGGTATCCGCAGAACAAAGCCGATGTTCACCCCCACCTTTCCCGCCTCAACGACGGTCTACGCTTCTTTGTGCAGGCACGCAACGCCGACAAGATGCACTTCACGCTCGAGTTTGTCAACCATGACCCCTTCAGCCTGAGCACCGACGAGGACTGGGACTCCGCCTGTGTGGAGTGGATTGCAGCGATGCGCCACCGTCGGTATCTGCGCGTGGGCGGGCGTCCGGTGTTCAAAATCCACAGTCTGCACCATTTTCTTCAGCAGAACGGGGGCGATGTGGCTCGGATGGCTCAGCGGGTGGAGCGTCTGCGCCAGCTGGCGCGCAGTGCCAGCGTGCCCAACCCGCTCATCGGTGCAGGGGTGATGGCAACCGGCGTGCCGAAGGGGGATGCGGTGGCGCCCTTCGACTGCCTCACCACCTACATGGACGTGCCCAACCTGCCCCAGCGCGCGACGCCCTATCCCTACGCCCGCCTGCTGGCGCTGGCGGAAGAGGCATGGCAACGCTACGCCTCCGACAGCGAGAAGCCGTATGTGCCCTACCTGCCCGCAGGCTGGGATCCCCGGCCGTGGCAGGACCCGCGTCCCAGCTTCGCCTTTCCCGTGCGCGAGCAGTGGAAGGAAGCATTGCTGAAGGTGAAATCCGCCCTCGACAGGCATGAACGGCTGGGCTTTCCGAAGGTGGGCGGCAGGCAAAAGGCGGTGCTTATCTACGCCTGGAATGAGTACGGTGAGGGTGGCGTCGTCGCGCCCACCCGCGGCGAGGGCTACATGAAGCTGGAAGTCATTCGGGAAGTGTTCGGGGCGAGAACAGTTCTGCGCGATGGATGAAGCACGAGATGTCGCCCTTCGCCGCCGCAAGGGCGCGTAGTACCTGGGTGAACACGGGTGTGAGGTGCTGGAGCACCTCACACCCCCTCCATACAACAACGGCGCCGACCTCCAGCACCTCTTCGGTGAAATCAGAGTTCCAACTTCGCTCAAAGTGACGGGAATGTGCTGTTCAATCACATGTGGAGGCACACAACATGTTGTGGTGCAGGGCTATGCAGGGTGGTACATATTGTATGGAGCGGGGGACGGGAATCGAACCCGCACCGCCAGCTTGGAAGGCTGGAGCTCTGCCATTGAGCTACCCCCGCTCGTGCTGGTCGGGGTGACTGGACTCGAACCAGCGACCTCTTGGTCCCAAACCAAGCGCTCTACCAACCTGAGCTACACCCCGCCCTTCGCGCTATTATTATAGTCCAAAAGCGAGCGTCCGTCAAGGTACGCTCGCCTCAGAAAGCGAAAGGTCACATCATCGCGCTACGATATCATTGTTGTTTCGTGGACAGCGTGCGCCGGCGAGCACGTAACATAGAACTGCCCAAGCCTACGACCCCTATGCCCAGCGCGATCAAAGAAGAGGGTTCGGGAATCACAGCAGGAGATGTAGCAGGCACACGACCACTTGTCCAGTTGTGTGCTGCGCCCCAAAGTAGCGCCACCGCTCCGATCCACAGCAAAGGCTCGCCCGATGCAAGGTAGGCTGCAGCCTTGTCGTCATCCTCTTCCGACTCTATGGGCGCCTGTTCAGACCGCAAGGCAGACCTCGAAAGCGCCGTAACTACTACTGGTGAGCCAGATGCTGGAACTGTGTCCTCGTAAAGCAGACCAGCTACAGTCAAATTCCCCTGCAACGTGTCAGCCGACCATGTGCGGCCCAGTGCCTTCTGCGTGCTGAAGTTGGAGAGCAAACTCTTACCAGAGGAGGCAGACGCTTGAGCCGAAGGTTTACTTGCGTGACGCACTAGACGAACCTCGGACGATTCGGTGCGCTCCTGATGGCGCGTATCCCCTGCGATCTGCACTTCGTCGGTCAACACAGCGCGCTTCTTCTGTGCCGGCGAGCGCAAGCGTGATGTGTCCATAGCTTGCGGCTCCGCGGCCACAGGTGGTTGCTCCTGTAGCGCAGGTGAAAACCTTATGGGAACGCGCCGATACTGCTCCCACAAAGATAGAACCGGTAGATTCTGTGCCTGCACAGGCATAATAATACCGAATGTGATTATACATGCTAGAGCACAGAAGCAAAACCGAAACCAGCAGTGTACTGTGTGCATATGCTCGTCTCCTTGCAGACATCTCGGTTGCGAGACATCGCTCTGACCTGTATTCGAGTATACACGCCGAAGCCCCCGCAGTAAAGGGGTTTGCTCTGAGATAATTACGGGATTTTTACCCATTAGCCTACCCGAATCGCCTGCTACAACAGATGCTCCAGCCCCACAATCAGCCCCTGCACGCTCCGCGCCTTGCGAATGGCAAGCATCACGCCAGGCATGAACGAGTTGCGGTCTATCGAATCGTGCCGGATGGTCAGCGTCTCGCCTTTACCGCCAAAGATGACCATCTGGTGAGCTACCAGACCGGGCAGTCGTACGCTGTGCACCGGCACGTTTGCCACCGTAGCGCCTCGCGCCCCTTCAAATTTCTGTTCCTGCACCAGCTGGCGTGGTCGCTCGGTGCGGGCGGCGGCGATCATCTCCGCGGTGCGTATGGCTGTGCCGGATGGCGCGTCGATCTTGCCATCGTGGTGCAGTTCGATAATCTCTGCGTTGGGGAAGTAGCGTGCCGCCTCTTTGGCAAACTGCATCATCAGCACCGCGCCGATCGCGAAGTTGGGTACGATGATGCAAGCCGTGCCCGTGCGCTGAACCGCCTCCCGCACGTCGGCGATGGTCTGTGCCGAGAAACCACTGGTGCCCACGATGGGGATAACGCCATGTTCCAGCGCAGTATGAATATGACTGACTGCCGCACCCAGCGTCGTGAAATCTACCAGCACATCCGGCTGGCTCTGCATTAGAGCCTCGCCCAGATGGTCGGTGACGGTGACGCCCAGCGGATGCCCCAGCGCGATGATGCCGATATCTTCGCCCACATGCTGTTTGTCGATCGCGCTCACCAGTGTCATGTCCGGCTGTTTCTGCACCGTTTGCACCACCAGAGTGCCCATGCGCCCGCAGGCGCCCGCCACTGCGACGCGGATCGGCTCTTCGTTAATCGTGCTCATGCCCCTCGTCTCCTCCTTCCGAAAAACTGCCGATGGCGGCGATTGCCATTTCGCCGTTGCCGAACAGGTCGCGCGCCGTCTGAACCACCTGCTGGGCGTCCACCTGCTCGATACGCTCGGTAATCTCCTCTGTCGTAATTACTCGCCCGTGGAAGAGCAAACTGCGGGCGTTTGCCGACATACGCCCGTTGACGCTCTCGGTGCTCATCAGCAGTCCGCCACGCAGCTGGTGTTTGGCGCGCTCTACCTCTTCTTCCGTCACCTCGCCGTTACATACCGCCTGCAACTGAGCCTGCACCACATCCAGCACCTCGGCATAGTTCTCTGGACTGCAGTTCGCATGCACGACAAAGTATCCTCCCTCCCGATATGCCACCGCGCTGGAGCTGATGTGATACACCAGTCCCCGCTTCTCCCGCACCTCCTGAAACAGGCGACTGCTCATGTTGCCGCCCAGCAAGGTGTCCAGCACAGCCAGAGTATATCTTCGCTCGTCGAAGATGCTGACACCTGCCGTACCCATGCAGAAGTGTATCTGACGGGTGGGATGGGAAAGCAGGCGTCGGCTGGCGTGGGGGCGTGCGGGGCGCAGGTTCAGCCGGGGCTGGCTGGTGGGCATGTCGCGAAAGAACCGCTCAACCATAGCCATGAGCTGATCGGCATTCACCTGTCCCGCGGCGGCGATGACCGTGTTGGGGGCAATGTACCTCTCTGTCATCACGCGCTGGATGTCCGCCCGCTGGAACGACCGGATGGTGCGCTCCTCACCGATGACGGGATGCGCCAGCGGATGGCGTTGCCACAGCGCCTTCGCGAACAGGTCGTGCACGTAATCCTCCGGATAGTCCATCAGCTCGCGCAGTTCTTCCAGCACCACCTGCTTCTCGCGCTCGATGTCCTGAGCATCCAGACGGGGAGACAGGAGCATATCGGAGAGCACGTCCAGCGCGACCTCCAGGTCCTCGGGCAGGACGCGCACCATGAAGGCAGTGTACTCCTTGTCGGTTTCGGCGTTGATGTAGCCGCCGCGCCCCTCGATCTCGCGCACAATGTCCAGCGCATCACGTCGCGCAGTGCCCTTGAACAGCATGTGCTCGATGAAATGGGCGATGCCTCGTTCGGCGGCGCGTTCATCGCGGGAGCCAGTGCCGATGTATACCCCTACCGCTACCGAGCGTGCAGAGGGCATCGGTTCACAGACGACGCGAAGACCGCTGGACAGTGTGAAGGTCTGGATGGGCATCTGACGAATATTCCTCCGCCCTTCTCCCCTCTCTCAACGGGTGAGAGAGGGGAGGGGTCACTGCAAGCCTGGTGCCTTAGCGTTTCGGGCGGAATCGTGCCCGCGGAGTATCGTCATCGCCCCGGTGGCGACGAGCGTCTCCACCGCGTCCGTAGCCAGACGGTTCATGCCCACCCTGCGGGGGACGCGAACCACCAGCATGGGGCGCAGCACCGCCGGAAGCCTGCCCGCTGAAGACGTTGTGCAGTCCACGTGCGCTCAGGTTGATCCTGCCGAGGTTGTCGATCTCCACCACCTTCACCAGGATCTCGTCGCCCACCTTAACGAGTTCGTCGGCGCGGCGCACCCGCTGTTCCGACAGCTGCGACAGCGGTACCAACCCTTCCTTGCCCGGCAGGATTTCCACGAATACCCCCAGCGAGGAGGTGCGGGTCACCTTGCCGAGGAAGGTCTCGCCAACCGCCACATCGCGGGTGAGATCCTCGATCATCTTGCGCGCGCGTTCGCCGCTCTCCTCGTCGTCGGCGGCGATGTACACGCGACCGTCCTGCTCGATCTGGATGCGCGTGCCGGTGTCGGCGAGGATTTTCTTGATGATGCGCCCGCCCGGACCGATGACATCGCCGATCTTGTCGGGATGAATCTCCATGACGATGATGCGCGGGGCGTAGGGGCTGATGTGGTCGCGCGGCTTGTCGATGGTCTCCAGCATCCGCTCGAGGATGTACAGCCTGCCCTGTCGCGCCTGCTCCAGCGCCCGCTCGAAGACCGGACGCGGGATGCCCGAAATCTTGGTGTCCAGCTGCAGGGCGGTAATGCCCTTCGCGGTGCCGGCGACCTTGAAGTCCATATCGCCGGAGAAGTCCTCCATGCCCTGAATGTCGCTGAGCACCACCCACTCATCGCCCTGCGTCATCAAGCCCATCGCCACGCCTGCCACCGGCGCCTTGATCTGCACCCCGGCGTCCATCAATGCCAGCGTGGAACCACACACACTCGCCATCGACGTCGAGCCGTTCGATTCCAGCACTTCTGAAGTGAGCAGGATGGCGTAGGGGAACTCTTCCTCGGGCGGAATCATCGGGCGCAGGGCACGCTCTGCCAGCGCACCGTGCCCGATCTCACGCCTGCCCGGACCGCGCAGGGGACGGGTCTCGCCCACGCTGTACGGCGGGAAGTTGTAGAAGTGCATGTAGCGCTTGAACCCGTCCTCTTCCAGCGTGTCGATAATCTGCGCCTCCTCCATTGGGCCCAGCGTGACGCTGGTCAGCACCTGCGTCTGCCCGCGCGTGAACAGGGCAGAACCATGCACCCTGGGCAACAGCCCGACCATGCAGGAGATGGGGCGGATTTCGTCGTACTTTCTGCCGTCGGGGCGCACCTTATACTCCAGAATCAGGCGCCGTACCTGCTCTTTAACCACCTTATCGGCGGCTTCGCGCAGGTCGGTCTCCTGCTCGGGGTATTCGGGCAATAGCGCCTGCACGATCTCTTCCTTCAGCAGTTCGATCGCTTCCTCGCGCGCCGATTTGTCCGGTTGCTGGATTGCCTGAAGTACCTGATCGGCGAACTGCTCGCGCACGCGCGTCAGGATGTCCTCCGGCACGGCGTAGATGGGCACCTCGGCTTTGACCGTGCCCACTTTGGCGGCGAGCTCCTCCTGCATGGCGCAGATGGGCTTGATGTGCTCGTGTGCCAGGTCGAGTGCTTCCAGAATCTCCGCCTCGGAGATTTCGTTGGCGCCCGCCTCCACCATCACGATGTAGTCCTTGGTGCCCGCGACCACCAGGTCCAGGTCGCCGTTCTCCACCTGGTCAAAGGACGGGTTGATGACCCATTCGCCGTTCACCTTGCCGATGCGCACCGCGCCCACCGGACCGTTGAACGGGATGTTGGAGACGGTCAGCGCCGCGGACGCTCCGATGATGGACAGCACATCGGGCAGGTGTTCATTATCCACCGACAGCGGCATGGCGATGACCTGCACCTCGTTGCGCATCCCGCTGGGGAACAGCGGTCGCAGGGGGCGGTCGATCAGACGGGCGGTCAGCACCGCTTTATCGCTGGGGCGACCTCCTCGCTTGATAAACCCGCCGGGAATTTTGCCGACGGAGTACTTGCGTTCTTCATAGTCCACCACCAGCGGGAAGAAGTCGATGTCGGTTCGCGCTTCCCGGCTCATGGTGGCGGTGCACAGCACGATGGTGTCGCCCGAACGCACCAGAACGGCACCGTTTGCTTGCTTGGCGACGCGGCCGGTCTCGATCTGAATGAGCTGACCGGCTACTTCCACTTCGACGGTGTGTATCATGGACAGACGAAACTCCTCTTGTTGAGTATACGGTTCTGGCTATGCAGGATGGGGTCTACTGCTTACTGCGGATGCCCAGGGACCTGACCAGCGCGCGGTAGCGCTGAATATCCTGCCGAGCCAGATAGTCGAGCAATCGCTTGCGCTCACCAACCAGCATCATCAGTCCGCGCCGGGTGTGGTAGTCGTGCTTGTGCTGGCGCAGGTGCTCGGTCAGCAGGTTGATGCGCGCGGTCAACAGAGCCACCTGCACTTCTGGCGAGCCCGTGTCGCCCTCGAAGCGCTGGTACTTCTGAATAATCTCGGCTTTCTGCTCCTTGGTCAGCGGCATTCTGCGTGCATTTCCCCCTTTCCGTTGTGGGATGGTTGTGTGGTGCGTCGCTCAGCTTTCACCGTCCACGTGCCGTTCTACGGTTGTCCCCAGGGGGACAACGGCACAACGGCAGCAGGCGATGCATGGCTGACGCACCACTGTAGTTTAGCATATTTGCAGGGAGAAGTCAATTTGCGCTGGGGCGCGTCCTCCATGACGGCGGTTGTCCACGCCCTCATCCTGCCCACTAAGTCAGGCGCGAGATCGCTGAAGACGCATTTGATCAGCGATTTGTGGCTGGAGCGTCAGAAAGCATCCTGCCAGAAGACAGCGGCGGCTGAAACCTTTGACCAGCGCAAGTTCGGCTTCAGCCGCCGAATGCGAGGCGAGACCTGCCCACTACCTCCTGCGCAGTTGCTCCAGTGCATTCGTGATGCGTGAACGCACGCCTTTGTCTGGTTCTACACGCATCCGCTCTTCCAGGACGGCGATGCAGGCGGGAGTGCCAGCGCGTCCCAGCGCCTTAGCTGCCGCGTAGCGCACATTTGCGTAGGGATGGGTAGATAGCAACTCGACCAGCAGAGGCTCTGCGCGAGGGTCTCCTAGTTCTCCTAAAGCATCGATCGCGCTCAACTGTAGATGGAAATCCGTGCTCTTCGCCGCCTCCATCAACTCAGGCAGTGCAGAAGGGTCGCGTATCTGGCCAAGAGCCGTTGCGGATACGCGTTGCAAACGCCGACTTCCTGTCTCCAAAATGTGGAGGAGATAGGGGAGTGCCTCCTTCGCTCTTAGGTTTCCCAATGCACCGATGATCTCAGCTGCAACATCCTCCGGTCTGGAACTCTCTGGTGGATTCTGCAGGAAATCCAACAGCACAGGGATGCATTCTACGCCCATGTGGCTCAGTACGGCGCTGATGCCCCTGCTAGGTCCTTTCCCCCCAGCCGCTTCGAGCATTAGCCGCACCGTTTCTCGAACACCTAAGCCCCTTGTGCGTATGTCCCAGTATGCCCAGATGGGGTCAGCCTCTTCTGGCTCAAGATGATAGTCGGCAAGGGTGAGTCGATACAGCCCCAGGTTCTCCCTGAGCTCGTCGAGAACCGTTGGGTGACCGAATTGCGCGAGCTGGTGAGCTATAACGGGGCGGTTAAACAACCAGGCTGCTCGCGGAAGCTTCTGTCGGGCGTCCTTCAACGCTTCCATAATCGCTGGCAGGGTATCGACGGCATGTAGCCGTGCCAATGCCCTAATCCCAGCGCTCATGCGAATCAACGCCGCTGAGGTAATTGCCCCCTTCGCGTTCCTAGAATCCGGGTAGTCTTCATATCGCGTCACCCAGTTCAACATGGTTCTTTTGTAAGCGTCGATTCCCTGTGCTCTTGCCTTCACCCGCTCGATAGCCAGACTTGCTATCAGTACATCCCTACTGGTAAGCCAGTCGTTCTGCTGATGTCTGCGTTCGATAAACTGTTCTACAGCTGGTAGCAGGTCAAGCGTGCCAACATCCCCCAATCTGTTAAAGACATATACCCGCGTCTCCAGCCAGAACTGGTCATCCGGCGAACTAGCTCCTGCTATCACTCGGCTTGTCTTATGCTTTTCCATGAACTTGATATGCTGGTCCAGATATTCCAGTAGCACCGCCGGGTTCTTTTCGGATTCGCGGTGTATCTGCAACCAAAGAGATGGGGTTGCTCGTAGTGCAATAGCAGGCATTGCCGTCCTCTGCTTCGCGGACGGTAGGTCCGCAAAAGCAACAACGCTGGCGAGAAGAAGACCGAAACAAATCGTAGAGAGTGTGGTTGTCATCGTGTGCCTCCTAGTTTCCTTAGAAGTCTTGCCGTCCACTGACAGCCCAGTCTTGGTTATCAAGAGACCCTACTAGAAAGCCGTCCCATTCGCCCCACAGCCGAGCGTAGGCTTCCGGGTCGTAGATTGGCTCGCTAGGAACACTTCCTAAGCAGCCTGCCCACCACATGTGTACTGCATATTCATTAAGCGGGTCGAAGTGAAAAATGTTTACCAACTGCTGCTCGCCAGCATCCGGAAGCGAGTCTGCGTCGGTGTCGATGCCGTTAGTTCCACTGAGAGGAAGCCAATGGCCGGGCCCCCCCAATATTGGACGTGGCAAAACCGCCCCACATGCTGACGAAGAGGTCTCGATGAGCGAATTCATGAACCACGACCTTCATAAGCAGGTCGTTCCAGTCGGCATTCAAGCCGTATGTATCACACACCATATTGCGTTGCACAGAGCTTGGGAAGAGGTAGATTCGACCTCTGTATTCCTCGTCAAACTGGTGTTCTTCGGGGGCGAACAGTCCCAGGAAGTCAAAAAACGCCGCGATGTGTACCCCTAGTGCCCTCAATTGCTCAGCCTCTTCTTCAAACATGTCCAGAATATCCTCAGTGGGGGCTGCAGCCCAATGCACGATGGGGTAATTCTGTCCCCCATATGTGTATTCTTCGTTGAATCGGGGTATGATGCTTCCCCAGTGTCCAGGCAGGTCATGGAACCAGTTAGGGACTTCAAACACGCCGAAAATAGATCGCCCCCGTGAGTCGTCCAGCAGCTCGTTATACTCCGGGTGCTCCATGTCAAACCCCAGCAGAGCTCGGGCCGTCGTCTGTACCTGTATCTCTTGCCTGCCGACTGGTGGAGGAAGCTGGATACTGAACAGCGCTGTCGCACTGAAGTCAAACCATCCATGCTCATAATGCTGGGCGATAGCCGGCCCGACGAAACAGGCTCTGCCATATTCGTCACCGGGCACCTCTTGCCTTCCCCAAGGGGTGTCGAATGTAACGCTCTCCAGCTTCCAGGCACCCCGTCGACTGCCAGCAAGAAACTCCGGAAAGCACAGATTGTTAGCATCAGCACCGCTGGGTATGAGCGTACCCGAGACCTCTCTGCGCAACATGTCCACAGCGTGCACGCGAACGCCGATAGAGTCGATGGAGAACTTCTTATCTGCATACTCTTCGCCCTCACGCGGTGTGACAAAGAAGGCGTTGATGCGCGGCGTGCGGGAATACCGGCGCTTGTATGTATGTTGGGCAGCGAGAAACCCCGACGCGCCGGCAACCTTTACCGACCAGTATCCAGATTCCGGAAGCCGCATGGTGACCGCTGTACCTGTTGGAACGTTATCCAGAAAATACACCACCTGGTTCGGATCATCTTCTCGCTGAGCCTCGACCCGCACCCACTTCGGGGCGCCATACCATCGTTCCAGGTCCACGCGCACATTGAGGGCATACCCCCCATTTTGAGGCGCGGGCTGTCTTGGAAGTAACGGATCAAACGGGTCTGCACCTAACTGCCCGAAGTTGGTGGTCAGGATGTCGAAGTCAAAGAGGGTCACCTCCATATCGCCGTCCAAATCCGCGCGGGGGTCCCAGTTGGGGTCGCCCGGCACGCTGCCAAAAGCGTCCACAAGGATACCGAAGTCGTAGAGGGTCACTTCATTGTCGCCGTCGCAGTCGCCATTGAGGAGGGTAACCGAAAGGTTCTGCGCCTGTACGGGAGCACAAAGCCAGCACAGGATCAGCACTGTCCAGGCGACAAGGGGGGGTAGAAACGCGCCATTTGCAAGACATCGTCGGCTACCTCCTTCTCGTTGAAATCAGGGTTTGGTGTTGTTGATTGGATTATACAGCTTGTGCTGTGGAGTTGTCACGGGGCGAGGAGGGTGCTAAGCCTGTATGCAATCTCCTGCTCGCAGCACGGGTATCCCCGCCCATGTGTGCCAGTACCCGCTTTCGCCGGCTCCATCGTGTCACCCTGAGCCAACGACCTGCGCGTTTAGCACGGGCAAGATTCCCATGCCACTGTTTTTCAAACTCACTCTCAGGGACAGGCTCACGGTTCAATCACCACCGCGTCACCCTTCTGTAACACGGCGAACAGCTCCTCAATATCGGGGTTCTCCAACGCGATGCAACCGATAGTCCAATCGCTCTGAGTGCCCCCACCGTGCAGTCCGATGGCGCCGCCCAGCGCGGTGTTCCAGAGAGGACATCGTCCCTCGTCCAACGCCCGCACAATAGCCTCATATTCTCTGCGGGAGATAATTCCTTGCCTCAGACCGCGCTCAGCGTCTTCGGTAGACGGGTAACTGATGGCGATAAACAGGTGGAACGACCTGCTGGGGTACTTATCGCACACCGTGAACTCGCCTTCGGGCACTTTGCCATCGCCCTCTCGTTCTTTGTCGCCGAGAGGTGACCTGCTGAGAGCCACATGGTATTCCCTGAGCAACCGTTCTCCAGAGAAAAGAAGCAACCTTCGCTGGCTCTTGTGCACGACCACCCGCCGATGCGGTGGTGGAAATGGCACTCCCTTTGCTTCACAGAGCATTCGCAGACGCTCCTGCGCCGATTCCAGCTGGGGCGGGGCAATCTTCTGGCGATAAACGAACCACGCAATCACCGCGATTAGAAGCAGGACACTCGCCATAACCGTGAGAAACCATCGCCAGCCGCGCGTTTTCGCTACAGGATGCACGGTCATCACCTCGCAAGCAACAGTCGCGCACAGCAACTACTGGCAGGATGTTCACCGCTTTCCCGCGAAAAGCCTCTAAGGGTGTTTGAAAACCTCAAGGACATGGGCACGGTCGGGTCTTGTCGCATCATGACCCCTCTCCCGTCCTCTCCCCGACGCGGGGAGAGGCGCAACGCCCCTTCCCTCGCAGGGAAGGGGACGGGGGTCAGGTCTACCGGCGAGCCGGTGGAGGGCGATGTGACCCCTCTCCCGTCCTCTGCCCGACGCGGGGAGAGGCGCAACGCCCCTTCCCTCGCAGGGAAGGGGACGGGGGTCAGGTCTACCGGCGAGCCTGTGGAGGGCGATGTGACCCCTCTCCCGTCCTCTGCCCGACGCGGGGAGAGGCGCAACGCCCCTTCCCTCGCAGGGAAGGGGACGGGGGTTAGGTCAATCCCCGCCCGCGTAAGGTCGTTCCAAACACCCTCAAAGCCTTTTCGATACTTGATATCCTGGAGGAAGCGATGCGCGTTGGCGTGGACTACTACCCCGAACACTGGGACGAATCGTTGTGGGAACCGCACGCACGGCTGATGCGCGAAGCGGGCATTACGGTAGCCCGATTGGCGGAGTTCTCGTGGTGCAGGCTGGAGCCGCAGGAGGGCATTTACGATTTCGACTGGCTGGACCGCGCTATCGAGGTGCTGTATCGGCACGGAATACAGGTGATCCTGGGCACGCCGACTGCCACCCCGCCTGCCTGGTTGCACCAGCGTTACGATATCTACCCGCGCGACTCCCGGCGCTACCCGCTGGGCTTCGGCACGCGCCTGCAGAGATGCCTGAACCACCCCGTGATGCGCCGCTACTCCCGCCTCATTACCGAAGCGATGGTCAGCCACTATGCCAGCAATCCAGCCGTTATCGGCTGGCAGACCGATAACGAGTTCGAGGCGAACCTGTGCTACTGCGACGTCTGCGCCGACCTCTTCCGGCAGTGGCTTCAGCGCAAGTACGGCACGCTGGAGAACCTGAACCGCGCGTGGGGCACCATCTTCTGGAGCCAGGAGTATACGAAGTGGGAGCAGATACCCCTGCCGTGGGTGGCGCGCTGTGGTGAGGAACACAACCCCTCGCTGAGACTGGAATACCGACGCTTCGCCTCCGAGTCCACCGTCAGCTTTCAGCGCGAGCAGGTGGAAATCATTCGCCGTCTCGCACCGCACCATTTCGTGACGCACAACCTGATGGGCTTGCACGACAGCGTGGACTACTTCGAACTGGCTCGCGACCTGGACTTCGTATCATGGGACAACTACCCGGGCGGTAGCTGGACCAACGCCGGGCGCGCCGAACTGGCTCACGATGTGATGCGCGGAATCAAAGGCAAGAACTTCTGGGTGATGGAACAGCAGAGCGGCATTCCTGGCTGGGGCAGAATCGGTCGACGCCCGGCACCCGGGCAGATTCGAGCGTGGGCATGGCAGTCCATCGCGCATGGCGCAGATGCAGTGGTCTTCTTCCGATGGCGTTCATGCCTCTATGGAACAGAGCAGTACTGGCACGGCATCCTGAACCATGACGGCGTGCCCCGCAGACGTTACCGCGAGATCGCCCGCTTTGCCGAGGAGGTGAACCGGCTGAGCGCAGAGCTGGACGGAACTACCCTGCACCATCAGGTGGCGATACTGAACTCGTACGAGCAGAACTGGGCACTGCAAATTCAGCCACAGGTGAACGGTCTGCAATGGTGGCAACAGGTGGGGCGATACTACACTGCCCTGCGCCGGCTGGGGGTCGGGGTGGACATCGTGCCTGTTGACGCCGACCTGAGCCACTACCGCCTGCTGATTGCGCCGTCGTGGTACCTGATGACCGCGAGTGACGCCGAGCGTCTGGCGCGTTATGTGACCAGCGGCGGCGTGCTGGTGCTGAGCCCGCGTACAGGTGTGAAAAACGAACTCAACGTGTGCCATACCGAGCCGTTGCCCGCACTGGTGCGCGAGCTGGCTGGCTTGGAGGTGGACGACTACGACCCGCTGGGCGACGAGATCAACCGCCTGCGACTGTCAACAGGCGAAGAGTTCGAGTGTTCAGTGTGGGCAGATGCCTTCATCCTGCAGGGCGCGGAGGCGGTAGCCACCTACACCCATTCCATCTTCTCTGGCGAGCCCGCCATTGCCAGGCATCGTGTGGGTGCAGGCACGGTGTATACTTTCGGCACGTATGGCGAGCCTGCGCTGGTTGATACGCTCCTGTCGAGGATGCTCGACGAGGCAGGTGTGGAGCAGATGGCAGGCGTGCCGGAAGGCGTGGACGCCATGTGGCGGGTGAAAGACGGCGTGCGCTACCTGATGCTGGTGAACCTCGTCAACGAGGAAAAGAGCGTGCCGGTGCCTGCTGGGGCTTCGGTCGTCCTCGGCAACGCTCCCCATCATGGAACCGTTCACCTGCCCCCATACGAGGTAGGGATATACCGCGTGGAGGAGTGACGGCGATGGAGCGCGATGTGCTGAAAGGCAGAGTGGCTTTGGTGACCGGCGCATCCCGGGGCATAGGGCAAGCGTGCGCACAGGCACTGGCGCAGTGGGGCGCGACGGTGGTGGTGAACTACCGTCGCAACGAGGCGGAGGCGCAGAAAACGCTGGCATCCCTGCCGGGCGACGGGCATCTTCTCCTTCAGGGCGACGTGTCCGAGCCGGAGGTTTGCCGATGGCTGGTGGAGGAGACAGTACGCCGGGCGGGACGGCTGGATATTCTGGTCAACAATGCGGGCATCTACGAGCCGCTTCCCTTCAGCGAGCCGAACCCGGAGCGGTGGCAGGAGGCGTGGCAACGCATGTTCGCCGTCAACTTTTTCAGCGCGGTGAACCTGAGCTATCACGCCGTGGCGGTGATGCGCAGTCAGGGCGGTGGCAAGATTGTGTTCGTCGCGTCGCGGGCGGGCGTGCGCGGGGAAGCGAACCACAGTCATTACGCCGCGTCCAAGGGGGCACTGATTGTGCTGGCGCGGAGTATGGCGGTGGAACTGGCGAAGGAGAACATTCAGGTAAACGCGGTCGCGCCGGGCTGGGTGGCTACCGATATGGCGGAAGACGCGCTCCGGCAACGGGGTGACAGCATCGTAGCGCAGATTCCCATCGGGCGGGTGGCTGACCCGATGGACGTGGCGAAGGCGGTACGGTTTCTCGCCTCTCCCGACGCCGATTACCTGACCGGCGTCACTCTGCACGTGAACGGAGGTTCGTACATTTACTGATGGACATACAGGAACAGGTCGCGCGATTTCGCGAGGTGATGCAGGCTCTTCGCGAGCAGATCGGGCGCGTCATCGTCGGACATGACGAGGTGGTGGAGGGCACTCTGCTCTGCGCCATCGCAGGGGGACATGCCCTGCTGGAGGGCGTACCCGGGCTGGGCAAGACCCTGCTGGTGCGCACGCTGGGGCAGGTGCTGTCCCTGCGCTTCTCGCGCATCCAGTTCACGCCCGACCTGATGCCCGCCGACATCACCGGCACGAACCTGCTGGTGGAGGACGAAAGCGGGCGACGACGGTTCCAGTTTCAGCCGGGTCCGGTGTTCGCCAACATCGTGCTGGCGGACGAAATCAACCGCGCCACGCCCAAGACCCAATCCGCCATGCTGGAAGCGATGCAGGAACATGCCGTCACGGTGGCGGGGGTGCGCTATGAACTGCCCGAACCCTTCTTCGTGCTTGCCACACAGAACCCGATTGAGATGGAGGGTACCTATCCCCTGCCGGAGGCGCAGTTAGACCGCTTCCTGCTCAAACTGCTGGTGCACTCGCCCTCGGTCGAGCAGTTGAACGCCATCATCGACCGAACGACAGGCGCGGAGATACCTCAGGCGGAGGTGGTGGCAGATGGGGAGACGGTGCTGTGGATGCAAAAGCTGGCGCGACAGGTGCCGCTGGCTGAACCGGTGCGCAATTTCGCCTCGCAGGTAGTGCATTTCACTCATCCGGGTGTGGACGGCGCGCCGGAGATGGTTCGGCGGTTTGTACGCTACGGTTCCAGTCCGCGAGGTGCGCAGGCGCTGGTCGGCACGGCGAAGGTGCGTGCGCTCGCGCAGGGGCGCTATAACGTGGCGATCGAGGATATCGAGGCAGTGGCGTATCCTGCCCTGCGACATCGCATCCTGCTGAACTTCGAGGCGGAAGCACAGGGAGTGACTGCCGAGCAGGTGGTGGACGCTGTGCTGGCGCACGTTCGCCAGCGCACGGAGGTGCGCCTGCCTCTGTCTTCGGAAACTGCGATGGAGTAGTCGCATCCCCTCTCCCAGAGCGCTGGGAGAGGGGGCAGGGGGTGAGGGCAAACGAAAACACATCGACAACCGCGCTCCTTGCCTCTGGTCACGATTGGCGTGTGCTTGCTGATGGTGGTAGGGTATATCCTGCCTCAGCTGGGCATCTCCACCGCTTCCCTGTGGCTGGTTCCGGATCGGTTTGCGGTGTGGTCACCGCTCACGTCCTGTTTTCTGCACGTTTCCCCTGCCCATCTGGCGGGCAACCTGCTGTGGTTGCTGGTGTTTGGCTCTCTGCTGGAGATGGCGGTGCGCCGATACGAGTACCTGCTGGTGCTGGTGGCAGGTGGAATCGCCGCCTCGTCGGTGCAGGCGGGTGTGGTGCTGGTGTCTCAGCCGGAGCGCGCGAGCTCGCCCATTCTGGGCGCATCGGGCATGGTGGCGGCGGTGATTGGGGCGTTTGCGGTGCGCTTCTTCGCGATGGACATGCGCGTTGGCAGACTATCTGTGCCCAGCCTCTGGGTGATTGCGCTGTGGCTGATTCCGCAGGTGGTGGGCGCGGTGCGCACGCTGGCGGAGGGTGGTTTGAGTACCGTAGGCTACTGGGGGCACCTGGGAGGCTTTGTGGTGGGTATGGGGCTGGCGCTGGCTCTGCGCATGACGCGATCGGGCGCACGCACCTACCTCTCCGAGCAACTGGTCTCCGCGCAGGCGCAGGGCGACCTGCTGTCGGCACTGCGTATCGCTGAAGGATGGTGCCAGCTGGAGCCAGATTCGATGCAGGCACATCTGGCGGCGGCTCGTCTGGCACGTTCTGCGGGGGAGGAAAGCGCGGCAAGGTCTCACTATCAGCGGGCGCTAGTGCTGTGTGACCTGCAGAATAACGTGCAGGGCGGGGTGGACATCTTTCTGGAGATGCATGGGCATCTGCTCACGGCGTCTCTACCTGCTGACCTCGCTCTGCGATGGTCTCTGCGACTGGCTCAGGCAGGTCATGCGCAGGAGGCACTGGAAACTCTGCAGAGACTTGCCAGCACGGTGCCAAACACTCCGGAGGGGGAGAACGCTCTTCTGCAAACGGCACGCATCACCCTCCAGCAGATGAACCAGCCCGACAGGGCGATAGGCTTGCTTCAGCGGTTTCTCCAGCAGTATCCGCACAGCGCACTGACCGGCTATGCGCTGGAGCTGTTGCGTCAGGCGCGGGAAAGGACAGAGGAGAAGTAGGGGCGGGGTATTCCCGCCCCCTGCACGGCAAAACTTCTCAGTCGCCGATCTCGCCGAAACTGCGCACGAGGATGCCAAAGTCGAACAGGGTCACCTCGTTGTCGCCGTCGAGGTCTCCGGAAATCAGGAAGAACTCTTCCTCTACCGGTGCGGCGGGTGAGTCTGCCGTGACAGTCTTGGCACGCACCAGATAGGGCGGTCCCATCACGATGCGCACGTCGTGGGCGACGTTTGGCGGTAGCGGCAGGGTGAAGGCGCGCGAGCCGTCTTCCAGCTCCTCCAGAGGCACGGTAACGGGCGAGCCGTTAATCTGCACCTTCGCCTCGGTCAGCGGAACGTCGGCGTTGTTGGACACCTTGCCCACGAAGTTGTACGAACCGTAGACGCTGATCGACCAGTTGCCCATCGGGCTTCCGCCCCACCAGTAGGTATTCCCGCCTTCGCGCCAAGCGCTATCGCTGGAACCGATGAAGTAGCGCTCATAGTGGAATCGGTTGCCGACATCACTCCAGAAGGCACCACTTCCGAGCGGGAACAAAGCAGGCTTGCTGGAACCCTGTCCACCGTCGTTGCGCAGGCGAAGTGAGTTGCCGCCGTTGGCGATAAATAAACCGGGCCTATCGGTTCCTGTAGCCACCATCTGTACGACCAGGTCGGGTGAATACGGCTGGTTACCGGTATCCACGCCCGCGTCGTACACCACTCCGCCTAAATCCAGCACCAGAGAGTAGACGCCGTCCGTGGGCACCTGCCCGGTGAACGTGGTGATGAGCGGAAAACCGCTGGTGCCGGGGTCATCGCTGACAGATCCCGAGCGGCATCCATACACCTGTACTGTGAACGTGGCGGTGCTACCTGCAGGGCCTGTTCCCGCATACAGGATCTCAATGGCGTCGAGCCTTGCCGGACCCAGCAGAGGTATCTGCTCGCGGAACACGGTCTGGTTCGGCAATGTGTAGTAGTAGACTGAGGTACCGTCGAAAGCGACCTGTTCATCCGACGTCGCGTCGTACAGGGTGAGTGTCACCGTCTGCTGAGCGGTTGCTGGAATCATCGCCGGCGTGCCGGAAACCACGATGCGCTTCGCCGTGCCAAGCACCATCGGGTGTACCGGCACAACTGTGCTTGGGCTTCGAAGCGCCTGCGCCCACACACTGGCGGATACCACAAGAAGCAGCGCGGCGTACAAAGATGTCTTCATGGCGATTCTCCTCTCTGAAAAGTGATTGTTTTTTACTTCCCATCACTCTGCACAGATTCCTGCCAGGTGGGGCAGGGCAGGGACGTAATTTGCGAAATGGGACGGGCGTCTGGTATAATGCTGTGCGGTTTATGCGCTGGAGGTTACGGAAAAATGGCTCACGTTTGCGATATTTGCGGTAAGGGCGTGATGCACGGTCAAAATATCCGGCACGTTCACTCCGGGGCGTGGGCACTGCGTGCTCCACGCACCAAGCGGGTATGGTATCCCAACCTGCAACCGGTGCGCGCCGTGGTCAACGGCAGTGTGCGCCGACTCAAGGTGTGCACCCGCTGTCTGAAAGCGGGCAAGGTCAAGCGCGCGCTGTAAAGGGCATTGTTCAGGCAGACAGCAAATGAGGCGTCCCCGCCAGCTGGCGGGGACGCCTGCGTGTGGGGCATGGTAGAGGGGCAGGCTATTCGACCTGAACCTTCACCGCTTTCACCTTCGCCGCTTCCACTTTGGGCAACCGCACTTCCAGGATACCGTTGCGGAGTGTCGCTTTCACCTTGTTCGGGTTGATTTCGACCGGCAGGTCATAGCGCGCTTCGAACGTACCGTGCCCGCCCCACGCGCTGCGATAGTGAACCGTCACGTTCTCATCGGCGATCAGAGGCTTGCGCTCGCCGCGAATGGTGAGCATGTTCGCGCTCGCCTCCACCTGAATATCCTTCATGTCCACGCCCGGCAGAGTCGCGAAGACCACCAGCTCGTCGTTGGTCTCGTAGATGTCCACCGCCGGCTCAAAACCGAATTCCACGTCGGCGCTCCAGCGCGTGAACGGGCTGAACGGCAACAGCCGGTCGAACCAGCGATCCATCTCACGGTGCAGGCGCTCCATCTCCGCGAACGGATCCCAGCGGCGGATGCCACCATTGGTCTCACGGCGTGCGATGGTCAGTTCACGGCGTGCCATAGCCCTCACCTCCTTTGACCTGTGTGTATAGAGTATAGATTACTTTAGTCTATTGCGCTCAATCCACCTATTATTATAGCACAAAATTTGCGGATGTCAAGGGGGACGGGGGAAGCCTCTGGGCGCGAGAGAAAATGAGATGCTTCGCGTTCGCTCAGCAGGACAGGATAATGAGTTTACTGTGCCATGCATTGATGTCATTCTGAGCGGAGCGAAGAATCTCTGCCTGACGAGAAGACGAGATGCTTCGCGTTCGCTCAGCATGACAGGGTAGGGTGTGCTTCCGGAGGGCGAGGCTCGGTCCGAGCCAAAGTTTTTTCGGAAATCGCCTCGAAACCTATTGACTTGTGCGGCACAGATATTTATAATGGATGCGTAAACGCTTACACAGTGATAAGTGCAAATATGACCATAGAGGAGTTTGCCCGCCTGATAGGGGTATCGAGCGCTACCGTCTCCCGCGCCATCCACGGCCGAGGGCGCATCAGCCCGGAGACGCGCCAGATGGTGCTTCAGCGGATGGAGGAGCTGGGCTTCACGCCCAACCTGCATGCGCAGAGTCTGGCGCACCGGCGCAGTCGCGCCATCGGGCTGGAGTATCTGGGGCACACGGAAGTGCTCTCCGATATGTTCCTCATCGCGCTGGCGCGTGGCATCCACGAGGTGCTGACGGAGCGTGGCTATCACCTTCTGCTGAACCCGATGGGCGTGGCTTCCGAGCGAGAGAGCCTGTTGCGTCGGTGGACGCGCAGTCGCGCGGTAGACGGAGCGATTGTGGTGGGCAATCCAGATGTGCCGGTGGAATGGCTGCAGAAGCTGACGGCGCACAGGGGCTTCTGCGTGGTGATTGTGCACCATCCGCCTCCGCCGCTGACAAACGTGGGATGCGTGACGCTCGACCTCTCGCGCGGTATCGGGCAGGTAGCGGAACTGCTCTGCACTCTGGGACATCGGCGCATCGGCTATATCGGCAGTATCGAACCCGACCCGGTGCTGGACATGCTTCGCCGCGAGGTGGAGGTCCGCGGGGCAGTCATCCCGCCGGAACACGTCGTATTCGCGGGGCGCACACCTCACGAGGGAGCGACAGCGGCGAGGGCGTTGCTCGAACGGCGTCCCTGCCCCACGGCGGTGTTCGTGCGCACTGATGTGTTAGCCATCGGCGCCATGCAGGCGATTCGCGACATGGGGCTATGTATCCCGAAGGATATTTCGGTGGTGGCGCACGACGACGTGCCTCTTGCACAGTTCACCGACCCGCCTCTGACCACGGTGCGAGTGGATTATGAGGAGCTGGGCAAATCGGCGGTGGAGATGTTGCTGGCGATGCTGGAGCGCAAGGAACCGCTCGAACGCCATCGAACGGTGCACACTTCGCTGATTCAGCGCGCCAGCACCGCACCGCCTTTGCATCATACACCATATCACGATTAGGAGGTGTTTTGCACAATGCGCAGAAACGGTTTCACCCTGATCGAGTTGCTCGTCGTGATCGCGATTATCGCGATCCTGGCGGCGATCCTGTTCCCGGTGTTCGCTCAGGCAAGAGAGCGCGCCCGCGCGGCGAGCTGTCTGTCCAACATGAAGCAGTACGGTCTCGCCATCCAGATGTACAAGCAGGATTACGATGAGTGCGTCTCCGGTCCGTTCATCTACCAGGGCGCCTGGGGCGACTGCAACGTGCTCATCTGGTTCCCCGACCTGCACGCGCCCTATGTGAAGAACAAGCAGTTGAAGATATGCCCCTCGGGCAGGGAGTACACCACCTTCGCGGCACCGTCTACGATGGACGTGCCGGGCACGTGTGGCTGGGGCGACCCGGGCAACGGGCAGTACTTCTTCAGCTACAAGTGGAACAGCATCTGGGCGTGGCCGTGCAGTGACCCGAACCCGAACTGGTCGTGGTCCAAGTTCGGGTTCCAGCATTATCTGTCCGACGGAGCGGTGGAGGACCCTGCAGGTACCATCCTGCTGTTAGACGGTTCGTGGCCCGAGACGTGGGCGGACTGCGACGCCGACCCCATCTGGAACCATCAGGACGTGTGGTGGGGTCCGCCGGCTATCAGCTACCGCCACTTCGATGGCTTCAACTCGGTGCACGGCGACGGTCACGCCAAGTATCACCGCAAGGCCTCCACCCGCTGGGGTGACTGGAGCGTACAGGCAGGGGACTGACGATGGCATCTCCACTCAAGCGTGAAATCTCGCCCGCGGTGGCGGTGGTGGTCATCGTGGCCATCCTTCTCGTGGTCGTCGGAGCGTACTGGGTTCTGTCGGGAGGTGCTTCCGGCGGCACGAGCAAAGAGCCTGCGAAGCCACTTCAACCGCCACCCAATCTGATGATCCCTCAGGGGGCTGGAGGAGCCGTACCTCCGACAGCTCCCCGCTAAGCACAGCGCAGGCGGGCGCGGGGGAACGCGCCCGCCCATCGCGAAATACACCCTGATCGTGACAGGGGGGATTCTTCGCGTACCATGCACACCTTGCAGGAAAGATCTGCTCCAGCCGATGCGCTGGCTGGCGCCACCACGGCACCGCTCGACATCCGCTGGTGGACGTTGCTTCTCGGACTGGTGCTCATCGTGCCCAACAACTACTGGGTGGTTTACATGGAGAAGGTGCGCACGGGTCCCTATCCCACCACCATCTCCATCTTTGCCAACTGCGTGTTCCTGCTCGTACTCCTGCTGGTGCTGAACGCCCCTCTGCGACGCTGGTTGCCCCGCATCGCCCTCAACCGCGCTGAACTGCTGACGGTCTACTCCATGTTGTGCATCGGCTCCGCGCTGGCGGGGCTGGACATGATCCCCGTGCTGGTGCAGATGATGGGGCATCCTTTCCAGTTCAGCAACGAGTCCAACGGCTGGCTGTCGCTGTTTGGCGACTACCTGCCCCGCGCCCTGATGGTCACCGACACTCGAGCCCTGCGCGGCTACTATCAGGGCAACGACACCCTTTACCGCTGGGAGCACCTGCGCGCCTGGGTGCCACCTGTGATGCGATGGATGGTCTTTATCGTCGCACTGATGTTCGTCATGCTGTGCCTCAGCAGTCTCCTGCGCAAGCTGTGGGTGGAGCGCGAGCGTCTGACCTTCCCCATTGTCATCCTTCCGCTCAAGATGACCGAAGAGCGCGCCCCCTTCTGGCGCAACCCCCTGCTGTGGGCAGGCATCCTGCTGACGGGTGGAATCGACACGCTGAACGGCTTGAACTACCTCGTGCCCTCCCTGCCTGCCATTAACGTGAAGCACCAGGACCTCCTGCCCTATATCACCGCCAAGCCGTGGAACGCCATCGGCTGGACGCCCTATTCGTTCTATCCGTTCGTCATCGGGCTGGGCTATCTGTTGCCGCTCGACCTGGTCTTCTCGTGCTGGTTCTTCTATCTGTTCTGGAAGGCGGAGCTGGTGGTTTCGAATGCGATGGCGTGGGACACCACGCCTGACTTCCCTTTCATCCGCGAGCAGGCGTTTGGCGGGTATATGGCGATACTGGTGTTCCTGACGTGGACGGCGCGCGGCTATCTGAAGGCGGTATGGCAGAAGGCGTGGCGTGGCACCGGCGAGCTATCCGACCACGGGGAAGCGATGTCCTACCGCATGACCCTCATCGGGCTGGCGCTGGGAGTAGCGTTTCTGGTGGGCTTTCTGTGGTATTACGGCATGTCTCCCCTGTGGGCAGTGCTGGCGATTGCCATCTACTTCGCGCTGACGCTAGCGGTGATGCGCATGAGAGCCGAGCTGGGACCGCCTGTGCACGACCTGCACTTTTCCGGTCCCGACCATGTGATTACCCGTGCCTTTGGTACCATCGCACTGGACGGGCGCAGTCTGGCAGTGCTGAACTTCTTCTACTGGTTCAACCGCGCCTACCGCAGTCATCCGGGACCGATTGTCATCGAGAGCCAGCGCATTGCCGGTTCGGTGGGCGCATCTCAGCGGCGGATGGCGGTGGCGTTGATGCTGGCGGTGGTGGTGGGAGGGTTGTCGGCTTTCTGGGCGTTTGTGCATCTGGGCTACCAGCTGGGCACGGCGTCCAAGTTCTTTCAGGGCATCTGGTTCGGCAACGAGGCGTACAACCGGCTTGCCACGTGGATCAGCGCCCCGAGCGAGCCCAACGCGCAGGCGAACTGGGCAATGGCGATTGGCTTCGGCATCTGCTCGCTGTTGATGTTTCTTCGCCTGAAACTGTTGTGGTTTCCCTTTCACCCGATCGGCTTTGCCATATCGGGCTCGTGGGCGATGAATCTGGTGTGGCTTCCGCTGATGATAGCGTGGATGATCAAATGGCTGATACTGCGCTACGGTTCCCTGCAAACCTATCGGCGACTGGAGCCTTTCTTTCTGGGCTTGATGCTGGGCGAGTTCATCGTCGGCAGTATCTGGAGTCTGCTGGGCATGATTTACGACCTGCCCACCTACAGTTTCTGGGGGGCGTGAGGCGGACAGGCACTTGAGCCCCTGCCTGCGTTGCCCGCGTCCTTGCCAAAGCGTGCGGAATACAGATATACTCATAGTTGCACGACGATGGAGATTGAGGAGCAAGGGCAGATTACATTGAAGACCCGGCAGGATGATAGACTTCAGCAGACGCTCGAGCGGCTCACGGCGGTAGTCAAGCAGCTGGTTCGGCATCCCGACATAGACCAGTTCCTGACCGCCGCGCTGGAAGAAGGGATGAAACTCGTCGGAGGCTTCCGTGCCTTCGTGGCGCTGGTGGACGAGGACGCAGGTGAACTGGTCATTCGCAGCGCGCTGGGCCCCGGCTGGGACCCTGACAAGCGCCAGCGTCGCCTGCAGGTGGCGCAGGGAGAAGGCAAGGGCATCACCGGTTATGTGGCGGCAACTCAGCGTCCCTACTGCACGGGGGACGTAAGCCGCGACCCGCACTACCTGCGCTTCTTCGAGGACGTGGTCAGCGAGATGGCGGTTCCCATCGTGGACGCCTACGGACGCACGCGCGGAGTGATCAATATCGAATCCGACCAGCCCAACGCCTACGGGCAGGAAGATGTGGACGCGATCGTGCTTCTCGCCGACCTTTGCCTGACCGCCCTGAACCTGCATCAATCTCGCCTGCGACAGGAGGCGCTGGTGCAGATAGGCAACGAGCTGAGCACCTCCGAGGACCTCGACGACCTGATGCAAACGGTGCTGAGCGTGGCATCGAAGGTCTTGCGCTTCGAAGACTGCTCGGTGTTTCTGCTCGATGATGACCGCAAGCGGTTGACCCTGGCGGCGTCCAGCGGCGCGTTGAGAGATCAGGTGGGGCGGGTATCCTACCCGTTGGGCGAAGGGTTGACAGGTTGGGTGGCTCAGCACGGTGAGCCGGTGCGCACCCGTGACCCGCGCGAAGACCCACGCTGGCGTGGCATCGCCAGCGAGATGCCGGTGGAGCAGATCGGCGCGTTTCTGGCGGTGCCGGTGTGGGGGCGTGAGCGCACTATCGGCGTGATTCGCGTGGTGCGCCGGCGCAGTCTGGCGCCCTGGTTCGACAACTGCTTCACCGACGACGAGGTGGAGGTGCTGTCGTCCATTGGGAGCCAGCTGGGCTCAGCCATCGAGAGCCTGCGCATGCGCCAGCGACTGGTGCAGACCGAACGGATGGCAGCGTGGGGCGAGATGTCCGCCAAAGCCGCGCACATGATCGGCAACCGCACCTTTGCCATTAAGGGCGACCTGAACGAGGTGGAATACCTGCTTCAACAGCCGGAGGTCGACCGGCAGGAGCTGACCGAGCTCATCGGCAGTATCCGGCGTGGTGTGTCGCGACTGGAGGAGATACTGCACGAGTTTCGCGATTTCGTAATGGCGACGCACCTGACCACCGGCGTAGACAACGTGAACAACATCGTTGCGCAGACGGTGGCAGAAATCTTCCCGCGCCGGGGACCGGTGGAGCTGAAGATGGAGCTGGACCCCAACCTGCCATCTATCCGTTGCGACGCGGTGAAGCTGAAGCGATGCTTTGCCGAGCTGATCGAGAACTCGCTCAGTTTCCAGCCGGAGGGTGGCGAACTGCTGATCCGCACCGAGCTGGTGGACTCGCGCGCCCTGCCCGAGCGTTTCGGCGTTGGGCGAAGCCGACAGTTCGTGCATGTCGTCTTTTGTGACAGGGGACCCGGCGTGCCCGCGGACATCAAGGAGAAGATTTTCCAGCCCTTCTTCAGCTCGCGCGTGAAGGGCATGGGGCTGGGGCTATCCATCGTAAAGGGCATTGTCGAGGCGCATCGCGGGTTCGTGTACGAGGACGGCAAACCCGGCGAAGGCGCCTGTTTTCACATCCTGCTACCGGTGAACGGAAAAACTGCAGGAGATAACGCGGAAAGCAAGGAGTGACGGAAGGAGGTTGTATGTATCGCATTCTGGTTATCGATGACGAAGAGGAAGTGCGCCACGCACTGCAGAGGCGTCTCCAGCGCGAAGGGTATCAGGTGGACGTCGCGGAGGGCGAGACCGACGGCGTGCAGAAGATCCGCCAGGCATCGCCTGCCTACGACGTGGTGGTCACCGACATGGCGATGGAGAACCCCGACAGCGGCGTGCGCATTTTGGAGGCTGCGCTGGCGCACGACCTGTTCAGCGAGGTGATTGTGCTGACGGCGTACGGCAACGTGGCGAACGCGGTCGAGTGTATGCGCCGCGGGGCGTTCGACTACGTGGAGAAAAACATCCCGGGCGTGGACGTGTACGAACTGCTGGTGCTGAAGATCGAGCAGGCGCTGGAGCGTCGCCGGTCGGCGGTGAACACCCTGCGTCGAATGGAAGAGATTACCCGCCGCCTCACCTCATCCCAGCGACATGGCGAGTAGCAGTCCAGCCGGCGGACAGTATCGACTGCCCGCCGGCGAGCATCCGCTCCACTGATAATGAACTATCCTCATGCTGCCTTGCGCGTCGCGGCTTCGGCATATTGAATGGCTATCACCTGATCCAGGCGGATGTCTTCTGCGTCCGTAATCAGGTATGCACCGTAGAGCGGCACATATCTGGCGTCCTCAATAGTCGCCAGTGTCACGTGGGTATTGCCGTTACGGTCCTTCCAGGTGATCTCGCAGAGGCTACCCACATAGTTCTTCGCCTCGTGCACTCCCATGTGTGCATTCCTCCCCTTGGCTGGTGGGATGCCACCTTCTGAGGATAGTTTTCCATGCCTGCTCCGTGACCGTACCTGCAGAGGGTACGGGTAGTGCAAAAACCCCGCATTGATACCAAGTATGACCTGCCTGCAACCCAGTACCGCAACGGGGGAACTGTGGAATGCGTCTTTAGAGTATAGAAAGATACATTCGCTCGCGAACAGAGGGGGAGGTCGTCATCGTGCCGGAACCAGCTGTGCAATTGGTACGACGCATTGTGGACGAGGTGGAGAAAGCCATTGTGGGCAAGCGCCAGATGGTAGAGCTTGCGGTTTTGACCCTGCTATGTGATGGGCATCTGTTGATCGAAGATATACCGGGCGTCGGAAAGACCACGCTGGCAAAGGCGCTTGCCCGCGCCATCGGGGGGAAGTTCCGGCGCATCCAGTTCACCCCCGACCTTTTACCCGCCGATGTGACGGGGACCAACGTGTTCAATCCGAAGACTCTGGGCTTTGAACTGCACCCGGGCCCGGTTTTCGCCAACGTGGTTCTGGCCGATGAGATCAACCGCGCCACGCCCAAAACACAATCCAGCCTGCTGGAGTGTATGGAAGAGCGGCAGGTGACCATCGACGGTGTGTCGCACCCTCTGCCAAAGCCCTACTTCGTCATCGCCACCCAGAACAATGTGGAGATGCTGGGCACCTATCCTCTGCCCGAAGCCCAGATGGACCGGTTTTTCATCCGTCTTTCGCTCGGTTATCCCTCTCCAAACGACGAAGCGCAAATCCTCAGCCGACAGCAACAGGAGCATCCCCTCTCGCATGTGGAGCAGGTAGCGGAGCCAGAACAGATTATAGAGGCTCAGCAAGCGGTCAGACAGATCTTCGTGCACGACGCGGTGCGCCATTATATCGTCAGTATCGTCAACGGCACGCGCCGCCATCCGCACGTCCAGCTGGGCGCCAGCCCGCGCGGCTCGCTCAACCTGATGCACGCGGCACAGGCACATGCCGTCCTGCAGGGGCGCGACTACGTCCTGCCCGACGACGTGAAGGCGGTGGCTTCGGCGGTGCTTGCCCATCGGTTGATACTGAAGCCGGAGGCGCGAGTGCGCGGAACGGATGCCTCCCAGATCGTGCAGGAGGTGCTTCAGCAGGTGGTCGTGCCGCTGGGTGTCGGGGTTCCCAAATGACGCACAACGCTCAGGAACAATCTGCCAGATACAGCTATCACGGCGTGAAAGTGCTCACGACCGCGCTCGCCAGCCTGTGCATCCTCACGGTGGCGATGACGCTGGGACTGGGACATCTGTATATGATGGCGGCGGCGCTGGCTGCCGTGCCGCTGATGTCGTACGCGGTGGGCAAACGGATGCTGGCTGGACTGGCAGTACAGCGCGAGACGGCGGAAACGGCATGGGATGGTGAACCGGTTCCCGTAAAACTGCACATCCACAACCACAGCAACCTGCCGAAGTACTTCCTGCAGGCACGCGACACCCTGCCCGACGGAGCGCAGTTTGCGGAAGGTGATGGGGTTATCCCGCTGGCAGTGCCCCCGCGAGGCACACAGGAAGCGACCTATCGCGTGGTTTTTGCGCGCCGGGGAAGGTACGCTGTCGGTCCGCTGGATATTCAGGCGACCGACCCGCTGGGGATGTTCTTTTTCTCGCATCGTCTGCGCGAGCAGAGTGAGGTGCTCGTTCTGCCCAGTCCACTGCCTTTGCCCGCTCTGGAGAGTTACCGCGGCGCGGTGTATGCGGCGTCCGGCACATATTCTGCCCCCGTGCGGGGAGATAGCGTGGAGTTTCTGGGCATCCGCGAGTACATGGCAGGGGACCCCCTGCGTCGGGTAGACTGGAAACACTCTGCACGTTACGGCGAACTGTTTGTGCGCGACTTCGAGCGGTTTACCCAGACGGAAGTGTGCGTTCTGCTGGATACCTCCGCGCCATTGCGCCATCTGCCCGCCAGCTTCGAGTGGATGGTCAAGGGCGCCAGCGGTGCTCTCCATCTTGCCTACCACAGTGGTCTGCCGTTCCGCATGATGCTCGGTGCGGCGGATGTGGATAGCCGTCCTGCCCAGTGGTCTTCAGAGCAGCTGTACTATTATCTGTATACGCTGGCGGATGTGCAACCGCAGACGAATATCTCCTTCATCGACGTGGTGTCGCGTGCGGTCGCTGCGGTTCAGGCGGGCGGGCTTCTGGTGCTGGTTACGCCCTCTGCCGACCTGCGCCTCCTGCCGTTGTTGCAGAACTGCACCCGCCGACAGATACAGGTGGTGGCTCTGTTGCCCAACGTGCCGGCGCTGGATAGACAGGGCGATTTCGTCGACGCCCTGCACGACAACGATTTTCTGAGCGCTCTCTCCGCCTGCGGAGTGGTCGTGGTTCCCCTGCATCCGGGAGGTGAATCATGATAGCAACCCCATCGCCCCGTGCATCTGACCACCCGAGCATCTGGTTCTACCTGTCCGGGCTGGCGGTGGCATACAGTGGCCTGATAGCCGCGCGCCTGGTCATTCAGGACGAGCGCTTCACCAACATGATGATGGCGCTGGTGCTCATGGGCTTTGCTTTCAGCTTCACGGCGCGGTTACTGGGATGGTTCGAACTGACCACCGGGCTGTTTGTCCGCTGGCTGTTCGCGGGGTTGATCGTCTACGCACTGTTCAACTTCTGGACGCAGGGGTGGGTATTGCCGTTCGATGTGGAAACCACCTACGGAGGAACCGCGATCGCCTTCCTCTCGTGGCTGGTGGTGTTCACCTCGTTCATGCTGGCGTCCGACGAGCATGTGCTGTTTATTGCCGTGCCGGTGGTTGCCCTGCTGGGGGTAACGGCTCCCGCGCTCAGCTCGTACCATGCCTTCTGGCTGTCTACGGTGTTCCTGGGCAACACCGCCTTCCTGCTGGCATACGAGAACTATCGCCGAACGTACCACACCATGAAGCCCGACGCTCGCTTCCTGCGAACGCATGTGGCAGTGGCGCTGGTGTGCGGCGTGCTGGCTGCGCTGACAGGCATCATCGTCGGGATGCCTCTGCGGGACACCACCCTGCGATTGAGCGGTACGCCCCTGCCTGCCAGTGTCTCCTCGGCGATGGATAACGGGCAATCGGGAGGCTCCTTTAACCGCCCGGCGATTACGGTGGGGTCGGGACCGGTATCCCTCAGCGATCAGCCGGTGCTGGAAGTGCAGGCAAGCGAGCCGCTCTACTGGCGTGGCACAGTGTATGTGCGCTATACCGGGCGTGGATGGGCGAACCCTCGCTTCGGCTTTTATGCGCGTGACCTGTTCGACGCCACCATGCCCTTTGCGGAAATGCCACAACAGCGCGACGGACTGTATACCCTGAAGGTGCCGCCGGTCTCGCCCCAACCGGCTCGCTATCGCGAGGTGAAACAGCGGTTCCGGCTGGTCAGCGGTGCATCCAACATTGTTTATGCAGCGCCGCAACCGGTGGAGATACGGTTCCCTAACCTGGGAGTGCGCGTGGACGCCACCGGTAGCCTTATCTCCTATTATCCTTATCGGGTGGGTGCGGAGTACGAGGTAACCTCCCGGGTGCCAGAAGCCACACCTGAGGAGCTGAGGCGCGCACCCGCCCCGACGCCGTCCACCGTCAGTATGGTCTATTTCGAGGTCTCGCCGGAACCCAGTCAGCGTCTGGTGGAGCTGGTGCGAAAGCTCACGGCGCGCTACGATAACAATTACGATAAGGTGATGGCGCTCAAGAACTATATCGAGTCCACCTGCACCTACAACCTGAACGCGCCAGCGGTGCCTTACGGCAGGGACGCAGTGGACTTCTTCCTGTTCGAATCGCGAGAGGGCTACTGCGACCTGTTCTCGTCCGCTCTGGCGGTGCTGGCGCGTTATGCCGGCATCCCGGCGCGGGTGGCGACCGGTTTCCTCAGCGGCGACCGCCAGCCCGATGGTACGTTCATTGTGCGCGAGAAGCATCGCCACCAGTGGACGGAGATATACTTCCCTGGACACGGCTGGATTATCTTCGACCCCACCGAGGGCGCGCGAGACGTCACCTCCGGCAACAACCGCGATGGCAAAGCCCGCAACATCTGGCAGGTGCTGACTCGCCGCTTCGGACACCTGCCTGCGGTGCTGTTGCTTGGCGCTATCGGGCTTTTGCTGTTTGCGGTGGCGAACGAACTGCGCGGGCGACGGTCGCAGGTGCAGATGGTATCGCAGGTGGTGCGCCGCTACCTGCGCGCGGTGAGGATGCTGGAAAAGTATGGGCTGAAACGCCCCGGGTGGATGACTCCTTCCGAGTATGCCGCGCTGGTGCAGAGGTCTCTGCCCGAGCTTGCCGAGCCGATATGGGCGCTCACCCGCCTGCTGGAGCGCAGCGAATACGGACATGGCGTGGGCGAGGCGGAGGTGGCTCAGGCGGACAGGTATCTGCATCAGATACGCGCCGGTCTTCGCAAGCGATACAGGTGGTGGCGCCGCTGACGTCGAATCTTCTCCCTCTGGAGGTGTAGAGGAGAGATGGAGACGATTCGAATCGGCGTGGTGGGCGCCGGCGCCAACACGGTCGCACAGCATATCCCCAACCTGCAGGCGATAGAGGGCGTTCAGATTGTCAGCGTGTGCAACCGCACGCGCGAATCCTCCGAGCGCGTCGCCCGACAGTTCGGCATTCCCAAAGTATACGATAACTGGCGCGAGCTGGTGGATGCCCCCGATACCGACGCCATCGTCATCGGCACGTGGCCCTACATGCACTGTCCCGTGACGCTGGCGGCGTTGCAGGCGAACAAGCACGTGATGACCGAAGCGCGCATGGCGATGAACGTGCGCGAAGCGAGACAGATGCTGGAGTCCGCACGGGCACGCCCCCATCTGGTTACGCAGGTGGTGCCCTCTCCGTTCACGCTGAAGGTGGACAACACCATCAAGCGCCTCATCGCGGAGGGCTATCTGGGTGAGGTGCTGGCAATCGAGGTGCGCGCGGGGGGCACTTTTATCGACCGCGAATCGCCCCTGCACTGGCGCCAGGACTTCGACCTGAGCGGGTTCAACACCATGACTCTGGGCATCTGGTACGAAGCGGTGATGCGCTGGGTGGGCGATGCGAAGCGCGTGATGGCGATAGGCAAGACCTTCGTGCCGATGCGCAGGGATGCCGACGGCTATCTGCGGGCAGTGCGCGTGCCCGATCATCTGGAGGTAGTCGCGGAGATGGTGTGTGGCGCGGTGGCGCACTTCCAGATTTCCTCCGTCACCGGGCTGGCGGGCGCACCGGAGGTCTGGCTGTTCGGGAGCGAGGGCACTTTGCGCTTCGCGGAGGGCAAACTGTTCGGCGGCAGGCGCGGCGACTCTGCCCTGTGCGAAATCGCCATTCCGCCCGAAGAGGAGGGCAGGTGGCGCGTGGAGGAGGAGTTCATCAACGCCATCCGCGGCAAAGAGAAGATTCGGCTCACCACCTTCGAGGACGGCGTGAAATATATGGAGTTCACCGAGGCGGCTATCCGCAGTATGGCGGAAGGCAGGGCAATCGCTATCGGCGACCTGCTGTAGGGTTCAGGGCGATGGCAGTGAACGCTTCGGACTTCTTGCGCAAGGGCGTTGGGAAGACGCCCGCGCGCGTCTATCTGGTGTACGGCAGGGAAGAGGGGCAGAAGCACGCCGTTCTGCAGAAACTGCGCGAGCAGGTGGGCACAGACGAGTTCGACCGCGCCCATCTGGACCTGCAGGAGGTAGACCTGCCCACCATCCTCGCCGAGGCGATGAGCATCCCTGCTTTCTCGGCGTTTCGGCTGGTGATGGTGCGCGGTGTTCAACACCTGAAGGGAGCAGATGCCGAAAGCCTCGCCGGGATGGTTCCGCGCCTGCCGGAAAGCACGGTGCTGGTGCTGTACACCCATGCCGAAAGCGAGGAAGAGGAGCGGTCGAAGGGCGCGCCCGTGCCCGCGAAGTTGCTCAACGCGGTGGAGAAGCACGGCGTGGTGATTGAGTGCAAGCCCCTGAGCGCGAGCAGTTTCGAGGGCTGGGTGATGGCGCGGGTGCAGGAGGCAGGCAAGGGCATCACGCAGGACGCGCTGGAGCGGTTCACCTTCCTCACCGCGGGCAACACCGCCACCGCCGAGAACGAACTGCAGAAGCTGGTGCTGTATGTGGGCGAGCGAGCCACCATCGAGCGGGACGACGTGGACGCGGTGGTCAGCCGAACGGTGGAGGCGCAGGTGTTCCGCCTGGTGGACGCGATTGCGATGCGCGATACTGCGCAGGCGATGCGTCTCCTGCAGGATGTGCTGGCTTCCGGTGGGCGTGTGGAGGCGACGGTGCCGCGGCTGATGGTGCTGATCGCCCGTCAGTTTCGCTTGCTCTGGCAGATGCGCTTGCAGATGGACTACGGGGGGCAATGCACGCAGTGGTTTCCCTCCGACCCCAACCTGGCACAAATCCTCGCCCGCCAGCGATTTCTGGAGAGGAATCTGCGAGAGCAGGCGAGCCGGCTGTCGCTCGAGATGCTGGCGCGGGCGTTTGACCGCCTGCACCAGGCGGATCGGGTGCTGAAAGGGATAGATGAGGGGGAGAGTGACCCCCGAAGGGTCATCGAGCGGCTGGTAGTCGACCTGTGCGGGTTGGGATCAGAGACTACGCGCCGCTCGATTTCGCCAGCTGGGCGTTGACGAAGTGCATCAGCCGCGACTTGCGCCGTGCTGCCTGGTTCTTGTGGATGATTCCGCGCTCTGCCGCCTTATCGATGGCACTGCACGCCTGCGCCAGCGCCTTCTGGATGGCTTCCATGTCGCCGGTGGCAACCGCCAGTTTTGCCTTCTTGATGAAGGTCTTCATCGCCGACTTCGCCGACCTGTTGCGCAGGCGGCGCTTCTCGTTGCGCTTGATGTCCTTGATGGACGATTTCAGGTTTGCCAACCCTGTGTTCGACCTCCCGTGTTGAGCAGTAAAAAATGGAGGCGCCGGCCGGAATCGAACCGGCGAATAGCGGTTTTGCAGACCGCCCCCTTAGCCACTTGGGTACGGCGCCTCGCCCCGTTTGCATCATCATTATACTGAATCTGCCGGTAATTTGCAAGATACGGTAGTGGGTGTTTGAAGAAATGTGGCATGGGCATCTTGCCCGAATCGACCGCCTGCTTGCGAGGTCACATGGGCAGGGATGCCCAGGCTACGGTTGCGGGATTTCAATAAGTCTTTCACTCTGTGGAGGGCGAACCTCCCGGTGAGCCGTTGAGACCCCTCACCCAGCCTCTCCCCGACGCGGGGAGAGGAGTTCCCCCCTTCCCTCGCAGGGAAGGGGGGCAGGGGGTTAGGTCTTCTGAACGGTTCGGCAGGGGTTCCTCGCCCTTCACTTCTCTTGTCATCCTGAGCGCACGGGAAGCATCTCGTCTTTGCACGTTTGAGATTCTTCGCTTCGCTCAGAATGACAAAAATGAAGACCTTAATGACAAAAATCAACTGGTCATTGCGAGCCTTCGCCAGAAGGCGAAGCAATCCCCCCGCGAACCGGGGGAGAACGAAAGGAGATTGCTTCGTCGCTTCGCTCCTCGCAATGACACGCACTGACTGGGCAGGCGTTCTCAGAGAAGTTTCGCGCCGGTGAGGGGCAGGTATGTGCGCCCCATCAGGTATTTGTCCACGTAATGCGCCGCTTCGCGCCCCTCGGCGATTGCCCACACGATGAGCGACTGCCCCCGGCGCATGTCGCCCGCCGCAAACACGCCCGGCACGCTGGTAGCGTAATCATGGGTCTTCACGTTGCCGCGAGCGTCGTACTCCACGCCCAGCGCGTCGAGCAACCCATCATGCTGGGGATGCAGGAAGCCCATCGCCAGCAATACCAGCTCAACGTCCAGGCTGAACTCACTGCCCGGAATCTCGCGGAACTGCCTGCGCCCGCTATCGTCGGTGTACCATTCCAGACGCACCGCGTGCAGGCGCTTGACGTTACCGTGTTCATCCCCTTCGAACCACTTCGTGTTGATGCTCCACTCGCGGATGCCGCCCTCCTCGTGTGCGCTGGAGGTGCGCAGAATCATCGGGTATGTGGGCCAGGGCTGAGTCCGCTCATCGCGCTCCGCTGGGGGCTTAGGCAACAGTTCGATCTGGTACACCTCCTTCGCCCCCTGCCGAATGGCAGTACCCAGACAGTCCGCGCCGGTATCGCCGCCACCGATAATGACCACCCGCTTGCCTTCCGCCGTGATGCGCTGTTCTGGCGGGATGTGGTCGCCGGCGTTGAGGCGGTTCTGCTGGGTGAGATATTCCATCGCGAAGTGGATGCCCTTGAGCTCACGTCCTGGCACGCGAAGGTCGCGCGGGATGGTGGAACCACCCGTCAGCAACACCGCGTCGAAGCCTGCCAGCAGTTCCGCCGCGCTCAAGTCTATCCCCACGTTCACGCAAGGCTCGAAGCGAATCCCCTCTGCCTCCATCAACTGCAGGCGACGGTCGAGAACCCTCTTGTCCAGCTTGAAGTCGGGGATGCCGTAACGCAACAGCCCGCCGATGCGGTCTGCCCGCTCGAAGACGGTAACCCAGTGTCCGGCGCGGTTCAATTGCTGTGCCGCCGCCAGCCCCGCCGGTCCGGAACCCACGACCGCCACGTGTTTGCCCGTGCGCATGGGCGGCGGTTCCGGCTCGACCCAGCCCTTCTCGAAGCCGTATTCGATGATGTGTTCCTCAATCTGCTTGATGGTCACGGCGGGCTGGTTGATGCCCAGCACGCAGGCGGTTTCGCACGGGGCAGGACACAGCCTGCCGGTGAACTCCGGGAAGTTATTGGTAGCGTGCAGACGGCGCAACGCCTCGTGCCACTTGTTGCGATAGACCAGGTCGTTCCAGTCCGGAATGATGTTGCCCAGCGGACAACCGAGATGGCAGAAGGGTACCCCGCAGTCCATACATCGTGCCGCCTGGCGTTGCAGACGCTCAGGAGGCATATGGGTATGCACCTCCAGCCAGTCCCGCTTGCGTTCCTCGACCGGTCGGTAGGGTGCAGTTTCTCGAGTGTATTTCAAAAAGCCGATGGGATCAGCCATTGTTCACCACCTCAGTCCATCACCATCTGCTCGGCGGATTGTTCCTGCGCCATCTCTGCCAGCACGCGCTTGTACTCCACCGAGATGACCTTCACGAACTGTGGAAGCACCTCGCCCCAGCGGTCCAGCACCTCCTTGGCGCGGACGCTACCCGTGTAGCGGTAGTGACGCTCCACCAGATCGCGCAGAAGCGAGATGTCTTCGGGGTCTTCCACCGGCTCCAGCAGGATAGAGCCACCGCCGAAGTTAACGCGTTTCTCGAACAGCCCGTCGATGTCCCACACGAAGGCGACGCCACCGCTCATGCCCGCGGCGAAGTTGCGTCCCGTCTTGCCCAGCACCACCACAACACCGCCGGTCATGTACTCACAGCAGTGGTCGCCCGCACCTTCCACCACCGCCCGCGCACCGCTGTTGCGTACGGCAAATCGCTCGCCCACGACGCCGCTCAGGAACACCTCGCCGCCCGTGGCGCCGTACCGCCGGGTGTTGCCTGCGATGATGTTCTCATGCGCGGGGAAGTCGCATCCCTTGGGCGGGTAGGCGATGATGCGTCCGCCCGAGATGCCTTTGCCCAGATAGTCGTTGGCATCGCCTTCCAGAATCAGTGTCACACCGTTGTGCAGGAACGCGCCGAAGCTCTGTCCCGCCGAGCCTTTGAAGTGGATGCGGATGGTATCGTCCGGCAAGCCCTCTTCGCCGTACCGACGAGCAATTTCGCCGCTGAGCATCGTGCCCACCGTGCGATTGCAGTTGCGGATGGGCAGGCTCAACTCCACCTTCTCGCCTCGCTCCAGCGCGGGCTTGCACCACTCCAGCAGCTGGATGTCGATCTGCTTCTCCAGCCCGTGGTCCTGCTTCTCTACACAGCGTATCGGCACGCTGGGGTCTACGTCTGGTTTCTCCAGCAGCACGCTGACATCCACGCCCTTCGCCTTCCAGTGGTCGATGGCGTCGCGCGTCTCCAGCATGTCCACCCGCCCTACCATCTCGTCGAAGGTGCGGAAGCCCAGCTCCGCCATGATCTCTCGCACTTCCTGCGCCACAAAGGTGAAGAAGTTGACCACGTGTTCGGGCTTGCCAGCGAACCGCTCGCGCAGGACGGGGTCCTGCGTGGCGATGCCCACGGGGCAGGTGTTGAGATGGCACACGCGCATCATGATGCATCCCAGCGCCACCAGCGCCGCGCTGGAGAAGCCAAACTCTTCCGCTCCCAGCAGGGCGGCGATCACCACGTCGCGCCCGGTCTTGAGCTGACCGTCGGTCTGCAACACCACACGCCCGCGCAGGTTGTTCTTCACCAGCACCTGCTGGGTCTCGGCGATACCCAGCTCCCAGGGGATACCGGCGTGTTTGATGGACGACAGCGGCGATGCACCGGTTCCGCCCTCGAAACCGCTGATGAGGATGTGGTCGGCATGTGCCTTCGCGACGCCAGCCGCCACCGTACCCACGCCCACCTCCGCCACCAGCTTCACCGAGATGCGCGCGTATGGGTTCACGTTCTTCAGGTCAAAGATGAGCTGCGCCAGGTCTTCGATCGAATAGATGTCGTGGTGCGGGGGCGGCGAGATGAGCGTGACGCCCGGCGTGGAGTGGCGCACCTTGGCGATGTACTTGCTCACCTTGTGCCCGGGCAGTTGTCCGCCCTCGCCCGGCTTGGCACCCTGCGCCATCTTGATCTGCAGTTCGTCTGCGTTCACCAGGTAGTGGGTGGTCACTCCGAACCGCCCCGAAGCCACCTGCTTGATGGCACTGCGCTTGCTGTCGCCGTTGGGCAAGGGGATATAGCGCTCGGGGTCTTCCCCGCCCTCGCCAGTGTTGCTCTTACCGCCAAGCCGGTTCATGGCGATAGCCAGCGTCTCGTGCGCCTCCTTGCTGATGGAGCCGAGCGACATCGCGCCCGTGGCGAACCGCTTCACAATCTCGCTGACCGGCTCTACCTCGTCGATGGGGATCGGATTGCCCTTCTTGAACCGGAACAGCCCGCGCAGGGTAGCCAGCTGCTCGCTCTGCTTGTTGACCAGCTCAGCGTATTCCTTGTATATCTGGTAATCGCCCGTGCGCACCGCATGTTGCAGTTTGGCGATAACGTCGGGGTTCATCTGGTGGAACTCTCCGCCGCGCCTCCACTTGTACCAGCCGCCCGGGTCCAGATCGAGGTTCTCCGGCACGGGGGCAGGTGGATAGGCAAAGCGATGCCGCGCCAGCGTCTCTTCGGCAATCACGTCCAGCTTCACCCCGCTGATACGCGAGGCAGTGTGCGTGAAGTACTTGTCGATAACCTCCTCGTGCAGTCCGATGGCTTCGAAGATCTGCGCGCCGCGGTAGCTCTGCAGAGTCGAGATGCCCATCTTGGACATCGTCTTCAGCAAGCCTTTGTTGATGGACTTGATGAAGTTCTTGCACGCCTGCTCGTAGCTGAGGTCTTCGGGCAGGAGTCCTTCACGCTTCATATCTGCCAGCGTTTCGAAGACCAGATACGGGTTCACCGCGCTGGCGCCGTAGCCGATCAGCAGGGCGAAGTGATGCACCTCGCGCGGCTCGCCCGACTCGACCACCAGACCGACGGCAGTGCGCGTGCCCTCGCGGATCAGGTGATGATGCACCGCCGAGGTCGCCAGCAGGGCGGGAATGGGAGCATGATCACGGTCTACTCCCCGGTCAGACAGGATGATAATACTGACGCCCTCCGCCACCGCTCGACTTGCCTCTTTGCACAGGCGGGTGATTGCCACCTCCATGCCTGCTGAGCCGGCATCGGGGTCGAACAGCATCGACAGCGTGCGCGCGGTGAAGTTGCCCGTCTCGATGTGGCGCAGTTTTTCCAGCTCCACGTTGGTCAGGATGGGCGTTTCGATGCGCAGCTGTCGGCAGTGTTCGGGCGTCTCCTCCAGCAGGCTGCCGTCCTTGCCGATATAGTCCGCCAGCGACATCACAATCTCTTCGCGGATGTGGTCGATGGGCGGGTTGGTCACCTGCGCGAAGAGCTGCTTGAAGTAGTTGTAAAGCAGTTGCGGTCTCTGCGACAGCACCGCGATGGGCGTGTCGTTGCCCATCGAGCCGACCGGCTCCTCACCGTCTCTTGCCATCGGCGCCAGAATCATGTTCAGGTCTTCCAGCGTGTAACCGAACACCTTCTGGCGCTCCAGAATGGTATCATGGTCGGGCAGAAAGACGTGTGGCGGGTCGGGCAGTTTGCTCAGTTCAATCCGGTTCTGGATGAGCCACTGCCGGTACGGCTTCTGATGCACGATGCGGTCTTTGACCTCTTCGTCATCGATAATCCGCCCCTCTTCGGTGTCCACCAGGAAGATTTTGCCGGGCTGGAGGCGCCACTTCGAGCGGATGTTCTCGTCGGGAATATCCATCACGCCCGTCTCGGACGCCATCACCACCATGTCGTCCTTCGTCACGAGGTAGCGGGCTGGGCGCAGTCCGTTGCGGTCGAGCATCGCACCGATCTGCCGCCCGTCGGTAAACGCTACCGCCGCCGGACCGTCCCACGGTTCCATGATGCAGGCGTGGTACTCATAGAACGCCTTGCGGTCTTCGTCCATGAACTGATGGTTGCCCCACGCTTCGGGGATGAGCATCAGCATGGCGTGGGCGAGACTGCGTCCGCCGCGCACCAGCAGTTCCAGCGCGTTGTCCAGCGTGGCGGAGTCGCTTCCCGTCTCGGTGACCAGCGGGGTGAGCTTCTTCACGTCGTCGCCGAACAGAGGCGAGCGCAGTTGTGCCTCGCGAGCACGCATCCAGTTGCGGTTGCCGCGCAGGGTGTTGATTTCGCCGTTGTGCGCGATCATGCGATACGGGTGCGCCAGCGGCCATGTGGGGAAGGTATTGGTGCTGAATCGCTGATGCACCAGCGCCAGCGCGGTGACCACATCGGGCTCGGCGAGGTCCAGATAGAACCCGCTGATCTGATGTGCGAGCAACAGTCCCTTATACACAATCGTTCGCGACGAGAGACTGCAGATATAGAAGTACTCCGGCTGTTTGAGGTGCAAACGCGCCACACGGTTCTCGATCACCTTGCGGATGACAAACAGCTTGCGTTCAAACGCCTCCTGATCGGGCAGTTCCTTCGCCCGACCGATGAAGAACTGCTTGATGACCGGCTCCACCGCGCGCGATGCCGTGCCGATTTTGCTGTTATCCACCGGCACCTCGCGCCAGCCCAGGAACAACTGCCCTTCCTCTTTGGTCACAGTCTCGATGGCGGCTTCGCACAGCGCACGGTCGCGCTCGTCACGGGGCAGGAAGACCATGCCCACGCCATAGTAACCCTCGTCCGGCAGGTTGCCGTCGCGCTGGCGCAGGAAGAACTCGTGAGGTATCTGAATCAGAATACCGGCGCCGTCGCCTGTCTCCGGGTCGCTGCCCGACGCGCCACGATGCACCAGATTCTCCAGAATCTGGATGCCCTGCTCCACGATCGCGTGCGATTTCCGACCCTTGATGTTGACGACGAAACCCACGCCGCAGGCGTCATGCTCATATGCCGGATGGTACAACCCATCGGGTTGCGGTAGACCGTGATAGTGCATCCTCAATCACCAACTCCCTGTCGAGCAATACTGGAAATGCTTCTGTCCTTACCGGACAAATAATGCCCGTTGTCGCAGGTGCGTCTGTTCGCACGAACGACACGGGCGCCATTGGAACCGTGTGCGTGCTGATATTTTACCGCACGACCGACAGGCTTTGCAAGCGTTCAGGCGCGGTGAGCCTTTGTGGTGGTCTCCACCCACACGCTCCGGTAATCGTCCAGCGGGCGGAACTGCTTGCGTGCCTTCTCCAGAAGCAGACGCACGGTCACAATCTCATGCGGCTTGAAGGAGACCGTGATGCTGTTGTCGGAAATCGGCACAGGTTGTGGATTGCGCAACAGCATATTCACGCGCTCCGCCCGCTCGACCGCGCCGTAGAAGCTAAACCGCGCCTCAGCCGGTTTGCCGTTCACCTCGTAAGCTCTCAGCACGCACCACTCGCCTTCGCGGTAGAACGCGGACAGCACCACCTCACCTTCCACCTGCAGGAAGCTCATGGAGTCGGGCAATTGTGGCTGGTCTACCCGGTCTTGGTGCACCGCCAGCAGAGGGCGATTGAAGGCGATGGCTTCGCGCAGAAGGGCATCGCGGGTGGGCAGGTGCGTCCACGCGCGGTAGGCGTAGCGCAGGTCTACCTCGCGCACCCAGTTCTCCTCATCCCAGGCGTCATACATGAACAGGATGTTGCGCACCACATCGCCGTCGCGCAGGAATCCCTGGTTGCCTCCATGCAGGTACTGAAGCCCGCGCGTGCCGTCGGTCAGAAAGATGAAGTTCAGCCCGGTAAACGGATGGTGCACCTCCTCGAAGAACTGCGGGGAGGTCATCCAGTCGCCGGTGGGGTACTTCTTGCGGTACACGCCCTCCGCGCGGGTTGGGGTAACGGCGAAGGGATGGTCGTGCCAGATTTGCAGTTTCTCCAGCCGCACGGTGATGTCGGTCTGGAGGGAGCGCATCATGGATGGCTCCGGTCGCTGGAGGAACCGCAGATGGGTGCTTACCTCCACCCAGGCGCTGACGGCGTCCATCTGGATTCGCGAGCGGAATCGAGCCACTTCGCCCAGATCGCCCTCTACCAGCACGCTCGCCAGCACCGGACCTCTCTGCTCCACATGCACCGTGCGAATTCCCTGTTCCGAGCGGAAGAGATGCTCCCCGAAGGGGATATGCAGGGCGTTCAGCGGTTTGTCCTCTCGCACGAACTCCGTGCCGTCGTGTGCGGTTTGCAGGCTGGTGATCGTTCCGCTCCGTTTGTCCACGCGCACACGCACGGACGAGTTTGCCAGCTCAATGTGTTCTTCGCCTTCTGAGACGGTGACCCGTGTGGCGCCGCTGTCCTGCTCCTCCACGAAGCGCCACGCGCGATAGCCCACCGACGGCACATCCTGCGCAGGGAAGCAGATGGTGGCTTGCTCACCGTCGCTGGCGAGGGTCTGCACCGGCACCTTCCTGCCAGAGTCGTCCACGACCGAGCCTTTCGCGTTGCTGGCGGGCACTTCCGCCGTGGCGATGCCGTTTCGCGTCCAGCCGAGCGGATTGAAGACTACCATATCCGCCTCGCCACCCACTCGTCGCGCGATGTGCCGGAGGTTGCGTTCCAGCACCATTCCCGAAAGTTCGAGGCTGTCGCGATAGTAGAGCTTGCCGGTATCCCCGCAAAGCCCCTCGCACTCGTCCACGTCGTGATGCTGAGACACCAGGAGGTTGCGCCATGCCTGTCGGAGTTCCCACTCGGGATACACGTCCCACTGCGCGTACGGTCTGCCCAGCATTCCCGAAACGAGCGCAAAGCTTTCCGCGCTCAGCAGTTGATTCTCCGCCTGCTTGCTGAGGTAGCGCACGAGGTCACCGTTCTTGCCGATGGACATCCCGTGGAACACGTCGTCCAGCGTGTATTCCAGCACGGGTTCGTCGCCCTTCGCCTGCGACAGGAACTCGCTCAGCGTCACCCACCGGATATCGAACTCCGGCTGTGTGGCAATCTCCTTCATGCGTGGGGCGATGAGCTCGGCGCGGCACATCCAGTCTGGGGTGGGTAGAAGCTCCAGCCACTGGATGATGAGCGGGTCCTGCATCTGCTCCACAGCTTCGTGCCTGAGACCCTGCTCGAAGTCTTCAGGCCACTGGTGCAGGCAGAGGTCGGTCTTGGGCGCGACGATAATCTCCGAGCCGTCCAGCCCGCGCCACCGCGCCCGCGAGACCTTCTCGATAGGCTGATGCGGAGTGTGCCACGTCCACTGGAAGAACAGACAGCCGTAGCGGAAACCGCATTGCTTCAGAATCTGCGGCAGCTGTGGGAAGAAATCGAACTCTTCTTCCCACCACGTGACGGGCTGTACGCCGAACAGCTTCTCGCACACCTGCACGCCCATCGCCAGCTGTCGCACATTGGACTCGCCACCGCAGAACAGCCCGTAGGGTTGACCGTAAGACGCCCCGACGATCTCTGCGCGTCCGTCCTGCACGGCTTTCTGGAGCAGGTAGAAAGCTTCGGGGTCGGTGATGAGCAACTGCTCGTAGCCCACCACATCGAAGTTCACGTTGCCTCGCGCGCCCGTTTCATCCATCAACGCCAGCATGTCGCGCACGCTGGCAGGCAACACGAACTCGCCCCAGTTCCATACCATATCCACCCAGTGCTTGTGGTTGCCAAAGGTATAGTAAACCCTGCGACCGGTCGCGTTGGACATCATCTTCTCCTTCATGCGTGAGTAAGTCTACCGAGCCTGCCTTCCGAGTTTGCAGGCTCGACTACCTTCTTAGCGTTTTGGACAGATGCTTCCTGCGCCCTACCCTAGAGAAGTTCCCGGCATGACCGATAATCTGAGGTGACAAGCCGGTAATTATGCGGGCTGAACGATTTGTAAGGAATGGCAGGAAGCCTACATTACCGTTCAAGGAGGAGCGATAGCCGATGAGTCTACGCATTAACACCAACACGACCGCAATGAACGCGCTGAGGAACCTGACTCAGACGTCAGACCTGTTTGCGCGTTCGATTGAGCGGCTGTCTTCGGGTCTGCGCATCAACCGCGGCGCAGATGACCCCGCTGGATTGA
>FWWM01002475.1_pt1 | contig 49687 bp, 43 predicted proteins | sample 2228351 | NCBI WGS metagenome assembly FWWM01 (sample SAMEA103939774, study PRJEB20133) | metagenome | reverse complement strand
CGCAGATTACGCAGATTACGCAGATTTTTTTGACGTTGCGGCATTTGGCGAGGAAAGCGGCGGGTGTTTCCTGACAAGATTTGAGTGCACACAATCTGCGGATTGCTATTGTCGAACGGGCCAGATCGTGATAGAATAGCAAGCACTGACCGCTGGGGGCTCGTCTAATGGCAGGACGACTGACTCTGGATCAGTTAGTGGAGGTTCGAATCCTTCGCCCCCAGCCATTATCAAGAAACTCCCAGGGGCAGGGAGTTTCTCGTTTTTTTGCCGTCACCTGAGTGAGGGCGGAGCAGGGAGTCAGTCGCAATAGGCTACAGGAATCGGAGTCAGGGTGAATGGCGGAGTAAGTCGGCAAAGACTGGTTTCATCTGCTGAGCAACGGTCTGCCAGGCGAAGCGGGTTTCCGCCAGATGGCGGGAGTGACGTCCCATCTCTGCGGCCCGATCGGGGTGTTCGAGGAAGTAGGCGATCTTCTCGGCCAGAGCCGGCGGTGAGTAGGGCGGCACCAGGAAGCCGTTGACTCCGTCTTCCACCGCTTCGGGCAAACCACCCACGGCGGTAGCAATCACGGGTTTGCCACAGGTGTAAGCCACCTGCAGGGCACCGCTCTGGGTGCTGCTTCGATAGGGGTAGACGACTACGGTCGCCAGGTCCATCAAGGGGCGGATCTGGGAGAAGGGGATGTAGCGGGTATCCAGGATCACGTCATTTTGCAAGCCATGGCGATGGATGCGCGCCCGCAGTTCGTCTAGGTTGATGTGCTTGGTTGGGTAACCAGCGATCACCAGCCTGGCTTGGTGTTGACGGCGCACCAGGGCAAAGGCCTCAATCAGATCGTCCAGGCCTTTGCTGGGGGCCAGGAGACCGAAGAACAGAACCACCCGTTCGTCAGGACGCAGACCATAGCGTTGAAGCAGTACGCTCTTTTCTTCAGAGGGGATGCGCAGCAGCCAGTCGGAGTTGCCATGGGGGATAATATGGGTGTTCTCTCGGGGCACGAAGGGAAAGAGGGATAAGAAGCGTTCGCGGTTTTCGTGGGCGTGGAAGAAGATGGCCGAGAAGTGGGTGTAGACGCTGGCATAGGCCCGTATTGCCAGGGCAGCGAAGGGGCCGCTTTGCTCGCGTAGTTCAAATTCGTGGCCGATCTGGGTCAGGATCAGTCCCCGCCGGCGCAGGTCGGCTAGGAACAGGGTCTCAAACGGGAAGTTGATCTTGGAGAACAGGACAATGTGAGGGCGTAGGCGGATCAGGTGATGGATCAGGTGAATCCACGCCCGGATCAGGCGCAGAGCACGCACGCCACGCCGCAGGGTCCAGCGGGTTTTGTGCCACAGGCGTTTGAGGGGAGAACGAGGCGGCTCTTTCATTTTCTCTGGATCGAAGAGCGCCCACAGAGCCAGGATGTTTCGCAGCCGAAAGTTGTGGGGAAAGTCGAGGAGTTCGTAGTTGGTGCCAGTGACCAGGGTGACATCCAGGCCGGCGGCAGAGAGAGCGGTGCATAACTGGTAGGCGTAGTGGATCAGCCCACCGGCTCCGTTGGGTTCAACCATGACCAGACGGATGGGATCGTCCATAGCGTCTCCATTCTTCTTCGTAGAGGGTTTCAAGTTGACGGACCTGAGTGACGATATTGAAACGGGTCTGGACGATTTGCCAGCCTTGCTGGCCCATGCGCTGACGCGCCTGCGGGTTGGAGAGCAGGTCAATGCAGGCGTTGGCCAGGTCTTCGGGTTGGCCTGGTGTAACCAGGCGTCCGTTGAGTCCATCTTGAACCATTTCGGGAATGCCGCCCACAGCGCTGGCAAGGATGGGCAGGCGCGCTGCCATGGCTTCGGCCAGCACGGTGGGTAGGGCTTCGGTGAGGGTAGGGAGAATGAACAGGTCGCTGGCCGCCAGCAGGCGTGGGATGTCGCGTCGCATGCCGGCAAAGATCACCTGCCGGGTCAGGCCCAGGGTGTGGACTTCTTGCTCCAGGGCGTGGCGATGAGGGCCATCGCCAACAATCAGGTAGCAGGTGTTGGGATGGGCCTGAAGCACGGCCGGCAGGGCGCGGATCATGGATTCAATGCCCTTGGGGGGACGCAGTACGGCCACGGTGATGAGCAGGAAGACGTCAGGGGGGAGGGAGAATTCGCTTCGGACGGAAGCCCGCTCGAGGTCCGGTTGGAGGCGGGTGAAGGGGGTGAGGTCAATGCCGTTGTAGATGGTCACCAGCCGATAGGCGGGGATGCCGCTGCGGGCCCGGTAGTCTTCCCGCGTTTGTTCGGAGACGGCAATGACTCGATCGCAGAACAGGCGCAGGGCAAGCCATTCCAGGTGTTGGTGCAGCCGGGTTTTCAGGCGTGATTCCGAAGAGGGGAGGACGTGAAGGGTACACACGCTGGGCAGGTGCAGGGTTTTAGCTGCCAGGTTGCCCAGGATGTTGGAGAATTCGAGTTGGGTGTGGACCAGATCGGCCTGGTGGCGTTGCAAATAGCGCCGCAGGCGCGGCAGGGCGGTGAGATCACGCAGATGTTGCACCGGGAGGTAGTCCACAGGGATGTGGAGGGCGTGCAGGTCGGGCAACAAGGGATTGCCGTCGCGGGCGTGGAGGTAGGCTACGCGGGGAAGGAAACGAGCGCGATCCAGGTGTTGCAGAAGGGGGATCATCAGGCGTTCCGCCCCACCCATGCCCAGGCCGTCAATCAGGTAAATGATATGTTTTGGCGCAGAGGCAGATGCCATAGAGGAGGTCCATCATTGAGGGGTCAGGGTCTCCTCTCAGCACGGGTGTGTTCGATCTGGAGGCGCAGGTCGTCAGAGATCTGGATAGCGGCAATGGCCAGCGCGACGAAAATCCAGAAGAAGCGCAGGAAGGCGCCGTGGAGGAAGATGCTGGTGATCAGATAGCCGGTCACGCTCAGAGTAATGGCGCGTACCCAGGGGGCCCAGTTCTGTAATTCGGGTTCGGATCGGGCCGTGCGGTAGGAGCGCTGCAGGTGTATGAGCAGAGAGACGACAAAACCGATAAAGGTGATGATGCCCAAAAGGCCGGTTTCGGCGAGAATCTGAATGTAGAGGGAATGGGCCTCTCGTTCGCTATAGCGGACTTCAATGCCCAGGTGTTGGGCGTAGCGCAGGTAATTGTTGGGATAGTTGCCGGCGCCGATTCCCAGGATGGGGTGATCGTAGAACATGTTCAAGCCGGCCAGCATTTCGCTGCTGCGACCCCGAAAGGAAGATTCGCCATAGATGCCTCTATCTGAGGTCAGGATGGATAGAGTCAGGAAGCGCTCTTTGTAACTGGAAGGCAGAAAAGAGAAGAGCACGATCGCCAGGCCGAGGCTGGCCAGGGCCATGGCGACTTTATTGCGTCGACTCATCAAAACCAGGATGAGCACAATCAGGCCGGCCAGGTAGGCTCCCCGGCTGTAGGTGTTGAGCACTTCCACAGCCATAATGGTGATCATGAGAAGGGCCAGCCCTTTGCGCCCCAGGGATTTCTCGTGTAGCAGGCGGTAGATGGCCAGGGGGAGCACGGCTACGACAATTTGCCCCCACATGTTCGGTTCGTTGATCGGGCCGGCCAGCCGCCAGGGTGAGGAAACGCTGGTGTCGCGCTGCACTCGAGCCAATCCCAGGAAGGTTTGTTCGTAGTTTCCCGTGATCATCTGATAGCTTCCCATCAGAGAGAGGGCAGTGGTGATAAGCATGATGATCCAGGCGGCTTGAGTCCAGTTGCGGACATTGCGCACGGCAAAGAAGATGCAGTAGATGATGACGATGTCTTTGCCCAGGTCAAGAATGGCTTCGACAGCACGCTCTTTGTTGGCCGCAGGCAGGTACGATAAGGCTGTGACGATAAACAAGGCGATGAGAAATCCTTCCAGGATGCCCGTGCGCCGTTGATTGGGGAAGGGATTGCCGGCATACAGGTAGCGTATGAAGAAGGTCAGCGCAACCAGAGCCACCAGGGGTTTGTTAATGCTGGGAAGCCCGCGATTGGTCAGTTGGGCGGAGATGTTGGTGAAGACGCTAACGATCAACACGTAGGCGCCCAGTTCGGGTTGGATGTAAATGGCGATGACCAGCACAATGCCCAACAGGCCTGCCAGGGCAAAGTAGCCGAGGGTGGGGTTGGGGAAGTTAATCAGGATGGCTATTCCACCGCCGAGCAGGAGGGCGATCAGGACGTAAAGTATATCTGTTCGACTTGACTGTTGAATGTTCATCGCGGGCCTTCGCTTTCTCTAAAAAATATGGTTCCCCATCAGGATAAGAGTATGGCGGGGATGGGCAATTCAAGTATATACCAATCAGGAAGTTTTCGGTGACGTCAGGGGATAGGAACCATCCATCAAAAGTACTATGGTAAGGAGGCTGTAGCAGGAACGTTCCAATCGAGCACTGCATACCAGTCACGAGGGATGTGACGCAACATGTTGGCTGACCAGATGGTCGGTTCCCAGTGGGCGGTGGCGTCGCCTTCCGCATAGGTTTTGGGATGACCGCTGTTGTCTACCACGAAGCCGCCATATTCCTGCATGGCAACAGCCCAGGCGATGCAGCCCAGGACGCCACGACAGGCGTCTATGATCTGTTGACGGGTGATTTCGGGGCGGATGACGATACGCGCGCCTTCGGGGATGTCGTAGGGTGCCCATCCCCGACCATCTGTTTTGGTGAAGGGGGGAATGAAGGCTGGCCAGCCACGGGACTGACAGGCTTCGGGTGCGCAGGGATAGTCATAGGCTAGGGTTACTGCATGGGGGATGTAGCCGCGGTCGACTTCGCAGCGGCGAACGATCCCGGCCAGTTGACCGATGCCAGCGCCGCGTTGAGCAAAACCTTCCGGAGGCACGCCGGAGTTGCGAATGTGGTAGCGATAGGTGCCGCCTGCATACCAGCGACCGAACAGGTCAATTTCGCCGTAGATGATGCCCCACTCTTCGCCAGTATCAATGTTGATGATCGCCAGTTGGGCATCGCTGCCTGGGGCCGGTGTAGCGCCAGGGGGAATGGGCATCCACACGATTCCCCCTGGCTCACCGTAGCGAATGGTTTGATCGTCAATGGCGTCGCGAAAGCGGTATTGACGCATCTGCACTGGGACCAGCGGGGTTTGGTTGGTGACCAGGTAGATGGGTGGGGCGTATTGGGAGGTGTCAGACCCGATCCAGCCGTGGTCGGCAAAGAAGGCCTGCATCATCTGGTCACTGTCGGGGTGAATGCGGGCCAGGCTCCAGTCAATCGGCAGATTCCAGATGGAAGTGTCGGAGTAGGGTCGTTCACACCAGGTTTCCAGCGAGATGGCCGGGGTGGTCGTGGGGGAAATTTCAGTGGGCAGTGAAGGGGTGGAAGACGGTGTGGAAGAGCTCCTGCCTCCAGGCAAGCCGGCTGCCGGCACGGGCTGGGGCAACGAATCAAGCGAGTCAGCCACGGGGATAGGGCCGGAGGAGCATGACGCGGCTATCAGGACGGATAGCAAAAGGAATGGGCACAGGCGCGCGAGATTCATGAGGCTCGATTTGCCGAACGTGGCTTGCGCACTTCTCGGAGCAAATACACGGCCACAAGGATGAAGAGCAGTTCGTAGTTGCTCTCTTTCACTTCCTGCACGGCCTGTGCAAAAGGGACGGTGGGAAAGGTGTATAGCGAGGCGAAGAGCGGTTTGGCGATTTGGGCCAGGCCGTAATTGATAAGGAACAATGCTCCCAGGCTGAGATGGGGGATGGGAGTCCAGGTTTCGAGCCTGCGCTTCAGAGAGAGCCAGGAGACGGCAACCAGAGGGAGCAGCACGTTGAAGATCATCCAGAAGACGGTGAAGATGGTGTCGGCTTTGAGCAGGTCGCTGGCCTCAAAGATCGCCAGGTTGTGGATGTTGAGTTCCTCTTGCAGGTTGGTTTGAGCCAGAGGCTCAGGCGTAGGGAGGTGGAAGATGCGCTGTCCCCAACTGATCTCTTCTCCGGCGCCGAAGAAGAACAGCACAGCTAATCCCAGATAGGTGGCCAGTTTCAGCCGGGAAATGCCGCTCTGGGCGCGCGTCCGCCATGCCTGGAGGAAGACGTAGAAGCAGAGGAGCGAGGCGATAAACAGAGAGAGGGCGCCGATGTTTTCAAAATAGCGGTCTTCATCGAATAGCCAGGCCGCTGCCTGATCACCCCAGGCCAGGGTCGAGAACCCCAGTAAGAAATAAAGGACCAGGGCGATGTAAACCACAGGGGGGAATATCAATCCGTTTCTTTTCACGTTTCTTTCCTTGTCAAGGTTAGATGTCCCGGTTTCGGGACCTTCCTGCCGGTCTGGCAGGGAATCGCTCAGTGGGCGCCGCGTTGCTGAAATACGGCCAGGACGGTCTGGAACAGGATGTTGATATCCAGCCACAGACCACGCCGTTCGATGTAGGCGATGTCTAATCGCAGACGATCGTCAAATTCCATAGATCCGCGGCCAATGATCTGCCACAGGCCAGTCAGGCCGGGCAACACGTCCAGGCGCTCGGTGTGCCAGAGTTTGTAGGTCTCAGGACCAAAGGAGGTGGGGCGCGGGCCGACCAGGCTCATTTCACCGCGCAGGACGTTGATCAGTTGGGGCAGTTCATCCAGGCTGGTTTTGCGCAGGAAACGCCCCAGGCGGGTGACGCGCGGGTCGTTGGTGATCTTGAAATCTGGCCATTGGAGTTCGTTCAGGTGAGCATAGCGGATTTTCAGTTCTTCCGCATTGGGCACCATGGTGCGGAATTTGTACATGCGGAAGCGCTTTCCGTTTCGACCGGTGCGATATTGGACGAAGAGAGCCGGCGCACCAGGGGAGGTGATCTTGATCAACAACGCAATGCCAATCATGAGCGGCAACCACAGTGGAGCAGAGAGCAAAACCAGAGATACATCCATGATGCGTTTGAGCACATGGTAGGCGCGGCCGGTGATCAGTCGCTTTTGGGGATCGAAGCGTTTGATCCAGTTGTAGTCGAGGGGCATAGGTAAGGATAAAATCAGGTGACCTTTCTCAGTCTGGTGCTCGATGGCTGTGGCGAGTATTTGCGTGCGATGTCTGGTATCGGTTGAGAAGGATTCAGGGTACCCGGCCAGGGAGGGTTTCACGGATGACTGTACATAGGAGCAATGGCCAAATCTTGGTTAAGATCGGGAGGAATCGTTTTCGGCGGCAACAGGGGATGAGGCAGGTAAGGTTTGACTCTCCAGCAGTCGTTGTTTAGCCCGCTCAAGCAATTCATCGAAGGTCAGGGCTTCGTCGGGGAAGGTAGCAAAACTCCAGGTAATGGTAGTACCAATGGCGTGCTCCAGGGTGCGTTCCAGGCGTTGAGCGAAGATCCGCACTTGATCCCCTGTGGTTTCCGGGCACAGCACCAGGAAGCGTCCTGCCGAATCCCACAGGATGAGGTCGGTTTCACGGGCCTGCTGGCTGAGCAGTTGTCCAATGCGGGCGGTGGCCAGGCGCTGGAGCAGGTCGTGGTAAATTTTCTCGGCCTGTTTCCAGCCCGGATTGGGGTTCCCCTGGAACGGGTCCAGGATCAGGATGGAAAGCGGATGCTGGTAGCGACGCGCCCGGGTCAGTTCGGTGCCGATCCGATCCTGAGCGGTGTTCAAATCCAGCACCCGATTCGGGTAGGCGTTGATCGCTAGGTCCTGGAGGAGATCGTTCATGGATCGTAGATGTTTCCCCACGTCAAATGCCAGACCCGCCGCTATAGCCATCAGGATAAACTGCAGGCTCAGCAATTGAGGCTCCAGCTCTCGTTCCAGCCATCGCCAGTAGAAAAACCAGGTGAGGGCGTAGATCAATGCCCATCCCAGCAGGTAGGTGTATATGGACAGGTTGACAAGGGATGGCAGGAACAGCCCAGCGACAGCGGCCAGGGCGATTAAAACAAAGAAGGCTGGTTCAAAATTAAGCACATTTTGCTCAATGAACTCGATTTGAGCTAAGCCAAAGATCAAAACCAGGTAAATTGTCAGAAATGTAATCGAATTGCGAAGATTATTCATACATGATATTATACCCTGTCTCGCTCGTTGAAAAAAAACTGGTGATTGCCCACCAGGGCCGAATATATCATATGGTTGAGTTCTACCCAAAAATTGCCCCCAAATCTGCCGTTGTTGAGAGCGAATTCTGCCCATAGGGGGGTGAACCGGGTAGTCACCAGGAAACCAGGTGATGGCTCATCCGTTAGACGGTAGACCAGGGACGATAGACAATACTCGGAATGTGAAGTGCATTCATGTCTAATCCTGATCCGATAGCCGTGCAAAAGGCAGAGTCGCGCCGCCTGTGCCGCGCGCAACGGGCGGCGTTGAGCGAGGCACAACGTCTGCAGGCAAGTCAGGCGATCTGTTGCCTCATCGAGGAGTGGCCTATCTTTCGCCAGAGCCGCGTGGTGTTGACCTATATGCCTATGCGCCAGGAGGTAGACCTGACCGCCTTGCTGGATCGGTGGCCCGAGAAGGTCTGGGTGCTGCCGCGCCTGGGGGAGGGGCCCGAGCGCCAGATGACCTTTCATGCCTATCACCCTCTGCGACTGATTCGCCATCGGTTTGGGATGCTGGAGCCGGCTCCTGATCTGCCGCTGATCTCGCCCCAGACCATCCACCTGGCTCTGGTGCCCGGCCTGGCCTTTGATCGCCACGGCTGGCGTTTGGGATACGGCGGTGGGTATTTCGACCGTTTTTTGCGGGGCTTTTCTGGCGTAAGTCTGGGGGTGACCTATCAGGCCCTGCTCGTGGACGATCTGCCCCATGACGAATTCGATGTGCCCGTGCAGTGGATCGTCACCGAAGCCGGCCTGTTTGCCGCAGGAGCGGTATAATCTTGCTGATGATGACTCCAATTTACCTGGATTATGCCGCAACCACGCCGGTGCACCCGCGCGTGCTCCAGGCGATGTTGCCTTATTTCAGCGAAGCGTTTGGCAATCCGTCTTCGATCCATCGTTACGGACAGACTGCCGAGGCGGCGGTGGAAAGGGCCCGCGAGACGGTGGCTTCGGTGTTGAATTGTCAGCCCGAAGAAGTGATCTTCACTTCTTGCGGTTCCGAAGCGGATAACCTGGCCCTGCGCGGGGTGATGCTATCCCCGCTTTATGCCAGCCGCCCTCGCTTGTTGACCTCGCGCGCCGAACATCATGCGGTGAGCAAAACGGCTGAACAGCTGGAAGCCTGCTTTAGCCGATCGGTGGGATGGCTGGCGGTGGATGCGTATGGTCAGGTGACAGTGGATGCGTTGCACGCGGCCTGGAGCGAAGACATCGCCCTGGTATCGGTGATGCTGGCCAATAATGAGATCGGCACAATCAATCCCGTGGCCGATCTGGCCCGGGTGGCTCACCAGCGCGGAGCCCGGTTTCACACCGATGCGGTGCAGGCCGCTGCCTATCTGGACCTGGACGTGCAGGCCCTGGGGGTGGATTTGCTGGCCCTGGGTGGACACAAGTTCTATGGGCCAAAGGGGGTAGGGGCGCTCTATGTGCGCCAGGGGACGCCTCTGCTGCCCCAGATCACCGGCGGCGGCCAGGAGGCCGGTCTCCGGGCCGGCACACACAATGTGCCCTATATCGTCGGCTTTGCCGAAGCGCTGCGCCTGGCCAGGGAGGAACGCCAGGAACGGATTGCCCATGTTCGCCCATTGCGGGATTATCTGATCGAGCGGGTGTTGCAAACTATCCCTGATGTCCGTTTAACTGGCCATCCTGTCCAGCGTTTGCCCAATCACGCCTCGTTTGTCTTTCATCGGGTGGACGGCAATCTGTTGTTGCAGTTGCTGGATGTAGAAGGATTTGCCTGCTCGTCCGGTTCGGCGTGTAAGACCGGCCAGCCGGAACCGAGTGAGGTGCTGCTGGCGTTGGGCCTGCCGCGGGAGTGGGCTCTGGGTTCGTTGCGCGTCACTCTGGGCCTGTATTCCACTATCGAACAGGTGGAGGCCTTTGTGCGAGCGTTGCCCGGCATCGTGGAGAAAGCACGGCGCCTCTCGGCCACAAAGGAGTAAGGCCGTGCGAAATCTGCCTGCAGGGAAGGGGAGGCGAGCATGAGCCGGGTTGTGGTGGCGATGTCCGGCGGCGTGGATTCGTCGGTGGCCGCCGCGTTGCTCAGAGAGCAGGGTCATGAGGTGATCGGAATGATGCTGCGCCTGTGGTCTCAGCCCGGCCAGGAGGATTCCAACCGGTGCTGCACGCCCGATTCAATGGCCCAGGCTCGCCGCGTGGCCGCCCGTTTGGGCATCCCGTTCTATGTGATCGATGCCAGGGAGGCTTTTTACAAGACGGTGGTGCGTTCCTTCCTGGAAGGTTATGCTTCCGGGATCACCCCTAATCCGTGCCTGGTGTGTAATCGCCAGATTCGCTGGACTCTGCTCTTCGAGCACGCTCTGGCGATGGGGGCAGAGTATCTGGCGACCGGTCACTACGCGCGGGTGGTTTTGGAGGGGGAGGGGGGACAGGCCAGGCTGTTCCGTGCTCGCGACGAAGCCAAAGATCAATCCTATGTCTTGCATGTGTTGCCGCAGGAGAAGTTGCGGCGTTCGCTGTTTCCAATCGGTGAGTATTTGAAGAGTGAAGTGCGCGAACTGGCCGCCCGGTTTGGCCTGCCGACGGCTTCGCGCCGCGATAGCCAGGACCTGTGTTTTCTGGCCGGCGAGGATTATCGCGCCTTCTTGCAACGCTACGCGCCTCAGGTGAACCGCCCTGGGCCGATCGTCAATCGGCGTGGGGAGGTGTTGGGGGAACATCGCGGGCTGGCCTTTTATACCATCGGTCAGCGCAAAGGTCTGGGGATCGCAGCCGCACAGCCGCTCTATGTGCTGGCTAAAGACCTGGCTCGCAACGCCCTGGTGGTGGGAAGCGCAGAGGAACTAGGGAGCACCGAGTTGCTGGCCGAAGGGGTGAACTGGGTCAGCGGCGAGGCGCCGCAGGAACCATTTCGGGCTCAGGTCAAAATCCGCTATACGGCGCGCCCGGCAGGGGCTGAGGTCACGCCCCTGGAGGGGGGAGCCCGCGTCCGGGTCCGCTTTGAATCGCTGGTCCGGGATGTGACTCCCGGTCAGGCGGCAGTGTTCTACGTGGGGGATGAGGTGATCGGGGGTGGGGTGATCGTTCCTGTGTAAAGTTTGTATAAAAAGGGGTGCTCCTTTCCTTGCCATCTCCCATCGGAAAGGTAGAATGGGGAGAACTGGAGGTTTGACAGTATGAAATCGAGAACGTGGGTCATTCTGCTGATTGTGCTGGTGATGGCGGGGGCTGGCTACTTTGTGTGGCAAAGACGGGCAGCGGCTTCGACCCCCCAGTTTCAGACAATGACTGTGGATCGCGGGCAGCTGGTGGCAACGGTCGGCGCCACAGGCACAGTGCGCGCTCGCCAGAGTGTGGTGTTAAACTGGCAGACCGGCGGCCAGGTGGAAAAGGTGAATGTGCAGGTAGGGGACCGGGTGCAGGCCGGTCAGGTGCTGGCCTCGCTGGCACCCACCTCGGTTGCCCAGAATATCATCCTGGCCCAGGCCGATCTGGTGGCCGCCCAAAAGGCCTTGGAGGATTTGCTTGAATCGAACACGGCCATGGTGCAGGCCTGGATCGCCATGCGTGAGGCCGAGAAGAAGTACGACCAGGCCAGAAAGAACTATGAGACCATGGCCCAGGGGAGTTATGAGTATCAGACGGTGGAGTATATCAACTTCCGGGGCCAGCGAATCGCCACCTTGAAGACGGTCAAGGTAGATCAGGTGGATCCGGAGACGCTGGAAGATCAACGCCTGAAGATGGAACTGGCCAAAGCCCAGTATGAGGATGCAAAGCGGGCGTTTGAGCGGCTGAAAGATGGGCCTAATGCAGAGGATGTGGCCGCCGCTCAGGCACGGGTGGATGCGGCCCGGGCCACGCTGGAGCAAATGTATCTGATCGCTCCCTTTGCCGCCACAGTCACCGAAGCCCATCCTCTGCCCGGCGATCGCGTCACCCCTGGCACCCCTGGCTTTCGCCTGGATGACCTTTCTATGTTGCTGGTGGATGTGGAGGTCTCTGAAGTAGATATCAACAGCGTTCGTCCCGGCCAGCTGGTCACGCTCACCTTTGACGCGGTCTTTGGCAAAGAGTATCATGGGGAAGTGGTCGAGGTCGGCCAGGTGGGTAAAGTATCCCAGGGGGTGGTGAATTTTGTGGTGACGGTGCGGATCACCGATGCCGATGAGTCCGTCAAACCCGGAATGACGGCGGCAGTGAACATCGTGGTCAACGAGATAGAGAACGTGCTGTTGATCCCTAATCGCGCCGTGCGCCTGGTGGATGGCAAACGAGTCGTCTACGTGCTGCGCGAGAATCAGGCTGTGCAGATCCCGGTGAGGTTGGGGCAATCCTCCGACACGATGAGCGTATTGCTGGATGGCGATGTTCAGGAAGGGGATCAGGTGATTCTTAACCCGCCGGTGACCATACGCCCCCAGGGACCGCCGTTCGGCGGCCGATAATCCCGGAGGTGGCCATGAATTGGGTGGTAGATGCCCGAGACCTGGTCAAGATTTACCGGATGGGCGAAGTGGAAGTGCATGCCCTGCGCGGTGTTTCGGTGCGGATCGCCCGGGGCGAAGTGGTGGCTATTATGGGGCCTTCCGGCTCGGGCAAATCTACGTTGATGAATATTCTGGGTTGTCTGGATCGCCCCACGTCAGGAGAGTATTTCCTGGATGGGGAGATGGTGGCCCAGATGAACGACGATCAACTAGCCGCAGTGCGCAACCGTAAGGTGGGGTTTGTCTTTCAGAGTTTCAATTTGCTGTCGCGGCAAACGGCGCTGGCCAATGTGGAATTGCCCCTGCGCTATGCCGGAGTAAGCCGAGAGCGACGCGAACGGGCCCTGGCCGCCCTGCAGGCGGTTGGCCTGGGAGATCGGGTCAGACATCGCCCCACTGAACTTTCGGGAGGCCAACAGCAACGGGTGGCGATCGCCCGCGCCCTGGTCAACAACCCGGCTATCCTGATGGCCGATGAACCCACCGGCAACCTGGATACCCGATCGGGCCGGGAGATTATGGAATTGATGCTCAGCCTGAACCAGGAGCGGGGGACCACCCTGATTATCGTCACCCATGATCCCAATATCGCCGCCTATGCTCAGCGGGTGATCCGCCTTCAGGATGGACAGATTGTTCAGGATGAACCTGTCGCAGAAAGGAAGGTGGTATGAGCCTCTTGCAAGCGGTTCTCGAAGCCCTGGATAGTTTGAGCGCCAACAAGTTGCGCTCTGGCCTGACGGTGTTGGGAATCGTGATCGGCGTGGCCGCGGTGATCGCCATGCTGGCGGTAGGCACCGGCGCCCAGGATGCGATCACCGGCTCGATCAGCGGGATCGGAACCAACCTGCTGTTCGTCTTTGGACAGGGGCGCGGGCCTGCGGCCCAGTTCGTCCGCAATCCCAAGCCCTTAACGTTGCAAGACGCGGCTGCCATTGCCGATCCCTTTCTGGCGCCTTCCGTGGCGCGCGTATCCCCGGTGCTGACCGGCACCTTTCTGGTCAGCACGGCCAGCGAACAGACGACCACCACCGTCTCTGGCGTGCAACCGGAGTACTTCCCGATGCGCAATTTTGTCCTTGCCGAAGGCGAAGCCATTCGGGAAGAGCACCTTCTGGCTCGTTCGGCTGTAACCGTGATCGGGCCAGACCTGGCAGAGAAACTCTACGGCCGGCGGGAAGGAGTGGTTGGCGAGACGCTGAACATTGATAATCAACCGTTTCGGGTGATCGGCGTGTGGGAACCCAAAGGGGGCGGCATGTTTGGCTCGGAAGACGAGGCAGCCCTGATCCCGATCACCACAGCGCAGGCGCGCCTGATCGTGCGTCGCGTTCGTGATCAGGTGGACGTGTTGCTGGTAGAAGCGGTGGATTCCCAATCGGTCACCCAGGCCGCAGACGAGGTGGCCTCGATTTTGCGCCTGCGCCATCGCACCGAGATCGGTGCCGATGATTTCACCATCCTGAGCCAGCAGGATTTTCTTCAAACTGCCTCGACCATCACCGGGGTGTTGACCATCTTCCTGGGCGGGATCGCAGCGATCTCGCTCCTGGTGGGCGGTATCGGCATCATGAACATCATGCTGGTCTCGGTGACGGAGCGGACAAAAGAGATCGGCCTGCGCAAGGCGGTGGGAGCGCGCAAGCGCGATATCCTGATTCAGTTCCTCACGGAGTCGTCCCTGCTCAGCCTGATCGGGGGCCTGATCGGCATAGTCTTTGGCTGGTTGATCTCGTATATTGTCGGTCGCGTGGCCGAGGCCTCAGGTACCCCCTTCTATCCTCGCGTTGGTCTGGATGCCATCCTGCTGGCTACCCTGTTCTCTGCGGCAGTAGGCCTGTTCTTTGGCATTTACCCAGCCAACCGCGCCGCCAATCTGGAGCCGGTGGAGGCGTTGCGCTATGAATAGCCAGATAGGCCAGGATTGATTATAATATCCCCATGTCTTCCTACCGGATTCTGATCACCGATGGATTGGACCCGCGTGCCCAATCCATCTTGCATTCCTGCATTGTGGATGACCGCACGGGCATCGGGGCTGAAGAACTGGTCGAGATCATCGGCCAGTACGATGCCCTGATCGTGCGTAGCCGCACCCAAGTGACGGCTGAATTGCTGGCGGTGGCCTCTCAACTCAAGGTGATCGGCCGGGCCGGCGTGGGCGTGGATAACATTGACCTGGAGGCCGCTCAGGCCCGCGGCGTGATCGTGGTCAACGCCCCTCAATCCACCACCCTGGCTGTGGCTGAACTGACCTTTGGCCTGATCCTGGCCCTGGCGCGGGAGATCCCCCGTGCCGATGCGGCCATGAAACAGGGCCACTGGCTCAAGAAAGAGCTGGAAGGGGTGGAACTCTACGGTCGCACCCTGGGCATTCTGGGGATGGGACGGATCGGCACCGAAGTCGCCCGGCGAGCGCGTGCCTTTGGAATGCAGGTGCTGGGCTATGACCCCTTGCTCACCCCCGATCAAATCCGCGGCCGGGTGGCCGAACCCAGCGATCTGGATGACCTGTTGGCCCAATCCGATTTCCTCTCTCTGCACATGCCATTGACCCCGGAAACGCGCGGCCTGATCAACGCCACGGCGTTCGCTCGCATGAAAGACGGCGTACGCATCGTCTGCACTGCCCGTGGCGGGATCATTGACGAAGCCGCGTTGCTGGCGGCCCTGGAATCGGGCAAAGTGGCTGGCGCCGCCCTGGATGTCTTTTCCGTCGAGCCGCCCGGCCTGACCGATCTGGTGAAACATCCCCGTCTGATCGCCACCCCTCACATCGGCGCGCAAACCCTCGAAGCCCAGGCACGCGCCGCAGAGGACATCGCTCATGAAGTCTTGCACGCCTTGCAGGGCAAGAAATTGCGCTGGCGCGTGGTCTGAGCGATTCGCTGCGCCTGCGATCCTCTGCCCCGCAATCACCCTGCTCAACGGATAACCTACCATGGAACAAAAATTCAACGAACTTAAATCTATCCTGAACGAAGTGGCCGATATTCAACATGCCGCTGCCCTGCTCAGTTGGGATCAGCAAACCTACATGCCGCGGGCAGGAGCGGAAGCCCGGGGCTATCAACTGGCCACTCTGCAACGAATGGCCCACCAAAAATTCACCGATCCCAAAGTAGGCCAGTTGTTGGACGACCTGCGAGATGCCTTTCCGCCAGACAGCGACGAACATGCCTTGATCCGCGTCGCCCGTCGCGATTACGAGAAGGCGACCCGCGTCCCGCCCGAATTCGTAGCCGAGCAGGCTCGAGTCACCGCTGCGGCCCATGAGGCCTGGGTTGAAGCCCGTGCCCGCTCCGACTATGCTCACTTTGAACCCCATCTGGCGCGCATTCTCGACCTGGTCCATCGCTACATCGGCTTCTTCCCTGCCTCCGATCACCCCTACGACATCCTGCTGGATGACTACGAACCGGGCATGAAAACCGCCGAGGTGCAGGCCATCTTTGCGGAATTGCGCAAACGCCAGGTGCGCCTGATTCAGGCCATCTCCGAAGCCAGGCAGGTGGATGACTCATTCCTGCACCTGAACTATCCCCTTTCCAGACAGCGCGCCTTTGGCCAGAAAGTGCTGAATGCGATTGGCTTTGATTCCCACCGCAATCGCCAGGATCAATCGCCCCATCCCTTCTGCACCTCGTTCAGCATCAACGACGTACGCATCACCACCCGCTACCAGAAAAACTTCCTGAACGCCGCCCTGTTTGGCTCCATGCACGAAATGGGGCATGCCCTATATGAAATGGGCATTCACCCGTCCTTCGAGCGCACCCCCCTGGCCAACGGCGCCTCCCTAGCGGTGCATGAATCCCAATCTCGCCTGTGGGAAAACCTGGTGGGGCGCTCGCTGGCCTTCTGGGAACACTTCTACCCTCTCCTGCAAAAAACCTTCCCCACCCAACTGGGCAACGTCAGCCTGCGCAAATTCTACAAAGCCATCAACAAAGTCCAACCGTCCCTGATTCGCGTGGAGGCCGACGAAGCCACCTACAATCTGCACATCATGCTGCGGTTAGAGATCGAGATCGCCATGGTCGAAGGGAGCGTATCGTTGCGCGACTTGCCTGCCCTGTGGAACGATAAGATGAAGGAATACCTGGGCGTAGTGCCGCCCAACGATGCCCAGGGTGTGCTGCAAGACATCCACTGGTCCTTTGGTGGCCTGGGCTACTTCTCCACCTACGCGTTGGGCAACCTGATCGCCGCCCAACTCTGGGAAAAGATTCAGACCGAGATCACCGACCTCACGGCCCAGATTCGGCGTGGCAAATTCGATGCCCTGCGCGGCTGGCTGCATGCCCACCTCCACGTTCACGGACGCAAATACGAACCGCAAGAACTGGTGCGCCGGGTGACGGGTTCGCCGATTGATCCCAATCCCTATCTGCGCTACCTCGAAACCAAGTACGGTGACATCTACGAACTATAAGTGGGATCGAGACCGGGCGCCTCGCGTCGCCCCGGCCTCGATCCTCGCCCGATTCAGGTTCCTGGCCCTCAGCCTCTTCCTCCTCGCTTCTTTCTGGACCCTGAGCGGATGCGCCTCGAATCGCGCCTCCTACCCCACGCCTTTCCCTACCGAAGTTCTCCCCACCGTGGTGGCGCAAACTGCCCAGGCACTCCGGTCCACTGCCCTGGCTCTTACCCCCTCTCCGACGATCACCCTGACCCCTACTCTCACCCTTACTCCGACCCTCACGCTCACTCCCACACCCCTGCCGCCGGCGCCTCCCGCCCGCATCCGCTTCCTGGCGCCCGGGCCACTTTCTTTGCTCACTTCACCCCTTCGGGTTCGGGTGCACCTGTTTCCGGGGGAGACCAACCGGGTTCAGGTCTCCCTCTATGGAGAAGACGGTCGCCTGCTGACGCGTATTCTCTCGCCCCTCGGCCAGGACCTCCCGCCGCCGGGCATCGAATTCACCGTGGCCCTGACTTTTGAAGTGCGGGTAGCCGAACTGGGCCGCCTGGAAGTGTTGATGAGAGACAAAGCCGGTCGCATAGAGGCACTGAACTCGATCCATGTCACCCTGTTACCCCTAGGGAACAGCCGGGTGCATCCGGCGGATATTCCCTATGAACGGGCCGTCTTCTATTCCCCCCGGCCCGGAGATCAGGTTGCCGGGGGTGTGCTCACCGTGGAAGGGGCCTTCTGGCCGTTGAACGATCAACCAGTCTTTCTGGAATTGCAGGACGAGACAGGACGTCCACTGATGACGCGGCAACTCTCCCTGGTGGGTGACACCTACCTCCCCTTTCAAACCACCCTGCCCTATCGCCTCACCCAACCCACCTCGGCACGCCTGGCCATCCGCCAGACAGACCCGCGTTTCAATGAAATTGCCTATCTCTACAGCATTCCCATCACCCTCTACCCCTAACTGGACAATCCTCTATCTTTCAGGTATCATTAGTGCATCCTGGCACCAATTCCCCTGACAGGGTGTGGTACATTTGAAACCTCATGATGGGAGATGTGATCCTGACCGGCCCTGCTTCGCCCGGATAGCCTCTTCTGTCCGGGCCGTTATGCGTACCGTTCCTGGCTGGTTGGGTGAGCACCTGGCGCGGAATTCATTTGACATCCATTGCATGGAGGCATGATGACGGACTTAATCCAGCAAATCACCAGCAGCCTGCAGAAACAGATCGAAACCTTTGAACCGTCTGTTCGGGTGGCCGATATTGGCACTGTGATCGAAGCAGGAGATGGCATCGCACGGGTGAGCGGTCTGAGCAACGTGGGCTACCATGAACTGGTGCAATTTGAAAACGGCGTGATGGGCATTGCCCTCAACCTGGAGAAAGACAGCGTAGGCGTGATCATCATGGGCGAATACGCCGGCATCACCGAAGGGATGACCGTGCGCGCCACCGGCCGCATTGCCTCGGTTCCAGTGGGAGACGCCCTGATTGGTCGGGTGGTGAATGCCCTGGGCGAGCCAATTGATGGAAAAGGACCGATCCAGTTCAGCGGTTACCGCCCTATTGAGCGGATCGCTCCTGGCGTGGTCTATCGCCAGGATGTGGATACGCCGGTGCAGACCGGCATCAAGGCCATTGACGCCATGATCCCCATCGGTCGTGGCCAGCGCGAACTGATCATCGGCGATCGCCAGACTGGCAAGACCGCCATCGCCATTGATACCATCATCAATCAAAAAGGCAAAAATCTGATCTGCATCTACGTGGCCATTGGCCAGAAGAAAGCCCAGATTGCCCGCACCGTGGGCATCCTGGAGCGCTACGGTGCGATGGATCACACCATCGTCGTGGTGGCTTCCGCCGATGAACCGGCCGCCCTGCAATACCTGGCCCCCTATGCCGGTTGTGCCATTGGTGAAGAATTCATGGAAACCGGCCGCGATGCCCTGGTGGTGTATGACGATCTCTCCAAGCATGCCTGGGCCTATCGCCAGGTCTCCCTGCTGCTACGTCGCCCTCCGGGGCGCGAAGCCTATCCGGGTGATGTCTTCTACTTGCATTCTCGCCTGCTTGAGCGGGCGGCTCGCCTTTCGAATAATTACGTCATCGTGCCTCGTGAGTTTGAGCATTCAGAAGCCGAACCCACCGATGCAGTAGATGGCAAAGTGTACCGTGGGCCGCTCTCCAAACATGAGGCCGAACAGGCTCTCAAGGCTATGCCCAATGCGGAAGCCTATAAGATCGTCAAAGTCAAGGGGAGTGGAGGCTCCCTGACTGCTCTGCCGATCATCGAAACCTTGCTGGGTGATGTATCGGCCTATATCCCGACCAATGTCATCTCGATCACCGATGGGCAGATCTTCCTGGAGACCAACCTATTCAACGCCGGGATTCGCCCGGCCATCAACGTAGGCATTTCGGTCTCTCGCGTGGGTGGCGATGCCCAGACCAAAGCCATGAAACAGGTAGCGGCTCGTCTGCGCCTGGACATGGCCGCCTATCGAGAACTGGCAGCCTTCGCCCAGTTTGGCTCTGACCTGGATAAAGCCACCCAAGCCCAACTGGCACGTGGTCAGCGCATGCAGGAACTGCTCAAACAGCCTCAATACTCGCCCATGGCGTTAGAAAATCAGGTGATCGTGATCTTCGCCGGCACCAACGGCTATGCCGATGCTGTGCCTGTGGAGAAGATTCGCCAGTGGGAAGCCGATCTGATCCGCTATATGGAGACCGTTCATCCGCAGATCGGCCGCGACATCGCTGAGAAAAAGGTGATCACCGATGAGAACCGGGCCGCGCTGATCAAGGCCCTGGATGCCTTCAAAACCTCCTGGCAGGGATAAGCCATGGCCTCGTTGCGTGAGATGCGGCTCCGCATTCGGAGCGTCCGAAACATTTCCCAGGTCACGCGCGCCCTGGAGGCGGTCAGCGCCAGCAAGGTGCGCAAGGCCATGCAGGCGGTGATGGCCACCCGCCCCTATGCCACCAAAGCCTGGCAGATTTTGAAACACCTGGCCACGCAACCCGGTCGGGAGAGCCTGCATCCTCTTCTGACCCGTCGGCCAGAAATTCGCAATACCCTGGTCGTGGTGATCAGTGGCGATCGTGGTCTGGCGGGTGCCTATAACACCAACGTGATCCGTTTTGTCTCTCGACATTTTGATTCCTACCCCAATCCAGTCTCCTACATTGCGGTAGGACGCAAAGGGCGCGATTTGCTGATTCGGCGACGCAAGAACGTGATTGCCGAGTTCAGCAACCTGCCGGCTGCACCCTCGTTTGCTGATGTGTCGGCCATTGGGCGCCTGGCAGTGGAAGAATTCCTGGCCGGTCGGGCGGATGAGGTGTTTATCGTCTACACCGACTTTATCAACATGATGCGCCAGGAAACGGTGATGAAGCGCCTCCTCCCCCTGGAATTGGATCGCGAGGAACGGGTGGAGGCCTTCAACAATGCCCGATCGGGCATTCCTGCGACCTATATTTATGAACCCAGCGAGCGTCTGATCCTGGATGAGATCGTCCCTCGCTTCACCGCGCTCCAGGTGTATCAGGCCATCCTGGAATCCCTGGCCAGTGAGCACGCGGCTCGCATGGTGGCCATGCGCAACGCCACCGATAGCGCCCTGGAACTGGTGGAGCAACTCAAACTGGAGTACAACAAAGTGCGCCAGCAAACCATCACCAGCGATATGCTGGATATTGTGGGCGGCGCCAATGCCCTGGAACAGGCGCAACGACCTGTCGCGGACTCATCCTCACTCTGAGTGACTTTCTGGAGGCATAAAGAATGACAAGAGCAATTGGACGTGTAGTGCAAATCCTGGGTGGTGTAGTGGATGTGGAATTTCCCGAGGGAGAAGTGCCTGAGATCTACGAGGCCATTGAGGTCGAGCGCGAGGGCAAACCCCCGCTGGTTCTGGAAGTGCAAAAACATTTGGGCAATAACTGGGTGCGCACGATCGCCATGGATAGCACCGATGGATTGCGGCGTGGTGTGCATGCCGTGGCGACCGGTGCTCCGATCACTGTCCCAGTAGGGCCGGCCACGCTGGGACGTGTCTTCAATGTGTTGGGCCGACCGATAGACGAGCGAGGACCGGTAGAATCCCCGCTTCGTTATCCCATCCACCGCCCGGCTCCGCCGTTTGCCGAGCAATCTACTCGCGTAGAAGTCTTTGAAACCGGCATCAAGGTGATTGACCTGATCGCTCCCTTTACCAAAGGCGGCAAGACCGGCATTTTCGGCGGTGCGGGTGTTGGCAAGACCGTGATCATCATGGAACTGATCCGTTCGGTGGCGATTGAGCACGAAGGATATTCGGTCTTTGCCGGCGTGGGCGAACGCACCCGTGAAGGGACGCAACTGTATCGTGAAATGATCGAAGCGGGCGTGATGAAAGACACTGTCATGGTGTATGGTCAGATGAACGAACCTCCAGGGGTGCGCCTGCGCGTTGGCCTGACCGCCCTCTCGATGGCAGAATATTTCCGTGATCAGGGCAAAGACATCTTGCTGTTCATTGATAACATCTTCCGCTTCTCCATGTCTGGTTCTGAGGTCTCGGCGCTCTTGGGACGCATGCCCTCTGCGGTGGGCTATCAACCCACGCTGGCAACCGAGATGGGCGAACTCCAGGAGCGCATCACCTCCACCCGAACCGGATCGATCACCTCCATGCAGGCGGTATACGTCCCGGCGGATGACTATTCTGACCCGGCTCCGGTGGCTACCTTCACCCACCTGGATGCCACCATCGCCCTGGAGCGTTCGATTGCCGAAAAGGGCATCTACCCCGCGGTGGACCCACTGGCTTCGACCTCGCGCATCCTCGATCCCAACATTGTGGGTGAAGAGCACTATCGCACTGCCCGGGAGGTGCAACGCGTCTTGCAACGCTACAAAGACCTGCAGGATATTATCGCCATCCTGGGGATTGACGAACTTTCGGAAGACGACAAACTGATCGTGGCCCGCGCCCGCAAGATTGAACGATTCTTCTCCCAACCGTTCTTTGTGGCCGAGCGTTTCACCGGCATCCCCGGGCGTTATGTGCCGCTCAAGGAAACCATTCGCGGCTTCCGCGAGATTCTGGATGGGAAGTGTGACGATCTGCCCGAGCAGGCTTTCATGATGGCCGGCACGATTGACGATGTGCGCGCCAACGCAGAACGATTGGCCGCTCGTGCCGCTTAGCGCATGGCCTTGCTCTGGTTTCCTCAACGGAGAGCGATATGACCATCCGCTGTGAGATTGTGGCCCAGGACCGCATGGTGTATCAGGATGATGTGGATATCGTCATCCTGCCGGGCACAGAAGGGGAAATGGGTATTCTGCCTCATCATGCGCCGCTTTTGACTACCCTCAAGTATGGCGTGGTCAAGGTGCGCAAGCAGGGTCAGGAGCAGATTTTTACCGTAGCGGGCGGGATCGCTGAGGTGCAGCCAGATGGGGTGACCATTCTGACCGATGCCGCCGAACACATTGACGAGATTGATGAAGAGCGCGCCGAGCGGGCCCGTCGTCGTGCTCAGGAACTGCTGGAGAAGGGCGTACCTATGGATACCGATACCTATCTGACCATCGAGGCGGCTTTGCGTCGTTCCAATTTGCGCCTGGAGGCTGTCCGACGGTATCGGAAGGGACGCTCCGCTTTGCCAACGGAGAAGTAAGGCGTGGCCCTGTTCTCGAAAGACCTGGGGATTGACCTGGGCACCATGTTCACGCGACTGGCTGAGGCGGGCCAGGTTCTGGTGGAGGAGCCGACCATTGTGGCCATCGAGGTCGATTCGGAGCGGATGACCGAGAAGATGATCGCCTACGGCCACGAGGCGCGCGAGATGATTGGTCGCACGCCGGAAACCATCGAACTGGCCCGCCCGCTCAAAAACGGCGTGATCGCAGACTATGAGATCGCCCAAACCCTGCTCGCCTATCTGATCCGCCGAGTGAGTGGGCCGTTGCGCTTTATCCGCCCGCAGGTGATGATCTCGGTGCCCTATGGCGTCACGGGTGTAGAGCGGCGAGCCGTGTATGAGGCAGTGATGGAAGCCGGAGCCCACCAGGCCTACCTGATCCCTCAACCTCTGGCCGCAGCGCTGGGCATGGATTTGCCTATCGGCTCCCCTTCCGGCAACATGGTGATCTGCCTGGGAGGTGGATGTAGCGAAGCCGCTGTGCTTTCCATGTATAGCCTGGTCTCTGCCGAGACTCTGCGCCTGGGTGGTCTGGACCTGGATGAGGCCATCATTACCTATGTGCGTCGCAAATACGGCGTGATCCTGGGCCAGTTGACCGCCGAACAACTCAAGATCAAGATCGGCGCGGCTGTGCCCCAGGAGGAAGAACAGGTGATGGAGGTCCAGGGTCAGGATCAGGTGACGGGCCTGCCCCAACCGGTCACCCTGAGCACCAGCGAGATCGCTGAGGCGTTGCAAGATCCGCTGAAACAGATCGTGGAGGTGTGTCGGCGGGTGCTGGAGAAGACGCCGCCAGAACTGGTCTCAGATATTATCGATCGAGGGATAGCCTTGTGCGGTGGTGGGGCGCTGCTGCGTGGGATTGACAAGTTGATCACCAAATCGCTGGGCGTGCCGGCCTATCTGGTGGATAATCCCCTGACCTGTGTGGTGGAAGGCACTGCCCGAGGGGTAGGAATGTACAACGTGTTGCGTCGCAGCCTGCCCCAGGTCGGATGAAGAAGCGGCAAGGAGCGCGGACAACCACGGGGTTCTCTGGAGGGAAGGCGTTTGAGCGAGCGGTATGGCAGTCACGGGGCGATCTTCCGCCTGTCGTAACAAAACATCGGATGAGGAAAAACGATGGTCAGACAAATTCCCGATATTATTGTAGGCCGGTTGCCGATCTACCTGAGAGCGTTGCAGCATCTGGCTGAACAAGGCTGGCACACGGTTTCGTCGCAGGAATTGGGGGAGCAGGTGGGTCTCTCGGCGGCGCAGATACGCAAAGACCTCTCTCAGTTCGGTGAGTTTGGCAAGCAGGGCACCGGCTACAATATTCCCTTTTTGATCGAAAAGTTACGTGCCATTTTGAAGGTGGATCGCATCTGGGATGTGGCCGTGGTGGGCGCCGGAGATATGGGGCATGCCCTGGCGCGTTATCAGGGCTTCGTCAACCGCGGCTTTCGCATCGTCATGATCTTCGATAACGATCCCGCCAAGATCGGCAAGCGGATCGGGGATTTTGTGATAGAAGATGCGGCCCATCTGGTGGAGCGGATTCGCTCGGCTGGCATCCAGATTGCCATGATCACCGTGCCGGCCTCGGCGGCGCAGCAGGTGGCCGATCAACTGGTGGAAGCCGGCGTGAAAGCCATTTTGAATTATGCCCCCATTCATCTTAGTGTTCCCCCGAGGGTCCGCATCCAATATATTGATCCGGCCACCCACCTGCAGCGCATGACGTATTATCTCTAGCCCGGCGGTCTCTCTGGCCGGTCCATCCCTTACCGGCGGGGGATGAGTTTTTGCAAAAGAGGAGCAGCGTATGGCGTTCTCACAGATTCTGGAAGTAGCCGTTGGGTTGATCCTGGTTTACTATGCCCTCGGGGCTATAGTATCGTGGATCACCCGATTCATCCTGGATCTTCAGGAGACCCGCGGGGTGATCCTGGAAGAGTATCTGAAGAAATTTCTGGGCGACCGAACCGTGGACCTGGTGTTATTACCCCAATTGCAGGCTTATCGTCCGGTTCGTTTTATCTCCCTGACAGGGTTTTTCAAAGGGCAACCCCAGGCAGTGCGCCTGGAGAAAGTGCCGGTGGACGTTTTGCTGGATGCCTTTTTCGACCTGACCGGTCTGACCGGCCGGCCAAATCTGGATGCCGAGGCGTTGAAAGAGCACATCATCAATGCGCTGCCACCCTCCGAGGGGCGAGAGACGCTGCTCCAGTGGATCGATCAGGGAGTGAATAACGTCAACCTGATGCGTGCCCGTGCTCATAGTTACTTTACCGGTTTGCTCAATCAGGTAGCCGATGCTTTCAAGGCTCAGGCGCGGCGGGTGGTCATCCTGCTCTCTATAGCGGTGACGTTGCTTCTCGGTGTAGATAGCCTTCAACTGGCCAGAGATCTCTGGCTCAATGCCGAACTCCGTTCGATGATGGCTGGGCAGGCTCAGGCCATCCTGCAGCAACCGGAACCAGACCTGGACTCACTGCTCCGCACCCTGGACCAATTTTCTATTGTAAAGTTCGGCTGGTGGCAGATCGGGGATACTCTTCCCCCGGAGGGAGATGCCATGGCCTGGGCCAGGTTCATTTTCTTGAAAGTGCTGGGCCTGGGTTTGACCGCAACCGCCGTTTCGCGAGGCTCCTCGTTCTGGTATGATCTCTTCAAGAAATTAACCGGTTCCCAAACCTCTCCTATCCATCCCTCCTCCACAAGCGCTGACGAAGCAGTAGGGTAATACTCACCGACTTCAGTCGGCGTTCACCAACTAAAGTTGGCGTTACGTTCACCAACTAAAGTTGGCATTACGAATCTCCGTGTTCTCCGTATCTCAGTGGTTTCCTCACCGACTAAAGTCGGCGTTATGCTTTTCCGCATACCAGCGAGCGAACACGGCATGAGAGAGCAGCCGCCCGGCGGAGCGTTCGCGGGATACCAGTTCGCCGCGTTCCGTCCGCCCGGCGAATCCCTGCATCATCTCATTCAATACCTGATCCAGATGAATGGCCGACGCGCGCACCGCATAGACCGTGACGATCACGAACAGGGGGCGATCCGACAGGATCGAGCGACAGGCTTCGAGCAGATCAGGGAGTGATTTATACACTTCCCACACCTCCCCCTTGGGGCCGCGTCCAAACTTGGGTGGATCCAGGATCAGTCCATCGTAACGATTTCCCCGTCGCCCTTCGCGAGTGACAAACTTGCGTGCATCGTCCACGATCCAGCGAATGGGTCGTCCTTCCAATCCAGAGAGGCGTTGATTTTCCCGTGCCCAGGCTACTGCCTTCTTTGAAGCATCCACATGGGTAACGCGGGCACCGGCTGCCGCGGCGGCCAAAGAAGCCAGGCCGGTGTAACCGAACAGATTGAGCACCTGGATCGGACGTTGTGCCGCCTGAATCAGGTTCACCATCCAGTCCCAATGAGCCGCCACTTCAGGAAATACCCCCAGATGTCGCCCTGGCGTGGTCATCGCCCAGAAGCGCAGCGAAAAACGGTTGCCTTTCATCGTCAGGGGATAAGTCATTTCCCAGCGTTCCGCCACCACTTTCTTGAAAACCCAATGCCCTCCGCTCTCCTCGGCGGTCGGATGAAAGACGGCATGTGCCTCCTCCCAGGTCCCAGGCGGCAGAGCGCGTGACCACATGGCCTGTGCCTCGGGGCGGACAAAGCGATAGGGGCCGAAGCGTTCCAGTTTCTGACCGTTGCCGCTATCGAGCAATTCGTAGTCTTTCCACGCAGGGGCTTCAAGCAAGAGGAAAGTGTCTTTCATAGCAGTCATTTGAGTCGTGAAGATCGGCGTGTAGACGCCGGCAATGATCTCATCAGGCGAAAAAAGGCTGCCCATGTCGCAGGTTTCCAGATTGTGACTCTGGCCAAACGATCTGCCCTGTGGATTGATCAACCTGACCTGATGCCAATCTATGGCCCTCAATCATACCACTTCATCGGCTTTGACCAATCCCATATTTTGCCGCCCAATTCTACCTGCGTGGCTGATGATAGAGGCCTTCCTCCCTCGCCCCCTGGGATCGCGGAGGTCTCGTCGGCACCGGCGGACATCAAATCGGCGGACACAAAATCCGCCGCTACCTGGGATCGCGGAGGTCCCGCCCGCTGCTTGAAAAACTCTGGCTTAGGAAAAATGGGGGAGACAAACGGGTGGGAAAATTGCCGATCAAACCTTGCATTTTAGTGACACTTAAGATACAATGTGGGAAAAAGTGGTAAAAAGTGGTAGAAATGTGGTAAACCCCGAGCGCCGGAAGGTCCGGCGTTCGCCGCATCAATAGGATAAATAGCACAAATGTTCTTGGGTCAGTTCCGCTACTCGATCGATGATAAAGGTCGCCTGCTGGTGCCGGCGCGCTTTCGGGAAGTGCTGCAGGGTGGTGCCTATCTGACGCAGGGATTCGATAAATGTTTGATGGTCCTGACCGAAGCCTATTTTCAAGAGGTCATGAATCGGCTCAATGCCATGAACCTGATCGACCCCACCGCCCGCCTGTTGCGCCGCCTGTTGCTGGCCAATGCCTATCAGGTAGAACTCGATCGAATAGGGCGCATCCTCTTGCCGGCCAACCTGCGCCAGTTTGCCGCCCTGGAGCAGGCGGCCGTGATCGTCGGGCAAGGGGATTACTTTGAAATCTGGTCTCCTGACGAATGGCAGAAACAGGAGGACCTGATTACCGATGTCGAGAGCAACCTGCAGCGCTTTGCGGCGCTTGACCTTTCAGCCAAACGCGATTCATAACGGGAATTTCCCGAATCCATGAGTCATCAACCTGTACTTTACCAGGAGATTTTACACCTCTTGCGGCCTTATAGCCCCGGTCGTTATGTGGATGGAACGGTTGGCGCCGGTGGTCATGCCCGCGGGATCCTGGAGGCCTGTGCTCCTGAGGGAGAACTTCTGGGGTTGGATCGGGATCCCCAGGCCCTGGCCATTGCCCGGCAGAGGCTGGCTCCGTTTGGTCGGCGCGTGCACCTGGTCCAGGCCTCCTACGTCACCCTGCTTGATCAACTGGCTCGTCTGGGCTGGGAAGGAGTAGATGGCATCCTGCTCGATCTGGGGGCCTCGTCCATGCAATTTGACACGCCGGAGCGAGGTTTTTCCTTTCAGCACGATGGACCGCTGGACATGCGCTTCGATCCCTCCAGCCCGGTTACGGCGGCTGATCTGGTCAATCATCTGGAGGAACAGGAACTGGCGGACCTGATCTACCGCTTTGGCGAAGAACCGCACGCCCGAAGGATTGCCCGTGCCATCGTTGGCGCCCGTCCGATTCAAACTACCCGCCGCCTGGCTGCCGTTATCGAAGCCGTCTCTCCCCGCCGCGGCCCCATCCACCCGGCCACGCGCACCTTCCAGGCTCTGCGGATTGCCGTGAACGATGAACTGACTGCCCTGAGCCAGGTTCTTCCCCAGGCCATTGCCGCCCTTCGCCCTGGGGGACGTCTGGCAGTGATTTCCTTCCACTCCCTGGAAGATCGAATCGTCAAACAATTCTTTCGCCAGCAGAGCCGCGATCAGATCAACCCTCCGCACATGCCGATCTATGCCCAGGAGCGCAAGGCCATCCTCAAAGAAGTCGTCCGCAAACCGATTACGCCCTCTGCAGAAGAGATCGCCCGCAATCCGCGCGCCCGCAGCGCCAGATTGAGAGTAGCCGAAAAACGATGAACGCTGTTTCTTCCCTGACCCATGCCTATCGTCAAGCCCCATGGCGAATTCATCGCCGTTGGGCCGGTGCCTTTTTGCTGGGTGTGGTGTCATTGGCGCTCATTGCCGCCCTTTATCTGGATGTGACCGCCCGAACAGCGATTTTAGGACGTGAGATCCAGGCTCTGACCGACGATATTGAACGCCTGCGTCAGGAAAATGCTACCCTGCAAACCCGCCTGGCAAAATTACTCTCTGCTCGCGTCATGGAACAACGTGCTCGTGATCTGGGCTACCGGCCAGTGAAATCGGCGGAGATTCACTATTTGATCGTCCCTGGCTATGTACCACCAATACCGACTATCCAGGCTGGGCCGGATCTGTCCGTGCAGATGGCGAAAACCCTGCCACCGGAATATCGCCAATCCTTGCTAGAGTGGTTAATGGAGCGCTTTGACACCTTGTTCACTGCGGGCTTTGTAACAGGAGCGACACCGTGAACCGGCCGTTCTCTATGCGCAAGGAATATGCCTGGCGTTCCATACTTGTAGCCGCGTGGCTGCTGCTGTTTGCGCTGGCCATTGTGGGGCAGATCATTCGCATTCAGCGTAGCCCCGAAGCCGACATTTTCCGTCAACAGGCTGGCAAGTATGCCATGGTCAAACGAATCGTCTATCCCGAACGCGGCAAAATTTATGATCGCACATTCAACCTTCTGGCAGGCAATGAAATGGTCTATACCATTGGGGCGAACATGCCAGAAGTGACCGATAAAGAAGCGCTGGCGCGCGAAGTGGCGGCGTACCTGGGCTTGCGCTATGAAGATGTCTATGAGCGGTTGCGCAACCCTTATGGCCTGATTTTTGTTCCACTGGCCAATTTTGTGCCCGCTGAGATTGCCCAAAGGCTTCGCGAACGTTACGAACAGTCCTGGCGCGAAACAGAGCCGGGTCGTCGCTCTCCCCTCGCCGGCCTGGAATTTCAGCCCGCCTTGCAGCGTAGTTATCCGGAGAATGACCTGGCCTCTAACGTGCTGGGCTTTTTGAACCGTGAGGGGATGGGCATCTTCGGTGTGGAAGAAAAGTATCATAGCCTGCTGGCCGGCATGCCGGTGGAGATCTGGGTACCTGAAGACCCGAACCGGGCCATGGATATTCCCCATGTGCCCGATGGCGCCTCGTTGGTCTTGACCATTGATCGAGACCTGCAATTGGCAGCCGAAGAGATACTGGATCGGGCGTTAGAGGAATACGGCGCTCGAAATGGCGTCATCATTGTGATGGACCCGCGCAACGGAGAGGTGCTGGCTATGGCCACCACCCCACGCCTGAATCTCAACCGCTTCTGGGAGTATGACCAATACTACCAGCAGGCATACCAGTTCAATCCAGCGATTTCGATGCAATACGAGCCTGGCTCGGTATTCAAGATCCTTGTCATGGCGGCGGCTCTGGATTCGGGCCTGGTCACGCCGCAAACCACCTTTTATGATACCGGCATGATCGTGGTCGGTCAGGCAGTCATCCAGAACTGGAATCGTCGTCCCTGGGGGCAGCAGACCATGCAGGGTTGCCTGCAATACTCGTTGAACGTCTGCCTGGCCTGGCTGGCCACCTCGATGGGCGAGCAAACCTTCTATGGTTATCTGCAGCGTTTTGGGATTGGCCGCCCGACGGGCATTGATCTGGCCGGCGAGGCAGCCGGGCGTCTGAAATTGCCCGGCGACCAGGACTGGTATCCTGTAGACCTGGGCACCAATTCCTTCGGGCAAGGTGTGGCCGTCACACCGATTCAGATGATGATGGCCGCCTCGGCTATCGCCAATCAGGGACGGATGGTTCGCCCCCACATATTGCGTTCCATCATCAGCGAGGGACAACCGGTGGATATTACCGTAGAGCCGGCCGGCACACCGATCCGCCCCGAGACGGCACGAATGCTCAACGAAATGCTGGTGGCTTCGCTGGAAAACGAAGCCTCCCTGGCACTGGTCCCCGGTTATCGGGTGGCCGGCAAGACCGGCACCGCCCAGATTCCAATGAATGGCCATTACAGCCCTACCGACACCAACGTCTCGTTCGTCGGGTGGGGGCCGGCGGATGATCCTCAATTCATGATCTATGTGTGGCTGGAGCGTCCCACGGTATCCATTTGGGCCGGTGAAACGGCCGCGCCGGTGTTTTCCGAGATGGCTCAGAAGACTGTGGTGTTGCTCGATATTCCACCGGATGCAGTCCGTCTACAGGTGTTGAAGCGTTGATGATATGTTGACTCTGGCTGATGTACTTGAAGCTCTGATCACAGTTCGCCTGCCAGCACCCCAGGTGATCACCGAAGCGACGATTGACTCGCGTCAGGTGATCCCCGGATCGTTGTTTGTGGCGTTGCCTGGTGAGCGAGCCGATGGGCATGATTTTGTGGGAGCGGCCTTTCAGAAGGGAGCGCTATATGCCCTGATCCAGCGGGAGGTAGACCCTCGCTTCCGCGTTCTGGATTTGCGTCGCAGCCTATCTCCTGATTCGCTTGAGACCCTTTCACTGCCGCCACCACTCTGCCTGCGCGTGGAAAACACCCTTTCGGCCCTGCAGCAGATCGCCCGCTTCTGGCGCCGTAAACTGGATGTTCGGGTGATCGGGATCACCGGCAGTGTGGGCAAATCGTCCACCAAGGAATTGGTGGCTGAAGTGCTTTCCATGCGCTATCGGACGCTGAAAAATCCAGGCAATCTCAACAATGAGATTGGGCTGCCTCTTTCGATTCTCCGCCTGGGACGGGGTTACCAGCGTGCCGTGCTGGAAATGGGTTTCTACGTGCCGGGTGAGATCGCCTTCCTGTGCGATATTGCTCTGCCCAGCGTGGGGATTATCACCAACATTGGCATGGTCCACGCCGAACGGGCTGGATCGCAGGAAGCGATCTTTTTGGGGAAATCCGAACTGGTTCAGGCGCTGCCCCCTGCGCCGGAAGGGGTGGCGATCTTGAACTATGATGATCCCTGGGTGCGCAAAATGGAAGGGAAAACCCGCGCCCGCATCTTCTACTATGGCCTGTCGCCTGAGGCCGATCTATGGGCCGATCAGGTAGAAGGGTTGGGGCTGGATGGGATTCGCTTCCGCCTGCATTATCGTTCGGAAGTGTTACACGTCCATGTTCCACTGATCGGGCGGCACTCGGTGCACACCGTGTTGCGAGCCGCCGCAGCCGGCCTGGTGGAAGGTCTGAACTGGGATGAGATTCTGGAAGGTTTGCGGCAGGGACATACCCAACTTCGATTGGTGGCCGTGCGCAGTCAGACAGGAGCGCTGTTGCTGGATGATACGTATAACGCCTCCCCTGAGTCCACTCTGGCGGCGTTGAATTTGCTGGAGGAACTGGAAGGGCGCAAGATCGCTGTGCTGGGCGATATGCTCGAACTGGGTCCCTATGAGCGCCAGGGGCATGAAATGGTTGGGACGCGCGCCGGTCATGTGGCCGACATCTTGCTCACGCTTGGGCCGCGGGCGCATATGATTGCCACCGCTGCCCGACGGGCAGGCATGCCGCGCAAGAACATCCTGGAGTTTGATCAGGTGGAACCCATCATCGCCTGGCTTCAGGAAAATCTCTCCGGCGATGATGTGGTGCTGATTAAGGGGTCACACAGTTTGCGCATGGATCGCATTGTAGCCGCCCTGGAGGTGCGCTCGTGAATCAGATGACCATCTCGCTCAGCCTGGCGGCGCTGGCGTTCATGATGACCGTGATCTGGGGCCCGCCCCTGTTGCGTATTCTGCGCCATTTCAAGATCGGCAAGATCATCCGTATTGAGGAGCCCGATCATCATGCCGTCAAGATGGGCACACCGACCCTGGGCGGGGTGATGTTTATTGCGCCGGTGTTGCTGTTGACCCTGTTGCTCAACGCAGCACAGATCACCGGCGTACCGGGCATCGGGCGCTCGATCCTGCTGCCGCTGATGGTGATGGTCGCCTTCGCCGGCATGGGGGCACTTGACGACTGGGAAGGGATTCGCGGCCCACGACGCGGGGAAGGAATGCGCGCCCGCACCAAGTTCCTGATCCAGGTGGCCCTGGCCCTGATGACGGCCTGGGCGCTGAAGCGTCTTTTGCAGGTGCCAGAGTTATATCTGCCAGGGTATCCGGGGCAGATCTTGCTGGGTGGATTGTATGTGCCGATAGCCGCTTTTATTATCGTTTCGATGGCCAACGCAGTGAACTTCACCGATGGGCTGGATGGTCTGGCTGGCTTGATTGCCGCCACGGCGTTTGTGGCCTATGGTGGCATTGCGCTGATGCAGGGGCAAATCTATGTGGCTCGCTTCTGTTTTATTATGGTCGGCGCCCTGTTTGGGTTTTTGTGGTTTAACGTGCATCCGGCCATGCTGATCATGGGCGACACGGGTTCGCAGGCTCTGGGGGCAACCCTGGCGGTGGTGGCGCTGATGACCGGTCACTGGGCGATGTTGCCGATCATCGCCATCATCCCATTCAGCGAGATGGTGAGCGTGGTGATCCAGATTCTGTATTTTCGGGCTACCAGAGGGCGCCGCTTTTTCAAGATGGCGCCTCTGCATCTGCACTTTGAATTGCTTGGCTGGAGTGAGACGCAGGTGGTGCAGCGTTTCTGGTTGATCGGGTTGCTGGGTGCTATGGTCGGCGTTGGCCTGGCAATCGTGTGAAGAAGAGGGATGGCGGATGAGTGATTGGACGGGAAAGCAGGTTCTGATCCTGGGTGCGGCGCGACAGGGGCAAGCGCTGGCGCGCTATCTGGCCCGTCACGGGGCGCGCGTGATCCTGAACGACCTGCGCCCGCTGGAGGAGATGCGCGCTGCCCAGACCGCCTTGGCCAATGTCGAGGTGGAATGGGTGTTGGGCGGGCATCCCCTGGAGTTGCTGGATCGGGCTGATGTGGTCTGCGTTTCTGGGGGCGTTCCACTCACCCTGCCCATCGTTCAGGAAGCCTTACGCCGGGGTATTCCGCTCTCGAATGATACCCAGGTGTTCCTGGAGGTCGTCCCGTGCCGGACGATTGGCATCACAGGCTCGGCTGGCAAGACGACGACCACCAGCCTGGTCGGGGAGATGGCCCGCCGCGCTCTGGAGGATCGCGCTCAGGTCGTTTCAACCACGGCCGATCCGCTCTCCCGTCCGCCGCAGGTGTTTGTGGGAGGGAACATCGGCGATCCCTTGATCAACTATGTGGATGAGATGCGACCAGGCGATCTGGCGGTGCTGGAGATTTCCAGTTTCCAACTGGAACCGATGACACGTTCTACAGATATTGCCGCGGTTCTCAATATCACTCCTAACCATCTGGACCGGCATGGCACGATGGAGGCCTATGTAGCCGCCAAGGCGCGCTTGCTGGAGTTTCAGCCGGAAAACAGTGTGGCGGTGCTTGGTCGAGACGATCAGGGAAGTTGGGGATTGCGCCCACGGGTGCGTGGCCAGCTGCTGGCATTCAGCCTCTCGCCTCTGGAGGAAGACCTGGATGGCACTTATCTTGACCAGGGGTTGCTGGCTTTGCGCCAGGGATTTGCCTATACCCCGCTGTTGCCACGCCACAAGGTGCCGCTGCGCGGGGATCACAATGTGTTGAATGTGCTGGCGGCGTTTGCCATCGGTCATGCGGCTGGTTTTCCGCTGGATTCTATGTTGACCGCTGTCGAGGAGTTTCGGGGTGTACCCCATCGCCTGGAACTGGTTCGGGAATGGCGAGGGGTGCACTGGTATAACGATTCGATCGCGACTGCCCCTGAGCGGACGATCGCGGCCATTCGATCGTTTGAGGAGCCGATCGTGCTCCTGTTGGGTGGCCGGGATAAGAAACTCCCCTGGGAGGAACTGGCTGACCTGGTGCATCGTCGCGTGGAGCATGTGATCCTGTTCGGGGAGGCGGCAGACCTGATCGAGGCCGCGCTCGGCCCGAAGTCCGGTGTGACCCGCACCCAGATTCGCTGTGCAGGGTTGCGCCAGGCGGTGGAGCAGGCCGCTCGGGTGGCCAGACCCGGTTCGGTGGTCCTGCTTTCCCCTGGTTGCACCAGTTTTGATGAGTTCCGCGATTTTGCTGAACGAGGCGAACGGTTTAAACAATGGGTGATGGAACTGTCGTAACTCCTATGCGTATGGCTGAACCCCCAACAAGCCGCAGAGTAGACCTGCTGTTTGTGCTGGCGTGGATCGGCCTGGTGGTGTTTGGCCTGATTGTGCTGTTCTCGGCCTCGTGGGATTTTTCGTTGAAGGTGTTGGGGCGCGAACCAACCTATATATTCAAGCGACAGTTGTTGTGGCTGCTGGTTGGCCTGGTGGGTATGGTGGTGCTGGCGCGATTGGATTATCACTACTGGCGCAAGTTGATCGTGCCCGTGACTGCGTTGACCCTGTTGATGTTGATTGGGGTCTTGTTGATGAAGGACATTCGCTTTGGGGCCAAGCGTTCGCTCTTCGCCGGGTCGGTGCAGCCCTCAGAACTGGCGAAACTGGTCAGCATTCTCTATCTCTCGGTATGGTTGTATTCCAAACGGGCGACGTTGAATCAGTTCAGCCTGGGTTTAATGCCGTTGGGCATCCTGCTGGGAGTGTTTGGGGGGCTGATCTTTTTGCAACCCGATTTGAGCGCGGCCGGCACGGTGTTTTTGCTGGGCGGGTTGTTGTTCTTCCTGGCGGGGGGGGACGGGAGACAGATTCTGGCCCTGCTGGGCGTGACGTTGCTGGTGGGTTGGCTGGTTGTCCAGGTGAGTGCTACAGGTCAGCAACGCATCCATGATTTCTTGTTGGGGTTGAAAGACCCCACCCAGGCTTCGTATCACCTGTTGCGTTCCTTCGAGGCGATTGTGGGCGGAGGAGTCTTCGGTCGCGGCCTGGGACAATCGCTCAGCAAATATACCGGCCTGCCTCTGCCACCTACAGATAGCATTTTCGCCGTGGTGGTCGAGGAACTGGGTCTGCTGGGAGCACTGATCCTGATAGGGTTGTATGGGATGTTGATCTGGCGTGGACTGGTGATCGCTCGCCAGGCGCCCGATATGTTGGGCACTTTGCTGGCCAGCGGACTGGTGATCTGGATCGGTGTGGAGGCGTTGATCAATATGGCGGTGATGGTGGGCCTGTTGCCGTTTGCCGGCAACGCTCTGCCGTTTGTGAGTGCCGGTGGCTCGAACCTGACAGTCATGCTGGCGGCCACGGGAATCGTGATGAATGTCTCTCGCCAGCGCGGACAGGTCAGGCCAGAAGAAGAGGAACGGAGGTGGTTTGGTGCGAGTGTTGATCTGCGCGGGTGGAACCGGCGGCGGCGTGTATCCCGCCCTCGCCGTGCTCGAAGCACTGCGGGATCGTCATCCTGAGGTAGAGATGATGTGGGTCGGTGGTGAAGGCGGTATGGAAGAAGGGCTGGTCAGGCGTCAGGGCATCCCATTTCAGGCCATTCCGGCTGCCGGGGTGCATGGCGTGGGCTGGCGTGCCCTGCCGCAGAATCTGATCCGGTTGACCCGGGGCTATCTGGCTGCACGGCGGATTCTGCAGGTGTTTCAGCCGCAGGTGCTGTTCTTTACCGGTGGCTATCTGGCCGGGCCAGTGGCCTGGGCTGGCCGACACATTCCGATGTTGCTCTACGTGCCAGATATTGAGCCGGCCCTGGCGGCGCGGCTGGTCTCGCGCCTGGCCGATTGTATTGCGATCACCACTTCCGACTCTCGCCGTTACTTCCGCCGCGGCGCGCCGCTGGTGGAGACGGGGTATCCAGTGCGAGCCAGCCTGCTGACCTGGAGCCGCAAAGCCGCCCGTGCTCACCTGGGTGTGACCGACGAGAGGCCGGTTGTGCTGGTCACGGGCGGAAGCCGTGGGGCGCGTTCGATCAATCAGGCGGTCTTTCGCCATCTTTCAGATCTTTTGGAATGGACCCAGGTGATTCACGTGACCGGTGAACTGGATTGGCCAACTGCACAACAGGTGACCACGACGCTCGCTGAGCCGTTGCGTCAACGTTACCGGGTGTTCCCCTATTTGCATGAGGAGATGGGCGCGGCCCTGGCCGCCGCGGATGTGGTGGTCTCGCGGGCCGGTGCCTCTACGCTGGGCGAGTATCCGCTCTTTGGGTTGCCGGCCATTCTGGTTCCCTATCCCTATGCCTGGCGCTATCAGAAGGTGAATGCGGAGTATCTGGCCGCTCGCGGCGCCGCCGTGGTGATCGAGGACAGCGCTCTGGCAGACCAGTTGCCGGCGGTGCTGCGGGCCATTCTGGACGTACCTGCCAGGCGTCAGGCCATGCAGGCAGCCATGCGTTCCCTGGCTCAACCGGGGGCCGCACAGCGTATTGCTCAATCTCTGATCGAGTTGGCCGGGGAGGTAGAGCGATGTTGATCAGTCTAAACTATGTCTTCTGGATTTTTGTGGCGTTCTTCGCCGTGATCGGTTACTTTCGCGGCTGGGCCAAGGAGTTGCTGGTCTCTTTTGCGGTCGTTGTGGCGCTGGCTTTTAATTACCTGCTCCAGACGTATGTTCCGATCGTGAAGAGTCTACCCCAGAGTGACCCCACCACCTTTTTCTGGGTGCGCGCCGGTGTGGTGGGGAGCCTGGCGTTTTTCGGCTATCAAACGGTGATCAGCGTGGCTCGTTTCCAGGCGGCTTCACGGCGCGATAAATTGCAGGATGCGCTCTTCGGCCTGGTGTTGGGCGCCTTCAATGGTTATCTCATTGTTGGCACGCTATGGGCCTATTGGGCGGAGTCGGGATACATTGGTGAGATTGCACGTCCTGGCAACGCTGCCCTGCAGGAGGTGACACAGCGTATGCTTGAGTATATGCCTCCCAATTTTATCGGTGTGCCCAGCATCTATTTTGTAGTGATTATTGTCCTGATCTTTATCCTGGTGGTGTACGTGTGAGGCTGACCAGGCAGATTCGGAGGAATGGGATGACACACGTGCACTTCATCGGCATCGGTGGAACAGGCTTATCGGCCATTGCGCGAGTGTTGCTGGAGATGGGATATACCGTCTCTGGCTCCGATCGCGTTCTTTCGCCGTTTGCCGAGCAATTGCAGGCCGATGGGGTGCCGGTGTACATTGGCCATCATCCCAAACATGTGAACGGTGCTGACTGGGTGATCCGCTCCTCCGCCGTGCCAGATGATAACCCCGAAGTGCGCGCGGCTCAGGCCCTGGGCATTCCGGTCTACAAACGGGCCGACTTCTTGGGACGTCTGATGGAAGGGCGCATCGGTATTGCGGTAGCAGGGACGCACGGTAAAACCACCACCACCGGCATGATCGCCTGGACCTTGTTCGCGCTGGGGCGCGATCCGTCCTTCATCCTGGGTTCGACCCTGGTCAATCTCAACACCAATGCCCGGGCCGGGCGTGGATCGTCTTTCGTGATCGAAGCCGATGAGTATGATCGCATGTTCCTGGGGTTGAAGCCGTTCTATGCCGTGGTCACCAATATCGAACCCGATCATCCCGATTGTTATCCCACGTTTGAAGATATGTTTGCCGCTTTCCAGGCGTTTATCTCGCTCATCCCCCTGGATGGGGCGTTAATTGCCTGTCTGGACGATCCGGCCGCCCACGCGCTGGCCCTGCAGGCCTATCGGGATGGATGGAACGTGGTCGGATATGGTTTGCAAGACGAACAAACGCTCCTCACGCCCTACTGGATGCTGGCGCGTGCTTTGCGATCCAACCAGCGCGGCGGGTTTGATTTTGAAGCCACATCGAACCTGTTCCCGCAGAGGGCAACCATCCCGGTCTCGTTGCAGGTGCCGGGCCGGCACAACGTGCAGAATGCTCTGGCCGCCCTGGCCGTGGCTGGATTGATGGGGTTGCCTCCCCACGAGGCCGCCGAAGCCCTGAGCGAGTTTCGCGGCACAGGACGTCGCTTCGAGGTGCTAGGCGAGGTCAATGAGATCGTGATTGTCAACGATTATGGACATCATCCGACCGAGATCAGGGCCACCCTGGCCGCGGCGCGCGATCGCTACCCGGGACGTCGCTTGTGGGCCATCTGGCAACCCCATACCTATTCTCGTACCCGGGCCCTGTTTGATCAGTTTGTGCGAGCGTTTGATCAGGCCGATCAGGTGATCGTGACGGAAGTCTACGCTTCGCGCGAGGCCCGCCAGGACTTTACCAGCGCCGAAGTGGTCGCTTCCATGCGTCACCCGGCGGTGCGCTTCGTGCCGGACCTGGAACAGGTGACCCGTTATCTGTTGACTCATCTCCGCCCTGGCGATGTGATGATCGTTTTCTCGGCCGGCGATGCCGATCGGGTGGCAGAACAGGTCTATGCTGGCCTGAGCGGCCTTGCCAGGTCGGATTGAAAGGAGTGAAGAGATGACCAGGAAACAGGAGATACGCCGCTTTGAGAACGAAACTCTGGCCCTGCCACCCTTGCGTATGGTGTTGCTCCAGGAAGGGGTAGATCGTCGTGCGGTGTGGATCAAGAAGACCGACTCTGGCGGCAAAGCCACCAGGACGATGAATCGACGTCAGGTGGTGTTGCGCCTGATCGCCCATCTCTCGCAGAAGGAACACCAGGACTCTGCCGATGAATGAGTGGCTCTCCGCCTTGCAGGCTCGCTTTGGGGATCGGCTACAGCAGAACGTGATGCTGGCGCCGTTCACCTCCGCGCGCATCGGCGGACCGGCAGATGGCCTGATCATCGTCCGCTCGGCTGATGAACTGGCCGAGGTGATCCAGGCGGTGTGGGAGGTGGGGGCGCCATATCACATTTTGGGCGGTGGGTCGAATGTGTTGATCAGCGATCGCGGCGTGCGTGGCGTGGTGGTGCTCAATCGGGCCAGGGCGGTGCGCCTGGAGGCCGATGGTCCACCCCGGGTGTGGGCCGAATCGGGTGTGACGATCAGCAACTTGGCTCATCGTTGCGCGGCGATGGGGTTTTCGGGTCTGGAATGGGCGGCTACGGTGCCGGGCACGGTGGGCGGCGCAGTGTATGGTAATGCCGGTGCCTTCGGTGGGGATATGGCCGGTAGCCTGATCCAGGCCAAGATGCTCACTCCGCTCGGGCGCCAATGGTGGCCCGTGGAGCGCATGGGCTATGGGTATCGTACCAGCGTTTTGAAGCGCGGTCAGGAGCGGGCAGTGGTGCTGGCCGCTGAACTGCGCCTGCAACCGGCCTCGCCCGCTCAGGTGGCTTCAACCATTGCCGGCTTGGTGGCCCGTCGCAAGGCCACTCAGCCGCCAGGCGCCAGCATGGGATCGATGTTTAAAAACCCTCCCGGTGATTATGCCGGACGATTGATCGAAGCCGCTGGCCTCAAAGGCAGGCGCATTGGCGATGCGGAAATCAGCCCGGTGCACGCCAACTTTTTCATCAATCACGGTCAGGCCCGGGCCGGGGACGTGCGTGCTCTGATTGATCTGGCTCGCCAGACTGTGGCTGAGCGCTTTGGGGTGCTTCTGGAACTCGAAGTGGAGTTGATCGGTGACTGGTGAATCTGCTTCTTCTCGTCTGCGTGTGGCGGTGCTGTTTGGCGGCCGGTCCGGCGAACATGAGGTCTCCCTGCTCTCGGCTCGCTCGGTGATGGCTGCTCTGGACCCAAACCGCTACGAGATTGTGCCGATAGGGATTACTCATCGCGGTGACTGGCTGGTTGGGGAGAATGTACTCGAGGCCCTGGAGCACAACCGATTAGAAGGGTTGGCGCCAGCCTTTCTCTTTCCCGAACCTGGCCGCCCCGGCCTGTATGTGCTGCAGGATGGTCAGGCGGTGAAACTGACCGATGTGGATGTGTATTTCCCGGTGCTGCACGGTACCTTCGGCGAGGATGGCACTATCCAGGGCCTGTTTGAACTGGCCGATGTGGCCTATGTGGGCGCTGGCGTGCTGGGCTCGGCCGTGGGCATGGATAAGGGCGTGTTCAAAGATGTGATGCGCGCCCATCATATCCCGGTGGTGGATTGGATCGTGCTGCGTCGTTCAGAGATCGAACAGGATTTGCAGGCGGCTGTGCGGCGCGCCGAGGCCCTGGGGCCGTATCCCCTGTTCACCAAGCCGGCCAACCTGGGCTCCTCGGTGGGAGTCACCAAATGCAAGTCGCGCGCTGACCTGATCGAAGGGCTGAAAGAAGCCGCGGCGTTTGACCGCCGTATCCTGGTCGAACGGGGTGTGGAAGGGGCACGGGAGATCGAGGTCAGTGTGCTGGGCAACGACGATCCCATCGCTTCGGTGTGCGGTGAGATCCTGCCCAGCCGCGAGTTCTACTCCTACGAGGCCAAATACCTGGATGGCACCAGCGGCCTGGTGATCCCGGCCGACCTGCCCCAGGAGACCGCAGACAGGATTCGGGAACTGGCGGTGAGAGCCTACAAGGCCATTGACTGCGCCGGGATGGCGCGGGCCGATTTCTTCCTGGAGCCGCGCACCGGGCAGGTGTTTCTCAACGAGTTAAACACCATTCCCGGTTTTACCCAGATCAGTATGTATCCCAAATTGTGGAACGCCAGCGGGATTTCGTATGCTGAACTGGTGGATCGGTTGATCGATCTGGCTCTGAAACGCAAAGCCGAACGCGATGCCACGCGGCGAGAGTATCGGAGGAGCGAGTGAGCAGGGAAGAGAAGGTGACTCGCGCAGAACGGGTGCGGGAGCGACGCAAGACAGGACAGCGGCGCCACGCTACAACCAGGCAGTCCATGCGCCTTCCTGCGACTCCTCTCCTGACCCCTCGCGGGGTGACTCTGGAAGCGGCGACGCGTCGCCTCAGACCAGGCGAGCGTTCCTTGCGGCGCTACCAGGCGGTGGCGGCTCTTGCAGAGGAGACGATGTTACAGGTCAGCAGCCGACGGCGGGCGCGCCTGGGGTGGTGGATGGTGGTGCTGCTCCTCCTGGCTGGTCTGGCGGGGGCTATCCTCCTGGCCTGGACGCTCCCGGAGTTTCAGGTGAAGGCCATCACTCTGGCCGGTGCGCAACGGTTGAGTGTGGACGAGGTGGAGATAGTCTTGCGTCTGCGCGGAACGCCGATCTTTCTGGTGCAACCGGATCAGGCAGTCCAGACGCTGCGAGCCCACTTCCCGGAGATCGCTGCGGCTTCGGTGACGGTGAGGTGGCCGGATCGGCTGATCGTCACTCTGCAGGAGCGAGAGCCGCTGATCCGCTGGGAGCAGGAGGGGGCCTATGCCTGGGTGGATGATCAAGGGGTGATCTTCCGTCCGCGCGGGGAAGCAGAAGGGCTAATCGTGGTGAGAGCTTCAGGGAGGCCGCCAGCCGGCCCGTCGTCCGGATCAGACCCGTGGAGTCCCCCGCCGTTCTTGTCGCCGCAACTGGTCGAGACGATCCGTTTGCTGGCGCCCCACGTCCCGCCTGGTTCGACTTTGCTCTACGATCCGAAATATGGTCTAGGGTGGGCCGATCCGCGTGGCTGGACGGTATGGTTTGGCGAGCGCCCCGATCAGGTGGACTTGCAATTGCGGGTGTATGCGGCCCTGGTCGAGTCGATCAGGCAACGCGACATTGCTCCGTCGTTGATCAACGTGACATATCCCAGTGCTCCATACTACCGGGTAGGTCGGTGACTATGGACGAGATCGTCGTCGGGATTGATGTAGGCACAACCAAAATCTGCACCCTGGTCGGCCGGGTGGAAGGGAAGCACGTGATCCGGGTGCTCGGGGTGGGCATTGAGCCGTCGGAGGGCGTCAGGAAAGGGAATATCGTAGACCTGAACGCCGCCACCCAGGCCATCCGTCGCTCGGTGCAGCGCGCCGAACAGACTTCTGGACTGGAGATCACCAGCGCTCTGGTCAGCCTGGCGGGGGTGCACGTCTCGTCGGTGAATAGCCGCGGCATGGCGCCGATTGTCGGTGGAGTGGTGGATGAGATCGATGTGTATAACGCCCTGGATGCGGCGCGGGCGATTGCTATTCCGCCGGATCGAGAGATCATCCATGTGATTCAACGAGGGTTCTCGATTGACGGTCAGGAAGGGATTCGCCATCCGATCGGTATGCATGGCTATAAACTGGAAGTGGAGGCTCATATCATCACCGCTTCAGCAGCTACGGTGGATAACCTGCGCCATTGTGTGCAGTCGGCCGGGGTGCAAGAGATGCAATTTGTGCTCAACCCGCTGGCCGCCGGCGAGGTGACCCTGACCGACCAGGAACGCGAGATGGGCGTGGCGGTGTGTGATATTGGCGGTGGCACAACCGATCTGGCCCTGTATGTGGATGGTGAGGTATGGCACACGATGGTGCTGGGCGTGGGGGGAAATCACATCACCCAGGATATTTCCCATGGCCTGCGCCTGCCGCTGGCGCAGGCCGAGGAGGTGAAGAAGCAGCAGGGATATGCCTTCCGCAGTGCAGTGAGACCCGAGGAGTATTTCACCATTCATCCTTTTGGCGAGGATCACCCTGTGCAGGTGAGCCGATATGACCTGGCTTATATTATCGAGGCACGGGTGTCGGAGATCTTCCAGTTGATCCATCAGGAGATTAAACGCTCCGGTTACGACGGTCTGCTGCCAGCTGGTCTGGTGTTGACCGGAGGGACTGCGTTGCTTCCCGGCATCCAACAACTGGCCTCGGAAGTGATGGGGTTGCCAGTGCGCACTGCGCAGCCAGAATCGCTTTTGGGGATGGTGGATCGCCTGCATTCGCCGGCGTTTTCGACCAGCGTGGGGTTGTTGTATTGGGGCCTGCACCTGGTTCAGAGTGGCGCTGGGTTCTCGCGCCGGCGCGGACGCCATGGCCGAGGAGAGTGGACGATGCTCGATGCGATCAAAGACTGGCTCAAGCGATTGTTGCCCTGATTCGGCGCGTATCGCCGGCTCCGGCCGGGCCCTGCCGACCAGCGGTAGGTATCGCCAGGCTTTGCCTGGCCCTGCCGACCAACGGTCGGCGGTACGAAATTCGGGTTGGGATGGCAGTTGAACTGCCGTTCCAGCACCCTGGGCCGATCGCAGATCGGCAACCCATAGCGTCAGTTTGTCACGGGTAGAACCGGTGGAAACCGTGCAATTTTGCTATCTACAGAAAGGAGATTAGAGTATGGACGCAACCCAATCCTCTCGACCTGCTTCTCCTGAGTCGTTTGCCCGCATCAAGGTTATCGGTGTTGGTGGCGGCGGCTCCAATGCCGTCAACCGCATGATGGAGCAGGGCATTCAGGGCGTGGAATTCATCGCCGTCAACACCGATGCCCAGGCGTTGATGCTTTCCAAAGCCCCGACCCGCGTGCGTCTGGGCGAGAAATTGACTCGTGGCTTGGGCGCCGGCGGCAATCCAGAGATCGGGCGCAAGGCGGCGGAAGAGAGCGCCGATGAGTTATACAATGTGCTCAAAGGCGCTGATATGGTGTTCGTCACCGCTGGCATGGGCGGAGGCACAGGCACCGGTGCAGCGCCAATCGTGGCCCAGATCGCCAAGGAGTCTGGCGCGCTGACCATCGGTGTGGTGACCCGCCCGTTCACGTTTGAGGGCATGAAGCGTGCCCAATCGGCCGAACAGGGGATTGCTAAACTGAAGGAACATGCCGATACGTTGATCGTCATCCCCAACGATCGCTTACTCCAGTTATCCGATAAGCGTGTCAGTCTGCAGGACGCTTTCCGCCTGGCCGATGAGGTGCTGCACCAAGGCATTCAAGGGATTTCGGAACTGATCACCACTCCCGGCCTGATCAACCTGGACTTTGCGGATGTAAAAGCCATTATGGCTGAAGGCGGCGCGGCGCTCATGGCGGTCGGTCGTGGCAGTGGCGATGAACGGGCTCGCAAGGCCGCTGAGCAAGCCATATCCAGCCAGTTGCTGGATATTACCATTGATGGGGCGCGTGGCGTTCTGTTCAATATCACCGGTGGACCCGATCTGACGCTCTTCGAGGTGAATCAGGCGGCGGCCATCATCCGCGAGACCGCTCACCCGGATGTGAACCTGATCTTCGGCGCCGTGATTGACCCGAACATGGGCGACGAGGTCCGCATCACGGTCATTGCCACTGGCTTTGAACGCAGCGGACTCCCCCGCCGCGTGCTCGAACGCCCCCTGCCGACTCCTCGCTCGGAGCCGACCCGGCCTGAAGTCCACTTTGTGCGCTCCCCTGATGAGGCCAGCGTCGGCGCTTCGACCGGGCCCCGCCCGAACGTTCCACCGCCCACTTCGTTTGGCAGCGACGATCTGGATATCCCCACCTTTCTGCGCCGACGACGCTGAGTCACAACGCCACAGGCTTTCCATCGTCAGGTTTTCTCAACCGTGAACCTGGCAGTCACGATTAACTCGGCCTGCAGCAGTGGATTTCCATGTTAGAATAGTGGCATGGAAGCCGGACAAGGGTTTGATCCGATACGCCATGATTCTTACTCTCAGCATCGTCGTCAATGGTGGTGGCACATTGTGTTGCCAGTGCTGGCGGTTGCATTGATCCTGATCGGCGCACTTGCAGGAATCCTCCTGGCCACGTTTGGACAGGATGGAGAGGTGCACCGCTGGGCGGCCGTGGCGACGATGTGGTTGCTGGCGCCTCTGCTGTTGATTGGCTTGCTGAAGTTTCTCGTCTTGATCGGCTTAATCTATGGGATGGCGCGCCTGCTGGCTATTTTACCCGGCTATACTGGACAGACTCAGAATTGGTTGCAACGGATGGAACAACGGATGAAGCGTGGGGCTGACGCAGCCGTTCGGCCGGTGTTGGCTCTGGAAGGGCTGGTCGCCTCGTTGCGGCGGGTGTTCCGAGGACGATGATCGTGCAGAGAATGATGCTTTGAGCGAGAGGGAACGCATGGAGAACAAGAGCAAAGTGCTGATCTTCGGAGCGTTGAGCGGCGCGATTACGGGAGTGCTGGCCGCCTGGTTGCTGACTCGCCACGCTGGGAAAGGGCAACGATCTACGACGCTGACCGTGCAGGAAGGATTGAAACTCGGTTTACTGGTCCTGGGGTTGCTACGGGCCATTGCTTCACTGCGCGACGAGAAATAATTCCTGGAAAGGCTGTGAAAATGCCGAACAAGCCGAGGAGCCCCCTCGGTTTTGTTGTTTTGCTGAACCAACCGAGCAGTCGAGCCTGCCATCGGACACAGCTTTTTCAAAATTGTAAGGTGGGAAACCGGGTTTTCAAGGTATGATCAAAACATCATTGAACGCCAGGAGTTGTTTTTGGGCACTGTCAGGACAAGTGAATGTCGTCTTGTGAATCGTACTGCCAGGTTCTACCTGGCACTACCGCCAAAGCTTGGCGGGTACTTCGTATCGCCAGGCTCTACCTGGCATAGCATCTGCTTTTGAGCTGGACATCGGCAGGGATGATAAACAAGAGCCCATGTCTTCTCAGTGCTCTACAATTGACAGGTTGAAGATCGGCCATGACAGGCAGTCGTTCTCCTTCGCTGCGAAAAACCCCTGGACGATCTCGGGCAAGAAACCTGCTGACCCGTGAGCTCTGCCGTGCCTGGTTTGAGGTCTTTCCCCTCCCCTTAGGGGTGTACGATCAAGAGACGCTCCGCTTCCTGGATGTCAATCCAGCGGCAGTAGACACATATGGCTATTCACGCCAAGAGTGGTTGCAAAAAACTCTGCTCGATCTGTGTGCCGACGCAGAAACCCAGCGTCTGCTAGAAGACGTTCGCGCTCAGCCAACCCTTGAGTATTCTGGAGTGGCTTGGCATCGCTTGCAGGGCGGAAAGATCGTTCCGGTCAAGATGACCTTGCAGACGCTCAAGATAGATAAGTATACCGTCGGCCTGATGACCATTCACGAGATGGGCCAGGGTGTTTCGAGTGCGTTTCAAGGGAAATCCTTTACCCCAGAATCTTCAGAATATGCGGTCGTGATCACCGATGCGCGAGGATATATTGAAGGGGTTTCCCAGGCCTATCTGAAGATGATCGGTTATCGCCTCGAAGAAGTGCTGGGCAGGCGGCCAGGCGATCTGGCCCGGTCGGGCGAACAGTCTGCAGCATTCTACCGGGAAATGTGGGAGACCATCCTGAGCGGCCAGGTGTGGACAGGCGAATTGATCAACCGCCGCAAAGAAGGAAGCCTGTACTTGCAGGAGATGACCATCCTACCGGTGATAGATGCCGAAGGTAACGTGACCCATTTTGTAGGGGTGGTGCAGGATACTAGCTGGCGTAAACAGATAGAACAGGCCCTGCGCCAGAGCGAGGAGCGCTATCGTACCCTGGTCGAACAATTGCCTGGCGTCGTCTATCTGGACCTGCTGGATGGCAAAGGCACAACCCTGTTCGTCAGCCCTCAAATTGAATCGCTGCTTGGAGTGTCGGTGGCGGAGTGGATGCAGGGCGGTCTTTCCGTATGGATGAAGGTGATTCATCCTGACGATCGTCAGCGAGTAATAGAAGCCTATCTGCAAGCCTGCCGGAGCGGTCAGCCCTGTAATCTGGAGTATCGGGTGATCACCCCTCAAGGTCAATTGCGGTGGATTCAGGAGAACGAGCACCTCCTGAAAACGGAGGACGGCACGCTTTTGGTGCAGGGGATCATGTTTGATATTACCGAGCGCAAGAGGGCAGAGCAGGCCTTGCAGGAGAGCGAGCGCATGTTGCGCGAGGCTCAGCGCATTGCCGGCCTGGGGAGTTATATGCTGGATATTCCCTCAGGGGTGTGGCAAAGTTCTGAGATGCTGGATCAGATTTTCGGGATCGATGCCTCCTATCCACACACGGTTCAGGGGTGGCTGGATCGGGTTCATCCGCACGACCGGGAGCGGATGAGCCGCTATTTTCAGGAAGAAGTGCTTGGTCGTGGCCAACCCTTTGATGCAACTTATCGCATTCTGCGAGCCAGTGATGGAGAGGAACGCCTGGTTCACGGTCTGGGGAGATTGGAGTTCGATGCCGGTGGCCGGCCGGTCAGGATGTATGGCACGATTCAGGATATTACCGAGCAGAATCGCCAGCAACGACTGGTGGAAGCCCAGGCAATGCTGGCCCGGGCGCTGGCTGAAACCCATGACCTGCAAACCCTGCTGGAGCACGTGCTGGAAGCGGCCAGCCACGCTATTCCAGTAGCAGAGAAAGGGAGTATTTTGCTGCGGGAAGCCGATGGCCGTTTGCGCATTCGGGCCCTGATAGGCTATCATGATCCCCGTCTGCGGGATTTTGCATTTGCCAGCGATTCCGGCTATTCGGCAAGGGCGGCTCGTCTGCGCCAGCCGTTGATCTTGTCTGATGTGCGAGCAGATGCTGAAATTCGCTATGATGGAGAAATCGAAGAAGCCCGCCAGATTCTCAGCGCGATTGCTGTTCCGTTGATTGTGAATGAGCAGGTGATCGGTGTTATCTCCCTCGACTCCACCCGACGCAATGCGTTTCGCCAGGAGGACCTGCAGCAATTAAGCACCTTTGCGACTATAGCGGCTCTCCTGCTGGAGCGGGTTCGTCTTTTCCATGAGTTGAGTCGCCGGGTGGTCGAACTGGAGATGCTCTATGAAAGCGGACTGGCTTTGAGCCAGATTCTGAGGCCCCACGAGATCGGTCAAAAGTTGATCCGGTTGCTGGCTCAGCGGATGAACTGGCATCACACGACCGTTCGCCTCTACCATCCCGATCAAGATCGCTTCGAGGTGCTGGCTTTTAACCTACCCGGCCTGGAAGCGCTGGATGAGGAGGAGATCAAACGGCGGTTTCAGCAATCTGTTTCTCGCCCTGGGGAGGGATTGAGTGGCTGGGCATTTCAGCAGGGCCAGATCATCTGCCTGGGTGATGTGACCAGCGATCCTCACTACCTTGAAACGTTCCCTGGCATTCGCTCAGGTCTGTATGTACCCATTCAAGCCGGCCGGCGAAAGTTGGGCGTGCTCAGCATTGAGAGCACAGAACCAAATGCATTTGACGAAAGTGACCGGCGTTTGGCTGCCACCCTGGCAACCCAGGCGGCGATTGCCCTGGAAAATGCCCGCTTGTTTGAGGAAATTCGTCAACGGGCTATGGAGCAAGAGGTGATCTATCGGGCCAGTCAGGCGTTGCTTATGGCCCACCTGGAGCAGCGGGCGATATGTCAGGCCATACATCAGGCGGTGGAGCAATTGATGCCCTGTGAGGCGTTTGTCATCGTGCTGGCGGGGAACGAAGGGGAGGCCTATCAGGCGGTTTACCTGTACGATTTGGGCCAAGAATATCCTCCTCAATCCGTTCCCTGGGGTCAGGGGTTGAGCGGCAAGGTGATTTCAGAGGGTCAGGCAATTCTGATCCCAGATACCCAGCAGATGACCGTGCCTGGCCTGCATTTCGGTTCGCAGGAGCCGATTCGTTCGATCCTGGCGGTTCCATTGCGGGTTGGGGAGCGCGTGATCGGGATGGTATCGGCCCAATCGTATCAGTCGCAGGCGTTTACCGAGCGCCATCGTGTTCTGCTGGAAACTCTGGCCGCCCAGATGGCGGTGGTGCTCGAAAACGCACGCCTGTTCGAGGAAGCCCGACGCCGTGTGCGGGAATTGGAGACCATGAATCGTCTCTCAGTCGCTTTGCGGGCGATCTCCAGGGTGGAGGAAATGCTGGCCGTGGTACTGGAAGAAACCCTGCATGCCTTGAATGTCTCGGTTGGCTCTATCTATCTTCTGGAGGAGCAACGAGGCATCTTGATCCCGATCATAGCCCGAGGCTGGCTGGCCGATTTAAGCGAACGAGCGATATGGCCGGGAGAGGGTATTGTGGGAACCGTTTTTGAGCGAGGGGAACCCTATCTCTCCCCGGAGTTCACCAGCGATCCGCTGGCCCTGTCTGAGCCGCGTGAGCACCTGCCTCGGGGCTGGGGAGGAGTGTGTGTGCCCATTCATTCGTTTGAGAAGACCCTGGGGGCGATGGTGATCGCCGTTCCTGCCGATCGCCGGTTGACTGATAATGAGGTGCGCCTGCTGAGCACGCTGGCCGAGATGACCGGAAATGCCCTGCATCGGATGAGACTCTATGAGAGCACTCGTCAGCAGGCAGAAGAGTTTGCCGCGTTGTATGAAGTCAATCTAAGGCTCTCGCAGCAGCACGATCTGAATTCCTTGCTGCAGGTGATCGTAGATACGGCAGCAAACCTGATCCAGGCCGATGCCGCAGGAGTGTATTTATACGAACCGCATGATCAGGTTCTGGAGATGATCGTCTCCAGCAGTGAGACCATGCCTGTAGGCACGCGTTTGCGCCTGGGCGAAGGTTTGAGTGGTAGGGTGGCCGAAAGGCGACAGCCCATGCGCCTGGAAAATTATGCGTTGTGGGAACATCGCGCCGAGGCCTTTGAGAATATGTCGATTCGGGCGGCTCTGGCAGTGCCTATGTTGTTTGGGGGTGAACTGATCGGTGTGTTGATCGTGCACGAGGTTGCTCCTTCTTCCCGCACCTTCAGCGAGCAGGATGAGCGCTTGCTCTCCCTGCTGGCCACTCAGGCGGCTGCAGCAGTTCGCTCTACGCGCCTGCATCTGGAAACGGAACGCCGTTTGCAGC
>FWWM01000680.1_pt1 | contig 49803 bp, 46 predicted proteins | sample 2228351 | NCBI WGS metagenome assembly FWWM01 (sample SAMEA103939774, study PRJEB20133) | metagenome | reverse complement strand
CTTCATTCTTTCATGCGGGAGTGAGCCTCTGATTGGTGGCTGAGGGATAATCATTCTGTGAACAGTTCGGTTGTTATTGCTTCTTCTCTACTCATAACCATTATGTTCGCTCTGGTAGGAGGGGTGGTTCAGCCTGAGATTGGGCAAACTCCCCACCCACCAGAAATTTGTTCCATGCCGTTTCAATCGGTAGGAATGCCATTGACCGAACTGGGAAGCAATGAATACATACGGATGGACGGAAGATCAACCGGTTATAGCGGAGGGCTTTATCCCAACGGGAGCAATCTCCGCCCGCCGCAACATGAAGCCGCGGGTTTAGTTTTATCTCGCCAAATTCAACCTTTAGCAATGGATGGACAAGTGGATGAAGAAGGCGGCAGGATTCTGCTCATATCCATTGGCATGTCCAACACGGCAAGTGAGTTTGAAGCCTTCAGCCGACTTGCTCAACGACAACCTGCAATCAACCCGCAGTTGGTTCTCATCAACGGGGCTTTACCCAATCAGATTGCCGAGCGCTGGGCTAATCCCGAAGGGATTGCCTGGCAGGAATTGGACAGGAAAATTACCGCCTTTGGGTTTTCCTCCCAACAGGTGCAGGTTGCATGGGTCAAACTGACCAATACCGGCGGGGGAGATTTTCCGCAAAAGGCAATGGCTTTACAGGCGGACCTGCAGACCATTGTTCAACATCTCAGGGAGAAGTTTCCCAATCTAAAACTGGTATTTCTTTCCAGCCGGACACGTTCCTATACCTATGGGCGCGGGTTGAGTCCTGAACCGCTGGCGTATGAAACCGGTTTTGCGGTAAAGTGGTTGATCGAGAAGCAAATTCAGGGGCATCCCGACCTGAATTTTGACCCGGATCAGGGCGAGGTAAAAGCAGTCTATCTTTCATGGGGGCCGTATCTTTGGGCAGATGGGGAGAATCCAAGAGAGGATGGTTTCCTCTGGCTGCCCAGCGACTTAACGAGCGATTGTACTCATCCCTCTCCCGCCGGCGCAGATAAAATTGGGCAAGAGCTGTGGGATTTTTTTAGCACCGATTCCATCACACGGGATTGGTTTTTATTGCCTGATTCGAGTTTACTACCAACGATCCAAAGAGAAGTAACTCACTCGCCAAAGGGCATCATCCCGACAACTCCTTCAGTTAAGCTGCTTGTCGAAACTGAAACAACCCCTTTACATCATACTAGGTTTCCTACGCATTTTAACCCACTGGTTACATTGACCAACGGCGATGAGAATGATGGGACTCTTCCCAACAACTCCCTTTCGCCGGAAGCCGGAATTACCCTTTTAGCGGCTCTGGTGAGTGTGAGCGCGTTATTCGGGTGGTGGCGCGGCAGAAGAAAAGATAAGCCATAAAAACTATAAAAAAATTATAAAGAACACCCTTGGATTTTTAAGGTAAGATAAATTCAATTATTTTGATTGAAATTATTGATAATTTACTTGTTTACTTGATATTCAGCAATTACCTGAAAGGGACTGGAAAACAATATACTTGGAAGATGGTGTGAATTAACATCGGAGCAATTGTACTTCTGGAACGAGATTTGAAGAGGGGGCATGGCACCCTTTTGAGGTAGGATCATAGATCGGTTTATTTCATAAGAGGATTTGGTATAGTGGAAGGCGGGATGAATCATAAATCAGGTTTTCGGGCAATTTTCTCTCTTACAATATTGGTATTGATTGTAGGTGTGATGGCGATCGGATTTGCTCCGGATCAAGCCGTGAGGGCTGATGGTTTGGCGGGATTTGCATTATCTTTTGACGGAATAGATGACATGGTCAGCCTTGGTAAAACGGTTGATCTGTTTCCCGATGATGGCTGGGAGCAGACCAAAACGGTCAGTTTGTGGGTAAAACCGAAAGGCGCTGCTGACTGTTCCGTCATCAACGGCATTCCGCGTATTGAACCGGCTCAGTGTGACAATATCTTTGGTGATTTTGCGCGTTGGTGGGGAATCAGCCGCGGTCCGACCCAAATTTGGGTGTGGATGGCTTGTTATGATCCGGCAGATCCCAGCACTTATCCGCCGTCTTCTCCTATTCGATTGATTCAGCTCGGGTACACCCTTGATGAGTGGATGCACATCGCACTGGTGCACGGGAATGGTTACCTCTCGGCTTATAAAAACGGTTTTCTGGTGGGTTCGGTGAATTGCGTTGCAACTGCGCAACCTCCCGCACAACCGGTATTGTTTTTTGGCGGGATGATCAAAGCCGACAGCCAGAATCAAAATCACAGTTTTTGGGGTTTTCAGGGAGAGATTGATGAGGTGCGGATTTATTCAACTGCCCTCAGCCAGCAGGAAATTCAGGATACGATGATGAGCGAATTAACCGGCAACGAGGCAGGTTTGATTGCTTATTATAAAATGTCGAACGGCAGCGGTCTAACCCTTAGCGATGACAGCGGCAATGGAAAAGAGGGTCAGTTAATGGATGGGACAACCATTGTCCCAGGAAATGGAACACCTCCTTTGTGGGTTTATTCCACTGCGTTGGATAATACGCCGCCGCTTCAGCGCCTAATTTACTTACCAATAATTAGGAAGTAAGAGAACTGTCTTTGAATTTCGTTTATGGCTGCTGACTGTCTTGTGTAACTCGAATCTTTACCCAAAAAGCCTTGTCGCCCTTGCTACCAAGACCAAAGATGACCCCCTGCGGATTCTGCAACTTCCAGTAACTTTCGTATTCCCGTGGTTGGTCGGGCGCTTTCATGTTGACCGATATATCCACCAATCCATCCGGCGGCACATTGACCGGTAAATTGAAACTGGGCGGTGCGCCAAGAACATTCCCGGATTCGAAGACAACCCGGTAACCGGTTGTCCAGGTGCAGGAGCCGGTATTTTTCAACCGCCAGGTTTTGATGAAAGTTTGTCCCGGGGTGAACTCGCTGCCATCCGGCACGGTCACATCGCTGACAAATTCGGCGCGTTCGCAGGGTTTCGCGCTTTCAGCCGGGGTGATGGTGGTTGAGGCTTCAGGTGGAGGGCTGGTTTCCCCGCTGACAGGGAGAGTGGAAGTACTGAGGAGGGCAAACTGAGTGGTAAGCGCTGAAACTGTTTGTGCAGCAGCAGTGTTAGCAAAGTCCCCCGTGGGGGTAAGCGCCTGACCGGCTTTGGGCAAATTACATCCGGCGATGAAGATCACCGCAAGCAGGGTGATTGACCAGCCAGATGTTTTGAAAAGGAAAGGGATTGATTTTTTCATCGGCATTTTGCTGGCTTAAGCATAGCCATAAAAAAGCCGCCCGTCAAGCGAGAACGGGCGGTAAGCGGAGATTTAGTGGTCGGGTTTATTTTCTAACCATTGGAAGAAACAGAAAATTGTACATATTGGGGTCAAGAGTGCGGGTTGGTGTGATGCTTGGCTGGGGTGTAAAACCGGGAGGAAGACGAGTTGCAGTTGAGGTGGGAGAGGGCTTATTGGTAAAAGTTGCAGTCACTGTGAAAGTGGGGGGCAGAGTTGGTGTCGGACCACTGCCAAATAAGTCGGATGTGACCCACAAGGGATAAGTTCCGGGTGGATTTTGTTCTGAAATATGCATTAAAGTGCCATCGTTGCCGTTGCCACTATCATCGCTTAGCACCAGACCACTCCCATCACTCATTTTATAATAAGCCTTAAGAGCGGGTTCGAACGGGGGAGTTAATTCGTTGTAAATATTTGATCGAATTTCTTCGCCTGATAAGGGCCTGCTGTAAACGCGAACCTCATCAATCAAGCCCTTGAAGAGAAATTTCCGATCGGGGGGAGTAAAACCACCACCAATATGAAGAACGGTCTGGTCCCCAGGTCCCTCCATGCCAACGCTCATGCCACTCTCACGGCTGCCGGCTAAAAATCCGAAGCGATACGCATCTAAACGGTTGTCATGATGAACCAGCGTAATGTGAATCCATTGATTATTCTCATAAATGATTGGGATTGAGTCAAAACCACTGGTAGGACTGTTGTCAAAATTCCATACCCAAATGCGATCCTGACCGTTTAAAATGCCCCGATAAATACCCCAAAAACGCGGGCGGTCGCCCACAATCAATTGACAGCTGCCGGGATCGGGACCAGTACATACAGGAGAGGGTTCAAACGGTTTGACCCAAACGCTGATGGTTTTCGTGGATTGCCAGCTTGAGTCGCCAAAAATGATGAGTTCTTTTTTTGTGGTCACATAATTTGACCACCCATCAAATTCCAGAGCATAGTTGACCGGGTCAGCGTAACCGGGGTAAGGTTGCTGGAAAAGAACACCCAGTATCATCAGGATCAAAATTACAAAAAAGGTGAACCTTTTTGGATTGTGATATTTGAATATTGATTTCATCATTTTCCTCCCGTAAACCGGAATTACCCCCCCATTAACTCCAATGAATGCTTTGAAAAGGAGTTGAGTTATTTTTAATTTATTCTATCAGGTTTGTCAACAAAAAAGTTTTAGAAAAGTTTGAGAATTGTCGCATGTTCGATTGCCCATCCTTTTGTTTCTTCATAGAAGGTCCTCTTCTACACCGATTTCTAGTAAAATTAATGGGATGAAATTCAGTGCCTGTCGCATTCCGGACGTCGTCCTGATTGAGCCGCGCCTGTTTGGGGATCAGCGCGGTTTCTTCATGGAAACTTATCAACAAAAAGTATTTGCCGAGCATGGCATAACCGCGCCTTTTGTGCAGGACAATCACTCCGGATCGCGCCGCGGAACGCTGCGCGGACTGCATTATCAAATTGTTCAGGCGCAGGGAAAACTGGTTCGGGTGGTGGTTGGTGAAATTTTCGATGTAGCCGTGGACTTGCGGCGCAGCTCACCGACCTTTGGTCAGTGGGTGGGGGAGATTCTCTCGGCTGAGAATAAGCGTCAGTTGTGGGTACCGCCCGGATTTGCGCATGGCTTTTACGTCCTGAGCGAATGGGCGGAGGTGGTGTATAAAGCCAGTGATTTTTACGCTCCGCAAGCGGAGCGGACTTTGTTGTGGAACGATCCGGCAATTGGAATTGAATGGCCGCTGGTGGAAGGGGCGGATTTGCTCCTCTCTGAAAAAGACCGGCTTGGCTTGCCTTTAGCGCAGGCGGAAACTTATCCCTGATGGAGGAAGGATGCACACGATTCTGGTAACGGGTGGGGCGGGTTTTATCGGCTCAAACTTTGTCCACTACATTCTGGAAGTCAATCCAACGGTTCAAATCATCAATTTGGACGCGCTGACCTATGCCGGTAGTCCGGAAAACCTGAAAGGACTGCCGGATGAAAGCCGACACCTCTTTGTGCAAGGCGATATTTGCGACCGCGCTCTTGTGGATCGCTTATTGCGCGAACACGAGGTGGACACGGTGGTGCATTTTGCGGCCGAGTCGCATGTGGATCGTTCAATCCACGGGCCGGGTCAATTCGTTCAAACCAACATTGTCGGCACTTACACTTTGATAGAAGCCTGCCGGCACTTCTGGCTGAAAGAAAACTTTGCTCAAACCCGATCGGTGCGCTTTCATCATGTTTCTACCGATGAGGTATTTGGGTCGCTCAAACCGAATGATCCGCCTTTCCGCGAGGATACCCCTTATGCGCCGAATTCGCCTTATTCGGCCTCGAAAGCGGCCAGTGATCATCTGGTGCGGGCTTATTTTCACACCTACGGCCTGCCGGTGACCATCTCGAACTGCTCCAACAATTACGGCCCGCGCCAATTTCCTGAGAAGTTAATCCCGTTGATGATCCTCAATGCGCTGGAAGGTAAACCACTGCCGGTCTATGGAGATGGCAAACAAATCCGCGATTGGCTGCATGTGCGCGATCATTGCGAGGCGATTTACCGTATTCTGCAAGATGGAAGACCGGGCGAGACTTACAACATCGGTGGCAACAACCAGCCTACCAATCTGGAAATCATTGAGCAGATTTGCGCCATTCTTGATGAACTGCGACCCGAATCACCCTATCGCCCGCACTTTCAGTTAAAACAGCATGTAACCGATCGCCCCGGTCATGACCGGCGCTATGCGATGGACATCCGTAAAATTGAACACGAGTTAGGCTGGAAGCCGCGTTATGAATTGTCCAGTGGGTTGCGACAGACGGTGGAATGGTACCTGAAAAACAGTCAGTGGGTAGCCGCCATTCGTCAGCAGCAGGAATACCAGGCCTGGTTGATGAAAAATTACGCTGCAAGAGGAGAAGCAAAATGAAGGGAATCATTCTTGCCGGTGGAAAAGGCACCCGCCTTCATCCTTTGACCATTGTAACCAGTAAGCAGTTATTACCGGTTTATGATAAGCCAATGGTGTATTATCCCCTTTCAATGCTGATGCTGGCCGGCATTCGAGAAGTGCTGGTGATCAGTACGCCGGAGGATTTACCTTCCTTTCGGCGTTTGCTGCGGGATGGCAGTCAATGGGGGATGAAATTTGCTTATGCCGAACAGGACCAGCCGCGCGGGTTGGCCGATGCCTTCCGGGTGGGACGGGATTTTGTCGGCGGCGACCCGGTATGTTTAATTTTGGGGGACAACATCTTCTTCGGTCATGGATTGCCGGCAGTATTACGCTCTATGGCGGCGCGGGTGAGCAACGGAGGTGGAGCCGCGATATTTGCCTATCCAGTGCAGGACCCATGGCGCTATGGCGTTATTGAGTTTGACTCGCAGGGAAAAGCGCTCAGCTTGGAGGAGAAACCGTCTCATCCCCGCTCGAATTATGCCGTGCCGGGTATGTATTTTTACGATAATCAAGTCATCCAAATTGCGGCGGATCTCAAACCATCCGCGCGCGGCGAGTTGGAAATTACCGATGTGAACCTAACCTACATGCGAATGGGTCAGTTGTATGTTCAGGAACTGGGGCGTGGGGTGGCCTGGCTGGATGCCGGCACGCATGAATCCTTGCTTCAGGCGGCTGCATTCATCCAGACCGTTGAAGAAAGGCAGGGGATGATGATTTCCAGCCCGGAGGAAATTGCCTTTCGGATGGGCTTTATTGACCGTGAGCAACTGCGCCGGCTTTTGGATGAACTAGGCAACAGCACCTATCGGTCAAGGTTAGAAACCCTTCTCAAATAACCGCTTACTTTTCCATAGCCAGCGCGAGAGCGTGATCCCAGGCCGGCAAGCGCAGACCAAAAACCCGCTCGAACTTGCCGCAGTCGAGCGCCGTGTACAGAGGACGCTGTGCGGGCGTGGGAAAGTCAGCAGTCTTTGCGGGGAGTACCTGTCTGGTTTTTTGTTCCTCCCTTGCCGGATCGAGTTCAAGGATTTTCTGCACCCACTCTAATCGGCTGGCAGCCCCATCACCGGCAAGGTGGTAGATACCGCGTGTCTCTTGGATGAAGTCAAAATAGATTCCTTTGGCTTGTGCCAACGCCAGACTGATCATCTGCGAAAGCAACCTTGCCCAGGTAGGCGATCCGACCTGATCATCCACAATTTTCAGGGTTTCCTGTTGGCGGCTCCACACCAGCACGCGCTGAACAAAGTCGTTGGCGCGGCGACTATATAGCCAAGCCGTGCGCAGCACCCAGCAGGCGGCAGCCCCATCAAGGACGGCTTGTTCACCGGCCAGTTTGGAGCGGCCGTAGTGATTGAGCGGATGAGTGGGGTCTTCTTCTCGGTAAGGGCGGGACTGAAACCCGTCGAAAACATAGTCGGTGGATACGTGAATCAACCCACAGTGCAGGCGATCTGCCAGTTGAGCCAGTTGTTCGACGGTTCGAAAGTTGATCTGATCGCACAAATCCGGTTCGCTTTCGGCTTTATCAACGTTGGTGTAAGCGACCGCATTGACGATTAGATTGGGCCGCTGAGATTCAATTACGGAGAGCAGTTCGGCGGGGCGGGTGAAGTCAATTTGCGGGTAATCCAACGCAATCACTTTGCCCAACGGCTGCAAGTCGCGGTGCAGTTCCCATCCTAATTGACCGATTTTACCCAGCAGAACAATCGTCGCAGATGCCGACATGCATATCCCCTTTCGATTGCAGGAGTTTGATTGGGAAAATTATAACATTGAGGTGGCAGGATTGTTTTGATGGCGGTTCGTAGTAAAATCATGGAAATGAGCGATTGGGAAACTTATCAATCACCCTACACCTGGCGATATGGATCGCCGGAAATGCGGCGTATTTGGAGCGAGGGGGAGAAGCGCCGTCTTTGGCGACGCATCTGGCTAGCGCTGGCTGAAACGCAGGCGCAGTTTGGCCTGGTCAACGAAGATCAATTGAATGACTTGCGCCGCAATGTGGACAAGATTGATCTGAAGCGCGCATCGGAGATCGAAGCCGAGATTCACCATGATTTGATGGCTGAATTGAAAACCTACGCGGAACAATCTCCACTGGGGGGCGGAGCGCTTCACCTCGGGGCTACTTCGATGGATATCGAAGATAACGCCGAAGCACTGCGCATACGTGCGGCGCTGGATTTGATTTTGCTGCGATTGAAGGAAGTGCTGGGTCTGTTTGCCGAGCGGATCGAACAGACGGCTGATCTGCCGGTCATCGGCTTTACCCATCTGCAACCCGCCGAGCCGACCACGCTTGGCTATCGGCTGGCCTTTTATGCGCAAGATTTACGAACCGAATGGCAGGCGTTGCGCGGTTTGAAGAAGGAATTGCGGGGTAAGGGATTCAAGGGCGCCGTCGGGACAGCGGCTGCCTATGCCGACTTAATTGGCCGGGAAAACCTGCCAACCTTTGAAGAAGCGCTGAGTCAAAAGTTGAATTTGGCCTTTTACCCGGTTACTTCGCAGGTGACCCCGCGTCTGCAGGAGTACCGCTTGATCAGCGAGATGGCTGCTGTGGGGGCTGCATTGAATAAGTTTGCTTTTGATTTGCGTTTTTTACAGTCTCCACCACTGGGGGAGTGGCAGGAGCCGTTTGCCCGCCAGCAAGTTGGGTCTTCGGCAATGCCCTTCAAGCGCAACCCGATCATGGCTGAAAAGGTCAATTCGCTGGCGCGTTCCCTGGCCGTCTTACCCCAGGTGGCGTGGGGAAATGCGGCTTTTTCGCTGTTGGAACGCACGCTGGATGACTCGGCGAACCGCCGCTCGCTGCTGCCGGAGAGTTTTTTGATGACCGAAGAGATTTTGATAACGACCCAACGCATTTTAAGGGGGATTCAGTTCGACAGGGCAGCTATTCAGCGCAATTTTGAGCGATATGCTCCGTTTGCCGCAACCGAAAGAGTGCTGATGGCGCTGGTCAAGCAGGGCGCTGACCGGCAGTTGATGCACGAACGCCTGCGCAGGCATTCGTTAATTGCCTGGCAAGCCGTTCAAAGTGGCGGCAATAACCCTTTGGTGGATTTATTGTGTGGGGATAATGAAATTGGGGGAGTTCTCGGTTCTGAACGGGTTCAGCAATTGATGCAGTTGGATGCTTACCTAGGTATCGCCCGGGAACAGTCTCAGCAAATGGCTGTGCAGATTCGCGCAGAGATTCAAGACAAAGCAGAGGAGCATGATCAATGACACAGGCAGAAATTGGCATTTATGGATTGGGGGTAATGGGCTTCAATTTGGGGCGCAATTTTCAGCGCAACGGTTTTCGTTTAGCGGTTTATAACCGTTCGCCGGAGAAGGTGCGATTGTTTGTGGAACAACCCGCTCCGGGCGTTCCAGCGTTGGGCGCATCCAGTTTGAGCGAATTGGTGCAAATGCTGGAAAAACCCCGTCGCTTGCTGCTGATGCTGCCAGCCGGAAAAACCGTTGATCAGGCCATTGAAGATGTATTACCGCATTTAGAAGCGGGTGACATCCTGATAGATGGTGGTAATTCGTATTTTATGGATAGCGACCGGCGCAGTCAGGTCTTGACTGAAAAAGGAATTCATTTTATCGGTATGGGCGTTTCTGGTGGAGAAGAGGGGGCGTTGTGGGGGCCGAGTTTGATGCCAGGCGGTTCTCATGTGGCTTGGCAGATTTTGCAGCCGATGTTGACGGCAGTTGCGGCCAAAGCCGAGGATGGCGCTGCCTGTGTCAGTTACATCGGCCCGCGCGGCGCCGGTCACTATGTCAAAATGGTACACAATGGGATTGAGTACGGCGATATGCAGTTGATTGCCGAAGCCTATGAGGTCTTGCGACGGGTGTTGGGGCTCAGTGCGTCTCAACTCAGCCAGATCTTTGCTGAGTGGAACAACGGCGAACTCAAATCCTTTTTGATCGAGATTACAGCCAAAGTACTGGCAAAGGTAGATGAAGAAACCGGTCAACCGCTGGTTGATTTAATCCTGGATGAGGCAGAACAGAAAGGCACCGGTAAATGGACTGCCCAAAATGCGCTCGATATTGGCGCTGCAGTACCAACGATTGATGCGGCTGTGTACAGTCGCATTTTGTCTGCCATGAAGACGGAGCGGGTTCATGCCAGCACAATTTTCAGCTACGCCGCCCCAATCTTTGAAGGCAAAGCCGAAGAATTGATCCAATTTGTGAAAGAAGCCCTTTACGTCAGTAAAGTGCTTTCGTACGCCCAAGGAATGGCGATGCTGCGGCTGGCTTCGGCAGAGTATGAATACAACCTCAATTTAGCCGAGCTGGCGCGTACTTGGCGGGCGGGTTGTATCATCCGCGCCAGCCTGCTCAACGACATCACGGCTGCTTATCAGGCAGCGCCTGATCTGCAAAACCTGCTGCTCTCGCCGTATTTCAGCGAAGCGGTCAAGCGTTATCAGCCGTCGCTGCGCAAGGTGGTCAAGATTGCCGTCGAACAGGGAATTGCCGTGCCGGCCTTGTCGGCCTCTTTGGCTTATTTTGATGCTTATCGTAGCGAGCGACTGCCTGCCAACCTAATTCAGGCTCAGCGGGATTTCTTCGGCGCACATACCTACCGGCGAATTGATCAGGCGGGTGTTTTCCACACCCGCTGGGAAGTTTAGACCGAAATCTCTTCCTCATTTCTCTTGATGTGATGAGGCTTAATGCAAGAATTGCACGGGCGCTACTTCAGCAGTTAACAAAACGTTTTCTTACAAGTTCATCTGATCCATCCATCGTTCAATTTCATAATGGTAAAACAGGGCTGGGTCATGGATCAGCGGTTGAATAGGATTGAACAGTTCCAGCATAACCATACCGTGGATGTGATACCAGCCCACGATGCCAATGTAGATGACCTGTTCAGATAGATGGGGTTGAACCTCTTGTAAGAATTGGGCTAAAGACATGTGCAACCCGGCTGGTATGGTTTGCAGAAAGGCGGGGTAAGCGTGATGCTCGTCGCAGTAAGCCTTTTGCAGAATGCGTAAAATGGGGTAGAGCACCCTTCCCGTTATCTCAACAGGGATGGTTTGACCAGAGCGATGGCTGGCGATAGAATTGCTGAAAATCAATTGAAAGTCAATCGGGTGATCCAATGCCCAGCGCCGATAGGTGAGCAGTATTTGTTTCAGACATTCCCGCGCCGGATGACTGGTAAAGCGGGTGGCGGTTTCTTCTAAGGCGGTGGCTAACGCCTCATAAGCATCCACAATCAGGGCAATCATCAGCGCGTCGCGGCTTTCAAAGTAGCGGTATAATGCCGGGCCGCTCATGCCCATGTGTTTGGCTATGGCGTTCAATGATAGGCTGGCCGGACCGCCTTCTGCCATTTGGAGGTGCGCTAGACTTTTGATTTCGTCAATCGTAATTTGGCGGAATTTTGCTCTTCTTGTCATCGTTGCTCATGAAAGTTATAAGTTATAACTTATGTTATTGATTCTTGATTACTCTGTCAAGGTGTTCTGGTTTCCTTTTGGGAATTTGAGCGATGTATAAGAAAACATGGGCTGTTGATCGGTAAGAAAGCCCAGAATGGGTTTAAAATTAGGCCATTCAAAAAAGCGACATTTCTTGCGGAGGCAGCCTTGAAGACCCATCTCCATGAAACAATTCAAAAAACCAAACAGCGTTTGTTCATTCTTCCGGCGGCATATCCAATTGGTTTGGAAATGGATAAAGCAATCTCTGAATTTGCCAGCGATACCGACTCGCAAATTCAAGTTCTTGAACGGGTCTATCAACGGTTTGGAGGGCAATTTCTTTTACCTGTTTGGGATCGGATGATCGAAGCCGAAGCATTCGGCACACCGCTTTTGATGGACGCAAAAATGCCAATCGGCGCTGCGGGACAAATGGTTGGTTCTCAGCGGGATGTCGAGTCCTTGATCATTCCCCGCCCGGGTCATAAACGAACGACCGTGACCTTGGCCGTTCCGCGATTGTTGAAGGAACGTCTGCCAGAACCGAAGCCGTTTATTTTGGGCATTATGAACGGTCCATTGGCGATTGCCAAACAGTTGATCGGCGAGGAGCAGTGGGGTGAAATTCTCAATCACCAGCCGGCTGTTCTGGATGCGCTTCTGGATAAGATCATGCGCTTTTTACCGGATTATGCTCACGCATTTCGTTTCAATGAGGCGGATGGGGTGATATTGAGTGAGCCGCTGGAAGATGCTTTGACTGAAGAACAACGCGAACGGTTCTCTCTCCGGCATGTGCAGCGGTTGATTCACCAACTACAAACCCCGCAGTTTGCGTTCATCCTGCACAGTCCGCTGGCGGATGAGCAGCAACTCGATCACTTGAAGACGAGCGGCGCAGCCGGTTACTGGTTGGGCAGTGGCGTAAATCTGGAATCTGCGGCAAGGCAACTTACCGAAGAGGTTGTCTTAATCGGCAATCTCTCTGTGGATTTGCTGACCACAGAGTTGGCTGATGTAGTTTTCCAAGAAACCCAAAATTTATTGACGGTAATGCGCGATTACCCCACCTTTGTCCTTGCGCCGGAGGATGACCTGCCGCCGCACGCGCCGCTGGCAAACCTCGACGCTTTGGTCAGGGCTGTGAATCAGTTTAACGCGTCGCTTTAGCCACTGGATTGACGCCGTATTTGATCCACAATGCCACCGCTTGCCCCGCGAGCGGTGGGCTTTTGATTGAACTCATCCGGGCTGATTTCTTCGATTGGGGGGGTAACCACAGGAAGGATCAATAATTGTCCGACGGCATCACCGGCATCCAATACCAGCGGCTCATCCGTTGGATTGGCAACCTTGATCAGGATTTCTCCCTGATAACCGGCATCCACCACACCCGCTCCCAGCAGGTGATTGCTGCGCCCCTTCGGTTTCAGCAACCCTACGAAACCGGGAGGAATTTGCACCCCAATCCCGGTCGGGACGATGCCAAATTGATGGGGGGGAATTTCCGTTTTCTCTACCGCGTACAAGTCCATCCCGGCATCGTCGGGGTGTTTACGGGTAGGCAGGCGGGCGTCCTCTCTCAGTCGAGCAACGCGGATACGCTGCATTTTCCCTGGGGGAGAAAGTTGTTTTACTTACCCCGCCTCATCCGCAGCCACGCGCTGGTAACGAAAGCCAGTGTAGTAAAGGCGGTGAGGTAGATTTTGGTGAAATCAACAACCGGCTTGACCTGAACGCCCTGCTCGTTGGCGACAATCACGGCCACCGGACGGGCAAAGGTCTTGCCACCGCCGCCGCCGCCTGACCCGCTGCCCTGGCTTTCTTCACTGCCGCCGGAACCGCTGCCAATTCCAAAGCCCATAATGCTGACCACTTCGGCAGCCGGCAGGATGAGGTTGCCTTGATGTTGGATGGCTTCGCCAAATACGGCGTTGACGTCGGCAGCTGCCATGAATTGATCCATGGTATCCTGAATGGTTTCTAACGCTCGGGATGCCAGCCCTTCTTCCTCCACGGCAGGGGTTGGTTCAGTCTGATTTTCGTTTTCCAATTCGCTCATGCTTAACTCCTCTTGTAGATCACGTTCAGTAAAAAGAACAGCAACAATCCACCCGTCACAATCCCAATCTGGATGATGCGGGTCAGGTCATAGATCGGCAGGTACTGCGGCGCTCCCTGCGGGGGTTGAACCCGAACACCGATGGGGCGATTCCAGATCAATCCAGACTGAGGGAAGGGTGTCAACCGCAAAACCTGTGCCACCGGACTAATTTCGTAACCGTGCCACTTCACGGCTGGTCGGCTGGTTTTTTGGAGAGCCATTTCAATCTCCTTTATTTGAATTGTTTACCATTATACCGGTGAAAATAAGGAATTGAGCGGATTTCTAGACTTGGGTTTGAACGGATTGAAGCAGCAAGTCTAGCGATGGCCGGTCGGTGGGGTCGTGGCTGTAGTATGCAAGCTGGATTTGAGCGTGTTGGTCAAGGATGAAATCTCCCCCCAGTTGATGCAAATCGCCGCCCGTTGCGATAAGTCTTTCGCCTCGTACCACCCTGCGAAGATAGAACCACAGAGTGGGAACATTCCAGGTGCGGCGAACCGAACGTTGAAGCCCAAAAGCCCGGTACAGTTTTTTCTCCGGATCCAGCAGGATGGGAAATTGAACTTGGGTCATTTCCCGCCAGCGATCCAGCCAATAGCCCTTTTCAAAGGTAATCAGCGCGACAGAAAGGCCTGCCTGTTCCAGATGCGTGTGGGCGCTTTGCAACTGCAAAGCATGTTCGCGGCAGGGAATTCAACCCAAATGGCGCAGAAAGACCAGCAGCAGAAAGGAATTGCCGTTCAGCAAATCAGAATAGGAGCATACCTTGCCATCTACTGCCGGTAAAGCGAATGGCGCAACCCGGTCGCCGCGCCGTAATGGAGTCGTTTTTTCAGGCTTCAACACGCACGCCTCGCCAGAACGCCACATAGTCCTTGATTTGCCGGGCAGCCTCTTTGGGAGACGGGTAGTACCATGCCGCATCAGGATTGGCTTGACCGTTGACTACGATCGTGTAGTAACTGGCTTCGCCTTTCCATGGGCAGATGGTATGCGTTTCGCTTTTTTGGAAGTATTCCCAATTGACCGAATTAGGCGGGAAGTAATGATTTCCCTCGATCACGATGGTCTGGTCGCTTTCCGCTAAAATGGTGTTGTTCCAGATTGCTTTTGCCATAGGATAACCTCAACTTATTTTGGATAAGGGGGATGGAATAACTTTTCTCCCGCGCGAATCGGCACGGGCAAATGGTTTTCCTGCGGGGTGATGGGGCATGACCAATCGTCGTTGTAAGCGCAATAGGGGTTGTAGGCCAGGTTGAAGTCCACGATGAATTCGTTTTGCCCAAGCGCTTCCGGCTCAAGGTAGCGGCCGGCGGGGTAAGTTTCTATTCCTGCCAGGCTGTCCACAAAGGGCAGGAAATACCCATATTGATTTCCGAACAAAGTCAGTTCTACTTTTTGCCCATCTACTTCAAAGAAAAAACGCCCCAATCGTGCGTAGATTTGAACATCTCCCGTATTCGTTTGAATTTCGACATTCTTTCGCTCTGCGAACGGCTGTAAGGTCAGTTTCAGGCGCAGGCTGGGGTTGGGCGGAAAGTAGTTCAACCCGGCGAATTTGGCTTTTTGCTCTTCCCGCAGCGGGCTTTGCACATGCGTGGCAAAAAATTCATCTTTTTCTTGGCGGATGGCTTGATAATCCATTGAGACCTCACTATCATTTTTAACCGAAACAGGTCTTGCTGACAGCCTTGCGGCTCTCAAAACCTTATACATTGACTGCATACCGCTGGCTGGTTGTCGATTTGGAAAAAGTGCGGGGCTGTTTGATCCTCTGCCCAGCCGGAAATTGCAAGTGCGTTCAGCAACCCAATTATCCACTTCACACTGCTCAATTAAGAATGGGAAACAAGCCTGCTGGTGTGCTGATTCGGTCGAATTAAAGCGCGATTTCCCCTTGGTCAGGATCTGCGGCGGTGTTCAGCCAGCCAGCGGCGGATTTCCGCCGGAGTGCGGGTGTTCAACACCCGTTCGGCGCTTACCCATGCCCGCCGCGCTACCGAAATACCGTATTCTGCCAATTCCAGATCTGCCGGACTGTGGGCATCGGTGTTGATGCTCAAAAGGATGCCCATTTCTACCGCCCTTCGGGCGTGAACCTCATCCAGATCCAGCCGTGAGGGATTGGCGTTGATTTCAAGGGCGACATTTTCTTCACGGGCAGCCGTTAAAATCGCTTCCCAATCCAGATCAGCCCCTTCTCGGTGGGGCAGCAAGCGTCCGCTGGGATGACCGATGATGTCCACATGCGGGTTGCGGATCGCCCGCAGCAACCGGGCAGTAATTTCTTCGCGCGGCTGGCGAAGGCTGACATGCAGTGAAGCAATGACCAAATCCAATTCCGCCAGCGCTTCATCCGGCAGGTCGAGCGAGCCGTCGGCTTTGATTTCCACTTCCGCGCCTTGTAGAATCGTCAGTTTATCCCCCCATTCAGCCTGTACAGCGTCAATTTCTTTGCGCTGCTGGCGCAGACGAGCCACATCAAGCCCGTTGGCAATCCCCAGTGAATGAGTGTGATCGGTAATCGCCAGCGCCTTCAAACCGCGCGCGCTAGCCGCTTTTGCCATTTCGCCAATACTCAACGAGCCGTCGCTCCAGGTGGAATGGCTGTGTAATTCGGCTTGAAGGTCTTGCAGGGTAATCAGATGCGGAAGACGGCCTTCCAATGCTGCCTGAATCTCGCCGCGGTCTTCGCGCAATTCCGGCGGAATCCAGTCCAAACCGAGGGCGCGGTACAGATCGGTTTCGTTGTCAAAAACCTGTTCGATGCCATTCGTATCGGTGATACCGTGTTCGGAGAGAGAAAGTCCCTTTCGCTGTGCCAGCTCACGCAGGCGCACATTATGATCCTTGGAGCCGGTCACAAATTGAAGGAGCGAGCCGAATTTCTCTTGAGGCTGTACCCACAATTGAACATTCAACCTGTTGCTCAACTCAATGCTGGATTTGTTTTCACCATGCGCCAGCACTCGAACGACCTCAGGATGATGAACAAACGCATCCATGATGGCGGCCGGGTCACCGCTTGCTGCAACCAGATCGAGATCGCCGATGGTGGGTTTCCAGCGGCGCAGGCTGCCGGCCAATTCCGCTTTGCGCACGCCGGGAAGTTCTCGCAGCCAATTCAGCCAGCGTAACCCAATCGGGCGTACTGTGCCCAGTAACATGCGCTTACTGCGCCGCCGCAGAGCTTCGATGCCGGCGAGAATGCGCTGTTCGGACTTCTCGCCAATCCCCGGCAGGCGACGAAGGTGACCATCCCGTGCGGCCGATTCGAGGTCCATCAGGGAGGTGATTCCGGCTTGTTTCCAAAACAGAGCCACTTTCTTGGGGCCGACATCCGGTATTTCCAGCAGTTCCAGCAGAGTGGGTGGGACTTCCTGTTCCAGCCTTTCCAGAAAGCCCAATTTTCCGGTGGCGAGCAATTCCTCAATTTTTTCTGCGATGGCTTTCCCCACGCCGGGGATTTCGGTCAGTATGCCTTCGCGGTATAATTCGAGCGCTTCGCGCGGATAGGATCGCAGGCTTTCGGCTGCGCGGCGGTAGGCAAGGGTTTTATAGACCACTTCGCCATTGATCTCTAATAAATCGGCAATGCGTTCGAAAATCTTGGCTAATTGCTGATTATTCATGTCCGTTATTATACAATAGACCCATGAGCCAGATTCACTACAACGATATTGTTCGTCCAACCCTTTTGATTGACCCCCAGCGTGTTCAAAACAACATTCAGCGCATGGCGCAAAAAGCCGATCATGGCAGGGTGCGCCTGCGACCTCACTTCAAAACCCATCAATCGGCGCGGGTGGGAGAGTGGTTTCGCGCGTTGGGTATTCAAGCGATCACCGTATCTTCGCTGGACATGGCCGGATATTTTGCCAGACACGGCTGGAAAGATATTCTGGTAGCGTTTCCCCTCAATTTGCGCCAATTGGATTGGGTGCGCCAGTTAAGCGAAACCACTCGGCTCGGGGTGCTGGTCGAATGCGTTGAGCATGTTTCGACATTGGCTAAATGGCTTGAAAGGCCGGTGGATGTGTGGATCAAGGTGGATAGCGGTAGCCGTCGTACCGGCTTGAGATGGGATGATCCCGTCAGAATTTTGGAATGTTGTAATCAGGTTCGTCAGCGCCCTCAACTGAACTTGCGTGGATTATTGACTCATGCGGGCGAAACCTACCACAGTCACAGTCCGGCTGAAGTGGTGGAGCGGTTTCAGCGCAGCAATCGGCGCATGAACGAAGTGCGCCAGTTTTTGGAGCAAAACGGCATAGAGGGCATGGAAGTATCGGTCGGTGATACGCCCGGTTGCAGCCTAAGCGATGATTTTGAAGGAGTGGATGAAATTCGTCCGGGTAATTTTGTCTTTTATGATGCCCAAATGGCTCACCTGGGCGCATGCCGCGAGTCGGACATCGGCGCGGTAGTTGCCTGTCCGGTAGTTGCCCTTCATCCTGAACGGCAGGAAGCGGTCATCTACGGCGGCGCCATCCACTTTTCCAAAGACAGCGTGCAGGACAATGGTGCAGCGGTTTACGGCTGGGTGGTGGGTTTGAATGAGCAGGGGTGGACATCCCGCATTGGCGATGGCGCGCTGGTGCGCCTTTCACAGGAGCATGGCATCCTTCGCCTGCCAAAGGAGGCGTTCTCATCACTGGCGGTTGGCGATTTGATCGGAGTGATCCCCGCGCATGTGTGCTTGACGGTTTCGGCATTGGGTGTCTATCGCACCCTGCAAGGCGAATGGATTGAAACGCTGGTCAGGGCATCAGTACCAGCGGAACGGGTGTGAACACCAGCAAAAAGACCAGCAAAGTCAGCAGCCCTAACCGTTTTCGGCGCGGGTCGAGTTCGGTAATCTGGTCGAGCGGTTCGGCATATACCCGCCCGAACAGGAAGATCAAAACCGCCCAAAGCCACCAACCCGCCCAGATGAACCCCAACAAGCCGAGCGCCAGTAATATCAACGGGTAGATTTGACGAGCGCGATCTCGTCCGAACAGGACGTAAAGCAGGTGGCCGCCATCCAGTTGACCGGCAGGGATGAGATTCAGTGAGGTGATGAGGATGCCTCCCCAGCCTGCCCACGCCACCGGATGCAACAGAACGTCCATGCCGCCGTACGGCAACGGCTGACCGGTAAAGATGTAACGAGCCCAGTACAGTAACGGAGGAAGACCGCCGTAATCCGCCGGGGCAGGCAAGAACTGCCCAAAGACAACGAATTTGAGCAACAGATAGAGGATGGAGTTGCCCTCCAATTGAGTTTGCCCCAACCCGCTGCCCAGCGGCGCAGCCGGCAAAGGAGAAAGTTCAGAGAGCGACAAGCCGATGAGCAAAACCGGAATGGCCACTGCCAAACCGGCCAGCGGGCCGGCGATGCCAATGTCCATCAATACGCGCCGGTTTTTGGGGAGTTCTTTCATGTTGATAAATGCTCCCAGCGTTCCAAAGGGGCTGAGCGGAAAAGGTAGCGGCAGAAAGTAGGGCAGGCTGACCGCCGCGCCGTGTCTTCGGCCGACCAGGTAGTGGCCGAATTCGTGGGCGGTGAGGATGGCCAGCATGCTGACCGCAAACGGCCAGCCGCCCGTAAGAATTGCCCAAATGAACTCCATTGCGTTGGCTGGCATTTCCCGCAGACTAAGCATACCGCCGGTGAACCATACGCTGATCAGTGTCAGGATGAAGAAAATCAGGTTGGTACGTGGATTGGATGGGCGCGGGGCTTGCCGGCTGGTCACAAAAATAACCGTTTGGCGGTTTTGCTCATACCGAAAGAGGGGGGTCAGGCCGAGCGGCGCAACGGCTTCGGCCAGGCGGTCGTAGGCTTCGGCGGTGTCGGGCAAGATGATGCGCCCGTGATACTTGACCAGAAAGCCTTTGCGTTCGTCACCGTAGGTTGTGTCTTCGATGAAGAAAACCCGGCGTACAGCCAGTTCAACTCGTTCAATGAGTAGAGGTTGATCTTCCATGAGCCACTTTTTGTCCCTGTTGTCCGTACAGATAATTGGTCAGGCGGGAATGGATGGGAGTCGAACCCACCGCGGCCCGCAACGCGACCCGCCACCGGTTTTGAAGACCGGGGAGCCCACCGGGACCCTACCACTCCCACTTATAAGGATACTCCAGCGTGCCGTATTCGTCAAACATTCTGTTCAGGGTGAGATAACCCATTCAAACGAGTCGGTCAGGTTTATCTCTTCCAACTCCGCAATTAGATTCTCTTCACAATCCAATGCGCGGGCATGATATGTGGAAGGAGGCAGAAAAAATATCCGCTTACTACCGGGCAGAATACTCTCAACCTTACCCAAACGGTCACTACCCCATTCCCCGCTGTTTGAAATGTAAAGATAGCAAATTTCCTGAGCGGTTTGATTGGTCACTTGAAAAAGCGCGTTCCCTTCGCCACCAATGATTACGTGCCGGTTTTGGGTGATTTTGGCATCAGAATAGACCGTTTCCTGAGAGCATGAGCGCACCAACAAATCGTATTCGCCGGCTTCGAGGATGAACGTGTGGCTGCTTCCGCTGGCGATCAACTCGCTTTCAGCCAGTTGATTTTCCCCAAAATCGGCTTGATGAGGAGGAGAAAGATAGACTTCACAGATGGGCAGGCTGCTCTGATTTTCCACCAGGATTTCCAGTGGAGATGACTGGCAGGCGCAAAGGAGGATGAGACATAAACCAGCCGTAATCCATCCGGGAAGAGACCAAAATCGCCGCTTGATCATCGGCTGGAGTCAACCAAAAAGGAAAGGCAAAATGGTTCGCATCCATTCTTGCAAGGAGAGGAACACCCCTCCACATGCCAAACCCAATAGCATGCCAACTAAAACATCGGATAGGTAGTGCATGCCGGTAAAGATGCGTGACAGACTAACCAGTACCGCCCAAACCGAGATGCAAACGACCAACCAGAAAGGAGCATTGGCTGCTACCACGGAAGCAATCATTACAGCACGGGCAGCATGGCCGGATGGAAAGGAATGCGGATCGGTGTTGCGGTAGATGCTGCCCCATTCACCCGGTGGGCGGCTACGGCGGACAAGGAACTTGATGCTCATCACCAGCGCAGCCAACAGTAGGATATCCACCATTAGAAATGCCGAAAATCCTCTCCATGCGCTTGAAAACAACCACACCAACCCTAAACCCAGCAGCCAAAACCACGAATCACCCGAATGGGCTAAAAAGGCGACCAGTTTCCAGCGGAAGGATTCGTCCACTTCCATCCGCATACGATTGGACAGGTTGACATCCCATTGGATCAATTTTTGCATCATCAAAGAAAACCCCATCTCTTGCATTCTGAAATCCGAATGGGAGTATACCTTGATTGAAACAAGTTGACCAGCAGTGACCTTACTGATTTGTCAATTCCAAAGCAGCGCACTTCCCGTATAATTACCTTGGAAGCGATCCTCGTTTGACTGAAAAGCAATGAACACGGGCAATCTTTTCGAGAACCACAGCCTATCAAATGGAGCCGGCCGTCGAATGAAGAAGAATTTACCTGCTATTCTCTTACGGAAAAGTTCGCTTTGGCTGAGCGCTTTTTTTCTGATCAGCAGCCTGATAGTAACCGCTTGTCAACCGCTATCCCTGCAGGTGGAACAGGTGCAGGCTTCGGTCAATTTACAACGAGTGCGCGCTCAGGATTGTTCCTACGGAGGGGCGATTCGGGCAGTCGAAGCATTGGATAGCAACACGGTTCGGTTTTCTCTCTGCGACCCGGACCCGGCTTTTCCGGCAAAACTGGCTTTTCCGATTTTTGCAATTCAGGATGATGATTTTCTAAACGAACATCGTGGTAATTCGCGGGAAATGAGCCGCCAACCGAACGGCAGCGGGCCTTATCAGGTGGCGGAGTATGTGCCGGGGGTGCGGCTAGTTCTCCAGCCGAATCCGGATTACTGGGGCTTGCCACCGCGCAGCGAGTCCATAACCTTCCGCTGGGCAACCACCTCGCTTTCGCGGTTGGTTGAGGTCAGTACCGAAAAAGCCCATGCTATGGACTCGCCTGATCCCAATTCTTACTACAGCATCAATCAGGATAGCGCTTTAAGTCTGGTCTACCGCCCTGCGCTCAATCTGGCATTTATTGGAATGAACAACCGCTTTGCGCCATTCAATGATGCTCGTGTGCGCCAGGCTATCAGTATGTTGATTGATCGCGAGAAAATCGTCAACACGATCTACCCGTTTGGCACCGAAATTGCCGAGCAATTTCTCTCTCCCACTTTTCAGGTGGGTTATACCCCACTGTATCGGTGGCTGCCGTATGATCCACAGCAAGCGCTGGATTTGCTGCGCCGGGCGAACTTTGATTTTGAACAGGAATTAACTCTTTCGTATTCTTCGCAAGGCAATGAATTATTGCCCGACCCGCACCGGATTGCTCAGACGATACGCTCACAGTTGTTACCTTATGGCATCAATGTGCGTCTGAACCGAATGGAGGCGGCCGAATTTGAACAATCCGTTCAAGCCGGAAAAGAGGCTTTCTTCCTTTATTCGTGGTATGCTGATTACGCTGATCCGACCAGTTTATACTCCACCATTTTTAGTTCCGATGCCCAACTGCTGGGAAATGTTTATCCGGATGTGCAGTTCATGGCAAAGGAAGCCGGGACCACCAGCGATCCTGACCAGCGTCAAAACCGATACAACCGAATCAATGAGATGCTGCGAATGCACACGCCGGCAATCCCGCTGGCGCATGTGCGGACTGCTGCGGTTTTTCGGCAAGAAGTGCAGGGTGCAGCGGTCAACGCGTATGGGGAAAACTTACCCGAAGTGATTACCCCGGATCGAACGCTGGTCTTTCTCCAATCGGCTGAACCCGAATCGCTCTGGCCGGCAGACGCCAACCAGTGGACCACATTCCGGGTGACCAATTTGTTGTATTCCACACTGGTTGAAAACGAGTTCGGGGGTGTGGGTTTGCGGCCGGGGGTGGCGGAATCGTGGTCGTCCAATCCAAACGCAACCGAATGGACTTTCAATCTGCGTTACGGTGTGCGATTTACCAACGGGAATCGGCTGGATGCGAATGATGTCGTAGCCTCTTTTGTGGCAATTTGGGATGCCAAGAATCCCAATCACACCGGCGAGAGCGGCCAATTCCGCTACTTCAAACGCTTTTTTGGTTCGTTCCTCAATCAACCGTGATGAAATCCTGAATAATCAGCGAAAAAAGGCTGCCTGTTTATCAGGCAGCCTTTTTTGAAACTTTTCCTCATGGCGATGCGTCTGGACCGTAAGTGTTTAAGAAGTGCCTTGTGGAAATTCCGGGCAGTTATCCCTTTGAAATGTGGTAAAGTAAAGTTGATTTGCCAAAGGATTTGTTTTGTGCAAGGTGATGGAGGAACTCCGATGAGGAACCATGCTCAACCGACTTTCTTGCGGGTGGCAATCACCCTGATAAGTATGATTACAATGGTCGGCCTTGCCTGTAATTTGCCGTTTGGGGGTGACCAGCGGGACCGATCGGTATCCACCCCAACGCTTACACAACCTCCTTCACTCCCGACGCCGCAGGTAGAACTGCCTCCCACGGTGTTGGAAGTTCAACCGGAACCGGGCAGCATCCTCACTCCGCGCGAGGGCGTGATTGTAACATTTGATCAGCCGATGGACCGTCCCTCCGTAGAAGGCGCTCTGGTTGTGCAGCCGGTTACGGCTGGTCGCTTCGAGTGGCTGGATGAGGCCGCGGTGCGTTTTGTCCCCGATCAACCCCTGCCGTTGGACACCCCGGTTACTCTGACCCTCCAGCCGACCGCAAAGGATAAGAGTGGCCAGAATCTGGCGCGGTCATTCTCTTTTGAATTTCGCACAGCGGGCGAACTGAGAATCACCGAAAGAATTCCCCAACCGGATATTCAGGATGTGGACCCCACAACCATTGTGGCGGTTACGTTCAATCGTCCAATGGTTGAATTGGGCGAGGTCGGTTCAGGCGAACCAACCGCCTTTACCTTGCAGCCAGCCGCCGAAGGACAGGGGCGCTGGTTGAATACCAGCACCTTTGTTTTCACTCCACGCCCGGCATTGGAAGGTGGCAAGACCTATGAAGTGGTGATGAATCCGGCTCTAACAGGGGTGGATGGTTTGCCTTTAACCAACGCCGAATTGATGAACTGGCAGTTTAGCACCGTAAAACCGGCTTTGATTGGCATCCAGCCAAATTTGGATGAAGCCCAGCCGCTGGATGTTGAGATTCGCCTGACTTTCAATCAACCCATGAGCCGGCGCAGTGTTGAACAGGGTTTTCGCCTGCGGAGTCAGGATGGCAGCTCGGTCACTGTGAGCTACGAGTGGAGCGAGCGGGATACCATTGTGGCAATCAAACCCCAGCAATTATTGGGGCGAAGTCGAGAATATGTGGTTGAACTGGATCAGGTCGAGGCGCTGGGCGGGGTGGCGATTGAGGACACCCTGCGGCAACCTTTCCGAACGGTGGGGCAGTTTCAGGTGGTTTCCACCACGCCTTCAGTCGGTGAAGATTTGGAGGTGTATGGAGATTATGGTTCGGTGCTGGTGGAATTTTCTGCACCGCTGGCGCGCAATCAGAAATTGAATGAACGGATCATCCTCGAGCCGAAAATCAGCGGTTTATCTCTATACAGCGATGAACAGGCCGGATTTTTATACCTGTCTGGCTTTTTCAAGAGCGGACAAACCTATCGTTTGACCCTAAAAGGCGAGTTGCAAGACCGTTGGGGGCAGGCGCTGGGACGGGATTATACCCTAACCTTCATGGCTGGTAATCAGCTGCCTTCTCTGAATATTCCAATTCAAAATTCCTTCAGCGCCCTGTACTACGCCTTGCCCGGCGATCGTGTTTTACCGGCTTACGCTACCAATCTGGAAAGGTTAGATATCCGCCGGGCGCGAATGAGTCTAATGGAGGTCATTCGGGCTATCGAACGCACACCCGCTTTTGAATCCTTGGCGCTGGAAGAAAATTGGCAGGTAAATCTGGAATTGCCGAGAAATGTCAGTCAGGGGGTTGATATTCCGCTCAAGGCAGACCGCGGCGGTCTGGAAACCGGTTTGTATGCATTCCGCATCACATCCCCCCAGTTTGTTGAAAATTATCAAACGGTCAACTTGCTGACGGTCGTCAGTCCAATTCATCTGACCATTAAAGAAAGTCAGCAGGAGGTTGTGGTCTGGGCGGTGAATGTCCTCAACCGCCAGCCAGTGAGAGGGCGCGAGGTTACGGTTTATCAGGCAGGGAGCGGACTGGTATTGGGCAAAGCCCTAACGGATGAGCAGGGCATTGCTCGTATTCCCTTGGTTGAAAGCCCTCTGTATCGCACACTGGTGATCGCTTTGGGGAGTGAGGAAGACCCCGATTTTTCACTGGCAATCACCGAATGGAAAGCAGGGATTTCGCCGTGGAATTTCGGCATACCGAGTTATTTTGATCAACCGAAAATCAAAACCTACGGTTATACCGACCGCCCCATCTATCAACCGGGTCAAACCGTTTACTACCGCTATGTTGTTCGCCAATGGAATGACGCGCGTTACCCGCCACCAGAGGTGAAGGACATTACGGTTAAAGTTTATGCCGCCTACTCAGCCGAACAGGGAACGCCTGTGCTGGAAACCCAAAAACTGACCTTATCCCCCTATGGAACGGCTCACGGCCAGGTGCAGTTGCCGCAGGACGCGCCCACCGGTATTTATTCCATTCAAATAGAAGATCAGCCCGATTCGGTCATTGAATTTCAGGTGGCGGCATATCGCAAACCGGAAATTGATTTGCAGGTATCTTTTTCAAAGTCCGAATACCGATGGGGGGAGGACGTCCGCGCTGAAGTTGAAGCCAATTATTTCTTCGGAGCGCCGGCAGCCGGTGTCAATGTCGTTTGGTCTTTGTACGCGCGCAATGCCGAAGCCGACTTGCCGGGGGGGTATGTTGCCGGCCTGCTGGATACTTTCTGGCTTGAGCCGGATTGGTGGATGCGTATGCAATTTCCGCTGGGGGACTATGTCATGGGCGGGAGCGGAGTCACGGGCGCTGACGGTCGTTTTCCGTTAACCTTCCTCAGCCAGAGTCTCAGCGAATTGCTTGAGGAAAACCGTCCAAAAATTCTGACTCTTGAAATCACCATGACCGATGAGAGCGGCTTTCCTGTTTCGCAGCGTGCGCAAACGGCGCTCCATCCCTCGGATATGGTCATTGGAATCCGTCCGGCCAGTTGGGCACAACCGGCTGGCAGCCCGTTTGTCTTTTCCATTTTGACCGTGGACTGGCAGAATCAGCCCATCGGAGGCCGTTCGTTGAGCGCATCCTTCGATCGGATTGAGTGGGTGCAGGAATGGAGCGAAATTGAAACCGGTTCGGTTTCCTACCGAGAAGTGATTACACCTATTAGCGGAGCTGACCTGCGCACCGGCAATAATGCTCTGGCGACTTTGGAATTTACGCCCCAAGAGCCGGGTGTTTATCGGCTGGAAGTGCGGGGTGAAGGAGCGGTATCTCAGGTTCTGGTTTGGGTAGGAGGATCGGGCACTGCTCCGTGGCCGCGTTTGCCCAATCAGCAAATTCGGCTGGAAGCCGATCGCAAAGAATATGAAGCGGGAGACACTGCCCAGATATTCCTTCCCAACCCGTTGAGGGGTAACACGCTGGCATGGCTCAGCGTCGAACGCCGGGGGGTGATCACCTATCAGGTTATTTCGATTGGTGAGGGCGGAGAAATTGTGAGCTTGCCTATTACGGAAACATTTACCCCAAATTGTTATCTTGCGGTTACCTTGTTGGGGGTTAATGAATCCGGTAAGCCTGATTTCAGGCAGGGCTATCTCGAATTAAAGGTCAAACCGGAGGCATTTCAACTGGATGTACGGTTGGTTTCTCCCCAAAACCGCTTCGAGCCGCGTCAAACCGCCCGTCTCGATTTGCTGGTCAAGGATCAGCGCGGCAATCCGCTTCAGGGCGAATTCTCGGTAGCGGTCGTGGATAAGGCAATTTTTGCTTTGAGCAAACCGAACGCTCCCGATATTTTCAGCGCTTTTTACGGCGACCAGCCGCTGGGGGTATTCACCAGTTTGTCGCTGGCGGCTTACATTGGCCGGATACCACTGCTCCCGCGTGGTTTAGGCGGTGGCGGAGGGGGAGATTTGGCGCTAGTTTCTCCGCGCAGTGAATTTCGGGATACAGCCTATTGGCTGGGTGCGCTCGAAACCGATTCGAGCGGTTTTGCTCAAATCGAATTCAGTTTACCGGACAATTTGACGACCTGGGTTGTTCTGGTGCGTGGATTGACGCGCGATGCGCGGGTAGGCGAAGCATCCAGCGAGATTGTCGTCAGCAAAGACTTGCTGATTCGGCCGGTTGTGCCGAGCTTTGTGGTCGTGGGTGACCGGATTGAAATTGGTGCCATTGTTCAAAATAACACCGACGCCCCAATGGATGTAACCGTCCGTTTTCAAAGCAACGGACTGGTACTGGAAAACCCGGCTTTGGAGCGGCAGGCGCTGCAACTGGCGGCCTATGATCGTCAACGGGTGAACTGGTGGGTCAAAGTGGAGGATGTTCCATCGGCTTCGTTGAAGTTCAGCGTGGAAGGCGGAGGCCTGCAGGATACTGTTATGCTTTCGAATGAGGACATGCCCATCCGCCGCTACAGCGCCCCCCAAACCTTTGTGACCGGCGGCATCCTTGATCAGGCAAGCGAAGCGCTGGAAGTGATCAGTCTGCCGCGTTCGTTTGTGCCAACGGGCGGCAGCCTAAGGGTTGAACTTTCTCCCAATTTGGCGGGGAGTGTATTTACCGGTTTGGAGGTTTTGGAAGATTACTCGGATGACTTTGTCGAAGTCTTGCTCTCGCGTCTGTTAGCCAACTTAAGCGTGTACCAATTGGGCCGTGAGATCAATTTTTCTGCGCCTGACCTGATGGAACGCTTGCAGCAAAATATCCGGCGTGATCTCGATCGTCTGCTCGAAAAGAAGCAGGCCGATGGCGGATGGGGATGGATCAGCGGTGAACCCAGTGACTTTTTCCTGAGCGCCTATGGCCTATGGTTGCTCGATCAGGCCGCTTCGGCCGGTTTTGTCATTGAACCATTCCACCTCTTGGATGCCAATCGGTTTGTTACTGCCGGTCTTTACACGCCGGAAATGGTACGGGAAACCACACAACTGGATCAGCTGGCGTTTGCTTACTTTGTGCTGAATCAGAACGGCCGACAGAACCCGCCCCCTCCGGAATTGTTCCGCTTGCGCGAACGGTTGAATGCGTGGGGACAGGCATTTCTGGCGATGGCGCTGAACAACAGCGGAGACAGCCGGTCGGCAGAAACCATACTTGCCGAATTGAAAAGCAGCGCAGTTCGCTCAGCGAGCGGGGCATTCTGGCAGGAAGAAGATCCGTCCCTGTTTCGGTTTTCAAACACCTATGCTTCTACATCCATCGTCTTGATGGCGCTGCTCGAACTAGACCCGGCATCGCCGCTGGTGGGGGATGCGGTGCGCTATTTGACCCTTCAACGGGGGGCGCGTGGCTGGTTGAACAGCTATGGAAGCGGGTGGACGCTGGCAGCCCTCAGCCGTGCCGTGCGGGCAACAGGTGAATTACAGGGGAACTACTCCTTTTCTGCCACCTTGAACGGTGCAGCGATTGCCAGCGGCCAGGCGGGTGGAGCGCAACTTTTCAATACCGTGCGGGCAGACGTGAACATCGCTCAATTCCCTTCCAACCGAAATGCTTTGCGTATTCAACGGACGGCGGGCAGCGGGCGCTTATATTACCGGGCAATTTTGGAAGTTGGCCAGCCGGTCGAAACAGTCCAGGCCATGGACGGCGGAGTTGTGCTCAGCCGCGAATATTATCTGGAAGGGGCTGACTGTGGAGCGGATGATTGTCCACCCGTGAATGCTGTCAATCGTTCGTTGAGTAATCCGGTGGTGCAGGTTCGCCTGTCCATCACCGTTCCGCAGGATCTTACCTATCTGGTGGTGGAAGATTACATTCCGGCCGGAGCGGAAATTGTGAATACAACCCTGCAAACCACCCGTCAGGGCAGTGAAAAAGAGCAAATTTCGTTTGTGGATCAAAGCCGTTTCAGGCGCGGCTGGGGTTGGTGGTATTTCCATGAGCCGCGCATCTTTAGCGATCACATCCGCTGGGTGGGGGCGTATGTGCCGGCCGGGACTTACATCCTGACATATCGGTTAATGCCTTTACAGGCCGGTGAATTTCGGGTGCTTCCGGCGCGGGCGTATGCCTACTATTTTCCGGATATTCAGGGAAGAACGGCTGGGACAGTTTTCAAGATCGAATAAGATTTGCAAAGGCAGGCTCATTCTGCTGGCGGGTTGGAGATTTCGTCCAAAATGGTGGAAAGACGTTCCAAATCCGCCAGCAGATTTTCAAGGGTCTCACGCCGGACGGGTTCGGACATTTCGGTTTGGCTGGGCAGCGGGGTTGATGGGATCAGCATGTCAGCAATCCGTTCGGCTTCTTCCGGTCGTAAATTGCCGTCACTCACCCGTTGATCCAGCCGTCGCTGAATTTCCCGATTGACCAGTTGCTCAAAATCCGTCCGGCCGAAAAGCGTGGTCAATAAAGATTGCCAATTTTTTTCGCCGACATCCAGTAATCGGCCAAACGGGTTGGGCGGCAGCCAGCCGCCCAACTGCTTTTCGGCGCTGAAGAGGGCTTGCAGCATGACGAGAGTGGTCAGATCAACACCGCTCTCATGATCAATGACCTGAATTTCCTCACCTTCCCGCAATCTTTTTGCAATTTCAGGCAGAGTGATATAGCGCCGATGGTCGGTGTCATATAGTTTGCGGTTGCTGTAGCGTTTGATCTTCAGCATCGGGAGTTGATTTACTCACCGCGTTCTTTGCGCAATTCTTCGATCTTTTTGCTCAATTCCGCAATTTTTGCACTGAGGGCTTCAATATCCGCCTGAGTAACCGGAGCAGGCCGGCTTTTCTGGGCAGCAGCACGCCGTTCCTGTTCCATTTTTTCGCGTTTTTCCATGATCTCTTGGATCATTTTGCGCGCATCTTTTTCGGCCAATTCGCCTCTTTCGACAAGGCGGTTGACAAAGCGTTCGATCTCTTCTTGAGCCAAGGCAGCAGCCCCAATTCCTGCCAGCAGGATTTTCCGGGAAAGTTCGGCAAATCCGCCGCGGTTGGCGACATCCTCCACAAATTCGTGTTCGGTTCGTTTAGCCATTTTAACCTCCTTTTATAACGCAATGCGTTATGTATATCATAACGCATTGCGTTATCGTTGTCAACGATACACTTTTTTTCTTTATTCTTTTCGGCTACGCTGACTGGAATTTTCATTAGGAGCGCTCGCCTTTTTTCAGGATAAGTTGACTTTTCTATAGAGGAGGATATAATCAATATATTGATAATTTAGGTAAATATAATCCAAAATAAACGGTCTTTTTACGGACGACTTCCTCAAAGGACATCTTTCCGCTTGAATTTTACGAAAGCAGATGATCGTCCTTTCTTTGTTAGGGGAAATCTCTTTTTTTCGGAGGACCTATGAATAGAGTTTGGTGATCTAAGCCAGCCTTGGCTTGTTGTGTTTCTGAAATAAACGTGAACAACAGGAGAGTTTTATGAAATCGCAGGGCAGAAAAAAAGAGGAAGAATCCTCTCGTGAAGATACATCTCATCAGCATCCTTCGGAGGATGAAGAAGTCCGCGAAGAAGTAACCTCTGAAAATCCGTGCCAACCACCCATGGGAGAAGTAGCCAACCCGAAGGCGGATTGCCGGTGTGGGGGACGTTCCCGAAAGACTAAAGAAAAAGAGCAAATTACAGAAATTTTGAAACGGGTGCCGGGAGTCAAGGTGGATGATTTCCGCAAACCCAAACAACGCCCCGGAACAAAAGCCGACTGTTTGTGCTGTGATTTGCCAACTGTTGACGCCATTGTGCCTTTAATGGCAGAACTTTTTTATCGTTTCATCCGAGGTGAAAACCCACGGCCCGGCTATGAAGAAATCATTTTTACAGGGCTTTCGCGCCTCACTAAAAAAGAACTCAAAGCGCTGGGAAAAGGATTCGAAGGATACGAAAACCTTTCACCCCGTCTGCGGAAGTGTTTGTTCGATGAACGTTTGGCCGACAAAGTCCGTGGTGATGGAGTTCAACCAGCGGAGGTGATCGAAGCCTTCATTCTTGAAGGGCTGGCTTACACGGCACAAAGTCTGATGTCTCATTCTAAAGGTGTGAAAGGCCCGGGTCAGGTCAGAATCTGGGATGCTGTTCTACCTCCCACTCCCAATGGTTCTCAACAGCCGCGGATTTTCAGCGGCCCGTGGCCATGGTTGACCGCCATCCGGCCGGATATTGGCGATTACAAAGAGTATGGCAGTGTGGCAAGTTATCGTTCTTCAATGGAAGTTGTGTATACCTTCCAACCCTACCAAATTGCAAAAGATTGTCAGGTTACGGTCAACACTAACAAACCGGGTGAATTGATTACTAATTGTACTCCGAAAACGCCACCCCCTCCTCCACCGGGAGCCTTGTTCCCCAATTTTTGTGAAGGCGGGCAGGACTACACCTTTAACGGACAATGTCTTCAGTTTCCGATGGTTGAACCGGGGGCTACCATTTGCCTGAGAGGGTTCAATTTTATAACCGAAACCGTTAAAGTCGGATTCCAAAATCGGGATACGGGCTTGAAAATTACACTCGATGCTCCGGTTTTTGGAGATTTGGAAACACCATTGAAGGACGAGAACGGTCATACCATCCATGACTGGCGGGTTTCAGACTCGATTGTGGTCAATGTTCCTAAAGAACATCCCCAACAACCCGGTGCGCCTTTCCCACCCGGCCTTTATGATGTTTGGATTGAAGTAGACAACGTACTTTCGGCAGTATACTCTGGTGGAGTTGCTCCCCGCTTGAAGTCAAACAAGTTGATTTTGCAAATTGAACCGGATCCCAATATTTCTTTTCATTTTTGGAGTGAAAACGGACGGTGCTATGAAGAAACTGATGGACTGGGGTCGGATGAAATCTGGTTTGATGCCTGGGTTGCCCATTTAATTCCGGCTTCGATGCCTTCCGGGAAACATACGCTAAATCCGGTAAAACATGTTGAGTTCAATCGGGATGCATGGGATGATATGAACTCGGGCGAAGATTCAGGGCCGTACAGCGCTGATCTTTGGAATGGTTCTTTCAATCGGGGTTTGATGGCGGCAGGCCTGATTGGTTTTGAAGTGGACAGCGAATCGGCTGCCAAAGAACAATTGCGGGATTTTGGATCTGCTTTTGTTCATTACCTCGAGAACATTTGGGGAGGAGCGGTTGCAATGGAAGGAACCGCGGCATCCATTGCAAAAATGATTTCATTGACATTGACCCAAGGGTTGATTGTTTTGGCGGTAGTTGCTGCTTTGATTCTGATTGTGGGACTGTTTTGGGCTGCCTGGGCGCCGGCCGACCGCATAGCCGTGGATTTGATCACCCTGGATGCACGCAAAGCCTGGAATCTGACCAGCCCGAAAGGACAATTACCTCCTATTGAACGGTACAGGTTCGAGGAAGTTTCCACCAGTCACTATCCTAAGCCCAAAGCGCCAGATACTCCATCCACGGTACGGTATGTTGTGGAGCATCGTTATGTAACCCCCGCAGACGGTGAAGATTCGGACTACGGCATCACTTTTCAATTGACTCGTATGTAAATTGGGTTTCTGCTTTCTCATCAAAACGGTTTTGTGACTGAGTTCCTCAGGCAAAACCGTTTTGAGTTTAAGATGAGCTGTTCAGGAATATTTTTAAGCCAATTTTGTGATGAAATTCACATGACATTCGTCAAAAATAATGATATACCTATACCAGTGATCGTGTTTTCCCTTTGAATTATTGGTATGAGATGTGTGGGTAGAATGATTGTTGACCGGTCGGACGGTAGGCATTTCTGTACATAGACCCATTTCACCGGAGGAAAATTGCCATGCTCCATCTCTTGACGGGTGCCGGGATATTGGTGTGTGCCGTTCAAGCCATCCGTTCCCGGCGCTTGATTGTTTCGGCATTGTGGCTGGCTGGCACCAGCGCTTTGGTTGCATTGGAATTGTATTTACTCGGTGCGCCGGAAATTGGCGTGATCGAGTTGAGTGTGGGGGCCGGACTGGTCACGGTCTTATTCGTTTTTGCGATCAACCTGACCGGTGAAGAAGCCACTGACCTGAAGGGCTTGATCAAAGAACCTTTGGCGGTGGTGGTGAGCGTGATCTCTCTGGTATTACTGGGGAGTTTGTTAGTGCCGGGGGTTGACCGTGCTGCTCCGGCGTTGGGCGAAGCCAGCCTGAAAGTGGTTTTATGGGGCAACCGCCAATTGGATGTGATCCTGCAGGCGGTGCTGGTGTTTAGCGGTGTGTTGGGAGTATTAGGATTGCTGAGTGAGAAAGAATCTGCCCCGGCTGGACACAGCCAATCGGAGGATGTGGAATGATCTTATCCGTTCCAAATATCGTGATTTTGATTGTGATCGGTTTGCTGGGGGTGGGTACCTATGCATTGCTGACCGTGCGCAATTTGATCAAGGTGGTGGTTGCGCTGCAAATAATGGTCAAGGGCGCCATGCTTGCGCTGGCGCTCGTCGGCCGTTTGCAAGGACAGGAAAATCTCGGTCAGAGTATGGCGCTGACTGTGATCGTTGCCGATACCATTGTGGCGGTGGTCGGACTGGCGCTGGCGGTGCAGGTACGGCGGGTGGTAGGCAGTCTGGACTTGCGAGCGTTGACTACGCTGCGGAGGTAGCCTATGGGGATGACATGGCTGATTTTGACCATTGGTTTGCCGTGGCTGGGAGCACTGGTCGTCTGGTTGGCTGGTGACCGCGACGAGAAATTGACCCATGGGATGGCAGTGGCCTTTTCGATTGCTGCCGGTGTGGCAGCCGTGCTGCTGATCCCCTTCGGCAAAGAACGATTAACCTATTCCATTCCAATGGGAGGGGTGTTTGGCGATTTCACCTTTGTGGTGGATGGTTTGGGGGTGTTCCTCGCGGCAATTGCCACGGTGGTTGGTTCACTGGCGGTCATTTTCTCGGTGGATTATATGCATGGTGAACGGCAACTAGCCCGCTATTATGCCTTTGTGTTGTTTTTCATTGGCGGCATGGCGGGGCTGGTGCTGACCAGCAATCTGTTGCTGATGTTCTTCTTTTGGGAAATTACCGCATTATGTTCGTACGCCCTGATTTCTTTTCATAACGATGATCCGAAGGCGGTCGCCGGAGGTATCAAAGCCTTGATTATCACCCAACTGGGCGGGATTGGTTTGTTGGCGGGGGCGTTGCTCTTGTATGCCTACACGGGCAGCAATGATTTTCATGCCCTTCTCGAAAATCCGGCGATCCTTCCGGCAGGAGCGCTGGCATGGATGGGGTTTGGTTGTTTGATCGCGGCCGCGGCGAAATCGGCACAGTTTCCCTTCCAAACCTGGTTACCGGATGCAATGGAGGCTCCCACCCCGATCAGCGCGTTGATTCACGCAGCCACCATGGTCAATGCGGGGGTGTATTTGCTGGCGCGTTTTTACCCGGCCTTTGCCGAAGTGCCCGGGTGGCGGGAAGCGGTCATGATTTGCGGCATGCTCTCGGCAGTTCTCGCAGCGATGATGGCCATGGTTGCCACTGACTTGAAACGGGTTCTGGCTTATTCCACCGTCTCTCAATTGGGTTTTATGGTTTATGCGGTTGGGGCCGGGGGAGTGTTTGCCAGCCAATTCCATTTGCTCAGCCATTCGGTGTTCAAGGCGCTCTTGTTCCTGGCGGCCGGGGCGGTCATTCACTCGGTTGGTACGCGTGACATGCGCCAGATGGGCGGGCTGGGCAAGGATATGCCTTTGACCCGTGCCGTCTTTGTGATCGGGGGTTTGGCCCTGGCGGGTATCCCCATCTTCAATGGTTTTTGGAGCAAGGAGCTGATTCTGGAAGCCGGTTTGCACGGTAATCCGCTCTGGTTATATGGGTTGATGGTGCTGGTTGCCGGTCTGACAGCGTTTTACACGGTACGCATGGTTACAATGGTCTTCTATGGTGAATCTCAGGCTGGCCGGCACCTTCATGACGCAGGGAATGCCATGAAGGTAGCCCTTCTGCCGTTGGCAATCGGCAGTTTGACTACCTGGCTGTTGGCAGGGCCGTTCGGCTACTTGCTGGCAGAAAGTTTACCAGCCCATCATCTGGAAGTGCACAGCACACTCGCCATCGTTGAGGAAGTCATCACTGCACCGGCGACTTATCTGGCATTGGGAATCGTTGCGCTCGGCTTGCTGGCTGGCTGGCAGCGCCAGCGTCTGAGCCGGCTGGGGCAGGCGCTCGATGGGGTTAGCAAGGCAGCAGCCGAGAGTTTTGGATTTGAGGCGATCAACCGCGCGGTACTGACTGGCACTCAAAAACTGGCCGAATCCCTGCGGGTTACCCAGCCGGGTTTGTTGAACTGGAATGTGTTTGCCATGCTATGCGCCTTGCTGGTCTTGCTGGCTACTCTTGCAGTGGGAGGACGTTGACATGGAAGCGGCCATTGCATTTCTCCTCGTTGTTGCTTTACCCCTTTTCGGGGCGCCCCTGATTTATCTGATCGGACGGTTGGTGGAGCGCAAACGACCCGGTGTAAATCCCTCTCGCTGGGTGGCATTGCTGGTGCTGCTGGCTGCTTTTTATGCCTTCAGCATTGCCATACAAACCGTCCTGAATCAGGAAACGCCGGTTTCGTTTTCCGTGGGCGTCATTCGGCTGCAGTTGGATGGAGTAGGCGCTTTGCTGGCTGGGTTGGTTTTGGCGTTGGGCATTTTGGTTACCTTGTTCTCTGGACCTTATTTGGACAAAGAAGAGCATCAGGAAAAATACTATGCTCTCCTGAGTGCAATGATTGGCGGGATGATCGGTTTGGGTTGCACCAGTGACTTGTTCAACCTGTGGGTCTGGTTCGAGTTGATGGCGATTGCTTCCTACCCCCTGGTTGCGTTTCATCGTCATACGCCTGCCGCGTTGGAAGCGGGGGTGAAGTATCTGGTGCAGAGTGCGGTTGGATCGGCGTTTGTGCTGATCGGCATTGCATTGGTGTTCGGGCAAACTGGCACGCTGACCTTTGACGGTATCCGTGACATTGCACCGCTGACGCCGGTCATGCTGGCTGCCGGAGCGCTGTTCCTGATCGGCTTTGGGGTCAAGGCTGCGCTGGTGCCGCTCCATACCTGGCTGCCGGATGCCCATTCCCAGGCGCCCAGCGGCATCAGTGCGATGCTGTCGGGCGTGGTCATCGAAGCAGGTTTGATTGCGCTTTTACGCGCGCTGACCGCCCTCTTTGCAGTCAGTAATTTGTGGGGTGTCTTCCTGCTGGGTTTCGCCGCGTTGAACATGCTGTTCGGTAATTTGATGGCGCTCCGTCAGACACAGGTCAAGCGCCTGCTTGCTTTTTCCAGCCTCAGCCACATGGGCTATATCGTGCTGGGGATCGGTTGTGCGTTCGCATTTGGAGCAACCAATGCGGCAGCGGGTGGTTTCTTCCACATCCTCACTCATGGGCTGATGAAAGGGTTGGCGTTTCTTGCAGCCGGGGCCTTGTTGTATGCCCTTTACATTGCCAATGGGAAGCATCAGCCTTTGATGGTTCAGGATTTGGACGGGGCTGCGACCCGCTATCCTTTGGCGGCGTTTACCCTGAGTGTGGCATTGCTGGGCTTAGGCGGAATTCCGCCACTGGCCGGTTTTATGTCCAAATGGCAGATCTTTGTGGGCGGCTTTGAGAGTCGTCAGGTATGGGCGATTGTGCTGGTGATTTTCGCTGCGCTCAACAGTGTACTCTCGCTCGGCTACTATGCTCCGCTGATCAACCGCATGTATCGGCATGAACCTTCCAACCTGATTGCAGGAGGCCAGCCGATTTCGGCGTGGATGAATGCGGTCTTACTCATTCTCACACTCGGTGTAGTCGTGCTGGGCTTTTGGCCGTCACTGGTCAACTGGCTGACCCAGCCGGCAGCCCAAAGCCTGCTGGCAGCATTAGGCGGATAAGGAGGTCAATCGTTATGGAAATTCTTCTCTCTCCTCCACTGGCTTTTTTACTGTATATTCCATTGGTGTGGATCATTGAACGGCTGGGCAAGATGTTGGCCGGCGCGGAAAGTCCTTCCCCGATCAAGGAAAGCGCCTACGGCAGCGGTGAAGAGGCGCCTGTAACTGCTGCCGCACCGGGTTATCGTCCCTTTTTCCTGATCGCATTTTTCTTTGCCATTCTGCATTTGGGAATGTTGGTATTGGGGACAGGCGAGTTCAGTCTCAGCATTCTGCCTTTTTTGCTGGGGTTGATTTTAGCGCTGGTTGCATTATTATTAGGATAGGTTGAATCGGATTTGAGATGATGGAGGAGGTTGGAATGAGTCTTGAGGTGAGCAAACCATGGCAGCAGGTGCTGGATAAAGTCCGCACGTGGGCGCGCGTGAATTCCCCCTGGGCGATCCACTTCAACAGCGGTTCGTGCAATGGCTGTGATATCGAAATTCTGGCAACCCTTACCCCGCGTTATGATGTGGAGCGGTTTGGGATCAAGTTGCAGGGTTCTCCGCGCCATGCGGATGTGCTAATTTGCACCGGTCCGGTTTCCTTACAGGCCAAAGACCGCCTGCTACGGATTTACTGGCAGATGCCGGAGCCAAAATTTGTGATTGCGGTCGGTTCGTGCGGGCTTTCGGGTGGTGTGTTCCATGGGTGCTACAACATTGTCCAAGGCATTGACGAAGTGCTGCCAGTGGATGTTTTTGTGCCCGGCTGTCCGCCGCGTCCGGAGGGTATCATTTATGGCGTGGCTGTTTTGCTGGAAGCATTGAAGAGCGGCAAGCGGCCTGAACGCACCATGACCGTAGAGTTGCCGGCTGGTGTAGAAACATTACAAGCGGAGGTGCGCCAATGAGCACTAGCGAGGAACTGCTCCAAAACGCAGAAAATCTGCTGGTGTCCTACGTTGTCCGCGTCAATCGGCCGGAGCCGAACCGATTGGATGTTTTCTTGGAGCGGGAGAACCTGCTTGCAGCGGTCAAGACGTTGGTGGATGCGCGCTGGGGCTACCTTTCGACCATTACAGGCATTGACCGACCGGCTGCACCGGCTGATGAAGGGCAGAATCCCCCGGACGGAGAAATTGAGGTGCTATACAGTTTCTGCGCCGGGGCAGCCGTGGTTAGTTTAAGGGTGAGAGCGCCTTACTCCGATGCGGCGCTGCCAAGTATCTGTCCGTTGATCCCTTCCGCCACCTTGGGAGAGCGGGAATTGATGGAAATGTTTGGGGTCAAAGTGGAAGGCACACCCGATACCAGCCGTTTAATTCTGGCGGATAGTTGGCCTGATGGGGTGTATCCGCTTCGTAAGTCGTTTGTCCCTGCTGCCAGGCTTAGCGGTGAAGCCGAAGGAGGTTGAAATGTCATTTGAACAGCGTGGTGAAAATCGTTTTATTGTGCCAATTGGACCGCAACACCCGGCATTAAAGGAACCCGGTCACTTTGAATTTGTTGTAGATGGCGAAATTGTCACCGGCGCCAGCGTGCGTTTGGGTTATGTCCATCGCGGGATCGAGAAAGGCGCCGAAGACCGTACCTGGACTCAAAACCTTTACCTGATGGAACGAATTTGCGGCATCTGCTCTCATATTCACGCCACCGCCTTTGTGCAGGGTGTTGAAAAATTGGCTGGTGTCGAAGCGCCGCCACGGGCACGCGCCATTCGTGAAATTTTTGCCGAACTGGAGCGGATTCACAGTCACATGCTATGGCTGGGGGTGGCTGCCCATGAGGGTGGCTTTGATGCGCTGTTCATGTATTCGTGGCGCGACCGTGAGGTGGTAATGGACATGCTGGAGATGTTAAGCGGCAACCGCGTGCATTATTCAGCCAACCTGATCGGTGGCGTCAAATATGACCTCACCATGGAGATGATGGACAAAATCCGCGAGGGTTTGAATTATCTGGAAGAGCGGCTGGCTCATTATTTGGATGTGGTCAATAGCGATGAAACCTTCATTGGCCGAACTCGCGGAATTGGGACGATGACGCGCGAGCAAGCCCAATTGTTGGGGGCGGTCGGGCCGACGGCGCGGGCCTCCAATTTTGCGTATGATGTGCGGGTAGATGCTCCATACGCTGCTTATGCTGAGTTTCCAGTGGAAATGGTGGTTGCGGAAGAAGGCGACCTGCACGCTCGTTTTGTAGTGCGGATTTTGGAGACGGTGGAGAGCATCCGCGTGCTGCGTCGAATTTTTGACAATATGCCGGAAAGCGAACTGGTCACACGTGTTCCGCGCCGCATTCCGGCCGGCGAAACCATCAGCCGGGTTGAAGCGCCGCGCGGTGAACTGTTTTACTTCATCGCCAGCAATGGTGGTGAAAAGCCAGAGCGGGTCAAAGTACGTACTCCCAGCCTGTGTAATTGGGGAACGGTTATCACCCTGGCAGTCGGCCATAAACTGGCGGATATGCCAATGATTCTCGCTGGAATTGACCCGTGTTTTTCGTGCAACGACCGGTTGGTGATGGTGAAACGCAATCGGCAAGACCCGCAAGTGTGGACTTGGGCAGATCTGAGAAACTATGGGATAGAGTACTACCGATGAATTTGACGATCCATCCTCTCATTGTTTTGTTGTTCTTTCCGGGCGGTTTGTTTTTGCTGGCCAGCGGCCTGGTCTATCAATGGGCCGACCGAAAACTGGTGGCTCGTTTTCAGAACCGAATTGGCCCGCGTTTTCTTCAACCGCTGGCAGATGTATTGAAACTTCTGGCGAAAGAAGAGATCATCCCGCAGGGCGCTCATCGTGGTCTTTTTATTGCCCTACCGATCATTGCACTGGCTGCTGCCCTGACAGCGGCATTATATGTGCCAATGTTTGGTGTTCAGCCCTTCTTCTCTTTTCAGGGTGATCTCATCGTCACGATTTACCTGCTCAGCGCGTTGACCATTTCGCTGGGTTTGGCAGGGGCTAATTCGGTGGATCGCTTCTCCCTGGTTGGCGCTACCCGTACACTGACCCAGTTATTTTCATACGAAGCGCCTTTTCTTTTGGCAATGATCGGCCCGGCCCTGGCAGCCCAGACCTGGCAAATCAGCAAAATTAACGCTTTCACGGGTGAAACCACTTGGTTTATCATTGCTCAGCCGATTGGTTTTTTGGTTGCGCTGGTTGGTCTGATGGGCAAGTTGGAATTACCGCCTTTCGATGCGCCGGAAGCGGAAACAGAAATCGTTGCCGGCGCATTAACCGAGTACAGCGGACGCGGGTTTGCCCTGTTCCGCCTGAGCAAGGATATTGAACTGGTGATCGGTTTGACGCTGGTTGCCGCCTTTTATTTGGGCGGAATTGCGAACCCGTTGGAATTTCTGCTGAAAACCGGCGGATTGCTGCTGGTGATGGCTTTGCTGCAAACTGCCTTTGCCCGCCTGCGCATTGATCAGACGGTTGGTTTGTGGTGGCGGGTTGGGGCGTTATTGGGGCTGGTGCAGATTCTGGCAATTCTGGCCGGCATTTACATCCGTCAGTGGTGGTTGTGAGGGTGAAGCGATGAGCATTGGTTCGATGATTGAAGATTTGATTAAATCGTTGTTCAAAAAACCGGTAACCCGTCAGTACCCGTTTGAGCGTCATCCGGCGCCGGAACGCTTTCGGGGTAAATTGCATTGGGATCCGGAAAAGTGCACCGGCTGTCAGTTGTGTGTCAAGGACTGTCCGGCGAATGCGATTGAGTTGATTGTGATTGACAAGGTCAATAAACGCTTTGTAATGCGTTATCATCAGGATCGCTGTATTTACTGCTCCCAATGTGTGGTTTCCTGCCGGTTCAAATGCCTTGAGTTGAGTGATGAAGAATGGGAGCAAGCGGTCACCCATAAAAAACCGCTGGAAGTATATTATGGGAACGAAGAGGATATCCGCTTCCTCCTGGAGCGCGCAGCTGCGCAGCCTGTTGAATCACCTTGCGAATGAGGTAGAACACCCGCCCCGAATTGTCATCCTTGGGATTGGCAACGAATTCAACGGAGATGATGCAGCAGGGGTGCTGGTCGTGCGCACCCTCCAAAAAAAACTAAGCCAATCGAATCATCTCCTGCTCATGGAAGGCGGCACAGCCCCGGAAAATACAACCGGTACGCTGCGCCGCTTTCGTCCTGACCTGATAATGATGATTGACAGCGCCGAAATGGACAGACCAGCCGGCAGCGTCATGCTGGTAAAAATGGAGGGGTTGGATGGCTTTAGCGCTTCGACCCACACCCTGCCGCCCTCGGTATTGGCAGAATTTTTACAGCGAGAGTTGGGTTGCCGGGTTGTACTACTAGGGATTCAACCGTTGACTCTTGAGTTTGATGCGCCGCTCAGCGGGCCGGTTAAGAAGGCCATTTCAAAGATAAGCCGCACGTTGATCAGCGCCTTGCCGCAGCCCTCATGATACAATTTGGCACATGGAGAGAACTGTCCCACGCACCGCCTCAGAAGAAATTGACCTGTACCTCCGCACCATTTATTCGCTGCTGCGCACTTCGGCGGAGGTGCAAATTCGCTCGCTGGAAGAAGTTCACGCTGCGACCAATTCGTCACTGCACCCGGATGCCCGCAAAGTTAGCCCGGATATCTCCGCGCTGATTTACAGCGCGCTGCGCCTGCCGGACTGCATGCCTGAGGTTCGTTCGGTGGTTTTGGGGCAGAGCGCCAGCGTTTTTCATCAACATGGGTATGATCAGGTGGAGAACTGGCAGCCGGTTTCGGCTCGTGCGCGCCGCCGGCGCTGTTTTTTTAACGGCAGGGACACATTGGCTTGTTATATTGCCAGTCGTTCAGACATTGACGATATTATCCCAACCCTGACGGCCTATCAGATCGAATGGAATAAACTTCACTACCTGTTGCAGCGTTGGCAGCGTCCGCTCAATGCGCACACACTGGCGAAAGATGAAGAAGCCTTTGGCGAACTGGCGAACACTTTGGAAATGACGGTGGAAGACCTCGAACGGCTGCGTACCGTGTGGGGCAGAGAATTTTATAGCAATTTACAGCGCATTGCCCATAAGCGCTGCCGGATTGGTGTGCGCCTGTTGAGCGGCTCACTGGCTGATTATCGGCGAGCAACCCGGGCGTGGTGGGATAACATTGAGCGCTGCTGTCCGATGTTGAACAATCGCCCGGTTTATTTTGTTTCCAGCAATACGCATTCCCTTATCAACTTGTTGAGCGGTTTTGCCCTCTACCACCGTGAAGAATTGATGCGTTTTTTGGAACGCAAGGAGAATGAGGAATTGAAACAGGAGTGGGAAAGCATCTGCAACGGACAGGTGCCTTCCAGTCAGGAAAACTTTTTGTACTATGTATTGAAGAAGTACCAGCAGACCAATGAAGGTAAAGCGCTGATTCATGCTCAGGCAATGGACGAAACCAATTTGGGAATTGTGCGTATTCCGAGCGAACATTATTTCGATGTCGAGGCGCAAGTCCTTGAATTGCGGCGGTTGAATCCTGCCCGCATGGATGCGCGTGTGCGGCGTGGTGAACTTGGCTGGTTGGAACGCAGCGATGCTTTGATTTTGAACATTGATTACCCGTTGGGTGTGGCAGCCTATAATTTGCTGGTCAAGATTGCCGAGCACGTTCACCCGATTTTGGGGGTATATATCATGGGCAAGGCGGCAACCCTCAACGGGCGTTTAGGGGATGTGATGATACCGAATGTGGTACAAGATGAACATTCGGAAAACACGTTTTTATTTCAAAATGCGTTCAATGCGTCGCACGTGGCACCCTATCTGTTGTATGGAACCGTTTTGGACAATCAAAAAGCGGTCAGCGTGTATGGTACCTTCTTACAGAATGCGCGCATTATGGATGTGATTTATCGCGAAGGATATACCGATATTGAGATGGAAGCCGGGCCTTATCTCTCGGCAGTATATGAGATGTTCCGTCCCAAACGTCACCCGATCAATGAAGTGGTCAATTTATATGAAATCCCCTTTGATCTGGGTATATTGCACTACGCTTCCGACACCCCGTTGAGCAAAGGCAAGAATTTGGGGGCGGGTACACTTTCCTATTTTGGGATGGACTCTACCTATGCCACCAGTATTGCCATCTTGCGGCGAATATTCGACAAGGAATACAGCCGGTTGGTAAAGAAGTAACCATTTTCGTATATACTTTAACTCATGGAAGTCAACCGCAACGATCTGATCGAATTGTTGCGCGGGTCGCATCTGTTCATCAGCCTGAGCCCGGAGCAACTTGAAGAGGTTGCCAGCCGGGTTGAGGCTTTCCTCTATCAGGAAAAGCAGGTTATTTTTGAACAGGATGCGCCAGTGGAAAGTTTTTACTTTCTGCTCAGCGGGCGGGTCGGGCTGGTGCGTCAACACAAGGACGAAGAAGTCAAAGTCATTCTCAGTGAGCAGGATTACTTCGGGGAAGAAGCCCTGTCGGATACACCCCCGCCCCGTCTTGCAACGGCTACTGCCCTGACGAATGTGATTGTAATCCGCTTCAACGGCGAACTGATTGACGATCTGAAACGACAATACCCCAAAGTGGATGCCGCTTTTCGGCTGGTGGCTGCCAGTTATCAATTGGCAATGCGCATCCGGATGCCCTGGCGCGGGCCGCGCGAGGTGGTTCATTATATCGCCAGGCATCACCCTGTCTTTCTGATCTTGCGCCTGATTTTGCCCGTGCTGCTGGCTGTCCTAACCACCATTGTCGCGTCCTATCTGGATGTGGTGCTGTTTCGCGGGTCGGCTTTGGGGATGGGATTGCTGCTGTTGGTCGTGCTGATCAATGTCGGCTGGCTGGCGTGGGTGGTGATTGATTTTTACAATGACTACTCGGTTGTGACAAACCGCCGGGTAGCCTATTTGCGTAAAATTTTATTGATATACGACAGCCGGCAGGAAGTCCCTTTGGATGCTGTGCTGGCCGATGATGTGCGTACCACGCAACTGGGGCGGATCATTGGGTATGGGGATATCATTGTGCGAACCTACACGGGAGAATTGATTCTCTCCCGATTGGCTCAGCCTTATCTGATTGTCAACCTGATCAACGAAATGCGTGAAAGAGCCAAAGCCAGCCGCAAACGCGCTCGGCTCGAGTCGATTGATCAAATTATTCGCCGGAGACTGAATCTTGGCGCAGATGAACCGCTACCGCAACCCTCAAGCCAGGAGATCAAACCAGTGGTCAAAAGCGGAAAATTGAGCCAATTCCTTTCAGACTTATTCATGTTGCGGGTGGAAAAGGACGGCGCTATCATTTACCGCACCCACTGGTTTATCCTGTTCAAGAAGACATTGCTCCCCTTAATATTGACATTGGCCGTTTTGATCACCACCATTTCCATCTTCGTCGGCGCTATTCCTTTACCGCCGGTGTTAGGGCTGGTGATTGGCGTTTTGTTCCTGCCGATTACGTTAATCTGGCTGGTGTATAACTACGTGGACTGGCGGAATGACCGTTACATCATTACCAGAGATACGATCATTGATGTTTACAAAAAGCCGCTGGGTACCGAACAAAAGCGTTCTGCGCCGTTGAAAAATATCCTCAGTATTGACTTTGAGCGGCTGGGATTGATCGGCTTGATTCTGAACTTTGGCACGGTGTATATCCGGGTGGGTGATTCGACCCTGACGTTCAACAATGTCATGGCGCCGTCCGAAGTGCAGCGTGAATTATTCCAGCGTTTCATGGAGTTCAAACAGCGCGAAGAAGAGCGGGCAGAAGCCTCGATTAATGAACAATTGGCGGATTGGATTGAAGAATATCACCGCATGGTGCAGGGAAAGAGCAACGGTAAAAATCCGACTCGATTGGGCGAAAATTTGTAGTACAATTTACAGGCTATTCAAACATTCTTAATAATTTAGGGTAAAAAGTTTATGGCGATTCGCGAAATTGTGACCGTTCCGGATGAGGTGCTGCGCAGAAAAGCCCGCAAAGTAACGGTATTTGATGCAAACTTGCAAAAATTAATCGAGGACATGATAGAAACCATGCGGGAGGCGCCGGGTGTGGGGTTGGCTGCTCCCCAAGTGGGTATTTCTGAACGGCTCATTGTGGTGGAATACCCCGAGAACGATGAAGAGGAAGACGCGCCAAAGAAACTGTTCGTGGTTGCCAACCCCGAAATCGTCAAAGTTTCACCGGAGACGGAAAAGGGAATTGAGGGTTGCCTGTCCATCCCTGGTCTGGTTGGAGAAGTCGAACGTCCGCTTCAGGTTGTGATTCGCGGCCAGAATCGGCGTGGTCAGCCGGTACGGATCAAAGCCAAGGGCTGGCTGGCGCGTATTTTCCAGCATGAGATTGACCATTTGGAAGGGATATTGTTCACCGACCGGGCTACACGGGTGTGGAAGCCAACCCCGGAGGAAGAAGCCACTCTGCTGGATTAACCGGATCATTGCGCTAACCCAGTCACATTCATGCACCTGACCCATCTTTCCCTGACCAATTTTCGAGCCTTCAGCCGCCTGGATATGGAGGTGCCGCGTCATATTCTCTTGCTGGTTGGGGATAATGCGCAGGGTAAAACCACCCTGCTGGAAGCGGTGTACTTTCTGGCGACTTTCACCTCCTTTCATGCTGCCCATGACCGACAATTGATCAATTTCCTGGCAGAAGAAGAAGACTTGCCGTTTGCGCGGCTGGTTGCTGATTTTCAGCGAGGGGGTAAAGCGCACCGCCTGGAGATCCGCCTGATTCAGGATGCGGTCGGCGCCAATGGAGCGCGCTTGCGCAAGGAGATTCTTCTGGATGGCGTCAAGCGCAGTATGCAGGAAGCGATGGGCAGTTTCAATGCGGTTTTGTTCCTGCCGCAAATGACCCAGATTTTAGAAGGCGGGCCGGAAGAACGTCGTCGGTATCTTAACCTGACTTTGTCGCAAATTGTGCCGGGTTATGCTCAGGCGTTGACCGAGTATGTTCAGGTGGTGTCTCAACGGAATGCGTTATTGAAGCAGCTGGCTGAACGCGGCGGGGACAGCGAGCAATTAACCTATTGGGATACGTTGTTGGTACAACGCGGGGCATTTCTCATTCAAGCACGCATTCGCGCCTTATCCGAATTAGAACGGTTATCCGCCCGTATTCATGACCGCCTGACCGAAGGCAAAGAGGTGCTGCGCATCGTGTACCGCCCTGCTTATGACCCGGCTGTTGCCACCCGGCCGCAGTACAGTCTGCCAATCGAAACGCCAGTTGACCGCAGCGGATTTGATGAGGAGCAAATTCGCGAAGGTTTCTTTTCTCGTCTGCGGGCGTTGCGGGCGGAGGAGATTCAGCGCGGTGTGACGACCATTGGGCCGCACCGGGATGAAGTGCGTTTTACTGCCAACGGAATTGACTTGGGGGACTTTGGTTCGCGCGGACAGGTTCGTACGGCGCTCATGGCGTTGAAACTGGCTGAGGTGGCCTGGATGCGGGAAAAAATTGGCGAGTGGCCGGTGCTGTTGTTGGACGAAACTCTGGCTGAGTTGGATATTCAACGGCGGGCCGATTTACTGGAAGCCCTGAGTGATTGTGATCAGGCTTTGCTGACCACAACGGATTTGAAGCTGTTCAACGAGGCTTTTGTGCGACAGTGTGCCGTTTGGCAGGTTCAGGCCGGCTGTGTCCAGCAGGTTGACCAACCCGCCTGATCATTGAATCGGGCGGCGGGCAGGCAGGCCAACCCGTCGGGGATAACCCGGTGGTGTGGATGCGACTTTATCCACCACAACCAGATAGCGTTCTTCGGCAATTCCCGGCACCAGAACGGGGATGATTTGTTGAAGTTCACCCCCCAAAACGCGGATAGCCTTTTCGGCAGCAACAGCTTCGGCGTGGGCGCTTTCCCCCTTTTGGGCAAGCATTTTTCCGCCCAGCAGCACCAGCGGCAGCAGATACTCGGCTAAAACGGGCAGGTTGGCAACTGCGCGGGCAACCGCCCAGTCATATTGTTCGCGATGGGCGCGATCCTGGCCGAGAGACTCGGCGCGCGCCTGCAGCAGGGTTACATCTTCCAGTTCGAGCGTTTGAACGATGTGTCGGCAAAATTCCAATTTCTTGCCAACCGACTCGACCAGCGTCAATTTCATGCGCGGGTAGATGATCTTGAGGGGAATGCCGGGAAAACCGGCGCCTGTGCCAATGTCAATCAGCCGTTCCGGCGGGCCTTCCCGAAAAGCCAGAATGCAACTGAGGGAATCGAGGAAGTGTTTGGTGCGAATACCCTCCCGATCGCGAATGGCGGTCAGATTCATGCGGCTGTTCCATTCCAGCAGTTCATCTTCGTAGCGCTGAAAAGCGGCAATCTGCCGGGCTGTCAGTTGAATCCCCACCAGTGATTTCAGGTCTTTGACCCATTTCTCCATACCGTGCCAATTATACCGGATGGAGGCAGGCTTCGGTTAATGTTTGGCTTGGTTTCTCTCAGGTTGCTGGTCCGTCCTCTTAAGAGAAAGGATGAAGGCGATCAGGGAGATCAACAAGAGAGGCAAATGTAATACGCCTATCCAAAAATTGGCCGGGATGATGACGAAGTGAGTCAACAAGTTGAATAGCGCGATCAACAAACCAATAAAACCGCTTAAGCGCAGCAAAACCAAATTGACTTGTGGGTAAAAGATGACCAGCACGCCCGTGAATACCGGCAGCATCATGCAAAATGCTAACCCCGCTTCGTTGGTGAACAAAAGGAGCGGATCGAAACTCAGTCGCAGCGTGTCGGGTTGTATCGGCATCCAGAAAGCAATGAACATGAGAGGAAAGAGAATGAAAGCGCGACGCGGCAATGGCCGGGCTGAAAAATCTGAGCGGGGTCTGAGCGCCTCTGCCAGCCAAGCAACACCGAGTACGCAAAAAAGGATGACATTGCCGGTAATCACCGCAAAGCCGTACTGGTCGGTTATGGCGGCATTTTGAAAGAAAGCAGTGGTGAACAAGATGAGAGCCGCATAAAGCGAAAACCAACGTTGCGCTTTGACTGGCTGAACGAACACCCACACAATGAGGGCGAGCGGGATGATCTTGAACAACGGAAAAAGGGCTGGCAGCGAGTAAATCAGCGGCTGGGAGAGAACTGTGTTGATGACAAAGGAAATTTGACGTGGATCATAGGGTTTTTGTGCGTAAGGCGAGAGAAAGCTGATCAACACAATGATCAGAAAGAACCACCACTTGCGGGTGATTCGCTCAAGGCGTTCGGTTTGCTCCAAAGCGGTTTGTTTCATCTTTCCTACCTACTCGAAGGGTTTAATATCATTGTATGAGGAGTATCTACGAACTCAAAGAACAAACATCACAAAGGGTGAATTACAATGCTCATTCAAAATAATTTGTGATAGGCAAACGCGAAAAAGCGCATTCCATCAGGTACAATTGGGGTATGCACCGTTTTTTTGTCCCGTCCACTGCCTTTCATGGTGAACAGATTCAGTTTCCAGCCGAATCTGCGCGTCAAATGGCGCAAGTGTTGAGGCTGGTCAATGGCAGTAAAGTGATTGCGTTAGATGGTTCAGGCCGTGAGGCGCTTGTTGAGCTGACTCTGCTCTCCCCGCGTCAAGCCTGCGGCGTGGTATTGGGTTGGCAAGAAAACCAACATGAACCCAACTTGCGCCTCACCCTGGCGCTGGCCTTGACTCAACGGGAAAAGTTTGAGTGGACGCTGCAGAAAGTGACCGAAGTTGGGGTGAGTCAAATCGTGCCCCTGGTAACTCGGCGTAGTGTGGTGCAACAAGTGTCGTCAGCGCTGGAAAAGTATAGCCGCTGGCAGCGGATTATTCGAGAGGCTGCTGAACAATCCGGGCGGGGAATCCTACCGAAACTGGAGCAGCCGAAACGGTTGCCGGATTTTATCCGCCAGAGAGGTGAATTCGACATTGGGTTGGTGGCATGGGAAGGCGAAAGCCGGCGAACGATCCAACAGGCGGTGCGGCCGCAGGATGGCCGGAGCCGGGCAGGATTGTTGATCGGGCCGGAGGGCGGCTGGGAGGAAGAAGAGGTACTTCAGGCTGAGCAGGCTGGCTGGCTGCCAGTCAGTTTGGGCAGGCGAATTTTGCGCACCGAAACCGCTGCGGTTGTAGGATCGGCGTTGCTGTTGGCTCTTTTTGAGAAATACCCCATGGGAGGCGACGATGACCAAGTGGCTGCGTAATTGGGTCTGGATTGGGATGTGTGTGGTGGGGATTGCTGCTTGTTCAACGGCTACACCGCCTTTGCCGACTGCGATCATTCAGCCGCCTTTGATATCCCCAACGCCGGCGGTTGAACTTCATCTGGCGGCAACCCTGCCGCCACCGCAAAGCGAAACCGCTCAAACGACCCCGACTCAGCCTCCTGTACCACCAAAGACAACTCATGAGGAATGGTTTTACCCCTCACCAGATGGTCAATGGACGGTGCAGGTAGGGGTGAATTTTCCGATTACACCGGAAGGTATCATCAGTGGGGAAAGCTATCAGGTTTCTCTTTCGGTTTTCCGCAACGATGGGCAACTGCGCTGGAATGTGCTGGATGAAGAACGTCCTTTTGGGTTGGGATATACACTACCGGCCCAGTTTCATTGGAGCAGAGATGGCAGCCAACTTTTTTATACCGAGCACGGCATTCCGGATGGCAACCCGACTATTGTTGGTTTTGACTGTGGTTTGTTTCGCGTCAACCTGCAAAGTGGTGAAAATACGCAATTGACGGGCGATTGTGGTCTGTTGCGTGCCGCAAGCGATGGAGAAACTTTCGCCGTTTTGCAAGGCAGCCGCCTGCTGATTTACAATATGGATGGCCTTGTCGTTCGCGAGATTGCCTTCACCAACTTGCTCAAACTGGATGAGGAAGACAACTGGCTGGCAGGCGGGTTGGTCTGGTCACCCGAAAACGGGCGGCTGGCTTTCGCTGTTTTGCATAACATTCAACAACCTGTTGAAATGCGAACATCCTTCGTGTTGGTGGATTTAATGAGTGGAGTGGTGCGTTACCTTTTGGAGAA
>FWWM01002465.1_pt1 | contig 49819 bp, 35 predicted proteins | sample 2228351 | NCBI WGS metagenome assembly FWWM01 (sample SAMEA103939774, study PRJEB20133) | metagenome | reverse complement strand
AAATGCCCGTCTATGCCCAATAAAACTATCTACCAAAGATGAAGAGAGTTCCACTGTTTTCTTATATCGAACTCACGTTATGTTATGATCTTTACGCGTCTAATTTCCCCAAACGATCTGTTCTCTGACTGGGTAAGGGAATTACTTTTCCAGGAAGACTATTGAGGAGGTGCTTTGGGAAGCTGTTCGTAGGGAAAAAGAGCTCTCGAAGAGTCTGGAATGAGGAGAGGAGAAGATATATGATTGATTGGCGTCAGTATATCACTAGTGATCCGCAAGTCTGCCATGGCCAGCTCTGTGCAAAAGGGACTCGTGTCCTGGTGACCAACATTCTGGACAGCTTGGCAGAGGGTGCCAGTCGAGAAGAGATCCTCAAAAGTTACCCATCGCTCACACCTGAACACATTGATGCTGCTATCGCCTATGCGGCTGAACTAGCACACGAAGAAAGCCTTCTCCCTTTGCGATCTTTATGAAGTTCAAAGTAGACGAAAACCTTCCCCTGGAACTCCTCACTGACCTGCGTGTGGCAGGCCACGAAGCAGAGACCGTATCAGAGGAGGGCCTTACCGGAGCACCAGATACGGTACTCCTGGAAAAAGTGCGCAGCGAAGAACGGGTTTTATTGACCATGGACAAGGGTATCGCGAATGTGCGCGTCTATCCTCCTGAACACTACTCGGGTTATCCTCTTTCGACCTCCTACTTCGGGTCGAGGCGCAGTTCTGACATTTATCCGTCGCTATCTGCCAACTATCCTGCAGGTGGATTTAGCTGGTCACCTCCTGGTCATCACAGATCGCAGCATCCGGATACGTTAAGCCTCCCGCTGTAGGGGGAGGTGGAAAATCGGAAATAGCGCCTCCCTTCTTTGAGATATACCATCGGTCTCGCTGGCGTATCGACATACTGCTGTACGACCCATTTCCTTCGTTCACGTAGAGCTAAAGCCAGTCGCTGCTCCCAGCGTTTTTGTGACACAGCTCTCCCAATCATAACGCGTTCCCCACTGGCTCCCACATTGGGTTTGATGACCAGCTCGGCCTGGTGAGTTTTGCTATAGGGCACTAACTCGACTTGCTCATCCCTTACATCGGTTTTTCTCTCCCCAAGCACCCATGTCCAGGGAATATATCGCTGAAATAACCGCTGCTCCTCTTGAAAAAATAAGGATGCATACATCCATGAAGATAGACATTCGAGGAGCCCTTTGTGGTAAAATTCATCAGCAAACCCTGGCAAACCCCGGTTTTGCTGGAGTAAAACCTTGAAGCCTGCATAGCGTGCTTCGGGAAAGCGCATCTCTGCATAACTGAGATCTCGATAGACCAGATCGATGGGCATCTGGTTGAGGACAACACCCCCATCCTGGCAACGTAAGTCTTCTGGTTCACCATGCACCACGTTTACCCCATGTCTTCGACAATAATCCATCAGTTGAGGGATTTCACTGTAGCCTGCTGCATGCACATTCTCCACAAAACCTACCGCAAGGTGCGGTGATGAATATCCCATCTGGTGTCCCACCTGTCGAAGCCAGGTCAAGAAAAAATGCAGCAAATTCGGCGGAGGTTCAATGAGCGCGCGCTCTTCTGGAGAAAAGATTTTGGGAAATACCACCGATTGGAGGATCTCAACACCACACGTATGATTAAAGAGTCCGGCAAGTCCGATCGAGTTATTCTCATAAACCACGGGGACGATCTGGCCATCAGGAGCATACGTGAGTCCGACATCCAATCGAATCAGAGGATTTGGGAGGGTCGCTTCTGGTCGATAATAGTGGGAAAACCAGGATGCAGCGTCTTTTCCCAGGGGACAGATCTCTCGAATGTTGAAGACATTCTCCCGGTACAGTTTGGGTACACTTACATGAAACCGATAGACGGCTTTGGCTAGTTGATGCAGTACAGGCACCAGAGATTTGGGGATCAAGAAAGGGATGAGGGCAATCGGATGGGGAATCGGCTCGGTTTTCTTGGGGGACACATGAAAAAATGATCTTGCCTGCGCGTGATGTTCAATTGTTTCTCGGAGCGACTCTTGTTCCTGTACAGATAACTGCCGTAATTTCTGGGAACCGCGATCCATAAGTTCCTGGCACGTTGTCTCGGTCATAACCGCAGCGTTCTCCATCAATAGATCGTGCTCCTATTCCTTCAAAACGGCGTTCAGTGCTCAGAAAGCACTGAACACTAATCATGGCTCTGACATCAGAGGTTTCACATAGGTTTCCCATAACGAACCAAAGAAAAAGGACAGGAATTGGGTCAGGGCATGTGCCTGCGCTTTGAGATTGGGAGCATGCCGTACCCGAAAGGTCGTCAGTTGTTTGAGAAAATCTTGTAAATGCACGCGTAGAATCCCTTGCCCAACCACCGGATCGGCCGTGGATTTTCCCCGGTACAGGGTGACAAACAGCGTGGTGGTATCTTTCCAGATTTCCCACACATCAAACGCTGGATCATCCTGAATCTCTTTGTACCCTTCGAGAAAGCAGTCCTGTCCCGTATCGTCCAGAAAATATGCTGAGTAGCGCATCTGTTTGGTTTGCGTCTGGGGATCTGTTATCAAGAGATTAAAATACCCTCGTTCAACAGTATATTTGGATCCATCCAGGGCAACATACCCTTCGGCACGCGCCGTGTGGGTGGATTCGAGTACAAAAGCATTGACATCCTCAATATACATGGTCAATTTTACGTCTAATCTCTTTCCTTGTCGTTTTCCCTCTTCCTCTGCGACTTGATATTCGGCAGGAGTGGTGGCAGTCGTCACGATGTCCGTCACATATCCTTTCAATTCTTCGGTAAATTCGAGTCCAACCGGAGGAACCCTCTCTCGCATCGATGGCAGAGGGCCCTCTCTGGGTTTTTTCTGTATCGTGGTATCCTGAATGAGCAGGTCGGCAATCCGTTCGGCCAAAGCAGAGATGGTGAACATCGGATTCTCTCCCAGGGAAGTGGACATGATGGAGCCATCCACGACAAACAGGCCCTGATGAACTGCTGTTGGTCCTTGCGAAGGATCAAAGACTCTTCCACGATGATCTACCACCCCTATCTCGGCATTGGGCCCCATGGCACACCCGCCAAGAGGATGCACGGTAACCATATTGTTCCCGAAAAACTCTGTAGAGCGAAGATTACGGATATAGGTTCCTCCTAATGCCTTTACAAGCTGTTGCATTTCGTTATTGATCTTTTCAAAAATCGGTTTCGACGGGAGAGCATCCCAGTGAATCCGGATATGGCCCTTTGCATCCAGAGTGATAACCCCATCAGCGCCATCGTGCCCGATCCCGAGATAGACCATAGAGTGATTGAGCGCTCCATCTACATCATAACTGGCCAGGTCTCTCAGCATCCGCCTGGCTTCGGCCAGCTCATCCAGAAGACCAAAATCCGTATCGTATCCCGCCAGCACACTCACTTTAGGCATACTAAAGCGTAAAGGATCCACAAAGGCTCTCGGAAAATTCCCCTCTTCAATAATAAAACGGTCCGGAAGCGGTAAATCCTTTCGCCGATAATCGATGACCGACACAATTAGAGGACCAACACGGATTTTCGAGCGCTGGTCCCGGATGTTTCCAAACCCAAGCACATCGGTGCGATGGTCGGTATTATAGCCAATTCCCAGTGTATTCGCGTTAGCGGAGAAGGCATGACCAAGCCTGTCCGAGAGCGCCAGTCCACGCGCACGGGATTGAAGGAGAATCTTATTCGATCCCAATGTCCCCGCCGCCAGGATGACCACATTGGCATGCAATACTTTGGAGTTTTTCAGTCCCGAGTTCTGGGCCCGGAGCCCAGACCCCGGACCCCGGCTCCCGGACTCAAGATTATCACTCTCGGTGTGGGAAATACAGTGCACAAAATATCCTCCGTCAGGTACTTTGCTGATGTAGTGGACTTCCATTCCAGTGCAGATAAATGCTCCATGACTTTTCGCAAAAGGGAGATAGTTCATATACAACGTATTTTTGGCCCGCACATTACAGCCAGTGATACAGTCTCCGCACAGGATACATTGTCGCTGATACACTCCAACATGATTCGGGGCATTATCATAGGTGAAATTCACAGCCAGATCTAATTTGGAGAATCGACCAGGTCGTCCCTGGGCCGATTTTTGGTGGGCTTCTACTTTGCGTAGAGACGGCCAATGATCTGGATAGACTGCTCCCTGAAGCATAGAAAATGCTCTGGCATAATAGGCATCGAGTGTCCCATTGTCACGGGCTGCTCGAATCTCCTCCGGCCATCGGGGATGGTCAAACACATCCGGATCGGGCTTTAAGAGGACATTGGCATTGATCAGTGAGGTTCCACCAAGGCCACAACCCATGAAGATATCCAAAGCGTCTGTAATACAATACTCATAAAGTCCAAGAGGATTTTGCTCTGACCGCCACTGCGCAATCGCCTCCTCTGGTTCATCTGGAAATGTTCCGGGAATCCACTCTTTTCCCCGTTCGAGCAAACAGACATCTTCACCTGCCGCCGCTAGCCGTGCTGCCAGAATCGAACCACCATATCCAGAACCGATAACGATAATGCCATAGCGGTCTCGTAGCTCTGTCCGGGGATTCGACAACTTCATATCCATCATGTTGCTCCTTCTCTAGGGTCAGTGGTCAGTAGTTAGTGGCTAGTGGTCAGTGGGAAAAGCAGTGGTCAGCAAAACCACTAACCACTAGTCACTGCTTTTGCTAGCCACTGCGCTAAACACTTATCGATTCGGGGGAGTCGCCGGGTCGCCAGCTTGCATCTCCCGTCCATGAATCATCCAAAAAGCTACCCGTTCGGCCAGGGCACTGATAGTCATGGAGGGATTAACGGAAAGGGCGGTGGGGATGAGGGAACCATCGGCGACATATAAATGCGGATATCCCCAGACCTCTCCATACGGAGTGGTCACACTCTTCTCCTGGTGATCTCCCATAAAACACCCACCTAAAGGATGGGCTGTAAGCAGTTTTTTGATGGGCCATTCCCAGAGTATGCTGGGCAGATACTTCCCCTGGAGTCCTCGACTTAACTCTCGTAGAGCCTGCTCCAGCTCTTGAAACATGGACAGACTTTTCTCGTGATTCCAGACAATATCGATCTGTCCCCGAGTGAGTTTTAGTTGCCCATCTGCGGCATCGGTGCCCATCCCTAAATAGGGTAAAAATCGTGTAGTCTGACCCCCTTGAAAAATACGTTCGGCTTCGAAACGAATCCGATGTGACCCTACAGTAACTCCGAGACTGCGCAAAATATATGTTTTAATCCACAGCAGCAGATTTTGGAAGCGACTCGGGCTTGGAATTGCTCCTTCGAGCAGCCAGAGGAGTGGGTTTGGAAATCCCAGATCTTCGATATAAATCCGGTGGTTTGCCGTGGAAAAGTCTGCTCCAGCCGTAATGCTTGGTCCCTGCCCAGGATCAATCTCCTGATCGGTCCCTAAAGTCCCTGCTAACAAGAAATCTCCATTACCGGAAAAGCGTTTCCCTAACCAGGAACTGAGATGCGGTAAGGTTTTGTATATCTCTTTACAACGCAATAACAACTCATTCGAACCGAGCGTACCGGCGGCCACAATCACCTTTTTTCCAATCACCGATCCCGCTTCAGAGCGTTCTGGAGAGCTGGGGTCTAGCTGGACAAAATGAACCTTATAGCCCTTCTCTTCCCATGGCTCTATTTTCTCGACCTGGTGGAGCGGATAGATCTCCGCTCCGTGCTTTTCGGCAACGGGAAGATAGGTGAGGTCTAATGTGTTCTTCGCATGCAATCGACATCCGAGCATACAGTTTCCAGAGTAATCACAGGCACTCTGCGCTGTACCACTGTGTGGATTTTGGCGGTCTTCTCCTGTGTAAACTGCAATACCAACCAGTTCCGGTTTGCGACCGACTGCTTCCACCGCTTGAAAGAAGGCCCGGGTTTTCGGAGGGAGGGTATGTCCATGCGGAGGGGATAACGGCATAACATCTAACATGTCTTGCACAAGGTCATAGTAAGGGTCCAGAATAGAGCGAGTGATTTCTGCAGGCCATTCTGGCTTCTGGAAGATATCTGCCGGTGTGCGTAGGTGCACATTAAAATAGTGGAGGGAGCCTCCTCCGACTCCACACCCCTGGATAACGTCGATCCGCTTAAAGGGTTTATACTCTAAAAAACCGTAATGTTTTCCTGGATTCCAAAATGCTTTAGCCACCTGTCCGAGAGAACGTGGAAATTCTTCCCTGTTCCACCGTTTTCCCCGTTCTAAGATACAGACAGCACGACCAGCCTGAGCCAGACGACAGCCGGTAATGGCTCCACCAAAGCCTGACCCAATAACGACGACATCATACCTCTCTTTCATGGTCTGTCTTTCCATGCGGTGGTTAGTGGTGAGTAGTTAGTAGTTAGTGACTATTGATTAGTAGTGAGTGATGAGTGGTTCGTCGTGGGTTTACTGACCACTATCCACTAACCACTGACCACTGCTTTCTACTAGTCACTGACCTCTGACCTTTTACAGGGTTTTTAGGTACTCGATCAATGCGTCTTTCTCTTCGACCGAGAGCATTGTGCCATAGAGATGACCACCATTATCGTTTCCAGGCAGACTGGTATCATAGAGAAAACCTTCCCGTTCGGCCTCTGGCCCCTGGGAGACAAAGCCGACGTTGACCGGATCGTAAACATCATAGCCACGGTAGAAGACTTTGGGTCGATTTGGGGGTATTGCTAACAGATCTCGCAGGGTGGGGACTGAACCATTGTGCAGATAGGGGGCTCGAAGCCAGAGACCATCGTGGGGAACTGCCACATAACCATCGGTCTTGCGAAAGTGAGTAAATCCCCAGGGATAATCTGCAGCAAACTGATTATAGGCCGCTGCCGCTTGTAGAGTCCACATATTCAGACGATGCCGATCCGTTCCTATCTCTTCGATAGGGATGATCTTGCCGGTATTTGCCGCCCCTGGAGCATGGCAAGAAGCACAGTGCTGGGCATAGATCTCCTGTCCTCGAGTGGCCAGGGTTTGATCGATAGGATAGGGATACGGGGGAGGCTGGAGATCCATGAGCCAGTTTTCAATTTCCTGGAGAGTTTCCAGCGCAATCGACTTTTTGCTCGCTCCGTCTCCAATCGCCGAACTCAACACCACCTCCGTAAGAGAGGTATTCAATCCATCCCAGTGCAGGGCAAGTCCTTTGCGTAGCTTGAGATTCCAGAGGGGCATCATATCTGCGTTGCCAATCGTATTATCCAGAGGAAGTTTCAGGATGCGAAACTTGACCGGATTAAAAGGATCAATTCGACCCCGTCCCCAATCCGGTCGTTCATCCATCCAGGCCAACTCTTCCTTTTGCCGGAGTAAGGCTTTCTTGGTACCCGGAATAATGACATAGCGATACAAAAGTCTTTCTAACCAGGACAGATCGTACTGAGAAGTGATTTCGTTGAGGAGATAATCGGCGGTAAACCGGGGATCGCTGGCACAGGCAAAGAGAAAACGGAGATAGCCCTGCACATCAAATTGATGGGATGGTCCCCCTAAAATGATGCGAGGTTTATCCTGGGGAGTCATCCGAACGGTTGCAGTATGACAAGCCGCACAGTTGATCGCCACACGTGGAAAACCGATGGTCTTCTTAGAAAACCCCACGGGGAGTTCTTGTCCTTCCTCCCAGACTATACCAAGTGCGGTGTATCCTCCCGGGCCGGGGAGCTTTTCGGGGAAGAGTCTCGGTAACACCAGCCAGATCCAGTAGGGAATCCCTTCGGTTTGTTCGATACCGATCGAGCCATACTTAAAGAGCTCTTCGATCGATACTTTCACCTCTGGACCTTCCCGGAACGTAGCGAAGGGTTGGCCAATTGACTCCCGGAGCATAGCGAAGGGTTGTCTAATTGACTCCCGGAGCATAGCGAAGGGTTGTCTAATTGACTCCCGGAGCATAGCGAAGGGTTGTCTAATTGACTCCTGGAAGAATCTATACCAGATACCATAAGCCAGTACTGCGATGATGATGAGGATCAGGAAGAGCCAGGCCAGTCGATTGCGCCACTTCTCACTCCGACCGGAGAGAAAAAGGAGGATGCCCTGCACCACCCCAAAAGAGAGATCAAAAAGGGCAAAAGGCCAATAGATTGGAGACTGGGTAAAGAAAAATACTGCTCCCGCCCATCGAGCCAGTACGGTAAGCCAGGCGCTCCCCCGGTATTTTTCCGGCCGACTGGCCGCCGGAATATAGAAAAGGCTGAGCAACAGCAAGAGCAGTGAGGCAAAGCGTGGCCAGAGTATGGGCACTGCAGGTTCCAGTCCAAAATACGCCAGGACACGCTCTGGATAAACAAGCCCTGGAAGGGCTAAAAAAAGATTTGCCAAGATACCTAGCCATACGACGCGCCCAAACCACCTCGCATAAGCATTCATAATTTCTCCTCTCCCAAAGCGGAGCGAAGGGTTGTCCATTCGACTCCTACAACTTTTTCATATATTCGACCAGGGCATCTTTTTGTTCTGGAGACAGGTCGGTACCATAACGATGTCCACCATTGCTATTTCCCGGCAGAGTAGTATCAAATCGGAAATAGCGCCGTCCCCCCTCATTCGGCACATTGGATATGAAGCCAACATGATCTTGATCATAGACATCATACCCTCGATAAAAGACCTGGGGTCTTTGCTCTGGTGCCTCCAGGAGATCACGAAGTGTGGGAACCGATCCATTGTGCAGATAGGGAGCTCGTAACCAGATCCCATCCAGGGGCATGCTGGCATAGCCATTTGTCTTTCGAAAGTGTTTGAACCGCCAGGGATAACCAGCAAAGAGGGTATTTTGATTGGACAGGAGGGCATAGGTATAAGAGTCGAGCCGGTGAGGATCGGTACCGAGCTCTTCGATAGGTACCACTTTCCCCACCTGTGCACCTCCAAAATCATGACAGGCTGCACAGTACGTCTGGTAAAGGGCTTTTCCCTGTGCGGCTAAATTTTCATCGATGGGATAGGGATAGGGTGGAGCCTTGAAATCCCAGAGCCAGTCTTCAATCCGTTTCATTCGCTGCAAATCGATCGTGGTAGGCGTCACCCCTGCTCCAATAGCCGCACTCTTGTTCCGCTCCTCCACAGAGGAGTTATTCCCATCCCAGTGCAACTGTAAGCCTTCTCGTGGCCTTTGATTCCAGATAGAGGGGAGGTCTGCTGAGCCAATGGTTTGATCTTCATCCATAGGAAACCGAAAGATGAGCGCTTTGTATGGGTTGAATGTATCCACACGACCAGGCCCCCAATCGGGACGACTATCCATAAAAGAGAGGAGTTCTCCCTGTTTAATTAATCCCTCGCGGGTTTGCCATATAGCTATCCGATAGAGGAATTTTTCGATGAAATTGAGCTCTGTTTTCCGCGCGATTGCTTGAAGCACATTTTCTGCGGTAAAGCGGATATCCCGAGCCGAGGCGGTCAAAAACCGGAGATATCCCTGGAGATCCAGGTTATTGGCTGGCATGCCCAGGATAATGCGAGGGATACTGCGAGGAGTGTCCCGTACCGTACCAACATGACAGATAGCACAATTTAAGCCGACACGATCAATAAAGACGCGACGCTTGGAAAAACCGATGGGGAGGTCTCTTCCTGGTTCATAGAGAAACCCAAAACCCGCATAACCTCTTTCTGAATCGGGGAGTTTTTCTGGAAACATCTCTGGCAGCACTTTCCAGATCCAGTACGGGATGCCATTGACCGGTTCACTACCAATCGAACCATACTTGAAGTGTTCCTGAATATCTGCGTAATCTACCGGAGCATTTGGCGTAAAGGTCCAGAAGAGATAGATTGCTATCAAAGCAATAATTACGACGACAATGGTAATACGTCTCCCTAGCTTCCTGCGTATCTCTATTTCAGGAGATATCGAGCGTTCTCGTTCCGCTATGCGCATGTGACCTCCCTTAATTGATTCCTCCTGAGGGTTCAAATACCGACATGATTTCTCGGATCATCCGTTCATAATCCCCATCGTAGCGTGATACTTCATAGCAACCGAGAGGGTTTTCCAGCGTATTCAACAGACACTTATTGCAGTAAGTACACGGCTTATCCGGGAGGTCCTTCCCCTGGGCAAAGAGGTGGACCAGATTATTGTTCGCAATGAGAGGACGAGCAATGGTAACGCCATCACAGAATCCTTCACTAATTGCCCTCCGGATGAGAGAAGCCTGCTGGAAACCACCGGTACATAATACCGGGATCCGTACCTGATTCTTAATTGCGCGGGCATCAGATAGATTGATACCCTGATAGGCCAGAAGCTTGTGTCGCAGAACAGGATCAGCCACTTCCTGTCCCTGTACAGGGGCCATCCGCTGTTTCTTCGTCCGGTTCCAGAGAAAAAAGAAGATAGGATGCAGCAGGCGATAACGAAAGAGCAGGTAGTTTCGAAATGTATGGATGCCGCTGGAAAGCATGAGATCATACCACCGGCGGGCCTCTTCAATCGGAAAATCTCCAGGAGGGTTGAGCGGATGAGGGAATAAACTTCCCGTGGATACATGAATGGCATCAGCACCGGCTTCCTCGATCCATTGACAAATCTGAACCGATTCGATCAGCGTATTGCCTTTCTTTTCCCAGGGAATTACAGCATTGTTATAGTCCACAGCGCTGATTTTGACCTGGAGATGAAAATCATTTCCTACTTTCTGTCGAATAGCTCGGATGATCTCTAACAGGAAGCGAGCTCGATTTTCCAGAGATCCACCATACTCATCCTGGCGGTCATTGATCCCGGAGCTGAGAAACTGCGTAATCAAATAGCCATTCGCTCCATGCAACTCCACTCCATCCAGTCCTGCTTCTCGTGCTCTTCTAGCCCCTTCGGCAAAATCCTGGATCGTGGCCTTGATTTCATCCCTTGTCATCGCCTGACACAGGAGACCGTGAAAAGATTCCGTGGTATTGGTCGAGCTCAAAGCTTTCCGGTAAAGATTTTCTACCCCGCTGATATCTTGTTGTCGCCCAGAATGGCTCAGTTGCATAATAAACTTACAGTTGTACTCGTGGACTCTCTCTCCTACCCTTCGCCAGAAAGGAATACGTTCATCCCGGTCGATAGTGGCATAATTCGGGACGATGCGTCCTCGAATATTGACCGGGACAAACGAAGAGATAATCGCTCCCACTCCACCTCGGGCAAATTTCTCCTCCCAGTTGATACGAACCTGAGTTCCTGAGCCATCATAGTTATCAAATCTCCCCGAAATATTGGAGCGAAAAATGCGGTTTTTGACGGTTAAGTTGCGAAAATGCAGCGGAGTAAAAATGATATCTTGATCCATGGCCTGCCTTCTTAGCAGTGACAGTGACTCGTGATTCGTAATGAAGGTTTTTGCTGACCACTAATCACTAACCACTGATCACTATGTTACGCCTGTGGTGACCGTTCTTCTGCTCGCTCGATCTGGAGGAAACTCCGCATGAGAAACCAGCCAAAAACCACATTACTCGGAGGAGCAATGAATAATCCTACACGCCCTAACCAGGTGCTTCCTTCGGCGAAATAGAGATAAATCCAGTCTGAGAAGATCTCCGTCAAGCGAATTCCAGCTACGAATACCAGCCAGTATGGCTCCCGTTGCCAGCGCAGATAGGCCAGAAGCTGAAAGAGAGTAAAAGCAGCCCATACCGCACCGGTACGTCGAAGGAGTCCTTGCGGATCCACATAAGGAGCACCATGAAAGAACTTATACCACCATTCTGGAAAAAAGAGACAGACTGTCGATAAGAGAAGATCCCATATCACAAGGAAAAGGAGTAACCCATTGATGAGATTTGTCCGGAGTCTTGGCTCCATAAGCCTGTCTCCTTTATGACCCCTCCCACTCGCTCAGTCGGATCAGAGACAAACGCTCTTTCCTTTCTTCTGGGCCAACAGAACGAAAGAGGATAAAAGTGAGCAAAATGGGAGTAATCCCTGTGCCCCAGAATTGATTGCATCCTACGGAAGGGGAGTTCTTATGTCAAGAATTTTTTTCAAAAATGAGGGAGAGATGTAGAGGATATGACCAGCTTATCTTCAGTTTTTCTGAGGGAAGATTTCAGGAGGCTTGTATGGTGTCAAGATCCCCCGTCTACCCTGTACGAGATCATCCGTATATCAGGGTTGGTATAGTTCTCGCTCAGATAGAGCGTTATCAGAATAGTGTAAAGACCGGGTGGAAATTGCTCTTTCAGGTCTATAAAGAACAGGCCAGTATCTGTATAACGACCACTACCGGCCTTGACCACCTGAGCATCTGGACCCACAACAACATAACGGCATACAGGAACCTCCAGGTTTCTCTGCGATGATTGGCCCTGAAGGGGTTCCCGAATAAGGGTGTAAGATCGCTGGAACTTTTCGATTTTCTCGACTTCTGCCGCGATTTCTACACGATTATCACGGAGTTCAATCTTTGTAATATAGGCTCTGCGCGGTATGGCATATTTGTCAAATGCCCCCACGCCCAAGGGATAACTTAAATCTCTGAATGCCTGGAGCACCGCATACTCTGCTGCCCATTTGTTCATGATATATGGGCCATTGGTGACTAAAAAATGGTCCCCCAATTTGGCGAATTTTTGGAGGGCACTCCATCTTGTTCTTGCTTCCTCCGCGGTAACAAAATCCTTTAAGACCTCCGGGATGTATGCCTGGTGTGTAAATTCTTCTACCAGTGCCGCCAGCCGATTTTTCATCACCTGATCTCGAACCAGGTCCAACCAGGGGACACCACGCCGCCTGGCCTCCTCCTGAGAGAAGGCTGCCCATCCTCGTTTTACCGTTTCCTCCATTAATACAAGGAGATGCCACGGAAGACTACTCCAGGGTGGTGCTAACGCAGCAGCCTGTTGTGGGTCACGGCCAGGATAATTGCTATACACCTCAATGACCGGAATCTCCTGGTTCAGTCTCATCTCCCCAAAACCCCGCAAACTTTTTTCTACAGTGAAAACCTTCACCCCCACAAGCCACCTCCGGAGTAGAGCAGTAGACCTGGCAATGTACGGATCGTACTCGTCCTCTGGAGAGGTGTGTGTACCCCACTTTGCAGCAAAGCTGTACGGATAGAGAAGATCGGCCACAGTCATCTGAGTCCCGTCATGAAACACCGAGTTCAACAGGCGATAAATCAGCTTGGCTTTCGCCGTTTTTCCCTCGCCCACAGTTTGGAACACTCCTGTACCGGGCTCCGGGAAGAGAGCATCGCTCGGTATCTGGATCACTTCCGCTGTTGAACGGGTGGTGCGAGAGGGTTGTCCTCTGGTTTCTACGATCGGCTGGGCCAGGATCCAGAGGCTGATCATTGTATACCCGACCATGAGTACCAGCATTGGATATTGACTGCGGAGCGCCAGAGAGCGATCCTGCAGCGTACGCATGGCGATGATATGGGCCAGATATACAGCGAGAATATGTCCCACTACAATAGCAATCACTGCCGTAAACCAGACGAACCGCGCCCCAATGATTCCGATGTTGATCCGGTACCCAACCGTTCCCAGGAGATTCCATCCAAAGCCGAACGGATCCGAAGCCAGCGGAATGATGAGCTGTCCCTGGATAAGCAGGAAAGAGAGATAGTGAGACAGATGGTAGGCAATAGCAATCGGGACAAGGGTAAAAGTAAATGACCGCGCCAGCTCCTCTCCAGAACGGCTTCCTCCACTGGTAAACGCCATAGCTTCACCGAAGAAGAGATAAATGCCAATAAACAGGAGAAAAAAGGCTAAAAGGCCTCCGGTCTGAATCACCATGAACCGCTCACTACCGAAGAAGGACAAGAGTGGATAAAGCGCACTTTCGATGTTGGCCCATATCGGAGTGGCCATAAACCCATCGAAGGTGACTGTAGAGAGAAGAAGGATTACGAATGCCATCATGGAAGAGGAAATGTTTTCGTTTCGTAAGAGTCCTACGGCAAAAGGACGAAGATTCCACTCTCGATCGCTCTTTCTGGCGTAACGGAAACAGGTAGAGCAATTGATGCACTCATCATCGAGATCTCGGCAAGGGAGGGAACAGGACGCACACTGCTCTGGCGTCTTTACCCGGACTTCTGTCGGTGCAAAGCGGGCCAGCACCTCAAAGACCTGAGAAAATGCCTCGCCATGTCTGAGCCATTGATCTTTGCCAAACAGGAACATCCCTACCCAGGTCATAGCCGAGTAAATGAGCATCAGCAAGGCGAGGTTAGCCGGTACAGCTCGACCTTCGAATACGAGTTCGATCCAGGCAAAGGCAAACAGGAGCAAGAAAGCTGGCCACATCCCAAGTACATGGGGATAGGGGAGCAGGGGGGCAAATGGTGTCTCTTTACGCTGTATACGTCGATAGAGGGTTTCTATTCCTTCAAAGATTATCTTCCAGGGATTGATGACTGTCCAAAGATTCCCTCCCAATACAGAAACGTAGGCTAGACCAACCCACCAGATAATCCAGACAAGGGTAGGAGTGAGATTCTGCATCGGGTTTTGATTTCCTATCAGTCCCGTGATGATGCACAGCAGAAACACGCCCACGGATATCACCTTCAGCATACCGCACAGGAGAGGATGCACGAAAAAGCGTCCTGCTGAGAATCGGAGCAGGTTCAGACGGGGATAGGTACGGATGTCAGGAGTGGTGCGGACAAATAGTCCGATAATAATAAAGGAAAAGGCCACTGCTGCCGCTGCTCCTGTCACATAGAGCCACAAGGGAACGGGCAGGTCATAACGCTGTCCAAACCCGTGGGCAAAGACCTGCTCGGCATAGCCGAGCGAGAAGGTCATGGCTATAAGGCTTGTGCTCCTTGACACCTTGCTGAACCTGTACATGTTCCCTCCTTAGCGCGGTAATACCTCAAGATATACGAGCGGGGTTTCCCCAGGCCTGGTTTCAGAGGAGTGTCCGCCAAACCCGTGGGCGGTGATAGGATACCGCCCCGTAGCATAAGCTTCGAAGGTCATCTCTGCTGGTATACCAGGTTGTAATACCTTCTCTATGTCATAGCCATGGAGATGAATCTCCACGGTTTCGTCGGTGATCCACTGGAGTGTCACCCTGTCTCCTTGCTTAACCTGAATGGTGTCTCTACCGCCAGTAACCTGGCGTTGGTGAATTTCCAGGCTAAAAGTCTGCACGGTCAGTTCTGCCGTGAGGGCGGGAATACTACCCCACCACCATACGGCCCCCAGCAAGAATAGACTAAATGGTCGCCAGAGCATGTTCGTATCCTCCTCATACTAAGTTATATAGCTTTAACGGGAGACAAACTGATAGCTATCTATCCGATTCGGAACCCAGCCTCCGCTGTAAGGAGCAGGGAAAAAAGCCGGTTCTCCAACGGCAAACCATATTAAACGTCCGACTACATCGGTAAAACCACCGATAGGATTCCAGGCTGCCGATGGTTGTGTTTCTATTCCCAGTCGCAACCAGCCATTCCATGGAAAATCTTTCAGTTTCACCGTCCGTAGGAAAAGAGGGGCATGGAAACCGGTCTGTGAGTCGAAGGCGATGTTCTCTACCCCTGCGGAAAAGTCTGCATTGTAGTATTCACGCCGGACCGTATACCCGATGACCACACGCTCGCAGCCCTGGGTCAACCGAGTAACCAGTTGCCGTTCCGCGTTCAGGCGGGCTTCGTGCTGATCGTATATCCCCTGTATCAGTTGCTGAAAAGACGCAGTGAGAGCCCCCTTCTCTAACGGATTTGTTACCGTTTCTGCGAGGAGAAGATAGGCCTGAAACCACCCCTGCTTGAACCAGAGTGGATCGAACCAGCCGTTGAGAGTGGAGGTGTGTGTGGTGAGGAGAGCACGAACATCGATTTCTTCAACAACCACCTCCCATTCCTCAGTTCCCTCTGTCCATGCTGTGGCCTGCACAAGCTGCTCAGCCTGCTTTCCTGTCGCACGAACTGAGAGAGGAATGATAGTGGAGTGCTGGCCAGAGGGACGGTACCGCTGCTTTGCCGCTTCCACCAGATCGAAGTGGTAGAGATAATCTGGATGAAAGGGGGTAATCGGATAGGGGTGAAATAAAAAGCCGTTGGAGAGTCCAGCAAGTGTGGAGACCATGGATTGAGCAAAAGCACATCGGGTCTCCCTATCCCTTACCTTCTCTGCATTCTGGTTAAAGGTAAGCACAAGGTATGATCCCAGAGACTCGACAAAGCGGACATTATCCGGTATCTGCTCTCCAAAAGGGGGTTCCTGACCGATATAGGCATGAATGGAGGCATCCTGCAGTTGGGTAACTGCGGATAGGGGATCGACGGTCTCTATGCGGATCTCATGGGGATAAAAGGAGGGATAGGTTGGTACCTCATGTCCGGCCTTGACCAGAGTGACGACAGTACATATCGCTCCCAGAAGAAAAACCAGAATAGCTCCTTTCTTGGAGTTGGCAGAAGAAAAAGTCTGCCGTGGAGAACGATACCCTCTCCCATCAGTCCATCTTAACATGGTCATTACCTCCGAGTTACCTGTCAAATTTTCACCCTGCTTGGGAAACAAGAACGTTACGGCATCAGTGCCCCTCCGGTTTCTCCTAGCAGAGAAACCAATAGACCGGTGATCAGAAAGATGGTAGACACTGGCAAAGACTTCCTGGTTCTACCTCCCTGTCATATCAGGATTTGCGGATTCGAATGATGCGGCATGCACCAGAATATCGAAGAGATTACACGAGAAAGAAGGGGAGCAAAGGGGATCGGGGAGGGCGATCCAGTTTCCATGTGCATACCTTTTTGTCCCGGTAAGCCAGGAACGCTGCTACGAGTGAAATCTGCCATATCTTCATCGTCTCTATCCCTCTTCTCCATGATTGGCGTCAATACCACACAAAGTATACTCCACTTTTAATAGAGGGTTCAAGTTTTATTGCTTCACGATGGAAATTGCCACAAGATATGTGCATTGTATCCATTTGAATAGAAGAAGCTGTGGAGCGTCTGACCGGGATAGATACCTATTTCATCAAGGGAAAACCGGTTAATATAAACACGGATTTCCTAGTGCATACCCAGGAGAGCTCTTTAGAACTGCTCATCTCGATAAGGGAGTAGGGAGCTCCTGAGAGCGCAGGCCTCCAGCCTGCAGCGGGCGAGACGCCCGCGCTCCCAGCACAGGCACTTTCCTTGAGAAGCTTCCTGAACAGGCACGAGAATAGGAATAGCCTTTTGGAATTTTTCCTGAGGTGAGACAAGAGTTGTTTACCGGAAAGGAAGTGTTATAATAGTGGTTGGTGGTCGGTGAGTTGTGATAGAAATTAAGGTTTTTTACTGACTACTGATCACTGACCACTCTTCTGACCGCTAGTCCCTGCTGGGCAAGCGGACGAGAGGGCTCTCTATGGCAATACAGAGCAGCAGACTGGAGTACGAGGAGTCGAACCCCTAGAAGGAGGCGGATATGTCTTACAAGAATTTTCTCCTGGAGAAGCAAGAACAGATTGCTACGGTGACATTGAATCGACCCGAAAAACGGAATCCGGTGAATGAGGAGATGCTTGGAGAGATGGAGGCTATTCTCAGGGAGCTGCGTGATGATAAAGACACGCGGATAGTCATTGTGACCGGTACAGGCAATACGTTTTGTGCTGGAGCTGATATTAGCCACATGAAGGAGGTTACCGATCCTCTAGAGCGCCAAAAGCTTTTTATTCCCGTTTCCCGGATTCGAGCTAAGCTCCTGAATCGGGTAAATCTCATGCTGGAACAATTAGAGCAAGTCACCATTGCTTCCATTAACGGATATGCAATCGGAGCCGGTCTGGGCATCGCATTAGCCTGTGATTTTCGTATTGCGGCTGCTGGAACGCAATTCTGGCTTCCAGAGGTGGATCTTGGGGTACCATTAGGAACAGGGTCCACTGCCCGCCTGACCCGTCTGGTTGGTCCGGCTAAAGCCAAAGAGATCATTATGACCTGTGATCGTTTTGATACGACTGAAGCGCTGCGTCTCGGTCTCCTGCATCAGGTTGTCCCTGGTGAAAAGCTTCAGGAGACTACCTGGACCTTTGCCAAAAGATTGGCTGCCAAAAATCCTCAAGCTATTGCGCTTTCCAAAGCAACGGTCAATGTGGTAGCGAAAGCACTGGTAGGCGAGGCTACCATTCTCTTTCGAGACTAAATATCTTGTAGGGTGAATAGAGCCATGTTACACACACAACTTGATATACAGCGACAGCTTCCTCCCCGGCAGCAACTCACGGAAAAGTTTCCGGTTGTGGGAGAGCGCCTGCCCAGCCCCGAAGCCCTTGATCTGGTGAATTGGCGTCTCACGGTGCACGGCGAAGTGGCTCGTCCCCGCTGCTGGTCATACGAGGAGTTTCTGGCTCTTCCTCAGGTACAGGTTACCCATGATATTCACTGTGTAACCCGCTGGTCTAAGTTGGCCTGCACCTGGGAAGGTGTTCCATTCACGACCATAGCAGAACTGGTGCAACCGCTTCCTTCTGCACGTTTTGTGCAGTTCATTGCCTACTCTACGAGAGACCATGATACTTCTCTGCCTCTTGAGAGTTGCCTCCAGGAAGGAGTGCTCTTTGCTCACCGTATGAATGGTCTCCCTCTTACCGTTGAGCATGGGTATCCTCTGCGTACAGTTACTCCTTCGCGCTATTTCTACAAGAGTTTGAAATGGGTACGCGAAGTACGTTTTCTTCAGGAGGATGTGCTTGGCTATTGGGAGCGGGGAGGGTATCATAACCGGGCCGATTTCTGGAAGGAAGAGCGATATGTCTCTGGGAATCTTACTCCCAAACAGGTTGCTCAACTCCGAGAAACTGGAGACTTCCGCCGGTACAGCGGTCAGGTCCTCCTTTCGCTTGATCTACATGGGGCAGATTTCTCTGGACGTGATCTCTCCGGAGTGGCTCTTAAACACTGTAATCTTGCCGGAGTAAATTTCTCTCGAGCTAATTTACAAGGAGCCAATTTTACCAATTCTGATTTGCGTCGGGCTAATCTGCGCGGAGCAAATCTCAATGACGGTGATCTGGATGGAGTATTGCTCATGGGAGCAGATTTACGGGAGTGTTCCATGCAGCGTGTAACGCTCAATGCCACGGAATTCTGTCGGGAAGGAGAACCAGATGCTCTGGTCGATGGTTTGGATTTAACCGATGCGTATCTCGATGGATTACTCGAAAAACAGTGGGAATTCTTGCGAAATCAGGGTGTGGTAAACGCACCAGTACAATAATGAATAAGGCGAACGATATTCTTCGCCGGATTTTTAGGGTCGAACTCCTGTCGAGGAAACAGAATGTCTTCCTAAGCCCTTTGCTCTGTTCAGTATAAACTGGGCGAAGAAGCTCAGGTTTGGGAGCAATGTATGAGAAGTCCTCTACGGATGACAAACCAGCTTTCCAATATATTGCTCTCGAAGCCGAGCGAAGGAAAGTTATATGGTGGTCTGGTATGACAAATGGCCTTTTCTCTCCATTGCTTTGGGTTCAGAGTGACGACTGGACTTCCCTACGCTTTGCTCCGGGATGAGAAGAGAGAAATACTCGCCAGGAGTTCGGACTATAAGCGAGAAGGTTCCTTAGGTATGAAGAGAATATTTATCACGGCTATAGTTGTAATCATCGCTCTTTTCTCCGAATCCTTACCGGTGAAAGCGCAAAACAGGTTGACCGTCTGTGGTGGATGTCCACCAGGATTTGCACAAATAGGAGTCACCTACAGCCTGGATTGCGCCACAGGAATTGGGATCGGACAGCATAATGCCAGTATCTGTCAGCGTATAGCTGTGCAGAGATCGATGACTGTGTGTGGTCCCTGTCCACCAGGATTTGCCACAGTAGGAGTAACTCACCAGATCGATTGCCCCAGTGGAATTGGCTTGAGGCAAAACAATGCCAGTATCTGCCGTCAAGTACGGTAAGCGAAGCCAGATTAGAGTCCTGCCGGTGATCGTTTGCTCCTCTCTTTTTTTCTGTATACTAGTGCTCTGGTAACTGCATTTTGATTGGTCATCCTGAGCGGAGCGAAGGATCTCAGCAGTGCTGCAAAGAGATGCTTCGCCTTCGGCTCAGCATGACAACTAGGAAGAACTTATTTAACAGAGCACTAGAACTATACTTCTGATGGTTCGCTTTTTAAGGGAACCGAAGATACACCAGGGGATTATGAAGAAGCGTGATTAGCAAACCGAGAGCACATTATTTACAAAACAGTGAGAAGAAGCCAAAAGGGGAAGACTTATGACCCATAAATATACGAACCGGTTGATTCATGAAAGCAGTCCATATCTGCAACAGCATGCTCATAATCCCGTTGACTGGTATCCCTGGGGACCAGAAGCGCTGGAAAAGGCCCGGGTGGAAGATAAACCGATCTTGCTGAGCATAGGATATTCCGCCTGCCACTGGTGCCATGTCATGGAGCACGAGTCGTTTGAAAATGAGCAGATTGCGGAACTTATGAATCAGCATTTTGTGAATATCAAGGTGGATCGAGAAGAGCGTCCGGATCTCGACCAGATCTATCAAAATGTCGTACAGATGTTTGGTCAGGGGGGAGGTTGGCCTCTCACCATGTTTTTGACTCCCGATCAAAAACCATTTTACGGCGGAACCTATTTCCCACCAGAAGATCGCTTTGGTCGACCGGGTTTTCCCAAAGTCCTCCTGGCAGTGGCTCAGCATTATCGTGAACGGAAAGATGATGTGGATCGTACCTGCAGCCAGGTGATGGAAGGATTGGAGAAGATTTCCACCTTTCGAGACTTTGGGCAGCCGCTGGATAAATCCATTATCGAAAATGCTGTCCGGCGATTAGCAAACTACTTTGATACGATCCATGGTGGCTTTGGACAGCAACCAAAATTTCCAAACACCATGAACCTCTCCTTCTTTCTCCGCTATTATTATGCCACACACAATGAGACCTACCGGGATATGGCTCTGCTGGCACTCCGCAAAATGGCCAGTGGAGGAATTTATGATCATTTAGGAGGAGGATTCCACCGGTATTCCGTCGATGCGCACTGGCTAGTCCCTCATTTCGAGAAGATGCTTTACGATAATGCCCTCCTGCTTCAAATCTTTATCGAGGCCTATCGGCTCACTCAGGATGACTTCTTCCGTCAGGTACTTCTGGAAACATTAACCTATGTACGTCGGGAAATGCTCCATCCAGAAGGGGGCTTTTATGCTACCCAGGATGCAGATAGTGAGGGAGAAGAGGGAAAGTTTTTTGTCTGGACCAAGCGAGAGATTCTTCAACACCTGGGGCCAGAGACTGGAGAAATCTTTTGTCATTATTATGGAGTGACAGAAGGGGGAAATTTTGAGCATGGAAAGAATATCCTCCATATCAGCGCTTCCTTAGAGCAAACAGCTCGCACCTTCGATAGGTCTCCTGACGAGATCTTTCACCTCCTGACGGAAGCCAAGGCCACTCTCTTTGCGCTACGCGAAAAACGGGTCAAACCCTTCCGCGATGAGAAGATCCTGACGAGCTGGAATGGTTTAATGCTTTCCGCCTTTGCCGAGGCGTATCAACTCCTCCAGGACCCGCTCTACCTCGAGGATATCCAGCGCACGGTGGATTTTCTTAAGACCCGTCTCTATAAAGAAGGGGAGTTACGGAGTGTATACAAGGATGGCGTGGGGAAACTCACTGCCTATCTGGATGACTATGCCTTCTTGGTGCGTGGGCTGATTGATATCTATGAAGCAACTTTTGAGCAGAGGTATCTGGACTGGGCCCTCGAACTGCATACCACCATGATTGAACAGTTCTGGGATACAGCAGATGGCGGGTTTTTCTTTACAGCTAAAAATCATGAACCGCTTATTACGCGTCCCAAATCGGTACATGATCATTCTATCCCTTCTGGCAACTCCGTAGCGACCCAGAACCTTCTCTGGTTTTACTATTATACCGATGAGGAACGTTATCTCAGACAGGCTGAACAGCTCCTCCGTGCCCTGCGTACCCCCATGGAAGAAAATCCGTTTGCTTATGGCAATCTGCTCTGTGCCTTGGATTTTTACCTGCAGACTCCGAAAGAGATAGTGATTATAGGAAAACGAGAGGGTACAGAGACTCAGAAGATGCTCAAAACCATTTATCGGCATTATATCCCCAATCGAGTGGTTACTGTGGTACCACCAGACCAGATCGAAAAGCTGAACCATTCTTCGTTGCTCAAAGGGAAAGAACAGATCAATAACCAGACTACAGCCTATCTCTGTCAAAATTTCACCTGCTCGCAGCCTCTAACGAGTGCCGAAGAACTGGAAAAAGCGCTTCTTGCTTCTTGAATCCTTCTGGAGGAAGGTATAGGGTAAGGTGAGAGGTGAGTCTATTCTAGACACTCACCACTTATTAGAGGTTGACAAGAGCGGATCTTTTGCTTATAAAGTGAGTATAGTAGCTTTAACTTTAGGCTTATCCCCTCTTCAGGATAGAAGAGGGTCTCAAGGTGAGGGTACAAAGTTATCCTTGTTCCTCGCTTTCATCATGACAGAACACCTGAGTTCCTGTCCTATCATTCACCATAACAAATAAGGAGAATACTTATGGCTATGGCAAAAGTCAGTGCTGTGGAGTTGGTCAAAGAGGATCAGGCGCACCTGATCCATCCCCTCTATCACCCGACGGAACATACTGAACCGCAAATCTGGGTGAAGGGGGAAGGAGCTATTATGCGGGATATTCATGGCCGGGAATTTATTGATGGCCTTGGAGGGCTCTGGAATGTTAATGTCGGTCATGGGCGAGTAGAACTGGCAAATGCCGCTCAGGAGCAGATGAGCACGCTGGCTTACTGCTCTTCGTATACGGGTTCCTCCAACATCCCCGCTATTGAACTCGCCAAGAAAATGAGTGAAATAGCTTATCCAAGCCTTAATACAGCCTATTTCACCAGCGGAGGGGCGGAATCGAACGAGAGTGCTTTTAAGACTGCTCGTTTTTACTGGAGAGCACAAGGAAAACCAGAAAAAATCAAGATCATCTCTCGTTTTTATGCCTATCATGGAGTGACCATGGCAGCCATGAGTGCGACCGGTATGCCCAAATACTGGGCAATGTTTGAGCCGCGGACACCAGGCTTTGTGCACATCGATCCTCCTTATCAATTCTATTTTAACAAAGCCAAAGAAGGGGAAACAATTGGGCAGGCAGCGGCGCGTCTACTTGAAGAAGCGATTCAGCGTGAAGGACCAGAGACGGTAGCTGCTTTTATCGCCGAGCCGGTGCAAGGAGCCGGAGGGGTGATAGTCCCTCCGAATGATTATTTTCCCCGGGTACGGGAAATCTGTACAAAATATGATGTCCTCTTTATTGCTGATGAAGTGATTACCGGATTTGGGCGGACCGGCAAGTGGTTTGCGCTTTCTCACTGGAATGTTGAACCGGATATCATGTCCTTTGCCAAGGGAGTAACCAGCGGCTATTTGCCTCTTGGAGGGATTATGGTCTCCGATAAAATCCGGGATGTTATGGTAAGCGTTCCTCCAGATAAACGCTGGATGCATGCCTATACGTATTCTGGGCATCCAACCTGTTGTGCAGTGGCGGTCAAGAATCTGGAAATCATTGAGAAAGAGGGTCTGGTAGAACGAGCAGCTCAGGGGGGCAAAAGACTGCTCGAGGGTTTAAAAACCTTGTATGATCTGAAAGCAGTGGGTGAGGTGCGTGGTCTGGGTATGATGGCTGCTGTTGAACTGGTAGCTGACCGGGAGGCCAAGAAGCAATTTGATGCGTCGGAGAAGGTTGGAGAACGGGTACGACAGGAAATGTTCAAACGTGGCCTCTTTACCCGTGTACGGGACGATGTGATCTGTCTCGCGCCACCGCTGGTCACCACCGATGAGCAGCTCGACCGGATCGTTCAGATTATCCGCGAAGCAGTCGAAGCGGTTGTTCCAGGGAAAGCCTAACCATAGTCCTGACCTTTCCAGGATCGGTGGTCAACTGACGAAAAGGGTACCCACTCCCGGAAGGCGTTATGTTGACCACTGTTCCTGGCCTCTGCTTCTCTTATATAAACGGCGTGAAGGTGTTATGCAATTTCTCCTCATTATCGTAACCGATTTCATCCCCTTCTGATATCTTCCTCTAACGAGCAACAATTGGTAACACCAGACAGGAAGGATGGTTCGCGTCGTGAAGCACAGTCTGGAGTGCTGGACACGGCTCGACTTCTTCGCTATGGCAGCCACCGGTATTGAGATCTCGGGCATAGGCCGGAAAATTGCTGGAAGAGACAGTTAATCGTATACAATGGCCTTTGCGGAAGAGCATACTGGTGGGACCCATATCGAGGTGATACTTGTAGACCTCCCCAGGTTTGACCAGGGAGGGATGTTCGAGAGACTCACGATAACGAGCGCGGAGAATGCCATCGCATACGTTGTAGGCGCTGCCATCGGGATGGACATCTACAAGCGCAGCGGTCCAGTCGGTGTCAACCGCTGAGGTCACCGCCCACAACTCCAGTTCCACATGCCCAGTTACCTCTGTATCCTGTTCCAGGGGTGCTGAGGTATAGACCAGTACATCCGCACGTGCCTCAACCGGTCTCTGCTCTTGCACACCGGTCTCAAACACGCCTGGGATACCAGATAGATGGGCTCCACCCAGTGTGGGTACCGGATTCAGTGGATTATACAGGAAATGATCAGCTGGCTCACTGGCCCGTGGAGGATCGAGGGAGAGTTGTCCATCACCCTGGAAGGTGTTGGCCTTTCCCTGACTATGTAAAAAGTAGGTCCGCGGCTGAGCACTCGGCGGTGGCCAGGCATCTTCACTACGCCATCTATTTTCTCCCATGACAAAGATATAGATGTGCGGATCAGTAGCCACTCCATTATCTTCCCCTTTGAGCCAGTGATCAAACCAGGCGAGTTGCATTCCCTGCAGGTCAATCGCTTCTGCCGACGCAGCTTCTCCGAAATATCCCTGACCGGCATACGCAGGGGGCATAGGACCATGCAACCAGGGGCCAACGATCAGATGCTGGTGTTTTCGAGCTATCTCGGTAGCTCCCCGTGCCCGTACTCCTTCGTAACAGCGGATTGTACCCCGAACAAACCCATCAAACCAGCCTCCGATGTTCAACGCTGGTACAGTTACCTTATGGAAACCTTCACGAGGACTCAGCGCTTTCCAGTAGTCATCGTAGACAGGATGGTCTAGCCAGTCATAATAATATTCTGCCAATCCGCGGAAGGCGGACATCGATTTGAGGGGAAGCTGGTTAGAGATGGCATATGGGTTGCGTATCAGTTCTCGTAACGCTTCGGTGGCCTGCGGGGCCCGTTCGAAACGACACCCAAGATCATCCAGAACAAAGGCAGCTACCCAGCCACTGATCCAGAAGAGTTGAAAGACCCCTCCCAAATAGGTCCAGCTATCATAGTAGGTATCTGCAGTAACTCCAGGAGCAATAGCTTTGAGGGTAGGAGGTTGTTCAATGGCCGCTAACCATTGCGTGGCGCCATGATAAGAGATTCCACACATGCCGACATTACCATCACACCATGGTTGGGCTGCACACCACTCTACAGTATCGTACCCATCATGTGGTTCGTGACGATAAGGATAAAATTCCCCTTCGGATACATGGCGTCCTCGTACATCCTGAATCACCATAATATATCCACGATTGACCACCCGAATTGGGTCTAGATACATGCTGCGGTAACGCGGTTTATGTTTTCCGTAGGGTATGCGACGCAATAAGACTGGATACCGCCCTCCACCGGCAGGTCGATAAATGTTTGCATACAGTGTGGTTCCATCACGCATCGATACTGGTACGTTATGTTCTACGACAAGTGTAGATTGTCGATGATATTCATCCTTGATCGGTCGAGGACGCATCCATTCTCCTTTCCTATTACAGCCCCCAGCTTCGCACTTTTTGGGGTACAATACGAAAGACCACCCGATTGGGTGGTTTGGTTCGACCTCCCCATAATCTCGCCAGATCAGGCTCGTATTTTTGCAGTGCACGTTCCACCACCGGTTGATATTCCTCTGGTTGTTCCAGAAACTCGACATAGCCCTGGATAATGACCCCACGGACTGCCGGTCCTCGTGTACCACTTTCAGCTACGACACACACCCGATTATCCTGTCGGAGATTGCGCACTTTCTGCAGGCCATCCACGCTGAGCATGTAGAGGAACTTTTCGTCCGACACAAACCACATCGGCATAGATAAAGGAGAGCCATCTTTCTGTACAGTAGAAAGGATGACCACTTCTTTACTGTGCAGAAATTGTTGCACGGCAGGATCGGCAAAGCTGGTAGGCATACCATACTCCTATCTTTTCCGTTGCGAACGATCTTCGATGGCTACAGTTTGCTTGTCTGGATCGAAGACCAGCGTTTTTTGTTTTTCCACATCTCCAATGGTGACCCGCAGAAAGAAGGTGTCATCCGGATATTCGATGGAGTGAATATCACCCACGCCAAAAGCCTCCGCTTGTCCTGCTTCTACCAGAAACTCTCTCTCCAGGGCCAGTTCAGCATGGCCTTCCGAACCACCATTGTCGAGACGCTTCCAGCGTCGCATCCGGGTATATTTGGTATAATTCCCGTAGATTACACAACAGGGGCCATGATCGTGGGGAACCGATTTTCCCGCCTTTTCTCGTCCATGCACGAGTACATGGACATCGGTTTCTGGATCGTATCCAATACGGGTGAGGGCGGTATAGGGCACTGGATCACCCATATGATCTTTCAACAGTGTAGGATTCTTGAGTAGACGCTCTAAATTTACTCGAATCTCTTCTAAACCGTCGGGAATACCTTTAGTTTTGATGGTGGCACGAGTATCAGCGAGAAATTGATCGAGGGTATAAGTTTCCATGCGTTATCTCCTCTTGGAAAAGCCTGGCTCCCTTCTTCGGAAACTCGTGCTCTGTTCACTGAATTTTGCTTTGTCATGCTCAGCGGAGTGAAGCAATCTCAAAATCGCGAGATATTTTGCTTTTGGCTCAGCATGGCAATTAGTTAGAACTTCCCTAACAGAGCACGAGGGCATTTGGTGAACATCTGATCCTCTCTACGCCTGCTGCGTTTCGTACTTTTTCCCTAAGTTTTCTTCCCATCTGAGATAATCGATCATCTCCGCATAGGTGCGGTCTGGACCGGAAAACACCACATCACGTGGCGGAACCATAACCCCGGACAATCCTTTCTCTATTGGAAGACCGGCCTGTTGCCAGGCTAGCATGCCTCCATCCAGAACAGTGACCTGTCGATACCCCAGTTCAATCAGCGTTGCTCCGGCCAGCGTAGCATTCAGGCCATTGACACAGGTCACCAGCAGGGGAGTATCTTTATGGGGTACCAGCTCACCGATGCGCAACTCGAGCCAGCCTCGTGGCACCCAGTGTGCACCAGGAATATGCCCTCGCGCAAAATCCGTACTCGGATCAACGAAGAGAATGATACGGTTCTGCTCTTCTTGTACCTCTTGAGGAGAGAGGAGACGTACCACATTCTTCGCTTCGCTCAGTCCAAAAGGAATCGCTGAAGGAAATCCCTGTTCCAAATTCAGACCAGCCGCTGTCCAGGCTTGCGTACCACCATAGACAGCATAGACCTCTCGAAAACCCATCTGTCGATACCAGGAAGCGGTAAAGGTGGCCCGGGCTTTTCGATCACATGCGAAAACGATTGTGCTATTCTTGACTGCCAGCTCATCGGATTGCTGCACCGCCTGTCCACCTGAAAACCACTGAAACCCTGGAATATGTCCTTGCTGATATTCCTCTCTGGTTCGGACATCGATCAGATAGACTGTTTCTTGCTCACATCGTCTCAGCACTGCCTGTAAACCAGGTATATCAAGGTAACGGACACCATCTTCGGCTGCCAGTCGATCAGCGTAGTCTTCAGCCTTAGCCAGTCCCTCTGCGGAAACTGGCGGAAGCTCTAATCGGTTTGCTCCTCGTTCCAGGTCATACCCAGCCAGCATCCAGCCAGCAGTTCCGTTTTTCAGCCCATACACATGTTTTATTCCCATCCGCTGGAGGGTCCGCGTTCCAATGATACTTCGAGTTCGGCCTGCACAGTTTACACAGATCATTGTATCGGTATCCACCTCTTTGAGAATATCGGTAATACGAAGCGCTAATTCTGCACAGGGCACATTACGGCCCCCTGGAATACAAAAAAGCTGGAATTCTTCCGGAGTCCGAGTATCAAGAATGATGGCCTTCTCCCCCCGCTGGAGACGGGCATGCAGCTCTGTGGCCTCTAAGAGAGGGACTTTGTACAGGACTTCTACTTTTTCACCAAAGTCTTTACTGGGCACATTTGTGCCCCATTCGGTCGGATAATTTTCGGTGACCCATCGATTAAGACCACCTTCGAGTACTGAGACCTTCTGATAGCCCATCCGTTCTAAAGTAGCGGCAGCCAGTTTAGCCCGGCGGCCATCATCATCACAGACCACCACATGGGCTCCCTTGAAGGGTAGCAGAAAGGATACGCGGAATTCCAGTTGTCGCCGGGGAAGAATACTGGAACCCGGGATGTGGCTGGTATTGAATTCACCGGGTTCTCGCACATCCAGGAGAGCAAATGGAGATTCCCCTTCTAACAACGATTTGAGGATGGTCGGGGTTATATGCTGTATCATGATTTCTTCTGCTCCGGTACATTTTCGCGAGGAGGCTTGGGTATTGGACAAGTCGTTTTAGAACCTGGGCTATCCGGGAAGCGCAGATACCTTGCCCGCTACGGACCAGAGGTTTGCACTTCCAGCCCAGGTGTGTTCCTCCTATGAAATGTCAAGGGTTCTTCTCTTCTCAGGGATTCTAGAAAGGATAGGGCATCATCCCCACCGGCACCTCTATCAAAGTCGGAGCATCTACCTGCAACGCTTCGCGTAGAGCCGATTCCAGCTCTTCTGGGCCTTTGGCTCTGACCCCGCGCGCTCCATAGGCTTCTGCGAGTTTGATAAAATCTGGATTATGCAGTTCTGCCCCAATACTCCGGTTCTGGAAGCGGTTGATCTGGTCCCGGAGGACATTGCCGTAAGCATTATCATTGAAGACGATCACCACAGCATTGATTCTATATTTGACCGCTGTCGATAATTCCTGAGAATTGAAGAGAAAACCTCCATCGCCAGAGACAGCCACCACCGCACGATCGGGTTGAGCGACTTTGGCTCCCAAGGCGGTGGGAAAAGCATATCCTAAATTGCCGTAATACGAAGAGGTGAAATAGGTACGAGGTTGATAGACTGGAAAGTACACTCGGCTATAGTAGCCGACCTGAGTCATGCCGGAAATAAAAATCCCGTCATCAGGCATTGCGTTACGAATAGCAGCCAGAAACGAGGCCTGAGGCTCGATCTGGGCAGATGGGCCAAACCGTTTCTCTTTAATTGCTTCCATCTCCTCCCGGCGCTCAGGACGTGTTGCGACGGTGCGGGAAATTTCGTTATACAGCTCTTCTAAACAGCGACGGGCATCACCGAGAATCCCCAACGTATTGGTGTAGTTTCGTCCTAGCTCTTCCTCATCGATATCAATCTGGATTACCTTCTGGCCTTTTTTGAGCAGTTCTGGAGTGGCAAGGCGTGTTCCCACAGCGAGAATGACATCACTCTTGTCGATAATTTCATTCAGACAGTCACCAGTCCGTTTGGGGACACCAAGCGACAGATAATGCCGATCGGAAAGAGCCCCTTTCCCTTCTGGAGTCGAAATAACTGGAATTTGGAGATATTCGGCCAGGCGTTCCAAAGCTGTCGAAGCATTGGAAGAGATAACACCTCCACCGACCCATATCAGGGGGAAAGTCGCACTGGCTAAGAGCTCTGCTCCCTGCTGGATACTTTCTCTCTTGGGCTCTGGTGATCCGTACTCTTCTGGATCGAGGAGAGAGACGTCGGCAACTTCAGCCAGGGTTTCTGGAGGAATCTCAATTTCCACCGGTCGAGGGCGTCCAGTTTTCAGATGGAAAAACGCTTCGTGGACTGCGGCAGGGATCTGGGCAGGATCGAGAATGCGGGAGGCCCATTTGGTCACAGGCCGGATCGTATCAAGCTGATCGTGCACCTCATGGAGCATCCCCCGATTGACTCCAATAAACTCACGCTGGATTTGGCCGGCGACAACGAGAATAGGGGAAGAAGCGGCATAAGCGGTACCAATCCCTGCGGAAGCATTTTGCAGACCAGGCCCAGGTACTACCAGCGCCGTACCAAATTTCCCTCCACTCGCTCGGGAATACCCATCAGCCATGTAAGTTGTCGCCTGTTCATGGCGCGTAGTAATAAAGCGAATATCAGGCACATCGTAGAGCGCATCTATGGCATGATACAACTGGACGCCGGGGAGGCCAAAGATGACGCGTATCCCTTCGCGATAAAGTGACTGCATCAATGCCTGACCACCTGTCATTTTCGGCATAAACCTTTCCTTTCTCCTGTAATTTCAACAACTACCCGTTTCTGAGTGACGTTCTCTGCTTCGTACCATTTAGAAGCGTACCTCTTGATGCGGAACCTCATAAACGAAAAGCATCCTAGCATAGAAAAGGGAAAGATGCAAGTGCCCCGGAATACCCGAAGTGTTTGGCTCAGGTGTGTATGGATAATACAGATGAATCCTGAGGGGTCTCCTCCGAATTTGGTTCGAATTTGCTTTGAATTTGGTTCGAATCCTGTCAGGATTTTGCTCTCATCTTTCCCCTATACTGTCCTCTAGCATCAGAAAAACACCAGGGGTAACCTCTCCGGGCTACTATAGTAACTCTCGAGCAAAAGGAGGTCAGTAGGCATCAATCTTTCTCCAGGAGTATCCTTCTGGCAGGCAATGCCAGGGAATTGGGCTTACACTACAACATATTGGAGGGTATTACCATTTGGAGGGTATTACCATGAGGAAAAAGAGGAAAGAAGATTTCGTAAAGTGGTTTATCATGCTGGTTATGCTGCTCGTCTTTGCCATCGGCTGTGGCGAGGACTTACCACCAACTGATACACAGACCGCGCAACCTGGTACACCAAATCTGTTAAGCGCTACAGCACCAAGCAACCATTATGTAGAAGTTACGTTCAGTGCACCCGTAGGTGACGAAGCTTCGTTAGCCGAGAATTACACCATCACTGGGCCTGATGGCACACCGTTGCCGGTCGAAGCTGCCCGTCTGAGCGAAGACCGGACGAAAGTCACACTCACCACCGGCTCGCAGGAACCGGTAGAGTATAAGCTCACCTTGATACCAACCTTAGCCATCGTGAATTTTAGCGGGTCAACCGTGGGAGAGGAATTCCTGATCAGTGCTGTTTCTCTAAGTAATACCGAGGTCATGCTGTTATTCAGCAAGAAATTAGGAGTAGGGGCAGACCAGATCACCTCTTACCAGATTGAGAATCCCAACCTGGCAGTCACTGCGGTGGCGCTGAGCAAAGAGAAGACCGAGGTGCTCTTAACTACCTCTTCGCAGGAGAACCTGACCTATACGGTGCGGGTCGTCAATGTGGAGGACGATAGTAAAAAACTCCTCGATCCCACCCGAAGCACGGCCACTTTTATCGGGATTCCCCTTAGGGATGAGACCTCACCACAGTTGTTGAGTGCTGTCTCCACCAGCAGCACCACCCTGCTTCTCTCCTTCAGTGAGCCACTCGATGATGATGCGGCTGACCCTACTTTCTATACGATAACGCCAGACCTGGTGATTCTCGACGCCAATCTCAGCCGGTTCAACACTCAGGTATTCCTGACCACGCTACCCCAGGTGACAGATATCGAGTACATGGTGATCGTCTCGAATGCGGTGAAGGATCGTGCACGGAATTCAATCGATCCAGCAGCGAATTCGGCATCCTTTACATTTGAAGGCGAACCAGGACTTGTGGATAGCACCACCCTGCCCCGGTTAGTTGGTGCAGTCTCCACCAGCAACAGAACTGTTCTGGTAACCTACAACAAGCCCATGGGAGATAGCGCGCTCAATCCCCAGAATTACCCGATTGTCCAGGAAAACGTCAACCCAGAGGTCGGCGCACTCGGTGTGGTTGATGCCCGTTTCTTTGATCCCAATTGTGCGAATAATGGAGGGAGTTGTGACCGGACCACTGTGGAGCTCACCACTCGCTCCCAGAATGAGGTAACTTACCGAGTCACGGCGGTCAATGTCAAGGATCTGGCTGGCAATCATCTGGCCCCGAAAGAGTTTGTTGCTGGCGTGAACCTGCTCAACGATCCCACCAGCGCCACCTTCCCTGGAACGCCACCGAGTGAAGGGGACATTGTAGATACCGATGGAGATGGTCTGGCCGATCATGAAGAGCAACGGGGTTGGGTCGTTACCGTGCGGTTGGCCACCGGTGAAGTCCTCCTCCGGGAAGTAACTGGGAGTCCGGATAGTGCTGACACGGATGGAGACGGCCTCTCGGATGACGTAGAGAAATCCCTTGTAATCGATCCTCGAGATGCGGATACCGACGATGACGGGTTAACCGATGCACAAGAGTTCAATGAGATCTTTAGTGATCCGACCGTCCAGGACACGGATGGCGATGGCCTCACCGATGGCCTGGAAGTCACCTTCTATAAGACCTCGGCTCTCCTGACCGATACGGATGGAGATCAGTTGAGTGATGGCGATGAAGTCAACTTTGGCAATCGCAATCCGCGCGTTGCGGACTTGCCAGGCCCAACCATTGAGGTAGGGGAAATCAACTTGCAGCTCAACGTACGTTTTACGGAGACAACTGCGGTTGAAGAAAAAGAACTTGAGACCCGGAATATCAGCGCAACCCTGATGCAGAGTCAGAGAAAGGAATTTAGCAACTCAAACTCAGCCACGGTAGAAGCTGCCCTCAAGCTCTCAAGGGAACAGGAATTTGAGATCGATGCGACGCTTACCACTCCAGGGGTGAAGACCAGTGGGAAAATCGGGGTCGAAACCACCTGGAGCGGTAGTTGGACTGGCACATGGACCGAAAGCTCCTCCCAAGAAACGCAAAAAGCCTACCAAAAGTCCCTCACTACCCAGGTAGAAGCTACTGAAGGTGCCACAGTGCAGCGTGAAGTGGTCGGTGCCCGGATGCAGGCTACTGTCTTTCTCAAAAATGTGAGTGACCTCGCCTACAGTATTCGTAACCTGCAACTCACGGTGTTCATCCAAGACCCCCAAATCCCAGAGCGCTTGATCCCCATAGCGACCCTCTTGCCGGATAGTGAGCCAGCGGAAGGATTCACCTTAGGTCCCCTGGTACCCGAACGGGGCCCCTTTATCTTCTCGAATGACACCATCTTCCCGAACCTGATCGAGCGGTTGATGCAGAATCCGCGTGGTCTGGTGTTCAAGATTGCGAACTTTGACATCACCGACGAGTTTGGCCGGAATTTTGCCTTTACCTCCCAAGCGATCATAGATCGCACCGGCACTCTGGTCATTGATAATGGTAGCTTTGATAGCGACGGTGACGGAGAAGGTGATCTGACCGAGTACCTCCGGGTAGCCACCGGTACGGGTCGGGTGATCGACACTAACGCGGATGGCATCATTGATGAGAACGACCGCGTGGTCGTGTTCGATGCCAATGGCAAACTCCTGGGAATTACCCTGCGCGATGCGCTCGAGGCCATCGGTCTCACCGGTTATGAAGAAGAGGTAACCTCCACCGCCTCGCTCGATGCGGAAACCATTGCCAACAGCTACTCGACGTTTCGCGACAGTGCCGGGGTCGAGCGGCTCTTCCGGGTGCGCGGTACGGCCAGACAAGATGGTCTACCCAAATCGTGGGAAATCATTACCGCCACGGGAATTGACCAGACCATTGGGTTGGACGACTTTATCCTCCGCACCGGGGAAGACATCAAGCTGGCTTTTGTACAGGACCTGGATCAAGATCGCCTCATCGCCAGCGCCGAATTCCTCAGCAACTGCTCCGATAGCTTCCCGGATACAGACAGTGACGGCTTAGATGATCGCTTTGAGGTGCTGATCGGGTGGCAGGTGGAGATCGTGGGCCGTGGTTCACGTCTGGTGTTTTCCGGCTGTTCACTGGCGGATACCGATGGAGACGGTCTACTTGACCGCGAGGAAGCCCCGGCAGATTTGCTCGATACCGATGGCGATGGGATTATTGATGCGGTCGGGGAACCTGCCCCGAATGATTTTGTTACTGACCCCACGAGCAACGATACCGACGAGGATGGGATGTCTGATGCAGAGGAAATCAATGGGTATCAGGTCACGCTCAGGGGAGGGGGGACGATTACTGTCACCACCGACCCGACCAATCCGGATACGGACGGTGATACTGCCTCTGATGGTGTAGAAAGGAGCTTAGGCGGAGACCCCACCACACCAGATCTCGATAATTTTGCCGATGCCGACGGCGATGGTCTGTCAAACATCCAGGAAACTCAGGGGTGGACTATCACCTTTCGGACGGTCAGTAACACACCGGATATATGTGATACGGTGTGTGATGAAGGCCTAACAGATACCCGCTCTGAGACTGCAGATCCCTTCAAGCCAGACACAGATGGGGATGGCCTGCTGGACGGGGAAGAATTTGCCCTGAGGACCAATCCTAGATCTACAGATACAGATTTAGACGGTCTCACAGACTTCGAGGAAGTTCGCGGGTTTCTCCTGCGCGATCTGGGGGTCATCGTGACGGACCCGCTCGATATGGATATGGATAACGACAAGAACATAGATGGGCAGGAAGCCGCCGTCGGACCATTCGCTAGTATCCCGTGGCATTGGATCGTCCGGGTGGTAGGCGAAGATCCGTACAGGGTCTTCAGTGATCCACGTGTGCCAGACGCCGACCTCGATACCCTGGCAGACGGTGACGAATTTTCCCATGGCACTGACCCGACACGTGCAAATACGGACGGAGATAGCAGAGACGACAAGGCAGAGGTGCTGGCTGGTCTCAATCCGCTCCAGGCAGACTTCAAGATCACGGTCCTTTACGTGAGTCTCTTTCTGGAGCACGATGGTGATAGTGGTGCTAATGCTGGTGATATTGGTATTACATTCAGTGTTCGGCTGCCGGATGACAGCACTCCTACTGGTTTAGCAGCTACTCCTACGGTGCTCGTCGACACAAGCGAGGTGAAAAATAGGCTGCCGGCGTGCAACGATCCAAACAATTTGGATGAAACACTCTGCCAGAATAATTTCTTCGGGATTCCCATTGGGAGTGGACAAACGCTCAAGTTGTCCCAGTGGCTTTCTGATGCGGAGCGCTCTATCTCGTTCAGTATGACCAGCAGCCAGCAGTTCTCTATCGAAGGTGTGCTCATTGAACGAGACGACTTCCCTGACCAAGCGGAGGTCCATTTCGGCGGGCTCGAAGGTCTCCAAGCTACGACCGCCGGCGGGACCAAAGTTAAAGCAGTGTTCAAGGGAGAAGACTTGCTCTTCCAATCCATAGAAGAAATCACCTTCGAGTTTCAACCTAACGACAATATTGGCGGTAGCGATGATGATGATAGAATAAAGGGGAAATTGAAAGTGATTTACATCGTGGACTAGGCCAGTAGTGGCCAGAACACTATGGTCCCAAGGGGCTGAAAGGATCCTTAGGGGCCTACATGAAAAGAACCCGACTGTACGCTGCACCTGAGCGTATTCCTTCCAATGCTGTCACCCATGGCCTGACTCTCTTCCCCAGTCTAAGGAGCCTCCAGGCTCCTTGGACTGAGAGCAAAACTTTTGTCACCATTTTCCCTTGACATCTTTCCCCCACCGTGCTAAATACCTCTATTAAGTTCTCTGGTATGAGTATTCGCTTGACGTCCTGTAAGGGCAACGCATGGGTTGTCTCTCTGTCTTTGTCGAGGATGTATATCAAAACACTTATTCTGTGGTACTTACTTCTGGAATATTACCTGCTGGCTATATCTTGAGAAGCGCTACCTCTTAGGGTATCATCTACGCTATCGCGCGCCGGATCAGTGGGAGTGGACGTATGGTCTATCGGTTTGGTGCGTATATCCTGAATACGGAGACGGGAGAACTGCTCCGTGCCGGAATCCCTATGGCCCTGCAACGCAAGGTCTTCCAGGTGCTGACCTACTTGGTGCAGCAGCGCCATCGCCTGGTGACTAGACAGGAATTACTCGATACCCTATGGCCTGAGGAGTTCGTCACTGACGCGTCGTTGACCCGCTGCATCGTCCAGCTGCGAAAGGCACTGGATGATCACAGGAAGGTTTCCAAATATATCAAGACCGTGCATGGTCAAGGCTATCGCTTTATAGCGACGGTTATTGAGCTTGCCTCTCTTCCCTCTGAGATGGGTTCGACACCATTACCATCTCCACTCTCCTCTTCTGAGAGGTCTCCACCAGTTCCTGGAGAAGCAGTGTCTCCCTCCGCTTTACTGGTTCAAGAACTGGAAGTCTCTCACCCTGAACGCGCTGCTCCTCAGAATGCAAAAACCTACGATCCCTCTGTGTTATCATCTACTATCATGAGCATTCCCGTTGGAGAATATAAATCAGTTACTGCTCTCTGCGGTGCCCTCACGCATACCTTGGCTCTTACCGAAAAGCTTGGGATAAAGGGCTTGCAGAGTTTGCTATCGACTGTGGCTACTTTGATCCGCACGCTTGTGGAGCGATATAAGGGAATGGTGTACCTTTGTACTAGCGAGGAGTTTGTTATCCTGTTTGGCGTTCCGCTTGCGCAAGAGGATCATGCCCGGCGCGCGGTATTGACCGCACTCGACCTGCAACAACACCTCCAGGAAGGAATCAGTGGAGCCTCGTTCCCCCTGCAAATATGTATGGGTATACACACCGGTGTCGTCGTGGTGGGCCCATCGGAGAGGGGAGAAGAGATTCCTACATCCCTCTCATCCACGATGGTGGGAGAGGCCATACCGCTGGCTAAGCAGCTCCAGTATCGGGCTACGCCCGGGACCATTCTCCTCAGCGAAAATACGGCTCGACTATTACGAGAGATGTTCCAGATGGAGATGGTAGGCTCACTCCCTGTAGATACCCGATCCTCCTTGACTGTGTATCGGATAACGGGGACTAATCCCGAGGATACTACATGGGTAGGGCATGGGAAGCGGTTTCGGACGCGGTTTATCGGACGAGAGGGGGAGTTGACCTTGCTCTATCAACGACTCGTCCAGGTGCAACAAGGGCATGGGCAGGTGATAATTATCCTCGGAGAGCCAGGGATCGGGAAGTCACGGCTGCTCGCCGAGTTACAGCAGGGGGTAAAGAGACAGGATGTTATGTATCTTGAAGGGCATTGCCAGTCCTATGGTTATGCGACTCCCTATCTGCCGATTCTCGATTTGGTGCGACAACTCTTGGGGATCAGCAGGCTGGATCCTGTGGAGCGGATTCGCCAGAAGCTCTCTGAAGGACTTCAGCATCTGGAGATGACACCAGCGGAGTGGGCTCCCTCTCTCTTGTACCTGCTGGAGGTGTCGGAGGAGAGGGGGCAATTGGCTACGTTAAGCCCCCAGGCCCTCAAGCGGCGGATCTTTGAAACGCTCCACCAGCTCTTTCTCCAGCAGAGCCGACACCACCCTCTCCTCCTCGCTATAGAGAATGGCCATTGGATCGATGCTACCTCTGCAGAGTATCTCACGGAGTTGGTAGAACGACTCATTGATAGCTCACTATTTCTAATTGTGACTACTCGCCCAGGATACCGAGTACCCTGGCTGGATAAGTCTTATGTGACCCAGATCGCTCTCCAGCCACTCTCTCCGCTGGAGAGCCGGCGGGTGATCCAAGCAGCGTTGGGGCGAACCCGGCCCTCTACTCCCTTGATCCAACGGATTGTGGACAAAGCAGACGGGAATCCACTTTTTCTGGAGGAATTAGCCCAAACAGTGCTGGAGCACGGAGAGGAGTGGGAAACACTCCCCATCCCAGAGACTATCCAAGCTGTTTTAGCCGCCCGGATCGACCAGTTACCTACGGAAACAAAGCGTCTCCTTCAGGTAGCCGCCATTCTTGGAGAAAGAGTCCGTTTTTCACTCCTCCAGGCTGTTACGGGACTGGCCGTGGAAACACTCCACCAGGAGCTGGCTCATCTACAGGCTAAAGAGTTTCTCTACAAAACACACCTCGTGCCGGAACATATCTACACTTTTAAACACATCCTGACGCAGGAAGTGGCCTATCAGTCTTTGCTCCAGCATACCAGACGACAGTATCACCAGCGGATTGTCCAGGTATTAGCCGAGCAGTTTCCCGAGATACAAGAAACACAGCCAGAGTTGATAGCGTATCACTGCACAGAAGCTGGTCTGAAAGAACAGGCCATCACCTACTGGGGACAGGCCGGTCAGAGAGCAGTGGAGCGCTCGGCCTATGTGGAAGCCATGACTCATTTCACCAAGGGGATGAATATACTCAAGACCCTGCCAGATACGTCAGAGTATCGTAAGCAGGAGCTCACACTGCTCATCGCCCTAGGTCCGGTAGTGAGCGCAGTTAAAGGCCAAATCAGCCCAGAAGTCGAACAGATCTACCGACGAGCGCAGGTCTTGTGTCAGCAAGAGGAGCCACTCCTCTTCCCGGTACTCTACGGTCTCTGGCGGTTTTATGGTGGACGAGGAGAGCAAGCGACCGCCCGGGCACTGGCTGAGGAACTTCTGCACATGGCTCACCGCCTGCGTAATGCAGGACTCCAGGTAGTGAGTCGCTACGCGATGGGAGCAACCCTCTACCGTATAGGAGCATTAGCCGAGTCGCTGGCGCATCTCGAGCAAGGCTTGTCTTTCTACAACCCGCTGCAGCACCGTCCTCTAGCCAAACAGTATAGCGTTGATCCAGGCGTGGGCTGTCTGTGCTTTGCGGCGCATGCTCAGTGGCTCCTCGGTTATCCGGATCAAGCTCTGCAGATGAGTGAGGAGGCTTTACGGCTGGTACAGCAACCTCCTCACGCCTTTAGTCTGGCTACCGTCTTACACTTTGCGGCGGTGTTGCATCACTTTCGCCGGGAACCACAGGCAGTCCAGGCCTACGCGGAAAGAGCCATGGCCCACGCCAGTGCCCAAGCGTTTCTCTATTGGTTAGCCCAGGCTACGATGCTCCGTGGTTGGGCCCAAGCTATGCAAGGCGACACGGAAGAGGGCCTAGCCCAGATCCAGCGGGGGCTTACCATCTATCAGACCCCAGAAGATGCGTTGTCAAAACCTTATCCGCTCTCGTTATTGGCAGAGGTATATGAGCTTCGCGGACAAATAGACCAAGGTTTGGATGTGCTGGAACAAGCCCTGACCTTAGTCGAGCAAGGTGGAGTATGCTGGTGGCAAGCAGAGCTGTTTCGGCTCAAAGGGGAGTTATTGCTTAAACGAGGGATAAACAGCGAGAGACAAAGGATGGAAGAAAATAGGCAGTGGACAATAAACAGAGACCAGCACACCTCCCGTCTCCCGCCTCCCACCAAAACTATATCGGAAGCAGAGGGGTGTTTCCACAAAGCCCTCACCCTTGCCCATCGCCAACAGGCCAAATCTCTGGAATGGCGTGCCGCAATGAGTTTGAGCCGGCTGTGGCAGCAGCAAGGCAAACAGAAAGCCGCCCGTCAACTCCTAGGGGCAATCTATGAGTGGTTCACCGAGGGATTAGATACCGCGGACCTTCACGAAGCCAGGGCTCTTCTCGACGTACTCTCCTCTCCTCGATCCTCTTCCCTATAATCCCTTTTTCTTTCCCATATACTTACCGCTTTTCACATTGGAGAGAATCTGATTCGAAGGGGCATGGAACCAGTCGTTCATGATGACGATTCGCTTGGAGTCGTATGCTTCCTGGTAGGGATTATTGTGTTCCTCGATGATCAAGGGACCAAACAACCCATCGGAATACTGGGCACCGGTGTGGGAGGTGATACCAGTGCGTCCCAGTAGGCTCTGCCTTGCAAGTGTATGTGAAATATTCATCCGGTAAGGCCTGCGAGATCATATTCACACCGCCCATAAACCAGGTGTTGGGCTAGTGCATACCATGCCAGTGCACGCTCGTTGGCTCGGGCAGCGTGTTACAGACCGTGACCCTAATCGCCTCCCCCTCTCGAGCACGAATGGTTGGCCCTGGAAGTTGCTCATTAAAGATCCAAAGCCCTCTTCTTTTGGGGTACCATCAGGCCAGTGCGTTGGCTGGAGAACGCTGGCTTTGAGCTCGACCTGAACGCGCCGTACTTCTTTGCCAAAAGTGCGTGCGGTGAAAGTACAGGTGATCCCCATAGTGGTACCAATAACACGAGTAGCGAGTCGTAAGAATTGCCGGCGAGACAGATGATAGCTCATGTGGTAGTTCCTCCTGTTCGCTGTTCACTCGCTCTATATTTCGTGACCAAAGCAACAAATGATAGAGTCTATGCCCAAAACGGAGAAACGAGAGCCTCAAACTCCTCGACCGTCGAGGTAGATATTTTGCTTTCCGCTCTGCAGAGACCAAAAAATAAGGAGCCCAGAGGCTCCTTATACGAAGCGGACTTACACTAAGGCGTGGACGGGATCCAGTGGCTGACCGATGGTTCGGTGACATCCGGTAAGGTCCCATCCGGGAGAGTCAACACCTCGTAGTTCAGGGTGAACAGATCGCGCCAGTAGTTTACCGCTAGCTTATCCGCGTTGACACCGGTGGTACGCGCCAGCCAGTCTCCCTCGGGGGTATAAATATCCAGCCGATACAGGAGTGATCCTGGCTCTCCCGTATAGGAGAGCACATAGATATAGCCGGTATACTCCACCGCCATGTCTAAATAGGCTACCGGCTGATCCTTCAGGGGAATATGATAGGCACCTTTGTGAAAATGTGGCACTGGATTAGCACTCAGATCAAAGGCCTGGATACGGTTGTTGCGCGTCTCCAGGACCAGGATCGTTCCCTTGGGCGTCAGCACGGCGAGGGTGGGACCATCCACCAGCCCTTCGCGGAGCCCTCTGCCTGAATAGGCTTGCGCTAGTGGTGCCTCATCATCAGGAACGGCCTCTTTTGGCAGCTTCAGCACTTCGATCTTATTGAGTTCACTGTTCACGCTGATGATTTTGCCGATCGGGTGCAGGAGGAGCGCATCAGAATTAAAGTTGAGGCGCCCCCATGCCCGGTTCGAGTTTGGGCCATCAAAGGATGGGGTCGTGCCGCTCAGCCGGATTTGCCGGATCAAGTTTTTGCCCCCGGACGTGTCCAGATAAAAATTCTGGTCTTGCGTCCCCATAAGGTCATAGACGACGCGGGCAGGAGCACTAAACCCACAGCCGGAAAAGAAATACGCGCTCTCAGGGTCCTGGGTAATGGAGATGTTGGCAAATTGATACAACTGGGTGACAGCTCCGGAGGTGCATCCGGTTACCGCCTGGTTGTAAGCTTGCCAGCTATAGCCTACTGCCGCATGCATCGTGCTGATGGTGATCCCGGTCCATGAACAGATCTGCCCGTCCACATCTTCACACTGTCCCGCGGGATTGACGACTGTGGGTGGTGTGGTAGAGGCCTTCCACTGGTGCTTCCCGGTGTCATCCAAGACGATGATCTCTTTGGGGCTGTAAGTGGTATCTGCCGTTAGTGGGACCAAATTTTCCGTAATGGTAATTGCCAACGATAGGGGACCATCAGACGATACATTATCGACCGGTCCAACCGATCCTTGCCCGGCTAGCCAGCCATTATTTGAATAAAAGCCGACATTCACCGTTACCTTGCCGCCAAACGGCACGTCGGTAAAGGTGACGGTAATAGGAGCCGTGACAGTCGTCCCTGGCAATTGCTGAGTAATGCTATAGGGGGTGCCCTGATCAAAAATAGCGGTCACCACAAAGTGATCCGCCACTGCGGGAAAACCGGCTGGGTCTTTGGGATCATGAGAGATGGTGACCTTGACATTATGGGTAAAGGTAACTTCCCCCACATATGTCCAGGGCGAGTTAGCCACCTCCGCGATGGTCTGGACGACCTGAGAGATCAGGGCAGCGGCCACGAGAGCCTGGATGATTGCACCGACGACGGGGACTGCATCTTCTACGGCCGCCTCGGACTCTCCCGCCGCGATGGCAGCCGCAATCAGCGAGGCCAGTTTGCCCGCTCCCTTGCTGAGCAAGATCTGGCCGATAATGACCGCGAAGTTCTTGAGAGCTGGGGGGTCGTCATATGCGAGCCCCCCCGCAAGGGGACCAACGAGTTTCAACAGGATGTTAAGCACATCCAGTGCGGTACTCACATTTTTCAGTGAGGACACAAAACCCACAAACCCCTGGGCGGCCCCTAATGCGATAAAGAGAGTCGGCAAGCCCAGATCTATCACCGCAGTCATCACGATTCCGGGGGTCAGGGTGTCGCTAAAATCTTTAGAGCCTGACCCGAGCCCGCTGGCCAGGATCATTACTGACGTGGCTTCTTCCGGCAGCGGAAACGTGAACTCGATAGTGGTTTGTTCCACCGGGATCCCGAGGACAACCCATTCCGGGTTGATGATCTGGGTAAAGATATCAAAGTCAGTATTGACGCCTAATGACCACAAAGGAAAGGAGTTTTCGACCTTACTGGCAATATTGTCCACCGCGATAGGTTGGCCGTTGGCATCGAGATAGCGGATAAATAACCCCAGATGCCGGACATACCAGTTTTTGGCCTTGATGGTGATATTAGGAAAGCCTGAGTTAGTATCCACCTTCTGGACCTCGATCGAGTAGCCATGTTCTGGAGATTGATTTTTCACTGTATACGAAAAGCCACTCGTCGCCTGTAATGACGCATCGGCAGATTGTTCTACGGTTGGTAGGCCGTCATGGAGCGTCCAGACAGCACCATTTGTGGGCGCGTCAGGGTCATTGTTTTGGATGGTGGCCGGATCAATATCGGTGATATTGACCCCCAAAGTGGGGTCATTTTTTGCCACACTTAGAGAAGGGAGGATCGCCTGTCCTACGAACTCCTCGGTTTCCTGCGACCACACCGGCATGTACTGAATCTGTCCCTGCGAGTTTAAAAAAGGCTGACCAGTGTCTGGATCGATCAGGGGGGTCTGTGTCGCCCAGCCTCCACTTGGAGTGGCCGGCCCTTGCCGCTCCAGAGCTGCACTCAGCACCTGTGTGGTCGGTTGCGTAGCGATAATATTTGTTTGGATATGGGCAGCACTGTTCGGCTCACCAGAGATGAGCTCTGGGTAATGAAATACCAAAGCCACCGCGTTATCTGTGGAATCCTTGAGAACCTCCTCGCCTATTGGGTCCGCCAGCGCAGTTCGCTGGTCAGCGGTAATCCCATACTTAGCCCATTTTACAGGTACTGGCGGGAAATCCTCCGTCTTGGTTACCATCCTGCGCTCCTGCGCCTGCCGGAGTGCGGCAGTGGGCAGGTGATAGAAAAACATCACCAGATCCCACTGCCCATCTGTCGCTGTTCGAGACACCCGTTGCAGGTAACAGAGCTGGATGGCATCGGCGGGCATCTCTATCGCAGGCAGATGATGAGTAATATGCTCATCCGGCACCTCCTGGAGGATGGGGTGATCCTGCCGGACGGCTTCTAATACCTCCGGAGTCGTGTGCTCCAGTTTCTGTCGCTGTTTGCCAGCGACCAGAATCACATCATGCTCGCTGAAGTCTATATGGGACAGATTAAAGAGAAAACGTCGGGTTTCAGTCTGGGTCGTAGTCGCTGTGCTGTTGGACTCCCCATTATCATCCCCACACGCGGTGAGGAGGTTGCCCATGCCGAGCAACAATCCTGCTCCGGCAGTATAGCGGATAAACTCTCGGCGACTGAGCCTGGTCCGGTTCTTTCGCTTAGGCTTTTTCATATTGTACCTCCTGGTTAGATGTAAAATATCCTCCCCTTTGTCGGAGCCCCCTGGGCCCAACTGCTTTGTCTACCTTTTGGCTCATACCTCCTTTTCCAGGCCTCTTGGGGCCTGAAAACCCTCTGTTTACCATTTACTCCAGCATCCACTGGATATCTACGGTTTTGAAAGAGCAGTTATCTGGCAGCATGTCATTAGGGTCAGAGGTAGAAGGGGGTTGGGCCTGACTAATCGGAATTTTGGGCGATTGCCATTGGGTTGATGAGCAGGGACCACTGGTCCCATCGGGACATGTGTTGGTGCTGTTGGTAGCCGGGACAGTGGTGGGAGCTGTATAGGTAAACTCCACGCATACCGGTGTTTCCGCTACGTTCCAGTAGTCGGTGAACCCGGTATGCTCAGAGCTTAACAAAAACACCATGGTAGCTCCGTTGGCTGAAGTGAGATCGACATACGCACTCGTAAAATCTGTGTTCGTTACGGTAGTGTTGGTAAAATTCGCCCCCTGCAGAAAGGCATTAGAAAAGTCCGTCACCGCCCCGGTATTACTATCATTACTGAGATTAGCTCTGGTGAAATTCACCCCAACCAGGAGGGCTCCAGAAAATTTAGCGCCTTGTGGAGTGGAGTTAGTCATGTCTACCCCGTTCAGATAGGCACCGGTAAAGGTGGTACTATTCATAGTAGCGCCTACGGCGCTGGCACACGTGGTGGGGATGGTGCAGGTGTTGTCTGGGGCACAGGTATCCGTAGCTATGCTGCTATAAAAATTCACATTGATCATGCTCGCTCCGCTGAGATCAGCATGGGCCAGATTGACATTCTTCAAGTAGGCCCCCTCCAGGCTGGTCGCAGCGGTAGTTATAGGAGATTTACTTAATTGGGCTTCGCAGAGGTTAGCGCCCTCGAGATTGGCAAAGTTCAGATTGGCCCCGTTGAGTTGGGCGCTGACCAGAATCGCCTGCTGTAGTTGAGCTGCACTGAGATTGACATCAATCAGTTGGGCATCGGTGAGGTTGGTACCTTGTAGATTGGCAGAGCTGAGATCGACTCCAGTCAGATTGGCACCGACCAGGGTTACCTGCCGCAGATCTGCAGGCAGTGTAGCATGGTGCAGTTGCGCATCGGTGAAGTCGGCCCCTGCTAGAATAGCCCCGCTCAGGTCAGCCTCATCCAGGGTGGCATGGTCGAACCGGCTCCCTTCTAGATCGGCCTCAAACAAGTTGACCCTGCTGAGGTTAGCATAGCGAAGATCTTTGCTCTTAAATTGAGTGTATTGAGGAGGAAAAGTATGTCCAGAGAGGTTGATGCCGTGCGCAACACCGTCTGACAATTTGGCATTGACAAACTTCGTCTCGCCTGAGATGAGAGCTTGGGAGAGGTCGGTTTGGGAAAGATCATAGCCGGAGAAGTCGAAGCCGGAGAAATCAGTCCTGGTTAAATCTTTTCCAGCGAACACGTTTGAAGGTCCAATCGAGACACCTTCAGAAGGGAGGAGAATTCCTCCTGCATAGGAGAGGTTGGCCCCCTTGAACACCGTACCCTGAGCAAAGGTACTAGAAAAGACCGCATGGGACAGGTTGACATCGGTCAAATCAAGGGAGGAGAGGTGGGCCATAATGAAGACCGTCTTGGTGCCTGTGGATGGCTCCTGACTGAAGTCACAACCCGTCACTTTCGTGGTAAGGGGTTCGTCGTCAAAAAAGTTTAGGCCACTCGGAGCCCGAAAATCTGCTTCCACCAGAAGTGCACCCTGAAAGCTACATCTTCCAATACATTTGTCCACACCCACGTGTCCAAAGTCCGTGCCAGCAAACTTAGCGCCCTGTGCATTGGTGTGGCGGAAGTCGCCACAGATCTGTGCTGGAACGAGTAGCTCTACATCCGACAAAAGAATAGGTCCCCAAATGGTTTCCTTGAGTATGGCCCCAGTGAAGATAACGGAATCACCCTGTGTACCGTTGAACTTCGCGCCGGTGAGGTTCGCACTGGTAAAGTCGGCGTGTGTCACCTCAGTTCGAGCCAAAGCATCCTTACTCGATAGATCACAATTCTGCATCACGGCGTTCCTGAATGAGGCACCACTGAGAAGAGCGGCTCTAAATTTAGACCCACTGAGATTAAGGTTGTCAAAGTTCTGTCCTTCCAAATCAGCCAGGGTAAAGTCGCAGTTTTGGCAATCCTGACTCGCTTCGAGCGTGGTAATAGGGCTGGCATCAGCCTGTACCAGGGCTGTGGTGGTTGCAGAGACGTCGGGAGCCTCGAACACCGGCCGCAGGAAGAGAGTATACACTGGGGCATCCGCCTCTCCCTTGCGGGCGTGATGTACCTCCAGGATGTACGCCCCAGGCTGGATGGTGATCGTCGTCGGCTCCATCCCCTGTTCCTGGCGTACCACCTCTCGACCAGACCAATCCTTGACTACTACCCGCTGGACCGGCTCTGTACTCTGGTGGATCCGGAGGCGCAATTGGATCTCTTGTTCGAAGAAGTAGGGGACGTGGTCCACCCCCTCCGCCGTGCCGGTGTCTCCCTCATGCGTCCCGGTAGGTTCCAGCCGCAGGATGGCGATATGGGCTAGGCTCAGTGCCGCCTCAGGGTTTTGGGCGAAGAATTCTTCGGTAAAGGCATGCGGATCCGTTTCTCCTAGAGGCAGAGCCACGGTAGGCATGCGACCATTGACACTCTCATTCTGGAACTCCGCCTCGTCATCTCCACAGCCGACGAGGCTTAACACCATGAGCAGGATTATGCAAACCACTGAAATGGTCCGGTGTCGCAGGTCTGTGTGCATCATATTTTGCCGGTCCATAGTTCCTCCTTATCAGTGTAGATCTTATAGGCCTCGGCAGCCTCATCTTGCCCGGCTGCCTCTCGCCATCGCTGCTGCAGAGAGTATCTTCTCGAACTCTCCGGAGCAAGGGCACCCATAGTGCACATCCAAGAGAGATCTTTGGAATTGCACAAGCAAACGAGGGAATATGGAAGTCTTGGGAGTCGAATGGACAACCCTCCACTGCGCTCTGGAAGCGCTGGCCTCTGGCCCGCAGCGGGCGGGACGCCCGCGCTCCCAGAGGTGACTTTACCAGGAATATCTCCTGAGAATGCAATAGGATCTTAGCTGGAGTCATTCTCTCTTTATGATGGACAATATACCATAGAGGAAATGCCAAAATCTAGTACTTGACCACATAGATTTTTCTGATATCCTTTCCTCCGGAAGCGAGCATGAAGAAAGGGAGGAAGGGATCATGGCAAGCCCCAGGAAGTACGTAGTGACCTTACCGGAGGAGGAGCGCACGGTCCGGCAGTCGCTCCTGCGCAACGGGACGGCTCGGGCTCGAATGTTGCCGCGAGCTCGTCTCTTGCTGCTCACTGCAGAGGGGCAGACCAACCCCTTCATCGCTGCGGTGCTGCAGGGGAGCCCCGCGACGGTGACGAACAGGGGCCAAGCGCTTTGTCCAGGAAGGGCTGGAGGGAGCCCTGTACGACTGTCCTCGGTCGGAGAAGGACCCCCCACGGGATGCCCGGGGAGAGGCCACGCTGATGGCCCTGGCCTGTAGCGACCCGTCAGCAGGGCGGGAATGCTGGACCAGGCCACTGCTGGCAGACCCATGGGTGGAACTGGGAGTCGTGGAGAGCCTCTCCGACGAGACGGTGCGCCGTGTGCGAAAAAAAACCGGCTCAAGCCCTGGCAGAAGAAACCCTGGTGGCTCAGCCAGTTGACGGCGGATTGCTTCTGGCGCATGGAGGACATGCTGGACCTGTCTGCGGCGCCGTACGACCCGAAATGGCCGGTGGTGGGCTTTGCTGACCGCCCACTGCAACTTTTGGCGCCCGGACACGACCCCTGGCCAGGGGCGCCGGGGACGCCTCGACGTGAGGAGTACGAGGACCGGCGCCAAGGGACGGGTCACCGGTTTCTGGTCTTTGAGCCGGCTCCAGGGTGACGGGTGGTGCCGGTGACCGAACAACGGACGGCCCAGGACTTTGCCCGGCCGATGAAGGGGCTGGTGGCCGATCTCTCTCCGGAAGCAGAGGTGGTGCGGGTGGGGTTGGATAACCTGCCCCCCCAACCGGCCGCCCTGTACCAGAGCGTTGACCCGGCGGAGGCACGCCGCCTGACGCGGAAGCTGGGGGTCCATGCCACGCCCAAACACGCCAGGTGGCTGAACATGGTGGAGATCGAGTTTTCCCTTCGGGAACGGCAGTGGTTGAACCGACGCTTGCCCGACATCGAGAGCGTACGCCGCGAGGTGCGCGTCTGGGGGGCGGTCCGCACTGTTGCCAAAGCCACCGTGGAGTGGCGCTTCACGACAGCCGATGCTCGAGAGCAGTTCTATCGCTTCTATCCAAAAGTACAATAATCACTGTGGTCAAGTACTAGAGGAGATTTGAATGAAACTCGAATGAAACTCGAATGAAATTCGAAGATAGGATATGGAGGAGAGTAAAGGGAGGTTTTCAGCAGTGTCCTTGGGTGCTCTATGAAGAAAGCCCAATTAGTCAGACAGGGAATGCAAAGGGAATGCGAAGGAGGGCCAGGGAACCATAGATGTTGGGGACGTGCCTTTTGAATTGGTCTTGATTAATGGCAAGGGACGATATAGGCCCGATAGCACGAGCCAGCCGGAGATCTTTGTGGTAACCCCGAACGAGCGTATCCGCTTTCGGATCATCAATGCATCCTCCACGTATGTCCTCCGCTTTGCGATTGACCAGCACCCATTAACCGTCATCGCCGCGTATGGTGAGCTGACCTAACCCCTATATCAAGACTGTTCATGGGCAGGGCTATCGCTTTGTGGCTGCACTTCACTCTCCCCTCGGAGGCTATAGCTCTAACACTCTCTCTTCCACTCCCCTCTACTGAGGAGTCTCCACTAGAGCCTGCAGCAGTTATACCCCCTTGTCTCCCCAAGAGCACGAAGAGTCTCGAGCGGATCCAGCATTCTCTCCAACTGGAGCAACCTACTCTGCCTCCGAGACAGGCGCTCTCTTCCAGTCTATACCTGTTGGAGAATATAAATCTATTAGCGTGCTCAGTGGTGTACTGGCCCACACGGCAGCCCTCATTGAACATCTCGGAATCAAAGGGTTGCAGTGGGTGTTACAAACCCTGTCTACTGCCGTCCTTACCATCGGAGAGTGCTACGAGGGCACGGTGCATCTGCTAACCAATGACCGCTTTGTCCTGCTGTTTGGTGCACCGGTTGCCCAAGAGGATCACGCGTACTGAGCGGTACTGGCAGCGCTCGCTCCCAACGCCAGCTTCGCGAGAAGTGGAGTGACCATCTGCCTTTCCTCTAGCTTTGCCTAGGCATTGCCAGTGGTGTTATGATTGTGAGACATCAGGAGCAGGCAGAGGTGGGATCCGATCCACTGACCGCTGCCGTGCTCGGAGAGACTAAGAGCCGGGCGACCCAACTGCAGTATCTGGCAGAACCGGGGACCATCCTCCTCAATGCAATGACTGCCCGGCTGGTGTAGAAGGTGATCCAGGTGGAGGAAGGCAGGTCGATCTTAGGGGACAAAGGGTCTAGACCGACTGCAACCACTCACTCCTCCGGAGAGCCGGCGGATATTGCAGGATGTCCTGGGAGATACTCGACTGGCTACTCCTCTGGTTCAGCGCATTCTGGCCAAAGCCAAGGGGAATCCGTTCTTTCTGGAGGAATTGGCCCGCACCGTATTGGAACAGGAATCCCCTTCAGAAGAAGCCCTGCCGATTCCGGAAACCATTCAAGCGGTCTTAGCCGCTCGGATCGACTGGTTACCCCTTGAGGCAAAGTATCTCCTGCAAGTGGCCGCGGTCATGAGAAAGGTGGTGTCCTCTTCCCTGCTTTAGACCGTCACTGCACTGCCTGCCGACATACTCCAGCATACTCTGACCCAGTTACAGGCTGCAGAGTTCCTGTAAGAGACGCAGCATGGGTTCGAGCGTCTCTATACCTTCAAACACATCCTGACGCAGGAAGTGGCCTATCAGTCTTTGCTCCAGCATACCAGACGACAGTATCACCAGCGGATTGTCCAGGTATTAGCCG
>FWWM01002464.1_pt1 | contig 49830 bp, 50 predicted proteins | sample 2228351 | NCBI WGS metagenome assembly FWWM01 (sample SAMEA103939774, study PRJEB20133) | metagenome | reverse complement strand
TCGGGGGACGCGGTGACACTTTGAGGGTCCATTGCAATTTCAGGTGACACAAGTGACAGAAAGAATGACACCGGGCAACCGGGCAGCAAGGGCTGGAATCAGGCGGTGTCTGACGTCCCGTTTAGGGTGTTCATAATGAATCTCATTTGAGGTACTTTATCTGCGACAGCATCCAAATCAAGGAGACCAGCCTGCTATGACAAGCCGAGTCGGTACGTCCGTCATCGTCAAAGCGACCACTGTCAGCAAGAACGGTGAGGAGAGGACGATCTATTACGGGCCGTTCTTGCCCCACGTCGGGTCGGCCACGACGACCTTCGCGGATGAGCTCGAGCACGAGCTAGAGCAGTCCGGTCGCTATGCCAGCTGGGATGTGACCATCGAGACTGTGTTCATCGGTGAGGGCGAGTCCGACTGCGCTGTGACGGCGACACGATGAGTGCACAGCCTGCGTTCGATCCTGTGCTGCTAGATCTGCACGACGCCACTGACTACGCGGTCCTTGTCGCAGCAATGCATGACTACGCCGAGCAGCTCGAGCACGAGGCTGCCGGCGATGAAGAGAGCGCGCAGCACTTTGGCCACGAACCAGATGACGCCCAGAACGCGCGCCTTCGGGATTCCGCGTCTCGTCTGCGGCGGATGATCGCTGACATTGAGCGGCAGCTCGATGCCAACAGCGATGCGCGCAAGTCGGTAGGGGACTAGAGATGAAGGTCGGCTACTCTCGCGTCTCCACGAACGATCAGGACGTCGCCGCTCAGCACAAGTTCCTGCGCGATGCCGGCGTCGATGAGGACCGTATCTACACGGACGTGGGCTTCACGGGGAAGAACCTGCAGCGAGCGGGGCTGAGCGAGGCCCTCGCGGCGGTGCGGGACGGTGACACGCTCGTGGTTCCGAAGATGGATCGGCTGGCGCGCAACGTCGAGGACACGCTACAGATCGTGCGTGAGCTCTCCGAACGGGGTGTGATCTTCCAGATGGGACACACCGTCTACGACCCACACGACCCGTGGTCGAAGCTGTTCCTCACCTTCCTCGCCGCGATCGCCGAGGCGGAAGGCGGATGGATCAGCCTGCGCACGCAGGAGGGCATGGCGCGGCCCAGCGTGCGGAAGAAGCTCAAGGGTCGACAGCCGGCGATTCCGCCGGTGACGGATGCCGCGATCGCCAAGGCGCTTGACGAGGGTGAGCAGAGCGCTGCCGATCTCGCCCGCGTCTTCCGGATCTCGCGCAGCGGGGTCTATCGGGCAGCCGCCAGGCACCGGGCAAAGGTCGACCAGTGATTCGTCTGATCCCCGTTCCGGACGCGAACGGCGTGCCCCAGCTGTGGGTGAACGTGACCCACCTGGTGAGCGTGATGCCGGTGTACCGGAGTGGCGCGACGGGCTTCGTTGTCGACGCAGAGTTGAAGATCGACGGATTGCCGCTGCATCGGGTGTGGCTGGGGGAGCACTTCGACCGGTCCTCCGCGGAGGATGCTTTCCGGCAGTGGCTTCTCTTACTGCAAGGAGCGGAGGAGTGATGCCGAGCAATGCATGGCCGCTACTCCTGGTCGCCGCGTTCGCGCTTGCTCTCGTGATGTGGCTTCTGCTGCGGGCGCAGAACTCACCTTCTCTGCCCACGAACGTTGCCGGCGTCCGGGTCGAGGTGACCGCACCGCTGGTGGTGGAGGATCGGGTGCTCGAGCAGCTGTGGGAGGTGCCAATCGTCCTCACCAACACGACCCGGCGGCCACGGACGGTGCCGGTGCTCGCGCAGCGTGCCGAGGTGCGAACGAAGCACGCGCGGTACACGGCCGAGGTAACGACCGACGTTAGTTGGGAGGGTCAGCTCCAGACGCGTCTGGAGCTGAATCCTGCAGGCACAGCGATCGGTAGTGTGTGGGTGGTCCTGCCGGCGGGCGAGGCTCCGGTGCGCCTAAGGCTGCAGGAGTTGCACCCGAAGCAGCGCCACTTTCTCGCACGCCTGACCACGTCGTGACGCTGCCCGTTCTCTTCGATACGCGCGATCCGCGGCTTCGTGACCGGGCGCGGATGGGCGCGTGGGGGGCGGCGTGGTTGTTCGGGGCGGCGCTACGCAAGCCGTCCCTTCCGGGGGTGATGATCGCCCTGTTCTTGTGGCTCGTGGTGCCCCTCGTTCTGACAGTCGAGGTGACGATCGTCCTGCAGGTGCCGTTCTCCTGGTGGCTCGTTCCACTGGTCCTCATCGCATGGGCGTTACTGATTGTTGTGGTCATCACTGCCGCATACGCTCCGCGGCCGCATCGGCGCAGCTATATGTCGACGGACGGCTCGACGATCTTTCGTCTGCGCCGGAAGCGGCGCAAGCGAAACGCCGCACCTTCGGGACCTACCTTCATTGCGGACAACTTCTGCCGAAGTATGCGCGCCGACAAGGGCTCTGCGCTGGCGGTCATCGCGTCGCTGCACGACCAGCTCGCCCTCGCCGTCGACATGGTCGACGCGGACGTGGAGATCACGGCGGCACACCCGTCGCTCGCGCGCCGCTACCTTTCGCTCGACCCGCTGCTCGAGGAGCGCGGCAAGGCGTTCCCTCGCGGAGTGAAGCTGTATCGTCCGCGAAAGTCGGAGCGGGATCGCGACGCCTCAGGAGGACCGTAGCGATTCCAGCAGTAGATCGCCGCTGACGCGTCGATCCCGCTTCCGCGACTCCCGCTCCGCCGACAGATCATCCAGACTTGCAACAGCCATATTGAGCGATGCACGCAGGCACTTATAGTGATGCGCTACGCTGAGGGTATGCGCGGAGGGTTGCAGCGGTGGAAGCGTGGGGTCGCTTCTGCCGGTGTGCATCAGGCCGTTGACTACGCGTTCGAGGGCAGTTGCGACTCTCACTTGAGAGCGACGACGGGTGCGGCTGCGCTGGCTCAGTACGGTCAGTCCGAGGATGCGACTGTGACGCGCTTCACCGCGACAGCGACCGGGATTGCTGCCGATGAGCTCGATGCTGTGCGACTTGCTCGATGGCTGGACGGTGCAGATCCCGACTCGGGGGAACGGCGAGGACGTGAGCTCAACCGCCCCGACGCGGACTTGGTGCTCGATGGGACGATCAATGCGCCGAAGTCGTTCAGTGTCGCATCGTTGTTGCACCCCGAGCTTGCGGGCGAGTTTGAGGCGCTGCAGGACCGTCTGCGCGACCAGGTTGTCGCGACGTGGCAGCGCGAGCTGAACGCACGTCGCGGTGCGGGGGGCTCGCGGCGTGAACGCATTTCCCAGCTCGAGGTCGTGGAGTTGCAGCACCGGCGCTCCCGGGCGCTGGACCCGCACATCCACCGTCACCTGTGGTTGAACGTGCGGGTGCTTGGGGAAGACGGGCGCTGGTCCAACCTCGACTCGCGTGTGGCGATGAAGCTGCACACGCTGGTGAACGCCGAGGGTGAAGTAGCGATGAGGACCGACCCGACGTGGGTGGCTGCGCTTGCCCAATACGGGTACACGATCGGGAACGACGGGGAGATCAGCGAGCTGGGTCACCTGGTGCGTCCCTTGTCGCGGCGCTCGAACCAGATCGAAGCGAACCGCGCGGCACGGGTGGCGGAGTGGCGAGAGACCCACCCAGGGCAGGAGCCGAACGCCGATGTGCTCGTGTCGATCGACCGGTGGGCTTGGGCGCACGGACGACCGAACAAGCCAGGCCAGGTGGATGAGGACGGGTGGGAGGAACTGACCCGCGCCGAACTGCGGGCCATCGATCCTCAGGTCGAGAATCTGCGGCCGTCTGTGCCGGTGCGGGCCGTGATGATCGCGGACCTTGACCGGGACCTGCTCGCGGCGATCGCGATCGTCGAAGCTGACGGCCGCGCGACGGCCACCGGGGGCCGCTACGGAATGTATGACCTTCGGGCAGGTGCGCTCCGCGCGATCGCCGCGTCGGGGGTTGTCGCGCACCGTGGCGTGCTGGAAGAGGTGGCGGAGGACGTCGCCACCCGGGCCCTCCAGCTCAGCGTCGACATGCTCCCTGACGAGCAGGGGTCGATCCCGGGGCACGTGAAGCATCTGATGTCTGCGGGCACCGCAGCGATGAAGGTGGATCTCGCGGCGGCGTTCGAGCGCCTCAGCCGACCTGGTGCGATGCTGCCACCGGCTACCGTCGACCGCCTCAGTGGCGCAGTGCTGGAGGAGGGGCGTTCGCTTGATGGGAGCCAGGCGGAAGCGGTCGCCGCGATCGCCGGCTCGGACCGACTGGTCGCCGTGACGGGTCCCGCCGGAACCGGTAAGACGACGCTGCTGCGCGTCGCGAAAGCGGCGCTGAGCGAGCAGGGCTGCCGTATGGTCATCGTCGCACCGACGAAGAAAGCGGCGAGCGTCGCGGGACGCGAAGTGGGAGCACAGGCCTCCAGCCTTCACGCGCTGCTTCTCGACCACGGATGGCGCTGGTCAGTCGACGCCGCCGGAGCGCAGCAGTGGACAAGATTGATGGTTGGTGACGCTGACCCTCAGACCGGCGTCATCTACGAGGGGCCGCGGCGATACCCGCTCAGTGACGGTGACCGCATTGTGGTCGACGAGGCGGGCATGGTCGACCTGCACACCGCTCTCGCCCTCGCGGACGTCGCCGAACAAACGGGGGCGGGGATCGCCATGGTCGGCGACCACCTGCAAGCGTCACCGGTGGGCCATTCGGGAGCGATGGCGATCATGAAGTTGCGCAGCGGCGCGGTCGTGGAACTGTCCGCCGTGCATCGGTTCCGGGACCCGGATTACGCCGCGCTCTCGTTGCGTCTGCGGGAGCCGGCCGGGAGCGATGATGCACTCGAGGTCGCGCGCCTGCTTAGTGCGCGCGGGCTCGTGAAGACCGTCAGAACGGACGAGGACGCCCGCACCCACATGGTGGAGGCCTACCTCGCCGCGGTGGCGTCAGGGAAGCGCCTGGCGCTGGTGACAAGCACCAACGGTGAGGCCAGACACATCTCGGAGACCGTCCAGGACCGACTGGTGAAGGCCGGCGCGCTCTCCGATCATGTCGTTGCCGTGGGTCAGGACGAGCAACGTCTCCTCGTCGGTGACCTTGTCCAGACTCGCCGCAACGATCATGAAAGTGATGTCGAGAACCGGGCGTTGTGGAAGATCCGGGCGATCACTGCCGACACTGTGCAGCTGGTCAGCCTGAGCGACAGTGCCGATCTCCGCGAGGTGAGCGCGGAGTATGCCTCGGAGCACATGCACCTGGCGTATGCCTCCACGGTGCACGGCATCCAGGGTGAGACGACCGACGAAGCGATCGTGGGGCCCGGTGTCGATGCGGCGGGACTGTACGTGGGGATGACCCGCGGGCGAGAGCGCAACGAGGCGGTCGTGATCGCAGATACGAGCGAAGCCGGGAACAAGCTGCTGGCTGAAGCGATGCTCCGAAGCGCCCAGGAAGTGTCGCTCACTGATTCGGTGGATGCGGCGCACCGTGAGTTGTCCCGTGCGGCGCGCGAGCCCGCTCGCACCGGTCAGGAATCCGCCGGCGCCAGCTGGAGCGACCGGAGGGCCCGGCCGCTGGGCGGAATCGTCGACCTCGACCAGTACGTCGGGAGTGCGCCTGCCCAGTTGGTGGACGTGCGGCGCAAGCTGGAGCTGCTCACCGACCGTATTCACCGTGACCGGGCGACGTTGCGGTCCCTCGCGGTGCGGCTGTCCACCCTGGAAGCTCGCGGGCACGCGCAGGAAGCGGCGGGCGAAGATCGCCCCGACGGGGCGGCACTGATCGCGGTGCAGGAGCGGCTCGAGGATCACGTGCGTACAGCAGGTGAGCAACGAGCTGTGTTGCTGAAGGAGTATGCACGGCTCTCCCGCCACGTGGACAGCGTCTCGAGCGAACGTGAGCTGCGGGCAGCTCTGCCGGGCAATGACGCGGAGCGGGAACATCGGGAGCGCGTCATCCAGGCGTTGTCACGCGACGGCGATCACGCAACGTCTCCCCGTGCTGCCGATGTGGATGGTGGGCTGGGGATCTGACTCTCAGAGCGGGAGGCTCCCGCGCTGAGGGAGCCGGTCCTCCTCGCGGAGGCCCCGGTACGCAGAAAGCGGGCGGGGCTACGATGAGTCCCGCCCGCTCTCCTGTGCGGTCAGCGTGCGTATTGCGCTCCGGTCTCGACCACCGGGGCAGCGAAGGGCCCGGTAGCGTGCAGCTCCGGGCTCTTAGCTTTTGGGCTGCGGACGACCTCAACGTCGTTGTGCTTGAGCGATGCGGCGACAGTGTCGGCGACGACTTGGCGGGTCTCGCGTGCGGCGCCGGTCTCCTTGTCGACGTAGCTGCCGAAGCGGAGGTGGCCGGCGACGAGAGCGGCATCACCCTTGCGGAGCGATGCGGCAGCGTGCTTGGCCTGCTTGCCGAAGACGGCGACGTCGTGGAAGACGCTGTCGCCGTCTTCCCACTGTTTGGTCTCCTCGTTCAGTCGACGCTCGTTGACGGCGATGCGGAATCGCGTCCACTCGGTCTGGTTGGCTGAGACCCCCGTCTCGGGGTCGCTGACCAGGTTTCCCTCGATGGTGAGGGGAATGCGTGTGCTCACTGTCGTGTCCTTTCCTTGTGTTGCCCGCGCGGTGGTGCGGGACGTCTATAGGCCGTGGGGCTGGGCAGACCATGCTGCCCAGGCGGTCTCGTCGGTCGAGTGGGTCCAGTCGCGGAGCTTTTTGTCGGAGTGACCGCCTGTGGAGCACCCGAGCGAGGAGGAGGCGACCTTCAACCGCTCGCGTGCGGGCGGGAGGCGTTCGTGCCAGCCGATCGGGCCGAGGCCGGTGTCGTCGGGTGAGAACAGTGCGCGGTGCGCGGTGCGCAGCGCGGAGAGCTCCTCTACAAGCACTCCGTGGCGCCACCAGCAGTCGGGAATCACGGTGGCGCTGATTTGGTAGCGGCTGGTAAACCATTCCACCCATTCGCGCAGATCCGCCCATGCGGCGCGGGATTCCTCATCGCGCAGTTCGCGCCAGTTGATGATGCCGGCGGACGTGAGCGCGACGGCGTCCTCACGGCTTTGCAGGTCGTACTGCTCGATCTCTTCCTCGATGAGGGCTTCGAGCTCGTCGGGGTCGAAGTCGTCGGCGTCGTTCATGCTCCCCCTCTGGTGAGTCGGTTGCGCACTCTGGAGAGCGCTTGGGCTGTTGCTGCGGCACGTGCCCGGTGGCGGGCAAGCACGGGGTCGGTGTCGATAATCCGATGCAGAAGTTCATGACAGAGGGGGTGCAGCGGGAGAAGGTCGTCGTGTTCCTCCCCCGCTACCCATTTCTCGCCGTCCTTGGTGACACCGTCGTATCGGACGTGGTGCAGCTCGAGCTGGCGGCTGGTTGCGTCCTGACGGCAGGCGGCGCAGGCGACCGCGCGGCCGGCGTCCTGGTGGTCGGCGAACCACCGGTCTCGGCGGGCGAACCATTGCGGTGATCGCAGGTACCCGGACCGGTACCCACGCGCGTTGGGCTTGCGTCTGTTGCTCACTGGTCGCCCCCGTCGCCATCACCGTTTGCGTGGACGACGCGGCGTGCCAGGGCCGCGGCCTCTTTCGCTGAGAAGTGGGACTGCTGTTCGCGTTCCAGTTCGCGCTTCCCCGCCGTGATCGTCTTCGCGTCGCGTCTGTCGATCCATCCGTCCAGCTCGATCAGTGCGGGCCGGCGGTTGCGGTAGGTGAGGAGGCCGATGCCCGTGGGCATGCGACGGATCTCGTCGACGGTCATCAGCGGGAGCCGCTCGTGATGCTCGCTCGTGGAGTGGGCGGTGGAGTCGCTGCTCCATGAGCGCTGCGTGCGTCGATGGTCACGGACCCCCAGCAACGATTCGATGTCGCGAAGGTGCGCCGCGTCGCCCGCACCGCCCAAGAGGATCTTCGCGGTCGCGGCGGACCAGATCGTGGATGCTTCGGCAGCTGACCAGCTGGTCTCCGCTTGTGAGAGCGCCTGCAGTACGACAAATGTGCAGATGCCGCGACCGCCGCCGTCTGCCATGACGCGTGGGAGCGCGTCCCAGCGGAACATGTTCGCGATCTCGTCGAGGATCAGCCCAAGCGGCAGCGGGAGGCGGGCGCCGGCGGACGCGAGCGCCTTCTTCCGGGCGACCTCCACCACGTCGTCGAGCAGGGCGGAGAGGAACCCGCCCATCGCGGTTGCACCGCTTGAGGTGCCCAGCAGGTACAACGTGTTCTCACCGGCCAGGAACTCGAGCGGGTCGAAGACGGCGTCAGCTGCGGTCGGTGAGAGCGTTTCCCGCACCTGTGGGATCGCGAGGGGTGCAACGGCGCTTTGCACACCGAACCACATCGATGACAGAAGCTTGGGGTCCCCGTCCAGGATGGACTCAAGGCCCTCCCCCCACCCCGGAGTGCCATCGACGCTCAGGATTTCCACGGCGGCGCGAGCCAGTCCCGGCGTGGACCCCCAGCTGTAGAGGTCGCTGACCTGTCTGTTGCCGACTGCCGCGGCGTGCAAAAGCCGCGCGAGGACCGTCGCGGCAGCGTCCGCCCACTCCCCGTTGGTGCCCGATGATCCCAGCGCTGTGCCGTTGATGATCGCCCGTCCGCGTTGCGTCGCGACGAGTGCGTCCTCACATCCCGCAATGGGACTGAACCGCAGCGTGCGGGGCAACCCGGACAAGCCTTGCGGGTCAAAGACATGCACGGTCCCGCGGCGCTCCCGAGAACGCAAGGTCGCCGTCAGGTTGTCGTTCGTCGTCGACGTCGTGATGAGCGGTCCCGCCCAGTCGATGATCGCGGGGATCAGCACCCGGAAACCCTTGCCCCCTCGGGGCGGGCCTTCGAGCACAACGGAGTCCTCTATCGACACGTACACGTCGACGTGGCGCGACTCGCCGAGCGGCCAGCCGACGTCGGAGGGCACCGGCCGACGTGTGAGGGCTGGTCGGAGGGTCTTCGCGTTGCGCAGCACGGCCCGAGCGGAGAGGTACTTCACGACCTCGCTCCGCGTCGCGAAGCCGGGTCGCGCCCGCAGCTCGGAGATGAACGCCGCGTCGGTCTGCTTCCATTTCGCGTAGCCGATCGCCGCGAACAGAGCCAGCGCGATCACGACGGCGACGATCACCGCGCTGGTCAGCTGGATCGTGGCGATCGGGAACGTGCATCCGGCGATTGGTGCGTAGCCGGCGGCGGTGCTGGCGAATACCAGCTGGAGCGCGGCGATCGGGTTGAGGCCCTGCGGGCGCTGCCCGCACGCGCCGGCGATCATCGCCTCGACGAGGACCACCAGTCCGAGGATGACCGCGATGATCCCCATCATCACGCCAACCGTGATCAGCGATCTGCGCTCTTGTCCCATCGCGGCCTCAGAGCCCCGCGACGGCGGCGGCCGCGATGCGCACCCACGCGTCCTGCGTGGCCTGCCGGAGCCGGTCGAACCGCAACTGGCCGCTCTTGAGCGCGGGGTCGAACGGGAGCGTTTCCGCCTGATATCCCGCGGAGCGGAAGCTCGCCGCAACCCGCTCGGTCTGCCCCGATCGGTCGGCGTCCGCGACCACGACGAGCGCTTCGCGAGCGAGGAGCGCGGAGTGCTCGTCACGCGCGTTCAGTTCATCCAGGAGCAGCAGCGCAGACTCGGCTGACTCGGGTGCTGTTGTGGTGGGGATCACGAGCCGGTGAGAGTGGTCGACCATGCGCAGCCAACGCTCCGCGGACTCGTCGTTGCCCGAGTCGAAGATCACCAGGCGGTAGCTCCGGTCGATCACGTCAACGAGGGTGTCGAACTCGTCCGAGTCGACCCGTTGACTGATCGCGAGCAGCTGCGGGTTGGAGCGCAACACGTCGTACTTGTCGTCCGCCTGATGGTGCACATATCCGGCGATCGCGGCGGCGGGGGTGCGGGCATCGCCCAGCTCCTCGGCGTCGTGTAGAACGTGCTGCACCGTTGCCGTGTGATTCGCTGCCTCGGTGCGCCATCCGAGTGTGCCGCGGGTGGGGTTGTTGTCCCAGGCGAGCACCCCACCGCCGCCGAACCGGCCGAATACGGCGGCGAGGCACGCGGTGGTCATGGTCTTCCCGACCCCGCCCTTCCCATTCACGACGGCGATGCGACGCACCTGCGACCAGTGCGCGGACGCGGCGCGTTGTTCCTCCAGACGCGCGAGCTCCGCAGGCGACGCGTTGATCCCGAACACCCGACGCCATCCGCGTGATGCCGGCGGGATCGGAGCGGCAGTGTCAATGAACGAGGGACGTGGCGATGTGGTCTCCGGGGCCGTCTCTGGGACGCTGGTAGACAGCGGTGAGGGGCTGCGGCGCCGCGTCGGTTGCGGCACATCCGGGGGTGTCTGAGCGACGTCTACGCCGCGAATCGCGTCGAGCGTGCGGGCGAGGTCCGTGTCGGGGTTCAGGGAGGCGGGGGTGTCCTCGACTCGCACCTGACTGACTCTTCCGTCAGGGGCGACGAGGAGGTGCACATCGCCCAGGTCTCCGCTGGTGACGAGCTCGACGTCGACGCCGTGGTCGACGGCGACTTCCACGGCTCGTTGCACCACCGTCGCGCGGAGGTCTTGTCCTTCTTCGGCGAGGACCCTCTCGGCGGTCCCGTCCGGGTGGGTGAGGGTCGAGTATCCGTCGACGACGGATGCGCGCACCAGGGGTCGTGTAGCGGTCATTCCGTTCCTCCTGTCTGTGCGGGAGACGCGGCAAGCCAGCTCTCCAGCACGTCTTCTCGCTCGGGCGACGGCCACAGGTCGTCGAGGGTCAATTCCGGTTCGGCCGTGGCGCCTGGAACCTCGCGGTCCTCCATGACGGCGTCGTCCGTTTTGAACAGTTGGAATTCGTCGGGCGTCGACGTGCTGAAACAGTCGACGATGTACGCGTACTTGCCGATGTAGGCGAGGAACTCGCCTTTGCGAAGCCGGCGGGCGACTTGAACATGGCTGGCCGGGAGGTTGAGCCGCGCCCGCATGTTCTCTTCTTCCTGCCGGTTCACGTGGAAGATGAACTTGTTCTCGATGTCCTGCACGACGGAATAGGCAAGAGACCGCTCCTGGGATCCTTCGGGTCCCACAGCGTCCAGATCACCCATCTTGTGCAAGATCACGACGTTCGCGATGCCGTAGTGGCGGGACAGTTTCAGCCACTGCTGGTACATCTGAAGCGCTTGGATGCTGGTCATGTCGCGCCAGCCCTCTTCACGGATCAAGTACCGCTTCCGCTTGCTCGCGCGATCGGAGATCACCGCCTGCACCCAGCTGGTCGTGCAGACCTGAGCGATCTGGGCGACCAGTTCGCTGCGCTGAAACAGCTCGGAGGTGTCGACGACGACGATCGGCGCGTTCTGGTCGAACTCGACGGTCGACTCGTCCTCGAACAGGCCTGACAGGTCGCCGGTGACGAACCGGTTCAGGGACAGGCGGACGTCTTCCGCGGCTTCTTTGGGCTTGCGTTCTGCGTCGACGTGGCCGGCCATGATTTCACCGAGCTGCCGGTGTACCTCGCGAAGTGTGGGCCGGTCCCCCGTCGCCGCGATCGCAAGGTTCAGTGCCAGCATCGCGACACTGTGTTCGGCGGGTGTCAACGACTTCGCCGCGTGCGTCATCTCGAGCAGCTGGATCAGCGTCGTCATCCGGCGTTGCTGGACGATGCTGTTGTTCTCTTCCTCGGTCGCTCCTGCGCGGTTCGGGCCCCTGTCCAGGGGGTTCAGCCGGTTTCGACCGGGACCCCCAAGCCGGATGACACTGCCGCCTTCAGTAGCCATCGCTAGGGGCGCCCACTCCCCCTTGGAGTCGGACGGCACAACCGCCTGATATCCCCACGCGAATCCGCGGGAGACGAGGCACTTGATGGTGCCCGACTTCCCAGCGCGGTACGCGCCTTGCACAAGAATGTTCGTCGAGAGCGTGCCGCGATCGGTGTCGTCGGCGTAAGCGTCCCACGGAGAGAAGCAGAACAGGGCGTCAGCGTTCAGATCGACCCCGAGAATCGGGCCGCGCGTGCCGATGCCGCGGTCTGCGACGAACGGGTAGATAGCCGCAATGTCCTTCGTGGTCGCGCGGTGAGGTTCCACGCGAGTCGGGAACAGGTTCCACCAGCCGCCCTCAGCGAGCCCATTGCCGAACACCGGCACCGTCGTCGACGGCAACCGCAGCTCCTTCGGGTCCGTGGGGGCGACGGTCGTGCGTACGCCCTGTCGGGCTTCGCGGCGCAGCGCCCGCAACTCGGAACGAGACAGCGCTGCTTCCTCGAAGTGCCATTCCTTACGGGTGGTCATTTCAGCCCCAATCCGATCGGCAGCGCGTTGATAAGGAGCGCTTCGCCCTGCTGCGCGAATAGGATCTGGGCCTCCATGCCCGCACGGGACAAGGAGTTGCGGACGCCGGCGACGGCCTGCTCGAGTTCGCTTTCATCGCGAGCGGTCACCGTCAGGTACCCGGCGTACTGGTACTCGCCGTGCCCGCTGACCAGACCGTCCTCCTGCGCTTCCAACGCTTCGTAGTCGGACCGGTCAACAGCACTGCCGTCCTGACCGCGGCGTGCCCGCATGCGCTCATTCGAGCGCCACGTCTTCTTCTCCTGTCGGATGCGTTTGAGGGCAGTACCCACGGGGACGGGCGTCATCACCGTGGTGAAGATGTGGGAGATTGCGGCGTTAGTGACCGGGTGACGCGAGAACACGAGGTCGTTGACGAAACCTACCGGCGCAGCGGCTCGAGGCCATTCGTGAATCCACATCGTGGTGTGGACACCCGAGTCGGTGAACACGATGGCGTTTTTCCCCTTGGGTTCTTCCATGTAGGTGGGTCCCATTGCGACCGGGTCGACACCTCGCGCATCGCCGGACCGATTCTCGATCGTGATGACCGAGTCGGGGTCGAATGCCGTCCGGGCGAGCGCGGCGACATCGCGGATGCTCAACCAGCGGCGTACACGTACCTCGGCGCCGTCGAGCGCGTCACGGACGTTGCCCGCTTCGACCGCTGCGAGGCGTTGGATGGCCGCTTTCCCGCCGCCCAGTGCCTTCAGCTGCGCGCTGAGCTTGACGAGGTCGTACGTCAAGGTCAGGTAGTTCCGGTGTGCGACGGCGAAGCTCTCAGAGCGATCCATCACGGCCCGGTAGCGACGTGAAGCGCTGGGCACGTTGAGGTCCCCTGCGCGCTCATCGAACTGGTCGCGGGCGACCTGAATCGTGGCAGGCGTCGTCCGTTCCTGCATCGTGACGCGCTTGATCCCGGCCCGTTGCGTGAACGATGCGAGCACAAGCGCCCATCGCTCCGCGAGATCGAACCTCTCGTGGAGATCCTTCATCAGGAAGCCGGGGGCCTCCAGTTCCGCCATGATCGTCGCGGTGCGAGCGTGCGGGTCATAGACGCAGCTCATCCCGTCAACGTCCCAGAGCTCTACAGCCGCGAGACGTCCGGGCAGACGCAACGTGCCAGCGTTTCGCACCCGTTCGGGCGCGAACACCTCCTTGTTCGCGCCCGTGGCATCGCGGAGCGACTTGTTCAGCCACACAGCGATCCATCGAGGAAGTGACATGCCGTGCGTCTTGATGACCGCGCCGATCCCGAGCGGCAGATACACCGGCGCGGTCGCGAGGAGACCCACAGGTCCCAACTGCTGCACCCCGAGCAAGATCACCGCGGCCGCGATGAGCAGCGATGCGACCTGCCAGGGGTCGAGGCCGAGAACGATGCCCTGGGATGACCGTGCCGGAAGGCGAGCGGGTCGGGCGATGTCGTAGTCAATGTTCGTAGTCATGACGGAAGCTCCTTAACGTGTGCGGCCGGTCGGAGGCGGCGTCGAAGCCCCTGGGGTGGAACGTGGCGCGGTCGCCGGCGTGGGTTGAGCGACTGGTGCCGGCGCGCTGGCCGGTCGGCTCGCGCCTCCCCTGGACGTCGTGGAAGCGGTCGAGGGGGTCGAACGTCCGGGACCAGCTGCGCCCGCAGCGCCCGCCCCTCCTGGGCGACCAGCGGGGGCCTGGCCGGCACGCGGCCGCGGGATTGCGCGGGTGAGGCTTTGGGAGCCGCCCTTCACGCGGGCGGCAGCCGAGCCGGCCACCTGATCGACCGCGGTGCCGCCCACGAACGAGAACAGCGTGAAGACGGCAAGCGGCGCGAAGCAGAGCAGTACGAGTGCAAGGAGGAACGGCCAGATGGAGGGGTCCCAGAGTGAGTTCACCGCGTCGAGGCCGGTGGTGATCATGCCGAGAAGGCTCATCATGAGCGGCCCGGCAAGAAGCAGTGCCGCGAACGCGGAGAAGTAGCGGACGAGCCACTCTTTGCCGATACTGCGCATTGGGAACAGCATCCACGCCAGCGGGCCGACCATGATCAGGGCAGCGAGGGCGATGTTGCGGAACATCAGGGTGAACAGCATCAGAATGACCGCGACCATCACCATGGCCATGACGGCGACGCCGCCGAGCGGGTTGACGATGCCGCTGGCGAAGAGGAGGTCGCTCATCTTGTCGAGTGGTGCGTCATTGATGAGCCAGATCGTCAGTTGGTCGACCGCGTTCAATACCTGTCCCATGAGCCACAGGCTCGCCTGGGTGAGCGGGAAGGCAACGCCCATGCGCACGACCGCGGCGATGACATCGGCGGGTGACCCGCTGAAGGCGGCTTGTGTGATCGCGACGATGCCAGCGGCGACGATGACGATCCACACCGCCCACACCCAGAAGCTCCACTGATCCACCGCGGCTGTCCACAGCAGGCTCGACGTGTTGAAGCGGAATGCATCCCACACTTTCGCTGCCGTGACGACGACGGTCGTCGCCATGCTCTCCGACAGCCCTTCCATGGTCGCGCAGACATCCCAGGTCGCCTGGCATCCCCACTCGTACTTGAGCTCTGCCCCCGCTTTTTTGAGCGCCTCCTGGTTCGACTTTGCGGTCGAACAGACGGTCACCTCACCCGCTCCCAGCTGCACGCGCTTAAAGCATCCGGAGGGGACGGTGTCGGCGTTGTCGACGGGAACGCACGAGACGGTGGATGCGACGAGCGTGCAGACAACAGGCTGCGCGGGAGCGGACCAGGGCTGGCCCGTGACTTCCTCCCCCGAGGTGGTAGCGGCCGCGCGCGAGCTCGCGGTCGGTTCGGCGGCGAACGCCGCTGAACTTCCCCCCGCCAGTAGCGCACCCGTTGTCACAACGAGGGCGACCAGTCGCAGCAGCCACCGCATGTTAGAAGCCGAAGTCGAAGCTGATGAACCAGGCGAAGATGCCGCTGACTGCGCCGAGTGCTGCGGTCGCGATGAAAACGGTCACGATGTTCTTTCCGGCCCAGTCCCGAACCTGGTCGGGGAAGATGCCGCGAAAGACCAGCGCGATGATCGCGACGATGAGCGCGAGGAACGCGAGCACCAGGCCAGTGGCAAGGACGTAGGAAACGATGACCTGCAAGCCCTGCAGCCAGGGAGCACTGAAGTCGGGGGTGATGTTGGGCATGAGATTCCTTTTCGTTAGAAGGTGACGCCACGCTCGAGCATGAACGGGACGGGATTGACGCGGACGTTGTTCTTGAACGTTTCGAAGTGCAAGTGACAGCCAGTACCGATGCCGGTCTTGCCTTCCAGCGCGATGTTCTGACCAGATGTGACCGGGTCGCCGGCGTTGACGGAGAGCGAGCCGGTTTGCAGGTGCGCGTACCCGGTCGCGGTGCCGTCCGGGTGGGCAATCAGGATCCGGTTTCCCCAGCCGCCCGTCGTCCAGCCGGCGAAGGTGACCACCCCCGAAGATGCAGCCAGGACAGGAACACCGCACCCGGTCGCCAAGTCGATCCCGAAGTGATCGTGCGGCGTGACGTTCGCGCGGTACCCGTAGGCACTGGTGATCGAGTAACCGGGGTTGACCGGCACGATCCACGCACCTGGTGCGACGCTCGCGGCCGGTGCCGGCGGGACGATCGCTGCAGCTGGTCCCGAGAACAACGAGACGAAGAGGAACCCGCCGATCATCATCATCCCGAACCCGACCGCGAGGAGCACACCCAGGTAACTGAGCATCTTTCGCAGCCCGAAGGTTTTCGCGGCGGCAACGAGGGGCGCGGGCATGAGTGGCTTCCTACTCGTTGACAGACCAGCGGAGGACTTTGCAGTCCCCCGCCTTTTGCGCGGTGTCGGGAGTAGGAACTGTGGACTCGGTGCACTGCACCATGACTCCGATGGTGCGCGTCTCCATCCATCCGTCGGTGACGTTGTTGGGATCGCCAGGCCGCATCGTGACGTCCATGGTCGCTCCGGCGAGCGAGTAGGAGCCGTCATCTGGGGACTCCAGCGGCGAGACCTCGCCGACGAGGACGGGCGTCGAGGTCCCTTGGAGTTCGGTCAATCTGGTCCACTCGTCATCGCTGAGCACGACGTCATGCTTCAGGACGCTTCTGTTGTCTTCGCTCGTCTCCTCGGAGAGCGCTGGTGTCATCCAGGTGTGCAGGTACGCGAGGAACTCATCCCGCGTAGCCAGTCGAGTGTCGAAGGTGACCACAGCCTCGAGTGCGGCCTGCACGTACTTCGCAGGATCCGAGGTGATGGGTTCCGCGACCCACCCTCGTGCCGCAGCGTCCACTCCCCCATCGTTCGCCGGCTCTGTCGGCGCGCCCGACGCGCTCCGCGCCGTCGATGAGGTGGATGCCGGGGTCGGGGTGCTGCTCTTATCGGCGTCTGCTGTGCCCCCGCGCGAGATGGCAGCGACGATGATCGCGACCACTGCGACCAGCAGAACGATCGCGCCCACGATGGTTCCGAGTACGAAAGTGCGGGATCGTTCAGCCATGAGCTCTACCCATTTTCTGTCGGGCGCGAGCCCGTCGCTGGGCGTCGCAGGTTCGTTCACGATACCCGCGGGTAACGACGGTTCCGAAGCGCGTTGACACCAATGAAGAGTTCATCGCAACAGGCGTCCCCCAAACGGTGGACAAGGGTCCAGCCCCCGCACGCGGCGGGCGTCGCGCCGCAGTTGCGACGTGATCTAGCGTGGTCCTAGGCATGGCTGTATCCTATATTTATTCACCCAGAAAGTGAATACATATATTATTCGGGATTGGTTTGCACAAGATCGCGTCGGGCATGATGAGTCCATGCCCAAATATGTGCGCTCCAGCGACAGTGATTACGTGGAGGATCCGATCGCTGCACTCGGCAACATGCTGCGGGCCAACATCATCGGCTACGTCCGCCGCCACGGCCCCTCTCGCCGAGGCGAAATTGCAGCCGCGCTCGGCGTCGGGCATCCTGCCGTCGCCAAAGCACTCCGGATCCTCGTCGACGCGGGCGTGCTCAACACCGACCCGGCTGAACCGCGTCGCGGCCAAACCGTGTACTACACCGTCAATCAAGACGTTGTGTCCGAGATGTGGATGCGACTCGGAGACGCGATCGGCGAACTGTAGGCCGGATCGCTCCCACGGGCTGCCGTGTTGCTATCAAGAAAATGGTGTACGTACCACTAGCTTGAACCTCATGGTTGTGCAACGACTCCCCCGCAACACCAGAGTGAAGCCTGCCCGGCTGAGCCTCGTCGTCGAAGAAGACGTGAAGGTCTGGTTCCATCAGCTCGCTGAGCATGCCGGCGTGTCCGACGCTGCGCTCTTCGAGCAAGTGGTGCGGAACCTGCGCGACAACCTCACTGACCGCGGACTGCCCACCTGGTGGCCCGCCCCGACACCGAACGATGGGGAGCTCGATATCGACGCCGCCTAAATAGAAGAAACCCGCTGACTTGGTCAGCGGGTTTCAGCAGATTCAGTTTTCGACCCCCCGTGTCGCCAAACATTCGGGTCGGACTCTCCAGTACCGGATCACTCCGGCCTTAGTCGTGCCTCCAGCCAAGGAGCCAACGTGGCAAAGATACCACCAGCGCGCCCGAAATCCCACACCAACCGCTCATCGACACGCCCTCCGCGTCGCGGCGGTCTCGTCATCGCCCCCCGGCCCGAGGTCTACGCAACAATCCCGGCCGTCCACCCACAGGAGTGGATGCGCGTCCTCACGTGGGCGTTGACGCTGCCGAGCGTCGAACGTCAGCGCCGGCGGATGAAGATCTCCTCCCCCACGACGATCCGCGCGGTCGCCAGCTCGCTCGCCTCCAGCGCCGACTACCGGACAGGGCGCAACGTCGCCGTCAGCTGCGCCACGATCGGCCGCGAGCTGCACCTGCAGGAGGCCACCGTCAAACGGGTGACGAAGTTCCTGCGTCGCCTCGGCTTCCTCATCAACCTCACCCGCGGCGCCAACAGACTGACACTCACGCAGATCGAGGAAGCAGCCCGTCAGGGCGCCCCACAGCAGCGCACCGTCGCACCCACACGCGCACTGATCCTCCCCGGAACGGTCCCTCATCATGTGGACAGCGCCCCCCTACCTGTACCTACACACGTTCTTCACGAATCTCACGTACAAAAGAACTCACCAAGCGACGCGCTCACGCGCGCCGCCGGGGCCGGCGCCCCGCGCCGGAAGCTCCGACGAAGAGGGGCACCGCCATTGGCGGATCGAGCACCGCTCCCCCTCGAAGACCAACAGCTCGCAGCGGCGTTCGCTATGCCGGGCCGGATGCCCTGGCTGGTCCGAGACTGTCACATCGGCACCTTGGCTCGAGGTTTCCACCGGATGGGCCTGGCGGCGCGCGGGTGGACCGTCGGGCAGCTTCTCCACCGCATCGAACTGCACCACGCAGCTGCCGGCCGAACCTCTCCAGGCTTGCACGGCGTGAAAAGCCCGGTTGGACTTCTTCTCTGGCAGATCCAGCAAGCCGTGAGACCCGGAGAGCTCTCCCCCGCTGTCCTCGCGCGGGATGAGGCCCGAGTGGCCGCGAGCCGCCAGGCTGCGCAACGCGAAGCCGAAGCGGCGCGCCGGGCCGAGATCGAACAGCAGCGCGCCGAGATCGACGCAATCATCCAGTCCATGCGACTGCAATAGTAATGCTATTAATGCAACTACTGCTAGTATCGTCTAGTATTACTAGCATTCACTACTAACGCTAGTATTGAAATCAATACCAGTATTGCCAGTATTGCTAGTGAACTGAACGGAGACACATATGGTCGCGTTGAACAGAGACCCACTGCAGCGTGTTGTCGCAGTCATCAACGGCAAGGGCGGCGTCCTCAAGACCACGCTCGTCGCCAACATCGCCGGCCTCCTCGCCGCAAGCGGCTACAAAGTGCTGGCGGTGGACCTTGACCCTCAAGGCAACCTCGCAGAAGACTTCGGATACGAAGCCGACGACCGCAATGACGAGGGACGAGCTCTCGTGGGCGCGTTGCAACTCGGTGACACACCACAACCGGTTCGCGATGTGCGCCCCAATCTCGACGTGCTCGTCGGGGGTGAATTGCTCTCAGGCGCTGCGGCAGCACTGGCAGCGAGTCGCGACCCGCAGAAGGGCAAACTCGCCCTCGCTCTCGCCCTCGAAAAGATCGCGGGGGAGTACGACCTCGTACTGCTTGACTGCCCGCCGGGGGAACAGATGCTGCAACTGAACGCACTGGCAGCGGCCCGCTGGGTTGTGGTGCCTGTCAAGACGGACGGCTCCAGCAGGAAAGGGCTGACCTCCGTCGCTGCACGACTCACCGACATTCGCGATCTGAACCCGGGGCTCGACCTGCTCGGCGTCATCATGGTCGGAGTGGGCACCGGGGCTCGTCGCATCCAACGCACAGCGCGTGAACAGATCGCCGCGATGTTCGGGTCCGAGGACGTTCTCTTCTCAGCGACCGTGCGTCACTCCGAAGCAACCGCGCAGGTCGCGCGCGATCGGGGTCAGCTCGTTGCCGAGATTGACGAGTTTGGCCAGAAGGGGCCGAAGTGGTTCGAGGTTCGGCGAGGTGAAGCGACCGCTGCTGACATGGCGCCGGCTACCGCAGGATCCGTCGCCGACGATCTGCATCATGTCGCGACGGAGCTGATCTCGCGACTGTCATCACGTGAGGAGCAGCCATGACCGAGAACAAGCGCGCAATCACCGGGCTCAGTCCGCGTCGCGCCGATATGAGCGCCTTCAAGCCCACGCTGGCAACCCCAAGCGCACAGGCGCCGGGAGAGCCCACCAGGGAGCCCGCGCCGGCCCGCGCCCGGAAGCGTGCCGCACCCAAGGCGCCCACCGGGCAGCCTGCTCCCCAGGCGGACGCACCCAAGGTGCAGATCAACTTCTACATCGACGCCGAAACGCGTGCGAGTGCTCGAGCGGCGTACAAAGCGACCGGTCACGCAGAAGGTGACGACAGCTTCTCCGATTTCGTGAGCAAGGCCGTCGCGGCGGAAGTGCAGCGCAGACAAGACGTCTACAACGGGGGAGAGAAGTTCACCCCAGACGACCGGAAACTCACCCCCGGACGTCCGTTGCGGTAGCCATGGATCCCGCCCGGAACGCCCATGTTCACTCTCCTGCGCGTGACCGATCACTCCTCGCCACCATAGGTACCCGCAGACTCCGAACAAGCCCTCCGGGCCGACTGGCGTCGCCTTCCAGGTGGATTCTCTGTCTCCTCCGGCACCTCAGCGACTCACACGCAACCGGCACACCCCGCAGGAGGACACCATGAACGAGATCACGGTCTACTCGACCCCACACTGCATGCAGTGCAAGATGACCTACGTCGCGCTGGATGCCAAGGAGATCCCGTACACCGTGGTCGACCTCAGGGAGAATCCTGCCGCCCTCGAGTACGTCACCGGCGAGCTCGGCTACACACAAGCACCGGTCGTCGTCGTCAGCGACGACGACCATTGGAGTGGCTTCCGCCCCGACATGATCGAACGGATCGCAGCCCAGTGAGCGCACAGGCGACGGCTACCATGAAGGACAAGCTCATGGAGGGTGCCGAAATGGCCGGCTGGAGAGTCAACGACGTCGTCGCCTTCGACACCATGCAAGAACGGCTCACCGCGCTCAACGCGCGCCTCCTCGCACACATCAGATCCACCGAAGATCCCGAGGTCGAGGCCGCGCTCCGCGCCGAGATGCTCCACTGGCGCCAGCGGTACCTCGAGATCGACGGAACGGATCGGGATCGCATCAACGAGCTCACCGACATGATCGACGAGCGCCACCAGCAACTCTCACCGGGGGAGCGGTAGTGGCCGGCAATCCCACGTCGCCCGAAGAAATCCGCCGCATCTTCAACGACGACATCCGTCCCTACTACTTCCCCAACACGCAGACGCCGGCAACGCGGCCCGCAATCGTTCTGGTCGGCGGACAACCCGGATCAGGCAAATCGTCATCCACCAGCAGGATCATCAAAGAGCGACCCGGATTCGTGCCGCTCTCCGGTGACGACCTCCGCAGCTTCCATCCCGACTACGAACGCCTCATGAAAGCCGACCCGCTCACCGCAGGGAAGCCGCTCAGCGAAGCCACCGCAGTCTGGGTGCGCAACGCAATCGAATACGCGCGCGACCACCAGCACTCGCTGATGCTCGAAGGCACCTTCCACACCCCGCAGCTGTCACTCGACACCGCAGCGCAATACAAGCGCGCCGGCTTCACCACTGAACTCATCGCCGTCGCCACTCCCCGCATGGACAGCCTGCTCTCCGCGACGGGCCGGTACTTCAACAGCCATCAGGCTGCCCGAGAACCCCGCTGGACCTCCCTTACCGCCCACGACCGAGGCTTCGCCGGCACGCGCGAGATCCTCAGCATGATCGACGCATCCGGGCCCATTGACACGGTCACCGTTCTCAACCGGACCGGCACCCTCTACCGCGCAGACATCGACGACTACGACGCAGCCGCGGCCACAGCAGCCCTCGACGAAGGTCGTACCGCACCGGTCACCAACCGTGCCGCGGCCGGCTGGCTCGCGGAGCTGCGCGCCTTCACGCTTTACGCACGCGCCACGGGACAGCTCAACGCTGTCACCGTCCCGGTCCTCGACGAGCTCCACACCATCGCGCTGCGCACCGTCGTACCCTCCATGAACCTCCCCGAAGGATCCGAAGCTGCCGCTCGCCTCACAGAGCGCCTCATCCAGACGCAAGACGAACTTCACCGCCTCAGCGCACCCGCCGCACACGTTGAGTACGCCGCGCCACCCCTCACCGTCGACACCCCCGGCCCCAGCCTCAGATAAGTCGCGGCGCCGATGCGCGGCACGGCGGTGGTTCGCTGTTGCCGCGGACACCCGAGCCAACTAACATTAGTGAATAAATAAAATATCCGGCTCTCTGATACTCTCCCGAACACATCAAACCGTGCGGAGAACCATGGCTGGCCGGAGACGCAGAACGAACGTCCCACCCACGCAGCTCGAATTCGACTTGTGGGGGACGTCGGACGCTGCTGCTGCAATGGTCGTGAACAGCGGGGGAGGGCAGGATGAAGAACACACCGAGAACGCAGCTGCTCACTTTCCAGCTGCAGTTGGGTTTGATGATCTATTCACTGGCCACGACAGCTGGGATGCGGATGAACGAGTACGGCCAACGCGGGATGGCGCACTGGAGAACACACCGCCCACAGGCCTACCAATCCCTGGAGAACCCGGAGGAGTTCTTCACCCGGATGGGGGAGGAGATCGCAACGGAGATCACCGCTCTCGCCCACCAGCTCGCCGGCCCCGACCTTCCGGAGGAGAGCTACCTGGGCAAAGTCGCGCGCCTGAACAACGCGACCAGCCGGGCGACGGAGATCGCGCTGGAAAGCTCGAGCCTCTACGCGACACCCGAGCTGACACGCCAGGAATGGGAGGACGCGACGGAACAGCACCTCGAGGCGCTCGTGGCGTGGGCGTGGGCACGCCAGTCGCAGCGGGAAGGACTGACCGACCAGGACGTGCCGGACGAGACGGAAATGTCCAAGCGGTGGCTGCTCCCGGAATCGGTGCTGACAGCGATGGCCGCATCGACCTCGCCCTGGACGACGCTGGAAGAGCCAGAGAACTGGACCCTCTGGGAGCAGAGCATCGAAGCACGGTGGGAACGCGACCGGAACGCGTAACCCGCTACCGTCCACCCGCACACCCCATCGCCCCCTCGGGCACCCGCGCTCGCTACGACGCGAACATTGCGGCGCTTCGTGTGCGACGCGCCTGCCAGATCGAGCAGCGTCCCGCCACCACCGAGGAGCAGCAGATCCTCGCCCGCTGGTCCGGCTGGGGGGCAGTGCCCGAAGTGTTCGACGAGCGCCGCGACGACTGGGCTCCCGCGCGCGCTGTCCTTCGCGAACTGCTCACCGAACCCGAGTACGTTCAGGCTCGCCGCACCACCCTCAACGCCCACTACACCGACCCTCAGTACGTCGAAGCGATCTGGGACGCACTGCGCAAGCTCGGATTCGATGGGGGAGAGGTGCTCGAGCCGGGCAGCGGCAGCGGCACCTTCATCGGCCTCGCCCCCGACACGGCACGCATGACCGGCATCGAGCTCGACGCCACCACCGCGCACATCAGCGCGCTGCTCTACCCGGACGCGACCATCCGAAGCGAATCGTTCGTCGACACCCGCATCGGCAGCGGATACTTCGACGCCGCTGTCGGCAACGTGCCGTTCGCCGACATCGCCCTCCACGACCCAATCGACAACACCAACGGGCACTCGCTGCACAACCATTTCATCCTCAAGGCACTCCGGCTCACCAGGCCTGGAGGCCTCGTCGCTGTCCTCACCAGCCGCTACACGCTCGACGCGGTCAACCCCGCCGCCCGCCGCGAAATGAACCAGTACGCCGACCTCGTCGGCGCCGTCCGGCTCCCCACCGGCGCCCACCGCCGCACCGCCGGCACCGACGCCGTCACCGACCTCCTGATCCTGCGCCGCAGAGCACCTGGACAACCACCCGCGGATCTCACCTGGGAAACAGTGACTGCGCGAACGGTCGGCACAGACACCATCAAGATCAACAGCTACTACGACCTCCGACCCGACAACATTCTCGGCACCCTCGCCGTCGGGAACGGCATGTACGGCGGGCAGACACTCCACGTCCGCGCCGACGACCTCGATAGCACCCCCACTCTTCTCACCCGCAGCCTCGCGCGGATCGTTGAGGACGCCGAACACCGCGGTCAAACCATGACCGCGCGAACCACGCCCGTACCAGCACCCGTCTCGCTCCCCGACCCAGACAGCTGGGACGGCACCATCCACGCGAACCCGGACGGCACGTTCAGCATCAGCACGCGCCGCGGCCGCGAACCGCTCCCGGTCCCCAAGACCGCAGCCGGCGAACTTCGCTCCCTGCTCACCCTCCGAGACGCCGCCACTGAACAGCTCGCCGCGCAGCGCGCCAACGTCGACGACACCCCCGAGATCACCACCGGACGTGACACGCTGCGCCAGCGCTGGTCCGCACACGTCGCCCGATACGGCGCCATCAACAGATACACCGCCACACCCACCGGACGCACCGACGACAGTGACCACCCCATCTACGCCCGACGTGTCCCCACAGCCGCCCGCATCCTCCGCGACGACCCGTTCGGGGCGCTCGTGTTCGCCCTCGAACTGTTCGATGAGGACACCCAAGAAGCCGCCCCCGCAGCGATCCTCCAGCAACGTGTCGTGCTGCCCCGCCCCGAACGGCTCGGCGCGGACACCCCCAGCGAAGCGCTCACCCTCTCCCTGAACCAGCGCGGCAACGTCGACCTCGCCTACATCGCCGGCCTCCTCGGCGAAGACGAACACGCGGCCCGGATTCGGCTCGGCGAACTCGTCTACAACGACCCCACCAGCGATGCCCTCATCCCCGCGGCCGAGTACCTTTCCGGCAACCTCGCCGGCAAGCTCGAAGACGCTCGCACCGCCCTCACCGTGAACGAGCGGTACCGCGTCAACGTGGACGCGCTGCAGAACGCGCTCCCCGCCCCGCTCGGCCCGAAAGAGATCGCGGTCAAAGCGGGGGCTGTCTGGATCCCCCCCACCGTCCACCAACAATTCCTCCGCGAACTGCTTCGCGACAGCGCCGTGACCGTCACCTGCCCGCTTCCCAGCGACTGGAAAGTCCGTGGCGGAAACCGCCGCAGCGTCCTCGCCACCAGCGAATGGGGAACAGCACGCAAATCCGCGCACGAGATCTTCGAACGCATGATGCGGCAAGAGGAGATGCGCGTTCTCGACGAGATCGAAGGGCCAGACGGCGGAACCCGACGTGTCATCAACCCCACCGAGTCAGCCGCCATGCAAGAGAAAGCCGACCTCCTCGCCGAACGGTTCGAAGACTGGATCTGGACCGACCGCGAGCGTGCCGAGCAACTCGCCGCCGAATACAACCGACGCTTCAACAGCATCGTCCTCCGCGACTACAGCACCGAAGGACGCCACCTCACCTTCCCCGGCATGGCGGCGAACTTCGAACTCCGGGACCACCAACGCGCCGCCGTCGCCCGGATGATCAGCGAACCCGCGGTCGGACTGTTCCACGAAGTCGGGGCCGGGAAGACCGCCGAAATGGTCACCGGTGCGATGGAGCTGCGCCGGCTCGGCATGGTGAACAAAGTCGGCCTCGTCGTCCCCAATCACATGCTGGAGCAGTTCACCCGCGAGTGGTTGCAGATCTACCCCCAGGCACGGTTGCTCGCCGCCAGCAGCGACACCCTCGCCGGCGACAAGCGGCGCACATTCGTCGCGCGCGCAGCCGCCAACGAATGGGATGCCGTCATCCTCACCCAAGAGGCATTCAAACGCCTCCCCGTCGAACCCGAGACCCAAGGAGAGTACGTCCAGCACGAGATCTCCGTCCTCGAAGCCAGCCTCGCGCAGCGAGACGACTTCGACCGTCTCACCGTCAAACAGATCGAGAAGCAGCTCGCGGCCGCGCAAGAACGACAAGCCAAGCTCCTCGCGCTGCCCCGCGACCCCGGCATCACCTTCGAATCCACCGGCATCGACTACCTGATGGTCGACGAGTTCCACACCTACAAGAACCTCGCCACCGTCTCCCGCATCCCCGACGCCCAAAAACCCGGCGCCATGCGGGCCAGCGACATGGACATGAAGCTCGACTACCTCCGCCGGCAACACGGCGCACGGGTCGTCACCGTTGCAACCGCGACACCGATCGCGAACTCGATCACCGAAGCGCACGTCATGCAGCGCTACCTCCGCCCCGACCTTCTCCGCGAAGCTGGCGTGGAAACCTTCGACGCGTGGGCTGCCACCTTCGGTGTCACGACATCGGAAATGGAAATGGCACCTCAGGGCGGAAGTTTCCGCCTGAAGACCCGGTTCGCTCGCTTCCAGAACGTCCCCGAGATGCTGCGCATGTGGCACGTCTTCGCCGATGTGAAGACCGCCGAAGACCTCAACCTCCCGACCCCCACCCTCGCGCCCCGTGACGATGGCACCCGCGCCCCCGCGACGACCGCCATCCACGCTCCCATCGAAGTCCTCGAGTATGTCGAGACGTTGGGGGAGCGGGCCGAAGCCGTCGCCAACCGGCAGGTCACCCCCGACATCGACAACATGCTGAAGATCTCGACGGACGGTCGGAAAGCAGCGCTCGACTATCGAATGGTCGACCCCCACGCCCAACCCAGTGGACCCACCGCGCTGGAACAGATCGCGGAAAACATCGCACGCATCCACCACGCCAACAAGGACAACCGCTACACCGACACCCGCACAGGTGAGCTGTCCCCGCTCCCCGGTGCCCTCCAGCTCGTGTTCCTGGACCTCGGCACCCCGAAAGAGAACGCCTGGAACGCCTACGACGAGCTCCGCCTGCAGCTTGTCAACCGCGGCGTCCCCGACACCGGCATCCGCTACATCCACGAAGCCAAAAACGACAAAGCCAAAGCACGCCTGTTCGCCGCGGCACGGGACGGCCGCGTCGCTGTCCTCCTCGGCTCCACCGAACGCATGGGAGTTGGCACCAACGTGCAAGCCCGCGCGGTCGCGCTCCACGACGTCGACTGTCCCTGGCGACCCGCGGACCTTGCCCAACGTCACGGACGCATCATGCGTCAAGGCAACCAGAACCCCGAAGTCCAGATCCACCAGTACGTCGTCAGCAACACGTTCGCCGCCTACATGTGGCAGACCATCGAACGCAAAGCGCGGTTCATCAGCCAAGTCATGCGCGGTCGCCTCGACATCCGCGAAATCGAGGACCTCCCCTCGGACGTCCTCAACGCAGCCGAAGCCAAGGCCCTCGCCAGCGGCAACCCCCTCTTGCTGGAACGCTCCATCGCCCTGAACGAGCTCGGTCGCCTCGAACGCCTCGAACGCGCCTGGCACCGCAACCAGAGCGCCCTGCACGCCACCCGCACCGGACTGGAACGCCGCGCGGACCAACTGACCGCGAACATCGCCGCGTACACTCACGCATCCGCCCAGGTCATCGACCTGGCCGGGGACAAGTTCGCGATGACCGTGCGTGGCACACGATTCACCAACCGCAACGACGCCGCACACGCCCTCGCCGAGTGGGCACGCATCGCCGGCATCCACTATGCCCGGCCCCACGAGGACCGCCCCCGCGGACTCGTCGGCGAAATCAGCGGCTTCCCCATCAACGCCCGCACACGATCGATCATGGGAAACGTTGTCGTCGAGTTTCAGCTCGAGGGCATCCCGGAAGTCGCCGTCCGCGTCACGCCCGAGCAGCTCCTTGAAAGCGCGAACATCGGGACTGTCCGCCAGCTCGAGAACCGGGTCAGCGGACTTGACGCGCTCATCGAACGTGCCCGTCAGGAGCTCGCGGAACAGCAGCGGTCCCTCGAGGACGCCAACCGGTCCCTCGGCGGCTCGTTCACCCACACGCACACACTCCAGGCGGCGCGTGACGCTCTCGCCGTGATCGACGCGCAACTCACCGACTCACCCCCCGTCACAACGCCGGCCAACATCGCTCCCCAGGCGTCGCAACCGCTGGATTATCCCCACACTGGGCCGCACACTCCTCCCCACGCGCCCGACCAGGCAGGGTGGCAGTTGTAACCCTCCCGAAAGGAACCTCATGGAACTCACCGCAGAACAAGCCGACGACCTCATTTTCTCCGTCGCGCTGGCAGCCATGTTCTACGACGTCGACGCCGCAGCGCTCGACAAGGACAGCAACCTTCACGACACGATCACCGAAGCGCTGAGCGCGATCGACGGGGTGATCCTCACTGACGATGAACGTGACACGCTCCGCATCGCCTGCGCACGAGTGATCACCGACCCAACTACATGGCGCCACGAGCTCCTCGAGCTCGTCATCAGCGCGACCCCCAGCAACGACTGACACCCGTGCCTGACCGCGAACCAGACGCCCCAGCGCAGGGAGCGGCTTACCGCCGCACCTGGCGCGAAGCGAACCAGGATCGCATGCGTCAGAAGAGCGCCGAATGGAAAACACGCAACCCTGAGCGTTCCCGCGAGCTCAACCGTGAATCCGCGAAGCGCACCTACCGCCGGCGAAAGAAAGAGGCAGAACAGCGCGCGAAACAACGTGAGCGGAGTCGACTGTGGGCACAACGCAACCCTGAGAAAGCCAGGGAACGTGGCCGTCGATGGCGCGAAGCGAACCCCGAACGGGTGAAAGCGCACAACCGCGCGTCCTACCAGCGACACAAGGAGGCCATCGCAGAGCGCAGCAAAGCCCTCCGCGACCAGAACCCGGATAAATACAAGAACGCCGCCGCGGAGTGGCGAAAGAAGCACCCGAACTACGGCACCGAGTACGCGCGGAAATGGCGCCAAGACCCGGAGAAGTACGCACGGCAGCTGGAATTGAACCGGCAGGCCAAAAAGCTGAAACGGCGCCTGGAGGAACTCGGTCTCCCACCCGCGCACCGGCACCGAACACTCGTCGCCGAGAAACGCTCCAACCAACGAGCAGCCACCGAGTTCTTCACCCCGGAAGGACGGGACTGGCACCGCCACTTTGATCTCCTCGTCGGGCACCTTCGAGAGACGATCCGGGATCGTGGACCCGCGTTGAGGTCGCGAGCAGTCGACGCCGGCGACGATCCCACCACTGGCATGCACACGCGTGCACTCGCGATCGTGCGGGCGCAATGGGGCGAGTTCGAACTGCTGAGCCGCGAAGACCATACCCGCGCCGCGATCACCGCTCACGCTGCCGAGATCCGCGACCAACGCCAGTCGCAGAAAGAGACCCTCCGAGACGCGGTGCGCCTCTACGTGCGACGCGAACGCGACCGCCTCCTACGCGATGTCACCATCGAGAACAGGGCCCGCACCGTCGCCGGGAAACCCGAGCTCCCCACCGACGTGCTCGCGCACCTCCTCGCGTTCCAAGCACTCAAAGAGCGCCTGCCTCTCGACCAACTCACCCCGAAAGACGTCGCGGCCACCCTCGCGCTCGTCCGCGAAAGCCACCTCGGCATCCTCGACCCCGATCCAGACGACGCACACACACCGACGTCGAGCAGCCCCGCCGGGCCAGAGCGATAACCTCACTCACGTCGACCGGTGCGTCACGGCGTTCCGCCACACCACCGTGTCGACCGTTCCGCGATCGCTGAACCACTCCACCACCACAACGCGGTCATTCCACCCACGCGCGAACGCTGCAACCCGCTCCGCAGCCCGATCCGGCCACGACACCCACGCCCACACCGGAGCGCGCTGCTGAGCCCACACCAGCGGCTCCCCGCCATACGCCTGCTGTGGCAACGTACACGGCGGCGGGGGAGCTTCCCGCATACGCCTGTCATTGAGACCGTCGTAGTACGCCTCATACCGTCGATTCTTCGTCAACGCCCCGCCGCCCCATCCCCGGCCGAGAACCCCACCCTACGACTACGACGCCACCACAGACACGCCCTCCGGGGGTCCGGCCTTCGGCCGGCTGGACGAGCCGCTGCGCGGCCACCTTCACACCCGAGGGTGTCGGGGACCTCCGAGCCTAAACCGGCTCTGTCGCTCCGTTCCCTCCGGTGGCTCCTTATCCTCCCTCGCTGCGCTCAGTCCGGTACCGCCCCCTCCGGACACTGCGCTCCGCCGCCGGTACCGGCCACTCCGTGCCCCCGGCACCCACCGGGAAACAACGAGGAGGAAGAGCATGGAAACGATCGACCTGACACCCACACCGCTCGAGTACGCGCGGATCGCCCAGCGACTCATCGAAGGTGCCTACGGCCTCGATGCTCCGACGGGGCTGACGAACTACCAGGTCCTGATTTGAGACGAGTGTCACTTCTGATGAGCAATCACACTCCGTGTCGGCGATCGGGCAGCACGTGGTCGATCGAGACCGTGCCGCCGATCTCGGCGTTCATGAGGCCGATGACGCCGGCCTCATGGGCGTGGGCGTGGGCGCGTCGCGCCGAGATGCTCCGCTGGCCGCTCGGATCCCATCTCGACGAGGTATCCCGCTCCGCCAGTCAGCCGAGAACAGCACCGGCCGGGCGTGAAACCGCGCGGGCGAGGTCGGTGGCGGTCTTGACGAGCTGCTCGATCCGCGCCCGAGTGGCGAGGCTCTTCAGGGTGGTGATGCTGACTCCGAACCTGCCGGACCCCTGAGGTATGTCGGGCACCGCAACACCGACGCACAGAATCCCTTCCGTGGTCTCCTGATCGTCGATGGCGTATCGGGTGTGCCGGATCTGTTCGAGTTCCAGTTCGAGCTCGGCGGCCGTCGTTTTCGAGTATCTCGTCAGGGACGGAAGCGGCTCCGCGGCGTGTAGTCGCTCGGCGCTCTCGTCCCTGGGGAGATCCGCGAGCATGGCCTTGCCGAGTGCAGTACAGTTTGCCGGCAGTCGAAGGCCGACACTCGATGCGATCTGGATGCGCTGATTACCGTCGTGTCGACCGAGGTACATGACCTCGAGCCCGTCGAGCGTGGCGAGCTGGATGGTTTTGTCGCTCATGCTGGGAGGAAGATTCTGGCAGGCCTCAGTGAAGCTCCGCAACGGGTCGAGGGTGGATACGTAGGCCTGGCCGAATTCAAACACTCGCGGCCCGAGCATGAAGCCACGGTCAGTCTCGATCACCATCCCGGAGCCCGAGAGTGCGGCACAGATATTCGCCGCCGAAGAACGCGGGATCTTGGCGGATGCGGCTATTTGGCCGATGGAGATCGGCAGGCCGCGGCTCTTGGCCAGTATCTCGAGGATGACGGCCGCACGTGTGACTGCGGGCGAGGCCGCCGCGCTCGACCAGCGACTGGTCGGTTCAGAAGGTTGAGTCATGTTTTCCCGGTTGGATTCGTCTGACCAATTGGATCGTGTCCGCTTGGTTCGACATATGAGCAAGTCTAAGTATGTCAACAGAGTGACAAAAAATTCAAATGTTGACACTTCGTTCGAGCCTGACCTAGCATCGGGAACACGGCGGGGGAACTGCCTAGCGAAAGCTCTGAAGTCCGACCCGGATGCTCAAACACGAACCATCCGCGGTGAGCTTGTTGCTGTACCGCTCTCGCCACTGCCGCAATCAATGGAGATGGGAGAAACCTGTGAAGCAGGGAGAAGTTTGTAGGAACTACGAACTCGACTGGATGGCGTGCGACAACGGCGAAATGATCGGGCGTATCGACGCCGACTACCTGATCATGACCGCCAAGGGCGACCTCGAGCACTTGCGCAAACTCGTGCCGGCACCGCTCGTGGCCACAGACGAAGTCGTCATTTACATGGGGTACTTCAAGGAGACGGAGAAGGAGGGCGTTCGCACGTGGGCATACCCGTTCCATGAGTGGGGTATCGGCATCAAGACGCATCTGCCTGACGACCCGGACTCTGAGGGCTTGTTCCTCGTGCAGCTCTATGTCGACGACGATCTGGTGCTCGTTCATGGGCGTGAGGTGTGGGGTTACCCGAAGAAGATCGGCCAGATGGCAATCACCCCTCGTTCCGCCGAGGATTCCGACCACTATGAGTACACGGTCGGACGCCGGGGGTCACACCTCGTGTCGGGCGTGGTCGAGGACCTCAAGCCGATCGACAAGGAGGAGTTCCCGTTCTTCGGAAAGGCGTACTCCATCTGTTACCGCCAGACCCCGGCCAACACCGAGATCGGGCTCGAGAAGAACGAACTCGTTTGGGTCCACCTCGAGTTCGAGGCCGCGGACACGATGAAGGGCACGGGCAACATCTCGATCCAGGACGGTCCGTTCGATCAGATCCCGATCGGCCCGCTGAGCGACTTCACGTCGTACTTCGGTCGTTGCACGTTCAACCACTACGGTGTCGCGGATCGAGTCGTTCAGACGGACGATCTGGCACGCCCGCTCGATCTGTCACGTGCGGGTGAGGCACCGGCCCTGGTCTGACTCGACCGTTCGGGCAGCACGGCCTCTCGCAGTCGCGGGCAATCGCAGATCTCGCTCTCGCGATTCGCTCCCGCGCATTGCGAGGGGCCGTGCGCCAAGCCGCATGCACTCCGTGTGGTTACGCAGTCGCTCTTGGGTGCAGCTCGTACCCCTCTAGTCATTGGATAAGGACAACGTGAAACTGACCGGAAAAACGGCGATAGTCACGGGCGGAGCTTCGGGGATCGGGCGCGCGTCCGCCATCGCGCTCGCGGCAGAAGGAGCCAGTGTCGCCGTCAGCGATGTCGATACGGCCGGTGCCGAGGAAACGGTGGAACTGATCCAGCAGGCGGGCGGCAACGCGATCGCCGTCCGTTGTGACGTCTCGCAGGAGGACGACGCGCGTCGGCTCATCCAGGAGACCGTCGCGGCCTTTGGCGGCGTGAACGTTCTGTTCAACAACGCGGGCATCAACCCCATGGAGGGCAACGTCGTTGACCTGCCGACCAGCGAGTGGCGGCGAATCTTCTCGATCAACGTCGACGGCATCTTCTTCTGCTCGCGCTTCGCCATCCCTGAGATGCGGCGCGGAGGAGGCGGCCGCATCATCAACACCGCGTCGCCGAGCTCGTTTCTCGGTTGGCCGGACAACGCGGCGTACATCGCCTCGAAAGGGGCAGTGATGTCCCTCACCCGCGCCATGGCGATGGACCATGCCCGGGAGAACATCACGGTGAACGCTCTCGTCCCAGGACTCATCATGACCGGTATCGGGCGGAGCTTTCTCGCTGCCCAGGCTGATCCGGGTGCAGCCGAAAGCGGCAACCCCATCGGGCGGGCGGGGCTGCCAACCGAGATCGCGCCGTTGGTCGTGTTCCTCGCGAGCGACGACTCCAGCTTCTCGACCGGGGCGCCCTTCTACGCCGATGGAGGACAAATTGCGAGCTGACGCGCCGGCGCGCCATGCGAGGGCGGTGTCCGGGAGAGCGCCTGAGAGACGGATGGCCGACCTGATCGAACCGATGTCGCGTCTCGAGCGTGTGGCGAGCGGATTCGGCTTCACTGAGGGTCCCGTTTGGATGCCGGATCAGTCGCTGTTGTTCAGTGACATGCCTCACGACAAGCGGCGGCGTTGGCGCGAATACGAAGGGGTGACGATCGAACGCGCTGAGAGCGACAAGTGCAACGGGATGACGATTGACAATGGCGGCGCATTGATCGTGTGCGAGCACTCGACGAGCAGAGTCGTGCGTGAGGCCGCCGATGGCTCGCGCACCGTGCTCGCCGAACGCTGGGAAGGTCGTGAGCTGAACAGCCCGAACGACGTGATCGTCGCGAGCGATGGCGCGGTACTGTTCACTGATCCCGTGTACGGCCGGATGCCCGTCTTCGGCGTCGAACGCGACTTGGAGCTCGAATTCCGCGGCGTGTACCGCGTAACGCGCGCTGGCGAACTGCAGCTTCTGGCCGCGGACTTCGGGCAGCCGAATGGCCTCTGCTTGTCACCTGACGAGTCGCGACTGTACGTCGGTGATACCGAGCGCGCGCACATCCGTTCCTTCCAGTACGACGCGAACGGAGCCCTGTCGGACGACCGCGTCTTCGCATCCGGGATCAGCGCCGTCAGCGACAGCTCAGACGGCTTCGTCGACGGCATGAAGGTTGACGAACTCGGCAACCTGTACGTGACCGGCCCCGAGGGGATCTGGATCTTCGACCCGGCGGGGAACCGGATCGGCACGATCGAGGTTCCGGAGAAGGTCTCCAACCTCAACTGGGGCGATTCCGATTGGCGAACGCTGTACATCACGGCCTCGACATCGGTGTATCGAGTTCGAACCAAGGTGAGGGGAAATCAGCTGGGTTATATGCGCGCCGGCCGGAGCCAGTAGAGCCGAAGTGCACGTGCACGTCACGCGGTCGACTTCAACGAGGAACGCACGGCGTGCGTCGGGGGGTCCGCGTTCCCGAAGATCCTCGTAGCGGTCAAGGGTCGCTCGCCATCGCGCGAACGTAGGTACCCCCTTGCTGCATCATCCGGACAGTTCGACCGAACTGTTCCCAACCTGAATCACGAAGAGGTGCATCACCATGAAAACAAGCAGGCTCATCGCAATATCCGCAGCATCCGCCGTCGTCGTAGCCTTGGCTGGCTGCGCATCGGGACCTGCGGGCGGCGCGGCAGAAGGAACCTCCGCGCCGGTGGTGGGGTTCGCCCAGCGCAACTTTGAGAGTGACTGGTGGGCCGCTCAGTCCGAGGGGGCGCGGGTCGCGGCGGACGAAGAGGGCATCGAACTGCTCGAGTCCGATGCCAAGGGTGATCCGATCGTCCAGAACTCCGACGTGCAGACCTTCATTACCAAGGGTGTGGGAGCCGTCATCATCAACCCCGCCGACCCGAGGGGCGTTGCTAGCTCCGTCACCGCGCTGAAGCAAGCGAACATTCCGTTGATTGCGGTCAACTCGAACCTCGATGAATCGCTCGCATCGAGCGCTTATTGCTACGTCGCTGAAGACCAGGAGGCGACCGCGGCCGGGGTCGGGGCCGAACTCGCCGAGGTGATGAAGTCACGTAACGCCGGCACCGGACCCGTCAAGGCGGTGATGGTGGGCGGCTTCCCCGGAGAGGTCGTGACCGAGCTTCGTACCTCCGGATTCACGAGCGGCTATGAGTCGGTTCCTGGCGCACCTGACCTCGACATGCTGCCGACGGTCTTCGGCGAGTGGACAGCCGATGGCGCCCTCGCGCCGTTGCGGGAGGTCGCGACGGCGAACCCTGATCTGCAGCTGCTGTTCGTCGCGAGCGACTCAATGCTCCCGTCCGTCCAGTCAGCGTTGACGAGCATGGGGATTTGGGACACGGCAGTGATCGGAACCTACGACGGCGCCATGTCCACCGTGCAGTTCATGATCGACAACCCCGATGGTCCGATCTTCGCGGACGGCGCAAACAGTCCGGACGTGCAAGGTCAAGTGGCCGTCGAGATGGCGAAGGCCGCCATCGAGGGCGTTCCCCAAAGCGAGTCCTGCCCCGGGGGCATCAAGTACATTGACACACCGCTCTACACCCCTGGCAACGCCGCGGAGTTCCTCAAAGAGAACACCAAGTTCTGAGACTGCCGCCGAGTCGTCTGACACTCAGCGAGGAGGGAAATGACGATGGGAACTGATTCGAGATCGGGATCCGATCCGATCGGTCAGGAGGGTCGACGTGGCGATCCGTTGTTGCGGCTCGTCGGGGTGTCGAAGAGTTACCCGGGTGTGCGGGCGCTCGACGGCATCGATCTCGACATCTGGGCTGGAGAGTGTCACGCGATGCTGGGCCAGAATGGCGCGGGGAAGTCGACGCTGGTCAAGATCATGTCCGGAATCGAGGCTCCGAGCGAAGGGGAGTTGTACCTCGGGGGCGTGCGGGTGCGATTCTCTCGCCCGGTCGACGCGCAGCAGGCCGGCATCTACACGATCCATCAAGAACTCAGCCTTGCGCCGGCTCTGACCGTGGCCGAGAACGTGTACATCTCCGACTTGCCGCGGAACAAGCTGGGCGTCATCAACTGGAATGCCGTACGCCGCAACGCCGCGGCCGCCGTCCGAAACCTTGGTTTCGACATCCCTGTCGACACCCCAGTAGGGATGCTTTCGATGGCCGAGCAGCAGGTGGTTGAGATCGCGAAGGCCGTGCATCACAAGGCCCGAGTGCTCCTGCTGGACGAGCCCACGGCGACGCTACCGCAGCCCGATGTCGATCGACTCTTCGAAGTCGTTGACAAGCTGCGCTCCGAGGGCGTCGCCGTGGTGTTCATCTCGCACAGGCTCGATGAGGTCTACCGGTTGTGCGATCGAATCTCGGTGATGCGGGACGGGCGCCGGATACAGACCAGATCGGTCTCCGAACTCGCCCCTGACGCCGCGGTTCGCTCGATGGTGGGTGAGAGTCTCGTGGACGATCTCCTAGGGCAGATCACGAGTGGAACTCGCCGCCGGATCAATCCCAAGGCCGTCTCCAGAGACGCGCCGGCGATCGTTGACGTGCGCGGCCTCAGCGACTCGAATCTGCTGCGTGACATCTCGCTGACAGTCAAGGTGGGCGAGGCGGTCGCGGTCACGGGGTTGGTGGGCAGCGGGCAGTCCGAGCTCGGTGCCGCGCTCTTCGGCAGCAGGGCGCGCACAGCTGGGGAGATCCAGGTCAACACGACTCATCGGCTGCGGGGCCGCGCGCCGCGCGAAGCGATCGGCGCGGGGCTCGGCATGATCCCCGAAGACCGAAAGTCTCAAGGCCTCGTGCTCGACATGACGGTGAAGGCGAACATCTCGTTGGCCAGCCTCGGGTCGATCAATCGGTTCGGCATTCGACAAGGTGGGAAGGAATCGGACATCGCCGACGAGATGATCCGCGAGCTCGGCATCAAGGTCCGGGACGCTGAGCAGGTCGTGGGGACGCTGAGCGGCGGAAACCAGCAGAAGGTCGTGTTCGCCAAATGGATCGCCGCCGGCGCCGACCTCCTCATCATCAACGAGCCGACCCGTGGCGTCGACGTCTCGGCCAAGGAGAGCATCTACGACGGCATAGCCAGGTATCTCGCGGAGGGCGGATCGGTGCTGCTGCTCACGTCCGAGCTGAGCGAGGCGCTCATGGCCGACCGCATCTATGTCATGCAGAACGGCCGGCTGACCGACTCCTTCGACCATGAGGCGACGGATCTAGATCATCTATTGGGTCTACTGCGGTAGGTCATGTCAGAGAACGGAATCATCCAAAATGATTGACACACTCAAGAACCGCGGTGAGCAGCTCACTGCGCCCGCTTCCGACCCGCAGCAGGCCGTTCGCTTCCGCGTGAGGCGCCTGTTCACGGGGTCGTACGTCCCGATTCTGTTGGCGCTCGTGGTGGTCATGATTATCGGCTCGTTCGCGTCGCCGTATTTTCTCACCGGCCGGAACCTCCAGAACATCATCCTCACGGGTGCCATCGTCTCGATCCTCGCGATCGGACAGTTCATGGTCATCGTCACTGCGGGAATCGACCTGTCGGTCGGCGCGATCGCCGCCCTCGCGACGGTCTTCTCGGCGTGGATCCTGGCCCATGGCGGATCGCTCCTCGTAGCGATCGGCGGCGCCCTGGTCATCTGCGCCGGGGTTGGCGTGCTCAACGGCCTGGCGGTCGTCTTCGGACGAATCACCCCGTTCATCGCGACGCTCGGCATGCTGAGCATCATTCAGGGCATCTCGTTCTTCGTGCAGGGCGGTTCGCTTATCGCAATCACGAACCAGGAGTTCATCGGTCTGTTCAACGGCCAGGTACTCGGCATCTCATCGCCCACCGTCCTGCTCATCATTGTCACGATCGTCGCGGCGCTGGTGATGCGATATACCATCTTCGGGCGACAGCAGTACGCCATTGGCGGCAACAGTCATGCGGCGCTGCTCTCGGGGCTCCCGGTTCGCAGGAACGTCATCCTCGCCTATTCGATCTCAGGGTTCTTGGCCGGTCTCGCCGGTTTGCTCCTCGCCGCACAGCTCTCGGGTGGCAGCGCGCTGGCAGGTCAGAACTACGCGCTCGACTCGATCGCCGCGGCCGTGGTCGGTGGGGCCGCGCTCTTCGGCGGCAAAGGAAATCCCGTGAGCGCCGTGCTCGGGGCACTGCTCATCGGGACCATCGCCAACATCATGAACCTTCGAAATGTGCAGGCGGAGGGTCAGCTCATCATTCAGGGCGTCCTCGTGCTGCTCGCGGTGTATCTCACGTCGGGCGGTTCGAAGGATATCTCGCGCGGGTTCAGCACGTTGTTCAGGCGACGCAACTACGCGCCGATCTCGAACTGAACGCCCGGAACCATCTTCGAAGCATGTATCAACGGCTCAAATAGTAGGGAGAAACAACAATGAGTAGAACATCACGGTATGCGCGGAAGCCGGAGAAGGTTGACGTGGTGATCGTCGGGGCTGGTGCGACGGGCGGAACGGTGGCAAAGGTGCTCACCGAGAAGGGGCTGTCCGTGGTAGGCCTCGAGCGCGGCCCGTGGTTGACGCCGAAGGACTTCTCGTTCGACGAGATCAAGTACCTCGGACGCAACTACCTGCACCCCGATGTGCGTATCAAGCCGAGGACCCGTCGCCCGGACGAGAACACGAAGGCCGAGATCTTTCCGTTCTCTCCACTCCCGCAGCAGGTAGGTGGCGGGACGGTGCACTGGAATGCGTGGATGCCGCGCCCCCGTCCCTCCGACTTCCGGCAATTGACCATTCACGGCGAGGTCGAGGGTGCCAGTCTCGCGGACTGGCCATTCACCTATGACGATATCGAGCCCTACCTCACGAAGGTCGAGTGGGCGTTCGGCACGAGCGGTCTCGATCGTGAGAGCCCATATGAGGTGCGCCGCAGTCGCCCATATCCCACGCCCCCGCCGCCCGTCACGGCGTTCGGACGGAAGTTCTACGAGGCGTGTGACCGCCTCGGTATCGACGCCGCACCTGTACCGCAAGGTCTCGTGACGCGCGAGCACAACGGACGCCCGCCCGCGCAGTGCACGGGTTTCTGGAACCTTTATGGTGACCCGGGGCTGAGCAAATCGACGACGCTTACGAGCTTCATTCCCGAAGCGCTCGCCACAGGCCTCTACGAGCTGCGGGCCGACAGCTACGTGACGCGGGTGAACGTGGGTCGGGACGGGCGCGCGAAGAGTGTCACCTACCTTGATCCCGAGGGTCGCGAGGTCGAGCAAGAGGCCGAGATCGTCGTGTTGTGCTCGACCGCGATCGAGTCCGCGCGCTTGCTGCTGCTGTCGACGTCGACACTGTTTCCGGACGGGCTTGCAAACAGCAGCGGCCTTGTCGGTCGCAATGCGACGTTCCACGAGTATTGCTACGCCACGGGCCTGTTCGACAACTTGGTGAACGACCCTCTGTACGGCTGGACTGGCTATTACCTGAATGGGGGATCGTTCCAGTTCTACGAGTCGGACGCGTCACGAGGGCACATCAACGGATCGTTCATCACGGCGTCTGGGACGTTGCAGCCCATCAACTGGTCGATGCCCGACCGCCCATTGTGGGGTCAGGCCATGAAGAACGCGGACCGCGACTACTTCAACTACGCGATGAAGATCGGGATGATCCTGCACGACATGCCGCGGTACACGAACCGGGTCGATCTCGACCCCGACGTTCAAGACGCGTGGGGCATACCTGTTCCACGTATCACCTACACCAGCCACCCGAACGACATCGCGATGGCGAACTGGCAGGTGGCCAAGAATGCCGAGATCCTTGAGGCCGCGGGTGCCTCGCGCATCCATACCGTCGGTCTCGCCGACATGATTCCCGGTACCACGACTCACCAGCACGGTACGGCCCGTATGGGCACGGACCCGTCGAAATCGGTGCTCAACGGCTGGGGCCAGGCACACGATGTCGACAACCTGTTCGTGCTCGACGGCAGCGGGTTCCCGACGTCGACCGGAGTCAACCCCACGCCGCTGATGATGGCGAACGCATGGCGCTGTGCCGAGCACATTGCCGCCACGCCCGGCATCGGACGGCGCCGGGCCGACCGCGCTGCCGGACGTGCGCGCCCCTATGTGCCCTTGGACGGCGGCCGCCTGCCAAGTGACGAGGTGCATCCTGCCAGCAAGGCTGCGTGGACCAACGACATCCCGCCCATTGACCCGGATTCCACCGAGAGGCTGTTCTTCAGCGATCACGAGTGGGACACGATCGAGGCTGCGACGGCGCGGGTCATGCCCACGGATCACGATGCGGGAGCGAAGGAGGCCGGGGTTACGCTCTTCATCGACAGGTACCTGTCGGGCATTGATTACATTTACGCCTCTGCTGACGGGTCGGGCTTCCTCGCGATGAGCGGCAAGGAGGCCGACGCGTGGCGGGGGAGGATCGCCGAGCTTCAGGCGACGTACCACGAGGGGGTACGCGAGCTCGATCGCCTCAGCCGCGAGGCATATGGAGTCGAGTTCGTCGCGCTCGACGAACAGCAGCAAGACGAGGTGCTCGTGACGCTTTCGGGCGCGCCGAAACCTGAGTCGACGGTGCTCGGCGACGAGGTCGCCTGGGTCCCGGCGGGGGCAGCGGCATCCGATCGTGGGGCGTCAGACAACGGGTCCGACTTCTTCTCTGCCCTCCTGCTGCACACACGGCAGGGGTACTACGGCGACCCCGTCTACGGCGGAAACCGCAATCGCGTGGGCTGGGACGTGGTCGGTTTCGATGGGCCGAAGTCGCTCGAAGACACAACGAACGGCGTTTTCAACGTCGAAAAGTACATGCTCGGCGAGATGGAGTGGCCGTACAAGTGGCCGGCCTCCGATGCGTCAGAGGGAGCAGACGCGGCCCTGGACGGGCGAGGAGAATGAGATGACGACGGTCACGTATGTGGGACATGGCGCGATAGACATACGCCCGAGCGAGCCGACGGAGCCGGGTGCCGGAGAGGTGCAGCTCGCGGTCGCGTACACGGGCATTTGTGGGACCGATCTGCACATCCTGCGCGGTCATATGGACCATAGGTCGCCCACTGTCATTGGTCACGAGATGAGCGGCAACGTGTCGGCGGTGGGTGAAGGGGTCGACGGTTTCGAGCTCGGTGATGGCGTAACGGTCATGCCCCTCGCGTGGTGCGGTGAGTGTCGTGCCTGCCGTGACGGCCACAACCACGTATGCCACAATCTCGAGTTCGTCGGCATTGACTCACCTGGTGCGATGCAAACCAGGTGGAACGTGCCGGCGAACCTGGTCATCCCCTTGCCCGCCGGAATCTCACTTCGCGATGCCGCGCTGGTCGAGCCCGTAGCCGTGGCCGTCCACGATGTCACTCGCTCGCGGCTCACGGCAGGCGAGCGGGCCGTGATCATCGGCGGCGGGCCGATCGGCGCATTGATCGGGGTAGTAGCGCGCGACCTCGGTGCCGAGGTTCTCGTGATCGAAGTGGATCGTGAGCGGCAGGCGAACATCGCGGCACTCGGATTCTCCACGATCAATCCACTCGATGTCGATCAGGTGGAATGGGTGGAGAGGTGGAGCGACGGCGACGGGGCGGATGTCGTGTTCGAGGTCTCGGGATCCGCGCCCGGCATTCTGGTGGCCACCTCGTTCTCCCGTGTACGAGGCAGAGTGGTGGTCGTTGGCATCCATGCGCATGCTCAGCCACTCGACCTGCCGCGCGTGTTCTGGCGCGAACTCGAGATCCTCGGCGCACGTGTCTACACACGTGAGGACTTCGTCCAAGCCATTCAGCTGATTTCTGAGGGAACGGTTCCGGTCGACGCGATCGTCTCGCGGGTTGTTCCCCTCGAGAACACTATGGAGGCTTTCGAGGCTCTCGAATCGGGCAAAGCGATGAAGATCCTCATCGATTGCCAAGCATCGGAAGGGGTGTGACATGCACGCGACTCAGATCGAACTGTTCGACCTCAGTGGGAAGCGTGCCGTCGTCACGGGCGGGAACCGGGGCATCGGGCTCGAGATCGCCTGCGCGCTCGCGGCTGCCGGAGCTGACATTGCGTGCGTCAGTACAAACATGCAGGGCCCGGAAAGCGAGGCGGCCAGGCGGGTACGTGAGACCGGCCAGGCGTTCGAGTCGTATACGGCCGATTTCTCGGATCGAACAAGCGTCTACCGGGTGCTCGAGGAACTGCGCGCCGACGAAGTCGACATCCTCGTAAACAACGCGGGCACCATCCGCCGCCAACCCGCCGTCGAGCACAGCGATGAGTACTGGGATGAGGTAATCGCCGTGAATCTCACGTCACAGTTCGTGCTAACACGGGCGATTGGAGAGCTCATGCTGGCGCGCGCCCGGGGAAAGATCATCTTCACGGCGTCGCTGCTGAGCTTCCAAGGGGGCGTCTTCGTTCCGGGCTATACCGCGGCGAAGTCGGGGATCGTCGGACTGACCAAGGCGCTCGCGAACGAGTGGGCCGCCCGGGGCGTGAACGTGAACGCGATCGCGCCGGGTTACATCGCGACTAACAATACGGCTGCGTTGCGCGCTGACGTCGAGCGTAGTGCGGAGATCTTGTCGCGCATCCCCGCCGCACGATGGGGCAAGCCGTCCGATCTGCAGGGTGCGGCAGTGTTCTTGGCCGCACCGGCATCCGACTACGTGAACGGGGTGACCCTGCCCGTCGATGGCGGCTGGCTCGGGCGATGAGTATCGACACCGCTCTCGGCGAGATCATTCCGATCGTGGTCATCGACGACGCCGCGCACGCCGATCCTCTCGCCGACGCGCTCATCGCGGGAGGCATCCGCTGCGCGGAGGTCACGCTGCGCACCCCAGCGGCGTTCGATGTGATCCGGGCGCTCGCGCGACGCGACAGCTTCACGGTTGGAGCTGGAACGGTCTTGTCCGCGGACGATGTGGCGCTCGCGGTCGACGCCGGGGCACGGTTCCTGGTGAGTCCAGGGCTGGACATGTATGTGCTCGCCGCGGCTGTGGCGGCCGGGACGCCCTACATTCCGGGTGTCGCCACAGCGACGGAAGTTCAGCGCGCGGCCCGTGCAGGCATCGCGCGCATGAAACTGTTCCCGGCTCAGCAGCTCGGCGGGACGGCGGTGATCGACGCGCTCGCCGGTCCGTTCGCGGGGGTGACGTTCATGCCGAGCGGTGGAGTGGATCAGTTCAACGCGGCGGAGTACCTCTCGAAATCGTCGGTGTTTGCGGTCAGCTCGAGCTGGATCGCACCGCGCGCGCTGATCGCCCAGGGCGATTTCGACGAGATCCGTCACCGCTGTACCGCGTTTGTTGCGTCGGCGCGGAGGCCCGTGTGAGTGCCGCGGGCACGTCCGCCGCCCCTCGCACCGGCGGCGTGGTGACGTTCGGTGAGACGATGGGCCTGTTCGCTTCGACCAACCCGGGACCGCTTGCGCACGCGGACACCGCTCGCCTGGGCATCGGGGGCGCCGAGAGCAATGTGGCCATCGCACTTCGGCGGCTCGGGGTCCATACCACGTGGGTCGGGCGGCGGGGTGACGACAGTGTTGGAGACCTGGTCGAGCGGGAGCTGCGCGCAGAGGGGCTCGACGTCATCGCGATCCGGGATCCTGCACAGACCGGCCTGATGATCAAGGAACGACGCAGCGAGAGTGCCTTGCGTGTCTGGTACTACCGGGCGCAGAGCGCAGGAAGCCGGCTCGCGCCCGGGGACATCCCCGAAGGCCTCATCGAGCGCTCGGCGCTCCTCCACGTCACCGGCATCACGCCCGCACTCTCGGCCACGGCCAGGGACGCGACATTCGAGGCGGTCTTCCGCGCGAAGACGGCGGGGGTGCCCGTGTCGTTCGATATCAATTTCCGCTCGCGGCTGTGGTCCCAGGACCAGGCCTGTGAAACCCTCGCGGCGCTCGCTGCAGCATCGGACCTGGTCTTCGCGGGCGACGAGGAAGCGCGGATCATCGTCGATGGCACGGGTGAGGTCGAGCTCGCTCGTGCCATCCGCGAGTTGGGGCCGCGTCAGGTGGTGATCAAGCTGGGCGCGCGCGGGTGTTTCGCGGCCATCGACGACGAGGAGTTCACGGTCGCGGCCGTTCCTGCGAACGTCGTTGACTCGGTCGGCGCCGGCGACGCGTTTGTGGCCGGGTATCTCGCTGAATTCCTCGCGGGCGAGGACCCGCGTTCGCGACTGGCCACCGCCGTTCGTGCGGGGGCTTTCGCCTGCGAGACGGCGGGTGATTGGGAGGGCATGCCGTTTCGTGAGGAGCTGTCGTTGCTCGGCGCGAGTGAGCCCGTCCTGCGCTGAGGCACGCGATGACCAGTGCATCCGCAGCGGCTCTGGCGTGAGGAAGGCCTCCGCGTCCCACAACGCCGGCGGCGCAAGCGCGTCGGATCCTCGACGGTCGACGCCGCCACGACGGACGCGCCGAACGTGGTGTGGGCGGTGGACTCCCAGTTCGACGCGGACGAACAGGGGCGACCGATCAAGATCTGCTCCATCGTTGACGAGCACACCCGCGAATGCATCGGTGGGCTCGTCGAACGGTCGATCACCGCCGACCGGCTCACCACCCACCTCGAAGACCTCGTTGCCGTGCGCGGCGCCCCAGCCGTGCTCAGGTCGGACAACGGTCCGGAGTTCATCAGCGACACGATGGTCGACTGGGCCGGCACCCGCACCGGCCTCAGCTACATCCCGCCCGCCTCGCCCTGGCACAACGGGTACGTGGAGTCGTTCAACAGCAGGATCCGCGACGAGTGCCTGAACATCAACAGCTTCTACTCGCTGCTGTACGCGCAGGTCGTGATCGGCGACTGGAAGACCGAATACAACCACGACCGCCGACACTCATCCCTCGGCTACCTCGCACCCCTCGACTACGCGCGGCAATGCACCCATCAAATCGAAACCGACGACTCACACACCGCCCGGACCGAATGAAGGGGGCGGCCCAGTCCGCCCGTGTGGCTGCACAGGGCGCTCGCCACCACCCGGGCACGCTGGGTACCTTCAAACCGGCGACAACGACGATGTTGCTCACGCGAGTCTGAGGCGAAAAGAGTGTCCGCATGGGGATCCGTAGTCGAGCAACGCACGCAAAGGAATCCTCGTGCGGGCACTGGACGTAGGTGGCACGGTCGTCGCGTGCGCTCGCTTCGGCTTGCGCGCGTTGCCGCGGGACGGAGCGCCCGGCAGCTCCCGTCACGTGCCAATATTGGGACGTGCGAATAGTCGGCAGCATCTTCCTCGCCGCCGCAGCCTCGCTTATCGGCCTTTTCGGCAATCTCATGCTCGGTGTAGCTGGACTCACCTTGGCGGGTCCAGGCCTCACGGTCCTTGAGTACTCCGATTCGGATGACACCGAGCGGGCGATCGGTGTCGGGATGGGCATCGTCGCGCTTGTGGTCTGGCTCGTGCTGTTGTTGTCTGCCGCACTTGTGGGATTACGGGGCGTCGGCCCGCTGCGCGCGCGGCGTGCCACGGTGTGGATTGCCGTGGGGCTGAGCGCGGTCCTCGTGCTGGGCACGCTGATCGCAGTGCTGGCTACGCCGCCTCCTCTCAGTGAGTACCCGCTACCGGAGTGGAACCGCGCTTAGACCGACTCAACGGTGTCTAGATGGGCCATCGGCCTGCCGAAAGCGATCGTCTTCGGCAGTCGTGTCATCCCGCTCGATGAAGCGTGCAACTTGCCGTTGATCGGGCCACCGAAAACCCCCACCGAAGCGCGATCCGCCGAAACCCTGCTCTGACGTTTTCACCGCGCTCTCTCGATTTGATCCGGCTTCCACCGGATCCCTATCCGGGCGATGCCCGGTGAGCGGGCCGCTTCGTGCAAGCCAGACGTGTCGCGGAGCCGTCCGCGCCTCTTCGGTCCGGCAGAATCGGGGAGTGCCTACCTCCCTTCGTGCCACTCTGCCGGATATGCGAGCGAACGCCGCTCAGTTTGTGCAGGACTGGACCGGCGAACGTCGAGAGCGCGCGGAGAAGGACACGTTCTGGAACGAGTTCTTCGAGATCATGGGTATCCGGCGCCGACGCATCGGCGCGACGTTCGAGTTCGCCGCAAAGCGATACTCGACGGGTAACACGGGATTCGTCGACCTGCTGTGGCCGGGTTACATCGGCGTCGAGCACAAGAGCGCCGGCCACGATTTGGGCGCCGCGATGGATCAATTGGTGGACTACCTGCCAAGCGTCGCGGACATCGATCTTCCGCAGCTGCTCGTTGTGTGCGACTTCACCACCTTTGTCGTCCGCGACGTCGATGCGCGAACTGAGGTGACCTTCCCCCTCGAAGAGTTGCCCCAACGGATCGAGACGTTCGCCTTTCTCGCTGGGTACGACAGAGGTCACGTCGCGACAGACAACGCTGAGGAAGCGAACTTCCAAGCGACGGAGTTGCTTGCGCAGGTTCACGACGCAATGGAAGCGATCGGCTACCCCGATCACCAGGTGCGCATCCTGCTTGTCCGGCTGCTGTACGTGCTGTTCGCTGATGACACCGGCGTGTGGGCGTCGAATCTCTTCGAGGATTACATCAACGTCCACACTGCGGCCGACGGAAGCGACTTGGGACTCCGGCTCAACGAGTTGTTCGAGATCCTGGATACTGACGAGGGCGATCGACTTCACAACATCGACGCCACTCTGGCGGAATTCCCTCATGTGAACGGCGGTCTCTTCCTCGAGAGACTTCGTTCCTGGTCCGGCACCGCTGAAGTTCGGGAGGCACTGCTCAAGGCTTGCCGGTTCCACTGGTCGAAGATCTCGCCCGTGGTTTTCGGGTCCCTTTTTCAGAACGTCATGACGCCTGTCGAGCGACGGCAGCTCGGTGCGCACTTCACGTCCGAACGAGACATCATGCGCGTCATCCGACCGCTTTTCCTGGACGCACTCGAAGCAGAGCTGGAGCGTGCCCGCACCGCACGGGAAGCCCGGATGCGAAAGCTGCGAGAGTTCCACTCACGGATCGCTGAGCTTACCTTCCTCGATCCCGCGGCCGGCGTTGGAAACTTCCTCCTCCTGACCTTCCGGGAGCTGCGTCGGCTGGAGCAAGAGGTTCTCCTAGCTATCCGCGACGCTGATCCTCGATGGCACGAGTCGTCGCGCGCCCTCGACATCGAAACGATGATCAAGGTTAACCCCGGCCAGTTCTACGGCATTGAGATCGAGGAGTTTCCCGCACGCATCGCCGAGACCGCGATGCACCTAGTCGATCATCTGGCCAATGTGGAGCTGAGCGCCGCGTTTGGTACCTATTACGTCCGCCTCCCAATCGCAGAGACTGCGCACGTCCAGGTCGGTAACGCTCTTGAAATTGACTGGGCGTCCGTCGTCGCGCCCGATGACTGTGACTATGTGCTGGGCAATCCACCGTTCGTTGGGATCTCGCAGCGCAACGCGGCTCAAACTGAAGAGCTGCAGAGGGTATGGGGGGCCGGGTATCACGGCACGTTGGACTACGTCACGGGCTGGTATCGCAAAGCGATCGACTACATCGGCGCCCGAGACATTCGCCTCGCTCTGGTGTCCACGAACTCCATCACGCAGGGCGAACAGGTTTCCCCCCTCTGGAACCCCGTTTTCGGCGCGGGACTCCAGATCGACTTTGCGCATCAGACGTTCAAGTGGCGCTCGGAAGCCAGAGGAGCGGCCCAGGTCGACGTGGTGGTCATCGGCCTCGCGCAGGCGATCAACGTTGTCAGACCCAGCCTGTTCGAATATGCCAACCCCAGCGGCGACCCGGTCGAGCGCATCGTTCAGAGCATCAGCCCGTACCTGGTTGACGGCCCCAGCCTTGCCGTGCAACCGCGGCGCGCCCCCTTCTCCGCGTTGTTGCCAGCCGTGGCGTACGGCAATAAGCCGGTCGATAATGGCGGCTTCATTATTGAAGCCGACCAGATCGAGCAATTCCGGGCGGACCCGGTTGCCTTCAAGTACGTCCGCCGGTACATCGGGGCGCGGGAATTGATTCACAACACACCGCGGTGGTGTCTATGGCTGAACGACCTCCAGCCCGGTGACCTCGGTCGGAGCGCTCTCCTTCGCGAGCGCGTCGGCATCGTCAAAGACTTCCGCGACGCAAGCGACGCGGCCGCTACCCGTGAGTACGGGCGACCCACCCTGTTCCGGCAGATCGCACAGCCGAGCACCCGCTACTTGGCCATCCCGATCCACGTGAGCGAGAACAGGGAGTTTTACCTTTCGGAGTATTTCGAGCCGGACGTCATCACGAGCAACGCAAACTTCCTCGCGCCCGATCCCGATGGACTGGCGTTCGCGGTTCTGTCGAGCAGCATGTTCATTGCCTGGCAGAGAGCGGTTGGTGGGCGACTTACGAGCCGCCTGCGCTTCAACAAGCTACTCACGTGGAATACGTTCCCTCTAGGGACGCTCAAGCCTGTCCAGAGGCAGCAGATCATCGACGCAGGAGCAGCCGTCCGAGCTGCCCGCGCTTTGTACCCCGACGCGTCGCTAGCGGAGCTCTACCAGGTCGGTGGGATTCCCACGCCGTTGAGTGACGCGCATCGTGCGCTGGACCGCGTGGTCGATCCGATCCTGGCGCCGCGTGCGCGGGTGAGAACCAATGATGATCGCCTGCGGGCACTACTGAAACGCTATGCCGAGTTGCTCCAAGCGAATCAGCTTGCAACCCCTAGTGCGGCTCGATCCACGCGGCGACGCCCCCTGACGTCCGCGGCAACGGCCATGCCTGAGTAGGTCGGACGTCGCGCGAGGGGGTAGGAGCGCAGGGGGAATTTGCCGACTGCTTACGAATCGCCGCGTCGGTCGGCTGCAGTGACGTGGAGGCCCTGCCGCGGAGCGCTACCGACTTTGACCGAGTCGCCTTAAGTGACGTTGCAGCTGCTGAACATCGCTCTTGACGCACGGTGGCGGAATCCCTTCACGGCGCAGCCGTCGCAATCATCGAACAGTTCGCGCGCCAGCCTCCCAGCCCGACGGAGCGTAAGAGGGTCCTCAACCGCACGGTGTTGGCTGCTGGCTGGGCGTTCGATTCAGGGTTGGGTGGTGAGAGAGCGAGTTGGGCGGCGATCGCTCCGTGGGGACGGGGTGTGGGTGCTTGTCCGGTCCTGGTATGAGTCTCGTTGACCTGGAAGCCGGCCGCGCTCAGTTCGGTTGAAAGGGTCTCCGGAGACCAGCGGTAGGCGGTTGCTACCGCGTGGTCGAAGCGCTCGATCCCGGAACCGACGAAGAAGCCCAGCAGGAGCGTGCCGCCTGGTCGCAGGATCCGTGCGAACTCTTCGAGCACGCCACGCACCGTTCTCGGCTCATGATGGATCAGCGAATACCAGGCGAGGACCCCGCCGACGCTCGCGGCGGCTTCGCTTAGCTGGTCGAAGCTGCTGAGTTTGAATGAAACTCCGGGGTATGTCAGGCGTGCATGTTCGATGAACTCGGGGACCTGGTCCACGCCGCGCGCGTCGTGGCCGTGTTCGGCGAGGTAGCCGGTCCAGTGTCCTGGACCGCAGCCGGCATCCAGGATCGGGCCTTCGACGTCCCTAGCCCATGATCTGATCAGCGCCCGATCGGAGGGGTGGAGAGAGGCTACTGAACCGAGTTGCTCCACATACTCGGCAGCTCGTGCGGAATAGGCGGCCCTCACGTCGGACGACATGAAGAAACCCTATGGCGTGCGCGTCAGTCGTTGCGCGCGCACGCCCCGCGTCGCAGGCGTGCGCAACCGGGTCGGCCCACGCATGCCCTCAGATATCGACTACGCCCGAACCCATCGAAGCGCGATGTGCACGTTTAGCCCGCCCGGTGAATTGAACGTCCATGGTGCCTTAACTGCCGCATCGGAACTGTCCGTATGAGGATCGTTCTGCGAAACACTTCCGCGACGCAACTGCCCGGTGTCATTCGACTTGTTAATCAGGACGCGTCTGACCAAGGGTTTGTCATCGACGGTGACGCGCCAACTGCCTCCACGCGTCTCATTCGAGATGTCAATTCCGATGAACTTGGACTGTCGCTCAACCATCACTTTCCCTGTCCACCCTTGGTAACTGGGGCTGCTTGAGGGGTGCGGCTCACGATTTGATCGGGGGACGCGGTGACACTTTGAGGGTCCATTGCAATTTCAGGTGACACAAGTGACAGAAAGAATGACACCGGGCACCGGGCAGCAAGGGCTGGAATTGTGGAGTTCGGCACCTCTTGGCGCCCTTTTGTGAGTGCTTAATGTCACTGGTTCCGGCGACGAGCATGTCGGGGCTAAATCTCCTCGCGAAAACGCGGGCTGCGCGTTGCGTGGCGGGGTATGGTCAGAGCCCGCCCTTGACAACACCGTAATCTTCCACCG
>FWWM01002459.1_pt1 | contig 49904 bp, 58 predicted proteins | sample 2228351 | NCBI WGS metagenome assembly FWWM01 (sample SAMEA103939774, study PRJEB20133) | metagenome | reverse complement strand
TAAATATAGCCAGCAACAGAGGCCAAAATAAGGAGCCAAATAACCCGCGGTTTTAATAAAGAGATATAGGGAGACATGAGGAGATTTTAGTTTCTCTTAATAAAGTTTTAGATTAATCTATTTTCCACAGGGCCAGGCCCAGTAATAAGAAGGAGTACACAATTGGGAAAATTGAAATTTTTATAAGCGCTGTCCCCAGCGCTTCGTACAGCGGCATTAGGAATGCGCCTAGGGCCATGGCAGTTGCCCCGGCCGCATACGTGTAGCCTGAGTACGTGAACAGCCCTATTTTTGATATCCGCGACATCTCTGCTACCAGCAACCAAAAAGGCAGGGCGCTTGCCGCCCATAAGATGCCCACCCAGAGCTCCATCCGCCCGCCTAAGTATAGCGACAGTAGCGTTAATTTGAGGGTAGCCGCAATGGCTATTGAGCCGGCCACGGCTGTAATAAACCAGACGAAGGCCTTGCGAAAAATAGAGATCTTGCCGAAATAAGAGGAGGCCCAGCGGAAGGCGAGGAGCAAGAGGATGTGCGCCGCGATGGAAACGGGAAGCAACAGCCCCTCTAAAATAAAAGAGAGAGCCCCTATAAAACCAAATACTTTAATGAGACTTGGATCCCGCCTCTCTAACCCACCGCTCATACCACCGTTCAAAGTAGTAATAAGAGAGGGCCATCATCCCCAACACTAAAAACGCCGAGAACAGCGGAGGGTCAAAGGCAGTTACGGCGTTGATAACGGCGGCGCCTATTAAAACCACGGCGACTACAAGCGAGAAGACTTTTAATACTCTCATGCCCTGGCGGCGACTGGCGTAATGCCGTTTATAGCCCCCACGTAGAACGTAATAAACAGCAACACCCATATTGCGTCTACAAAGTGCCAGTAGTACTCGGCGGCCTCCACCCCGTCGGGCCGGTTAGGCCTCCAGTAGCCCACGGCGACGAATAAAGCCACTAATGCCCAGAAGACCAAGCCAACAATCACGTGGAAGCCGTGAAGCGTCACAATGGCGTAGAAGTAATTTGCAATAATTGAGGTGCCGTAGACAAAGCCGTGGTGAGCCAGCTCTGGGTACTCTATTAAAAACTGGCCGCCGACAAAGAAGATCCCCAGTGCCATAGTGGCGGCGAGCCAAGCGTAAAAGCCCTTTAAATTGCCCTTTAGGAAGTTCCGCCTGGCGACCATGGCCGTAAAACTACTGCTCCACAACGCAATAGACATGGCGATAGATATCGGCGTTATTAACTGCGGGAGGTTGGCCAAGGCGGCGTTCCAACCGTCGTACAACACCACCCTCGCGTAATATGCGGAGGAGATCAAAGTGCCGAATAGGGCTATTTCAGACATAATTACCCAAGACACTGAGGCCTTCAAGTCGCCCCATACGCTGGGCGGCTTCGGGATCTCAAAATGGGCCGCCCCGTTCATGAGACGCAACATCTTAGCCGTTTTGAACTGGTCTAAAAACAGCCAGGCCACGCCGAGCCCAATGAAAGTCCCAATTGCCAACATGCCGAATTGCGGCGCGGATAAAAAGGCATAGTTCTTCAAAATAGGCGACACGTCGCGGAGAAGGGACAAGACGCCCAGCCCAAGAGGTATCATGCCTACGCCTAAAATAAAGGGCCACGGGTTTGGCTCGTGGCGCGGGTGGACTAACGGCGGTATTACGTCGGGAAGCCCGTATTTAGACACACCCCAAGGATCCTCTCTGTTGGCCACAGGCCTGCCGTTGAAATAACTATACAGCAGATTGGCGAATAACAACGCTACGCCTGCCGCCAGTATAATTGTGAAAGCCGTCATTGCGAAGTGATAGGGGTAGACGTCCGGCGTGGGGGCGGCGGCGTAGCGCCTAGGCGATCCCAGCACCCCGGCCGCCGACATTAGGGTATAAGTGGCAAAACCTCCTACTGTTATTAAAGCCCAGCTAATCCGCGCCAGCCTTTCGTCGTACCACCTCCCCGTTAGGTGCGGGAAGTAGTATAACAATGCGCCGAATACTCCGAAGGCAATGGCGTTGACAATGTAGTGGAAGTGCCCCAGGACGAAGTAAGTGTCATGTAGGTGTAGATCCAGCGTAATCACCGGGAAGAAGACGCCTGTTACGCCCCCCACGATGAAGAAGAGGAGGAAGGTGAGCATGAACAGCATGGGGGCTTTTAGCTGAATCCTGCCGCCGTAGAGAGTGGCCACCCAGTTAAACACCTTAACGCCGGAGGGTATGGCGACGGCCATAGTGGCTATGGCCATGGCCACTCTGGGCGCGAAGTCCTGCACGGCGGTGAACATGTGGTGCATCCACACGGCGAAGCTAATAGAGGCAATTGCCACTGAGGAGATGGCTATGGCGGTGTATCCATACGCCCTCCGCCTGGCCATACGCTGTATGACCTCAGAGACAAGGCCCATGGCCGGCAGTACTAATATGTACACCTCGGGGTGGCCGAAGAACCAGAAGATGTGTTGAAACAGCCTCGGGTCGCCCGAGGCGGCGGGATCCCCGGGAACTGGGGTGAAGAAGTGCATCCCGAGATGCCTCTCTAAAAGCAACATTATGGCGCCAGCGGCGAGAGGAGGCAGGGCTGTGACCATGAGCATAGAGGCCGCCAGCACGGACCAGGCAAAGAGCGACATGTCCAGCATTTTAATATCGGGCCTTCTGAGCCTTGTAATTGTCAATATGAAGTTAATGCCGGTTAAAGTGCTGGAGAACCCCCCTATAATAATCCCGAGGAGAATTAGATCAACGCCAATTGACTTGCTGATCGTGCTGAGCGGCGGGTATAACGTCCAGCCGATGGAATCTCCGTGTTGCCAGAACAGGAGGGATGACCACATAAATACGGTGGCGGGCACTTGCATCCAGAAGGACAAGGCATTTATCCTAGGCCAGTACATGTCGGGCGCCCCGATTAGCTTGGGAACTAGGATATTAGCCGCGCCGGCGACTGCTTGCATGGCGAAGAGCAACAACATGCCCAAGCCGTGAAGCGACATGAACCAAGTGTAGAGCAACTCATTAAAGGGATCTTGGACGGGGGATCCCGGGGGCGTGTTGGCTATGGTCAGCCTCATATACATGGCGGCTATTCCTGCCAGTACGAAGTTAATTATCGAGAGCAGTATGTACAATATACCTATATAGTGGGCGTTGGTAGTGGTTAGGTAGTGGAATAGCTTTTCCCGCATCATGGCTCTACCACAATCCGTCCCAACATTCTATAATGGCCTGCTCCGCAGAACTCAGCACAGAGGACGTTGTATACGCCCGGTTTATCCACTTTTAGCCACGCGGTATATACAAAGCCCGGAACTGTGTCGTATTTGTAGCCCAGTTCTCTTATGTAAAAGGAGTGAACGACGTCACTTGACGTGAGTTCAAGTCTATACAGCTTGCCCGCTTTTATGTACAAGGTGTTCAGCGACTTGCTGCCATTCGGGTACTCAAATATCCAGCCATACCTATAGGCAGTGACTTTTATCGTCTCGTACTGGCCAGCGCCAAAGGCGGTTTTCTCCGCGACAGCGCCGTAGTTGTCTATTTCATACAATCCCACGGCGGCTATATACGCCAGCACTCCCAAAATAGCCGCGGCGCCGAAAATCGTCATGTATTCCAACAGCTTACCCCTCTCCATGGCCCCTGTCTCTGAACTTATACGTGAAGTATATCATTGCGCCGATGAAGATAGAGGCCACCACGCCAGCTGATATTATAACGAGAGAATATGCGCTGAAGATAATCTGGCTAATATAAGAGGCAGGCTCGAAGGGCGGTTTGCCGAAGTTTGTGAGAAAAAGCCACGTGATTAAAATTCCCAACACTATCCCCGCCGTTGCCAAAGTGTCTTTTAGAGACCACATGTATCCGAAATTATATTTCTATTTATATACTTTTTCTCTCTTTACCCTGTTTACAATTATTTCAATACATAGAATCGCATAAGTATATCTATAGATATTTTTATGTATATTTATATATACTTTCACACTAAGCGATGGGTTAAAGATATAAAATAGCTCTGGCCGCTCACTATGCGGAATTTATTCCCCTCCTTTGTGAAATACGCCTTTATCTCCGCGCTAGCCACTAGCTTTGTAGGAGGGCTAACGGCGGGGCTGGGACAGGGATTTGACCTAGGGACGCAGTGGCCTGGGCCTGTTTTGACAATGGTTCTCTTGGCGATATCTGGCAGTTTTGAGCCTATCCACAGATTTCTTACTGTTTTAACGAGCGCCCTCTACGTGGCGGTCTTCGCCTACTCGTTGCGCATAAGGTCAAGAGTAGTTGTGGGCTTAGCCGCCCTCGCCTTGGCCTTTCTCATCGCCACGGCCCTCACCGGAAGAGCTGTGTTGTTAGTCCTGGGGGGAGAGATAAAGCCGCCCTTGGCCTTCGCCATATATCCTCTAAATAACTCCCTTGCCTTACTGACTGCGGCTACCATGGCGCTTTTGTGGTCCCTCGTGACGCCGGTGAAGACCTATTCGCATATTTTGGCATATAGAGGCGCCGCCTTCTGGGGCTTCGTGGCGTCTGTGTCGGGGGCCTATATTTTGGGCTATCACAAGATTACAAAAACCCCGCTGTCGTACTCCATCCCCCCGGCGCTCACCGCCTCGGAAATACCTTGGATTATCCACCTCGTCGCCGCGGCGCTCAGCGTCGCGCTGGCCATTTACGCCTTTCTTAAGAGCGGGGAGAGGGACTTCTGGCACTGGGCCGCGCTCACCTCAGCTCTTGCGCAGCCTATTACCGGCGTGTTGATGTTTGTTGGGGCTTCGAGAGACCCTTGGGCCCCGGGGCCTCAGACGGCGTTGCACGCGGTCTTCGCGCACCTCTTAGTCATCTCGGCCTTTGTCATATATGCCAGGGGTAGATTTGGCCGTAGGTAATGGAGTTGTACCTCCTGGCGGCAGTTGGAATTGCCGCTAACTTAGCCGCTTACTTTAAGCCGAGGCTAGCCTACATTGCCCCCGCCTCGGCGGCCCTCCCCCTGGCCTTTCTTATTTACCAAACACCCTTAGTATATGTTAACCTCTCTCCCGCGGAGGCGGCGCTTGGCAAGACGGCAGTTGCCATGTCTACAACCGCAGGCGCCGCCGCCTTCTTGGCGCTGGGATGCGCGGCTCTGTCTAAGAGGTCCAGGCAACTCAGTCTTATCTCTGCCGTTTTGTTACTAGGCGCCATCCTCGAGGGGGCCCGCCCCTACCCGCAACTTAACCCGGCGGATTACCCGTGGGCGCTGTCTCTCTCTCTTACAACGCTCGCCAGCCTCTTGCTGTCAGTATACAGCCTTTTAACCCGGCGCGTTGCCGCCGTTAAGTGGGCGTGGCTGGCCGCCTCCTTAGGCCTGTTCTTACAGATTATGTGGAACTACACAAGGGGTAATTTGTGGAGCTGGGGCCTAGGCGAGATGGGGATGCTGGCCATGTGGATAGCAACAACTGGCGCCCTGCATTACGGCCTAAACGCCGCCGTGGCCGCGGGGGCAGGCCTCGGGGCTGTGTCGGGCATTTTGCACGGCTCCGAGTTTGGAATTGCCGCGCTCAGAGGGGCCGCCATCTTGCTAATAGCAGTAGGGCTTACGAGGAGGCCGGCTGACTTGGGGAGGGCCGTTGCAGGCATGGGAATGGCGGGGTTGGGAGCCGCCTTGTTTTTAACAAGCTGGGTCGGAGCGGCCTATGCGCTTGTCTACCCCCTGGCCTCCGCGGCGTTTACGGGCACTGCCATGATGGCGGTGTACCACGCCGGTTTGAAGCGCTGGAAGAGGGTTATGGCCATATACGGGGCTCTTATCGCAGTCAGCGCCGCTCTGTCTCTGACTTGGCGATACGCCTTTGAAAGCACGGCGGCTACAAACTTCTATGGGTATTTAGTAGCTGGCGGCGCCGCCCTGGCCATCTGGCACGTGGCCAAGTCGCAATACGGAGTTTTACACAAGGCGCTTCACTCCTCTATATTATTTATACTGATACTGTTGTCCATAAGCGGGCCGTATATAACAGATCAGGGGTATTATAAGCTACTGGCAGTTGACTATATAGGCGCTAAGTACTATACGCTCCTAAACTGGCCCTACCCCCAGGCCATAGAAGTAGAGGCAGTCAACTTAACGCTGGACAGGAACGCCCACATCCCAATTACCCCCCTAGACTTCCCCGACTACTCCCAATATTTGAAAAAAGTGGGAGGCCCCTTCTCTCTTAAAGGGATAAACTATACAGTGGCGGAGGTGGACGGGAAAAAGTACGTATTTACAAACGGCACAGCCCTAGTGGAAGTGAACGGCACCGCCGTGTTGTTCCCCGCGCCTCTCGACTTAGTGACCGCCTTGGGAATAGACCCGGGGCTCACGGCTAGGTTTGTTTACTGTATGCACAACGAGACTTCTGCGGCGCCCAGCGGCGTAGTGTATCGGGTAACGGTAGATGTCGACGGAACTCCCTTGACCTTAAACGCGGGGTTCAACCTCCTGAAGGCTTCGGGCGGGGGGCTGTACGCCGGCGCTGCATACGTCGGAGGCGTCTTAATCGGCTATCACGTCATGGCAGTGCCCCCAGGGGTTATTACTCCTGAAGGCGCCTTTTGGAGCGAGGCCGTTGCGAAATACGCCGAGGCCGTGCTAAACCAGTGCAACGCCCGCGTGGCATATACAGCCCTCAGCCTATTCGGGGCAAGGAATTTAACGGAAGCAGTGGCTTATATTAAAAACGCAGAGGGAATTTGGATATTAGCATTTAAGCCTATACCCCTTTTGGGTATCCTGATATTAACTATGATAATGACTCTAATAATAAGTATACTCAAAATATTAAATAATTACACAAAAGTATAAAAAGATCTTTTGTGTTATAAAATCTGTATAGATTGATATTCTCTGTGCTCAAAAATATGCTGATAATGCTTAAATATCTACTCTTTACTTCATGTCCCATGAAGATGTTAACCGGTATAATAATAACCGCGGTAGTGATAATAGCTATAGTCGCCGCGTTAACTCTGTCGGGGCTTGGAGCGGCATCACCTGCGCCTCCCGCAACTACGCCAGCGCCGACAACGCCCTCTCCCACCGCAACGCCCACGCCAACTACGCCTACGCAAACTCCCCCGCCGCAGGAGGGTGGCGCCATTCAGTACGATCCCAATCTGGCTCAAAAGGGAATACAGTACTTCAAGGAAGTTGGATGTACCGCATGTCACTCAATTAAATCGCTCGGCATATCCGGCGGCGCCGTCGGCCCCGATTTAAGCAAGACTTTGATCTCGCCGGCAACTAACGTGCAGGGACTGGCGAGGTTTTACAAGGAAAACGGCCTTGACAACCCCGCGGCTGATCCCCAAAAGGCCGCCCAGTTGCTGGCCCAGTATTTGACAAATACGCCTAGCTACTCCACTACCATGGTCAGCCTGACAAACACCTACAAGTCCCTATATGGAGATCAATGGGAGAAGGACTACGTCCCGGCCCTTGTGGAGATGTTGAAAATGGCGGCTACGAAGTAATATGGTGGATGAGAACAGGAGGAACACCCTCAAGATTTTTTTAGGAACCACGGCGGCCTTAGGAGCCGGCATGTTGGCAACGCCGCTTGTGGCTTCTGTAATTGGGAGCAAGGCCGGCTACATCAAGCCCGAGCCCTTTGGCGCAATACCAGTTGAGATCTGTAAAGACGTTGACAGCTGTCCTAAGGACTACGGCGTGTCCCTCGATGAGCTGAGAAACGGCCCCGTCTTTAAGTTATTAAAGGTTAATACCATGGCAATCCCCGCAGTGTTTGGCATTGTTAGAGCAAAGGACGGCAAGGAGTACCCAGTGGCGTATGTGGCAATATGCACTCACTTCGGCTGTCCCGTAAACGTCAGCGGCGGGAAGTATTTAATAGGGTGTAACTGCCCATGTCACGGCTCTATTTTCGCCATATGTAACGATCCGAACGGGTGTCCTGACTACAACGCCGCGTTTTTAGAGATGTACGTCAGCGGCGGCCCAGCGCCCCGTTCGCTTAGGGCAATAAAAATAGCTGTTAAAGACGGCGTAGTGTATCCACTGGTGGCGTACATATGAGAGCGCTTGTGAGGCTCTGGGAGTTGCTACTGGAGAGATTCCACCTAAAGGAGTTTTTAGAACACCCAGTGCCTAGATATTCCAACATAAACCCGCTGTACTGGTTCGGGGACGTGGCCGCCGTGAGCTTCTTCCTCCTGGCTCTGACCGGGTTCTTCCTCGCCCTGTTGTACACGCCGGGGGTGCAGGTGATTGAAATACCCACCAGCGCCTTAATGCCCTGGGATAAGCTGTATCTCCACGGGGAGGAGGTGCCGCCTACTCTCAAGGCCACGCAGAGTTACGTCAGCGTCTATACAATTACATACCTCACCCCCTTCGGGTTCGTGTTAAGGCAGTTCCACCTCTGGGCCGCCTATTTGATGATATTTGCCGCTTTGGTTCACTTCTTCGCCAAGTTTGTGCTGGGCTCCTATAAGAGGAAGGGAGGCGGTGCCCTCTGGCTCATCGGCGTGTTGCTGGGCTTTCTCACAATAAGCCAAGCTGTCTTAGGCTACATCTTGCCCCTCCACCTTGACGGCATTTTAGCGCTAATGATCGGGCTGAACCTATTCCGCTATTTTGACTACATAGGGATACCGGTGGGCGGCACTATTATTGCGCTAATGGGCAGCAACTACCCCACTGACGCGGTGGTGAAAATTATCTACGTGGCCCATATATTAATCGTCCCGGCAATAATTTTAATACTGCTGGTGCTGAAAATACAGGGCATACTCTACGGCGGCGTCTCGCCGCCTCCTGTGAAAAACGAGGAGATTAGGCGTAAGATGGTGGAGGACAAAGAGCCCTTCTACCCCCACAGATTCGCACTAATGGTTGGACAAGTCTTCCTCCAGATATCCCTTTTGCTCTTGCTAGTGGCCTTCTTCCCGTTGCCGCTCCTAGAGCCTTGGGCGTCAGGCGAGCCGGTGCCTCCGGGCGTGAGGCCTCCGTGGCCCGTCATGTGGTACTATACATATGTCAAAATGATAGATCCCTTCATCTCTGTGGGTCTGCCCATTGTGCTAGTCCTGTTCGCCCTAGTGGTGCCCCTGCTGGATAGGAAAGGCGGCGTGTCTATATCTGAGCGCTGGTTCTGGATACTCATTGCCATAATATACATGGCCATTATCGGATACGGAACAGTGCTTGGCTTCATAATTGAAATACCAAAGCAAATTACGCCGTTTACTCGCATTGCAGTTCCGCCTGAAAGCGCCGTTCCCTACATCACAACGCCATCCCCGATAGGGTGAGTATGGAGCCGGCGGCTCTCGCCTGGATAACGGCCGGCTTCGCCGTGCCGGCGATGTTGGTAGTCTACGCCTTTCTGGGCGTCGACAGGAGGTGGGCAGTGGCCGCGGGGCTGGTGTCAGTCTTAATTCTCCTGATCCTCTTCGCCTACACCTCCAGTATCATCATGGCGCTGTACTCCGCCGTCTCGTGGCCTCCGGACCCAGCGCTGGTGGAGAAGGGGGTGGCGTATCAGAGAGTTGCCGCTGGGCAACTGGCCGCCGCGTCGTTTATAATAGGAATGTTGGCAGTGGGCTACTACATGGAGATTAGCAAGAGGGAGGGCCATGAATAGGGCAACGGCCTTGTTAATATTTGGAGTATTAGTGGCGTTGGGGATGGTCTTACTAAACTACGGCTTGATATATATACAAGATGTTTACAACTTTTTTGCCCTATCCGCCAGGGATTTGACACTCCTGCGCACTGATTACGTTGAGGCGACGTGGATGTTCCAAAGCACTATATGGACGGCGGTATTTGCCCTGTCAATAGTAGCGGTGCTGGCATATCTCTACTACCTCGCCAAGGAGGAATTCGAGTAGTTAAAATCACACTTTTTTTTCCTTTTTATCTACACTACTATTCACTTTTATACATTTCTCTAATTCTGTGTCTATTTGACTAATTTAATGTCATTTTACTCATATAAATATAGAACTTTCTATAAGAATAGTTAGGGGAAATTTAGAATAAAATTTAAAAAAGTTGAGTTTTCTATTAGCCATGGCCTCTAAAAAGGAATTTGAGGCAAAAGGCACTTTGACAGTGATGTTAATATACGCTTCGATTTTCGCAATTCTTTGGTTTGTAATATACGCCATAACTCTGGCAAGAGGCATTGTGGGATAGGCTATGCCCTTCCACGGAGAGGAGAAAATCTGGGTGGGAGTTGTGGCGGCCATGACTATTATTTTCCTGGGGGCATTAGCCTACGCCGCGTGGGTTATCGGCTTGCAAGTCCCCGGCGGCGACGTCCAGCTCGTTGATCCGCAGAAGGCTCTGACAGAGCTGAGGCCCGGGGTTAGAGAGATCGCCCCCGGCAGATACGAGGTGACAGTAGTGGGGAGGATGTGGCAGTGGTTCCCCAGGAACATCACCTTAGTGGATCCAGTTGAGGTAAAGTTTAGATTAACTGCACTTGATGTTATTCACGGCTTTCAAATCGTGGGGACGAATGTAAACGTAATGGTGTTTCCGGGATACGTCGCTGAGATTACATGGAAAGTGCCGCCAGACGCCAAGGGCACTTACCTCGTTATCTGCAACGAGTACTGCGGCTTGGGCCACCACGAAATGTACGGATTTGTAAATATTATACGTACAAAATAAGTAAAGAAGAGAAAAATTTTTAAATTATTTTTCTTTTTTCTATACATGGAAGTTCCAAATAAATTTAGAATTGAAGACAGAGTGGCAAAGGTGGCGCTAGTGTTCAGCTACGTGATGCTTCTATTAGGCGGCCTGTTTGGGTTTTTACAAGTGCTGAGCAGGACCCCGGGCATGCCAAAACTACAGACTGCCCAGCTTTACTACGAGGGGCTGACTCTACACGGCGTAGCCCTCGCTATTTTATGGACTGCGTTTTTCATAGTGGCGCTTGCGGTTTTCGTCATTACGAGGGAGTTGAATATTAATATGAACGGGCCATTGCTGAGGGCTGGCTGTATATTGGCTGTTGTCGGGTCTTTAATGGGCGCCGTGGCGATACTAAGCGGACAAGCCACGGTGCTCTATACCTTTTACCCGCCGCTTCAAGCATCTCCTCTCTTCTTTATAGCATTGGCAATTATTTTAATTGGCACGTGGTTCATAGGGGCAGCCGTGCTAGAAGCCATTTGGAGGTGGAAGAAGCTAAACCCCGGTAAGGAAGTGCCCCTCGCCACATACGGCGTGTTTACTACTATAGCCATATGGCTGTTGGCCACTCCTCCGTTGGCATACGCTGTGTTGTTTAGATCTCTGCCCATGTCTCTCTTCAACGCCCCTGTTGACGTCTTAGAATGGCGCCTGTGGTTCTGGTTCTTCGGCCATCCGCTTGTTTACTTCTGGCTGGTGCCCGCCGTAACTATTTGGTACACCATACTGCCTAGGGTTTTGGGCACTGAGGTGTTCAGCAAAACAGCGGCTAAGGCTGCCTTTATGTTGTATTTAATCGCATCCGTGCCCGTGGGCTTGCACCACCAGTTTGTAGATCCAGGAGTCCACCCGGTGTATAAATACCTCCACACGGTATTAACTTACCTAGTGGCTGTGCCCTCTTTTATCACCGCCTTTAACGTCATAGCCACTTTAGAAAAGGCAGGCCGCATGAGGGGAGGCAAGGGGCTTTTCGGCTGGATAACGGCTTTACCCTGGGGCAAAGACCCGGTCTTCACCGGCATAACCTTCGCCATTATCCTCTTCGGCATCGCCGGCTTCTCCGGCGTTGTAAACGCCTCCTTTAACGTCAACTATAATGTCCACAACACCGCCTGGGTTGTCGGCCACTTCCACTTGACAGTAGGTGGCGGCGTCACTCTGACTTTCATCGCCACGTCCTTCTTGCTAGTGCCGCTTCTTTTCGGCAGAGACTACGTGGCCAAGAAACTGCTAATCGCCGTGCCCACTCTGTGGTTTGTGGGCCAGTTAATATTCGGCATTGGCTACCACGTCGCTGGGCTGTTACACGCACCAAGGAGAACGTTTACAGCAGAGGCAGGATACTTAAACGATCCCAATTTGTTAAACACGCTCCACCTAGTGGGACAGTGGACTCCGTGGCTACAGCTGGGCGCCATCGGCGGGGTGATTTTCGCCCTCGGCGGCGCCTTATTCCTCTTGTTAACCTTTGTCTCTATTTTCAAAGGGCCTCCGTTTAGAATGGACGGCGCCGCTTTGCAGATCTCGCCGACGCCTGAGAAGGCTACTTTCTTTGACAGACTGGGGTTGCTTGTGGGCATTGCGTTAGTGATCATAATAATCGCCTACTCTCTACCCGCCATTGAGATATACACGAGAGGTCTGTCCCCCGCGCCTCCCTATTGGCCCACTGGCGCAGCCGCTGGATAAATTTTTAAAGGAAATAGCTCTTTTTTTCCAATGCCCCGTAAGTATATTCTCCTTTTCCTCGCTATACTCATCCCTTTTGTCGTTGCTGTTATAATGCAGTCGCAACTGGGCGCTACGGCTGAGGAACACTCCGGTCTTTTCGAGAGGGTGGTCCCCGTGTGTTATTTGCCCGGGAGGGAGCCTCCTGCGGCGGATTTTGAGCTTATTAACCAATACGGGGAGAGAGTGCGCCTTTCTGACTACTGGAGCCGCCCTGTGTTAATTACTTTTACATATACCTACTGCCCAGACGTCTGTCCCCTGATGAACTTAGTGTTAAACAAGACGCTACCTCTTGTCCCAAATCTATTTGGCGCCGTGTTTGACGTCTCTCTCGACCCTGATAGAGACACCCCCGAGAGGTTGCTGGCCTATTCCCGCGGCAACCGGTACAACTGGACGTTTCTCACAGGCGACTACGCGACTTTAGAAAAGGTGTGGAGGGCCTACGGCGTGACTCGCTATGTTGAGAATAGAAACGGCGTGCCTTATATTGTCCACGACGTGTTGTATATAGTTGTTCAAAACGGGAAAATCCTAGGCCTGGTGAGGGGGCTACCCGCCCCCGAAACTCTAGCCGATTACCTCAAGAAAATAGTCTCTAGGCAGTGTTAATGGAGGCCTTAATTCTATCTCACATCTCGCGCTGTCCGGGGCCCTACCTTCGGCAGTTGCAAAAAGAGCTAGCCGCGCCGCTGGGCACTTTGGACTACTATTTAACTAAGCTTTTGAGAAGGGGGGAGATATACAAGCTGGGGAGGAGGCCGCGCTACTTCCCCTCACAGCTAGACGAGCTACAAGCTTGGGCGATATACCTCCTTAGAGAAGGCCCGCGGGCCTTGGAGGAGGCTGGGCGTTTAAAATGCGGCAAGAGGCTGTGCCCAGAGGTTAGAGATTTGCTTTTACGCTCTGTGGAGAGCTATGAGTGCTTGAGGCGGGATTTAGTGGACAACTTCATCATCCTCATGTCAATGCTCTAGATCAGCAATGCGATATATATCAACGGGGCTGTACTATAAATTATAAAAGAAAAGGGAATTAAAAGGGCCATGAGGCTGGGCAGTGTATTGGCCGCGGCGATTGTGGCGATAATTGTCGGCGTTGCGGCTTATATGGCCGGCCTCAGCGGGGCTCAAACAAAGACTGTAACTGTGGAAAAGACGCAGGTAGTTACCTCTACTGTGACCCAGGCCGCGAGGAGGAGCGCGTTAGAGGAGATGATATTAAACGGCACTTTCGCCCGTAGGTGTGTTCTCTGCGGCATGGACGCGGCAGAGGCCGTGCATATGGGCGTTTCCGCCGTAGTTGAGTTCTCCACTGGCGTACACGCCAGGACTGACGACATTGGCTGTATATTTAGAATGGCTATCCTCCCGGCGGAGAAGTGGCCTTTTATAAAGAAGCTTATTGGAAGCAATGTGACGACCGCAGAGGAGGTCAGGAAGTATTTAGGCGATGTGAAAGAGGTCCTCGTCCCGGACTACGGAGCCCACGTGAGGGGGACTGAATCTTATATAGACGCCAAAAAGGCCTTTTACGTGATTTTACAAGACAGGAAGACTCCCATGGGCGACTGCGTCTTTGCCTTTTCCAGCAGAGAGGAGGCGGCTAAGTACAACTCCACGGTGTATACTTACGACCAAATGCTCCAGCTGTATAAAGAGGTTATGCAGAAGACTGGAATGCCGAGGCCTATGTGGTGCCGCGGGGCAGGCCACATGCACGGCGGATAGCCGTGTTGAAAGTCTCCAGGCGTCTATTTTTCTACCTCCTCGCCGCGGGCGGGATAGGGACTGTCCTCTTTTTTGCCACGCCGCTTTTACAAAGGGAGAGGGGAGGGGAGATTTACTGCCCCGAGGAGCCGCCGCTTGTATACGGCCGGGAGGAGTGCCCTGTGTGTTTAATGGTAGTGGACTACCCGCCATCATCGGCCGCGATGAGGGCTAGGATTAGAGGCGTTGAGAGGTGGTATTTCTTTGACGACGTTGGGTGTCTGGCGACGTGGCATAAAGAGGTTTTGAGACAGGGCGGCGAGGTGTTGGAAATCTGCGTAAGAGACCGCCTCGACGGTAAGTGGATTCGCGGGGATAAGGCGGTTTATTTAATAACCACAGAGTTTACCGCCATGGGCACTGGAATAATACCCGCGGCTCCTGGGAATGTAGAGCGGTATAAAAAAGGCGAAGTGGTTGGGCCGTGGCGGGTGAGGAGCGTGGGCGGAGTGGAGGAGTACAGCCCTCCCAAGCCCGCCGGGGAGGTGAGGGCTGTGGTTGATTATAAATGTGTATTTGAGAGGTTTTCCTATGGGCCTGCGTGGTCTACTCCTCCTGATTGGTATCGCGGCTGTTAGCCAGGCGGCCGCGGTGGTTATTGACAAGCCCGGGGTCTATTACGGCATTTCCGCCGAGCGTTTAATAATTAACGCCAGCAATGTGGCGGTTTTCAACACAACTGTGAAGGGGGGGTATGTGGAGGCGGCGTTGCCGCAGGGAATGACTGCGTACAGAATAAAGCCGGCCATGGGCTGTGTGGTAGTGACTGGGAGGAATATAACTCTGGCCGGGGTACGCGTTAATTGTAGCTCGGGGATTTTAGTATTTAACTCCAGCCGGGTGAGGATAGAGGCCGTGACGGCGCAGGGATTGGCGGATCTGCCGGTGTACAGGCGGGGGCTGGGCATTTACATATACAACTCCAGTGATGTGCTTATCTCCAAGGCGGATTTGGCCTATTTCCATGACTGTATATACGCTGAATATACGCAATCACTAGACATAAGCGGAGCGTCTGCCCGTTATTGTAGATATGGAGCACACGTCATGTTCAGCAAGGGAGTTCGCCTTAGGGAGTCTAGCTTTAGCGATAATTACGTGGGAGTCGCGTTAATGTACAGCGACGACGTCGTTGTGAGCGACGTGAAGTCTTCTGGCAATAGGGAATGGTCTGAGGGGTACGGCTTTTTGCTGGCGGAATTAAGAGGCGTGGTTAAAAACTGCAAGGCTGTGGACAACGTCCACGGCTTTTACGTAATGTACTGGGGCAACACCGCGTTGAAAATAACTAACTGCACCGTGGAGGGGAATTATTTCGGCGTGACTCTCAGGGGGCGTAACGCCACAGGCGTCGAGTTTATTGGAAACGCCTTCAGGGGCAACGTGGTACAAGTCATGCATATAGGGCTCGGCGAGTTGTCCACTGCAGCGCGGTTCGTGGGCAACGTCTGGGGCGGGCACGTGACGGCGCGCCCCTACCAGTACATCAGCGTCTTCTCAGACTTAATGTCAGCCAGCGAGGGGGCCTTGGCGTTTTTAGCGGCATCGCCGAGCAGATTCGCCATAGACTCGGCCATGGGCCGGGTTATTATAGTCGACGAGGCCCCCCGCCCCGACCAGCTCCAAACTCCTGCGTTATTGCTACTCGCCCTTCTCCCCCTTGTGTTAATATGGAAATCAAAGTGAGTCTGTATAAAAAATTCAGGGGGTTTCAACTCGCTGTGAACGCCAGCTTCAGCCTGCCGGCTTTGTTCTTAGGGCCTAACGGAAGCGGCAAGTCCACGGCGTTGAAATGCATAGCAGGCCTGTACACGTGCGGGGGGAAAGTGGAGCTAGACGGCAGGGCGGCGGGAGGCGACAGTTTTCTATACGTCCCCCCAGCCCCTAGAATACCGCCAACTCTTACAGTGGAGGAATATCTTGCCCACGTCTCAGAGATTTTCGGCGTAGACGTCAAGCCAGCGCTCGGCGTTGATAAGTTTTTAAAAAAGAGGGGTTCTGAGCTCTCCTCCGGAATGGCGGCTAGGGCGGTGCTAGCCGCGGCTCTCTCCACAGACAGAATTTTGCTATTAGACGAGCCCCTGTCGTATTTAGAATCCGACGTCAGAATTGAGTTAGTTAAAGCATTAAAGGGCCGGGCTTTTATAGCCGCGACTCACGACCCGGGGCCCTTCTTGCCGCTGAGGCCTTCCGTAGTGGCCATATCTGAGGGGAGGTCCGTGAGGGTTGGGAGCTGGGAGGAAGTGGCCGGTTGGTTAATTAGAGACTGCGGCGGTGATTTCTGCGTGGAGAAGGTAAAAGCGCCGAGCTTGGCTGGATATGGCCTATAGGCTCATACGCCTTACTTTTAAACGCGATGTGTACAGCAAGCCTATTGCCTCTCTAATTGCAACGGGGTGGGCCGTCTCGGTATCCCTCGCCTCTCTGGGCTCCTCTTTCGCCGCAGTTATCAGTTCCATAAATATGCTGGCCCTCGTGGCCTCCCTCATTGCAATGGTATTATCGGCTCACGCCGTCGCGGGGGACAGAGACGGCTTGCTCGAGGCCTATTTATCCGCCTGGGGGAGGCTTAAATATATAACGGGGCGAATTGCCGCAAATTCCGCAGTATCTGCGCTGTTAGTAGCAATAATATCAACGCCGTATTTAGCGCTGAGGTGGGAGTGGGCCCCGCCTCTTGGGGCGCTCCTCGCCTCACTGCCCTCTTCTCTCATCGGAACCGCCGTGGGCATCTCCTCAAAAGAGAGGGCCCCCCTCGTCGCCATTGTTGTGTGGTCCGCGGTCACTTTAATATACGACGTAGTGGTGGCGTTTTTATCGCTAATCCTCCCCCTAGGCGACGAGGCAATACTAGCCCTGCAAGTTGCCAATTTCTTCAAAGTGGCCACTCTCTTAGCCACTTCTCTAGTAGACCCCTATTTATTAACGCTAGGCCCCCTGGGAGAATTCGTCGTATCGCACTGGGGCGTCCAGTGGGCGTACTCAGCGCTCTCCTCAATATACGCCTCGTGGACAATTGCTTTAATTCTCCTCGTCGTAGATCTGGGCAGAAAGGCCGACTTATGAGATCGCTGATATTTTTACTGCTCCCAATCGCGGTGCTTGTATTGTCCTTTGGCCACAGCCACGGCGGGCTTTCCCCCGGCCACATGTTGCTCCACGCCCTTACTGTAATAATTGCGTCAGTGTTGCTATACTTCGCCGCGGCGGCTTATTACAGAGTAAAAACGCCGCGGTTTAAGTGGCTATTCTCAGGCTTTCTCCTACTACTAGCCAGAGAGCTCGTCCTCTCAATCTCCATGTATACATACACAGACATATATGTGCCGTATACTGACATCCCCCTCGACCACATGTTAGGCCTGGCGGCGCTTATCACCCTCGCTTATGCTATTTTTAAACAATTCTAGAACGCCACGCCGGTAAGCGCTTATATCGGTTTGCGCAAAATCCCCCTTAGGGCTTCAGCTCTTCCCATCTTCGCCACGCGTCGGCCTGCAGCCGCTTCACATCACTAAAGGTTTTAAACTGCCAAGTTTTTCTACTTTTATGGAGTTCAAGCCCGAGTATTACGCGGCGCTGGAGGTTTTGGCAAGGGGCGGGAGGACTGCGGAGGAGGTGGCGAGGGAGTTAGAAATAGAAGTCCACGAGGCTGAATCGCTGTTAAACACCCTCATGGCTTATGGCCTAGTGGAGACTAGGGAGAGGGGGCTGATTTTGCGCAAGACTGTATACGTCCTCACGGAAAGGGGGTGGGAGGCGTTGCACAAGTGGCGAGAGGAGGTGAAGAGCCGCTTGGAGAAAGCCGCTGAGCTTAGACAGAGCGGGAGGGCTGAGGAGGCCGATGCGATTCTGACGCCTATAGGGCCGGCGCTCCCCCTGCTGTTAGCAATGGGGCTCTTGGACTTGTCCCTCTACTCCGCCGCGCTTGGCCGGCCGCCGCCTCTTCCAGAGGATGAGGAGGTGGAAATCGACGTGGAAGAGGAGGAGCTGTAACCCTTGTCCTTAAGAAGCCCTTACCTAAGGGTTGTCGGCGCTGCGGCGTTGTGGTCAACGCTTGGAGTCGCCGCGAGCATCGGCGGGAATTACATCTGGCTGGCATTTTTGAGGTCCCTCACCGCGGCGGCAATTGGGGCTCTTTACATGAGGAGGTTTTCCAGCCGAGGCTTAATTCCCGGCTTATTGCTCGGAGGTCTTTTCGTCGCCTACCCCGTGGCCGCTCTATACGCCGGGGTTGGCCCCGCCGCCTATCTTCTATACACGGCGCCTCTGTGGACAACCGCCGCCCTAGCCGCTAGGGGGGAGAGGCCAAGCGCCAAGGAGACAGTCGGCGTGTCGCTGGTTTTAGCCGCAGTTTTTTTAATGCTATACGCCTCTGCCCGCGGGGAGCTTTCGCCTATTGGCCTTCTGGCGGGTTTGGCGTCTAGCGCCTTTTATGGGCTTTACATAGCAGTGGCTCGGCTTAGGGCGAAAGAGGGCGGCGGGGCGGATGTATCCTACGGGGCTATGCAGTATACTCTTTTAGTGACAGCTCCCCTTTTGTTAATACACGTGGCTGTGAATAAATCCCCCCTCCCCCTCCACACGGCTCTTGCTGGTCTTTACATGGGGGTTTTCGGCACTGTAATACCCTACCGCCTCTTCTCCTCCGCTGTAACTAAAATAGAGGGGGCGAGGGCCTCTGTAATAGCCTCTGTAGAGCCCGTGCTGGCAGCCCTCTGGGGGTTTCTGTTTTTTAAAGAGATCCCGGGGCTTTTGACGTTGACGGCCTATGCGCTGATTTCAACAGCCGCCGTAGTCGTGGCGAGGAAATAATTTAAATGGCCGCGTTGTAGGCGCTATGTTAAAAATTGCCCATTCTCCCGACGCCGACGACGCCTATATGTTTTACGGCATTGCCGTAGGCGCCGTGAAGTTGCCCGCGCCTTTTGTTGAGTTTTTAAGCGATATTGAAACTCTTAACAGACTGGCGCTGGAGGAGCTTCTCGACGTCACTGCTATAAGCGCCCACGCCCTCGCTTATATTTGCGACAAGTATTTCGTAATGTCCGTGGGGGCCTCAATGGGCGACGGCTACGGCCCCGTCGTCGTGGCGAGGAGTGAGGTAGCGGAGCCTAAATACGTGGCTGTCCCAGGGCGTTTCACCACTGCGGCTTTGTTGACGAAACTCGCCCTCCCAAGGGCGCGGGCAGTGGAATTGCCTTTTGACAAAATTCTCGACGCCGTGGCGGCTGGCATAGTAGACGCAGGTGTTTTAATACACGAGGGGCAGATCACATATGAGCGCTACGGCTTGAAAAAAGTTTTAGACCTCGGCGAGTGGTGGCGGCAGGAGACCGGACTCCCCACGCCTCTCGGCCTCGACGTGGTTAGAAAAGCCCTGGACCGGGAGATGGCCGAGAGGATAACTGAGGCGTTGAGGGAGTCAATTCAATACGCAGATTCGCACAGAGAAGAGGCGTTGAGATACGCACAGAAATTCGCCAGGGGGCTCTCCCTAGAGGAAACCGCGCGTTTTGTGAACATGTACGTAAACAAATACACGCGAGATATGGGAGAGGTGGGGAGGAGGGCGGTTAGAGAGCTGTTAGAAAGGGCGCGTGAGGCTGCGGGCGCTCCCGACTGCTTCCCCGAATTTGTATAGCTAATTTCAATGTATTCACATTCTCTCATGGAGGGAAGATTGCACCAACTATAGATACACACACTTCACTCTCTTAAGGAGATATATTGCATACGCCTTTTTTACCACGGAGTTTAAAAAGGCCTAAGGCGACGTGGGAGTCGCAATGAATAAATGGCTTACTTTTTAAATATCGTTCGTTTTATACCGTGATTTTTGATATTGTAAAAAGAGATGTGGAGAAGGCGAGGAGTGCGAGACACCGCCGTCTGATAGTACTAGTGGGCAGAGACGATAGGCGGTTGGCGGAGGCCGCGGGCGAGGCGCTGAGGGGGTATGAGGCGGCGGGGGGCAGGGGGACAGGCCTTTATATGTTTCAGCCTGAGTTCGCCGACGCTAATAAACGCATGAACTACCTCAGAGACTTAATAGAGGGGTCTAGCTTAGAGGTGGAGTTCAGGCCTTATAAAGACACGCCGAGGATTCTGGGCACTACATACGACTTCGCCGTGCTCGACTTAGTGAACGACTTAAAGCCAAATGACGTGGGGAGGCTGGGCGGCGTGGTGAGGGGGGGAGGCATATACGTCTTTTTAGTGCCGCCGTTAGACGTGTGGAAGAAATACATCACGAAATTCCAAGCCACACTGCTAGTTCCCCAGTTCACGCCTAATGACATTAAGCATAGACTGAAGGATAGGTTTTGGCAGAGCCTCTATAGCCACAAGGGCGTTATTATATACGACGTTGACCGCGACGTATTATTAAAGTCCTCTGGGATCGAGGACGTCCAGCCGCATGAGCCTAAAAAGCCGGAGCCTCCCGAAAAGGCAGTTCTGCCCTTGAAGATCTACAGACTAGCGGCCACTCAAGATCAAGTCGAAGTGTTAAAGCTCTTTGAGGTCTTTTACCACAAGCCCAAGAAGAAGCAAGCCCTTGTGATTATAGCGGATAGGGGCAGGGGGAAAAGCGCCGCTCTAGGCCTCGGCCTGGCCGGCATAGGGCATAAGTTGAGGAAGGCAAAGGCCAGGGTTCAGATAGTCGTCAGCGCAATGGAGTACTCCAATTTAGAGACGCTGCTGGAATTCGCCCTGAAGGGCCTTGAGGCGCTGGGCTACAAGCCGGGGGTTGAGAGGGAGGGGGGCGAAATAAGGGCGATTAAGGCCAGCGGGATATTTATCGACGTAGTTACTCCCTACATGTTGCTCAAACGGGAAAACGCAGATATCGTGGCAATCGACGAAGCCGCCGGCGTGCCCCTCCCGGTTTTATACGCCGTGCATAAGAAATTCAACCGACTCGTATTTGCCACGACAATTCACGGATACGAGGGGGCTGGGCGTGGCTTTTCCATCCGCTTCTTAAAATACCTTAAAGAGGCCAGGGATACAGACGTCTATCTCTACGAGATGGAGGAGCCCATTAGGTACGGCCGCGGCGATCCCGTTGAGGAGTGGCTTTTCGACGCCTTCCTCCTAAACGCAGAGCCTGCGAAAATAGAGGCTGAGGACTTAGAGTATGTAAAGAGGCAAGAAGTGCTCTACCTCAAAGAGGAGGATATTTTAAAAAGCGAGGAGGTGTTTAGGCAGTTTTTTGGAATTTACGTACAGGCGCATTATAGAAACGAGCCGGACGATCTCGGCATGTTGCTAGACGCGCCTCACCACACCGCCCGGGCCTTAGCCCTTCCCAACGGGAAAATAGTAGTCTCAGTGGAGCTGGCCTATGAGGGGGGGTTGGACGACTTGTCTATAGACCAAGCACTCAGAGGGCTTAAACTCCCCGGAAATATTATCCCAGATAGATTTCTCAAATACTGGCGCCTCCCGGAGTTCGCCAAGTTGAGAGGCTGGCGAATAGTGCGCATAGCCACACACCCCGAGCTACAAGACATGGGACTGGGGACTTTAATGCTGAAAAAAATCGAAGAGGAGGCCAGGGAGCTCGGCATGGATTACGTCGGCGTGGGATTCGGCGTATATGACAGGCTTTTAAAATTCTGGGTGCGCAACGGCTACGTGCCTATTCACCTATCGCCTGAGCGGAACCCCTCCTCTGGGGAGTACAGCGTCTTATTAGTCAAGCCGCTGAACGAAAAGGCCGAGGCGTATGTCAAATACGCCAATATTGAATTCCGCCGCCGCTTGATCCACTCGCTCATGGGCCCCTACGGCGATTTGCTCCCAACAGAGGTGCAATTACTGTTAGAGGACTGGGGATGGGACATCGACTCGCCCCCCGCGCTGTCTAAAAACCAGCTTGACAGGCTGATAGCCTACGCCTACGGCCCCATGACTTATGAAAACGTAACAGATGCAGTGTATATGTTGGCGACTCAGTATTTCTACAGCTCTAAGGGGAGGAGGCCCGCGCTACCCGACGTCGCCATTCGCATATTAATTAGCAAAGTGTTACAGGCAAAGCCGTGGAAAGAGGCCGCCGAGGCCGCCGGGGTGAGGAGGGGGGATCTCATGTTAATACTCAGAGAAGTGGTCAAGGTTCTGCTGTTTTACTACTACGGCGGGGAGTTCGAAGTGCCGCTTTTCGTCGTAGGCACTGTTAAAGGCAGGGATTGAATAGAGGACACAGCCAACACAATGGCGAGAAATATAACAACGGCGCCTAGCATTTGTCTATAAGTCAGCCTTTCCAAGCCGCTTATTTTTGCAAATAACTGCGTAATTAAAGGCGCAATTGAGACGAGGATTGTGGAAAGGGCCAGCCCAACTCTCTCCACTGAATAGGCGAATAGTGCCGAGCCCGCGCCTAGATCTAACAATGAGGCTATTGCAAAGACGGGGGATTTCACAACTTTAAGCCTGCCCTTTGCCCACAAGTATAAGCCTAGGAGCAGTCCGGCTGATAAGGCCCTGATATAAGCGATAATAATGGGCGATACTCCTTGAAGCGCCGCTAGTTTTATTGCGGTCATGCCCAGCGACCACATCAACGCCGCAAGCAAGGCGGCTCCGACTCCAGCCGCACTTAACTTAGCCTCGCCGCCTCTCGTGAGCAGAGAGACTCCCAAAACTATTAGTAGGGAGGAGACAATTAAGAGCGGCGTCACCTGTTCCCCCAGCAATAAGGCGAAGTACTGGGCGATGATTATATAAGTGTATGTAAGGGGCGCCGCAATAGACCCTCCCACTTTATGAATTGCGTAAAAATAGAGGCTGTCCCCCACGAGCAGAGTAATAATTCCACTAAACGCCGCCGCCCAGAGCCCTTGACTTGGCGTAATGAGTATCAGAACGGGTGACATCAGAGTGGAGACGTAAAACAGGCGGGAGAAGTTCACGACCAACGCGCCGTGCGATTCCATATATTTCTTGTAGAGGAAAATAACCAGGGCCCAAATCGTGGCTGCGATAATTGCCGAGAAGAGGCCTGGTAAGACCATTTAAAGAGGCCTTACGGGAGTGGAGGCTCCGCAGGCCAAACACCTCATGATAAATATTCTGCCCTCCTTCCTCAACTCCGTGTCTATCGAGTTGCAGACGGGGCACACCACATAGTACCTTATAAATCTGTCGTAGACTGCCTCAACGACCTTAGGGGACTTCTCTCCGTGTAGCGTAAACACATCCCCCTCCAATGTGCCGGGTACTGCCAGCTCCTTTTGGAAGAACTTGGCCATGAAGTAGACGTCTCTATTCAGCCTTTTAGCTATTTGGCCGAAATTGGGTATAATCGTCTTACGGGGCATGTTCTCTACCTCAATTTTCGGTATTTCCGCCCTCCTCTGCGCCTTGGGAGCGACGAGCTTATAAGCCCTTTCAAGAAGGGCGGCGTACTCGCTGTCCATGTGCTGAAAAAAGACGACCTTTATAAATGTGAACTAAGCCGGCCTAAACCAGTAGGTGATGTAGTTTTCCCCAGGCCTTCTGTCCACGACGAGCCTCATTTTCATGCCTGGTTTTAGAGTCTTAGGATCCGCCTCTATCCACGCCGTTATATTAAATCCGTCTGGCATTTTGACAATGCCCACGATATAGTCTGAGTGGTGGGAAAAGCTGGCGGGCTTGACGTTAATCACAGTCCACGTAATTAACTCGCCCACTGGACTGACCTCACGCCACTCCATGTCAGACGTCTTACATTTCGGACAGTCTGCTTGCGGCGGGAAGTACTTACTCCCACACCTCTTACACACAGTATACATCAACTTCCCCTCTCTTAGCCCATCTATGAATTTCGCAATTTTATTTACAGAGAGCGTAAACCTCAGCCTCATCTCGCGGACGTCTACCCACAACAACGCGCCGCTCTTAGGGTCTTTATACACAGGCAGCCCAGTAGCTGTGATTAACGCCTCCAGCTGTTTTAAAGACTCTCCGTACAGTTTTTCAAGCCCCTTATTTATCAAATTTACTACGTTGTCCGACATATTATTGGCTCAGGCTAAGTATTGTCACAAAGGCGTAGTGCCCCGTTCCGCCGATATTGTGGGCAAGCGCCATGCCCCTCTTTATCGGCGCTTGGCGGCCCCTTTCCACTTGCCCCCTTAGTTGTCTCGTAAGCTCTGCAATCATCGAAACCCCAGTGGCTCCAATTGGATGCCCCTTGGCCTTAAGCCCTCCGTCGACGTTTACAGGTATTAAGCCGCCGATATACGTCTGCCCCTCTCTAATAAGCTTATAGCCCTCTCCCCTTTTGGCAAATCCCAAGTCCTCATACGCCATAATTTCGGCTATTGTAAAACAGTCGTGTACCTCCGCAACGTCTAAGTATTTAACTGGGTTTTGGGGATCAATGCCGGCTTTTTTATACGCCATTTGAGCGGCCGTTTGAGCCGCCTCCAGGCCGATGAAGTCCGGCCTTTTACTGAGATTCGCAGTGCCGTTTGCATAACCTATGGCTTTTATCCAAACGGGGGTGTCCGTGAGTTTTTTCGCCACGTCTTCACTGGCTAAAATCACTGCAGAGGCCCCGTCTGTAATTGGACTGCTGTCGTAAAGCTTCAAGGGCCAAGCCACATATCTAGAGCTGAGACACTCCTCTACTGTAATAGCCCTCTGGAACTGGGCCTTAGGGTTCAGCGAGCCGTAATAGTGATTCTTCACAGCCACTTTACAGAGATCCTCCTCAGTGGCGCCGTATTTATTCATATAAGCTGTTGCATAAAGCGCATAGTAGCCTGGAAAAGTCAAGCCGAAGTTTTCAAACTCCCAGAAGTAATTCCCAGCCCTTCCAATAAACTCCACCACCGTGGGAGTCGGCGATTCGTTCATTTTCTCCACGCCGATAGCCATTACTACATCCGCCTCTCCGCTGGCCACCATATGATACGCCGTCCTCACCGCCGCGGACCCCGTGGCGCAAGCCGCCTCTACCCTAATTCCACTTTTAGGAACCAAGCCGCAGTACTCCCCTACTACAACCGCGGGGAGGGCCTCTGAGGACCAACCGCCGACATTGCCCACTACAAAAGCCTGGATGTCCTCAGTGCCGATGCGGGCGTCGTCAAGAGCCTCTTTCACAGCCTCCCACGCCAGTTCTGGAAGAGAGACGTCAGATCTATTGCCGAATTTACTTGTCCCAACCCCCACTACAGCTACTTTTCTCATGTAAAGAAAGTTGTAAAAATATTTTTATTGATTGTTTTAGACTTTTTATAAAATCAAGTTACTAACCTGGCTATTTCATCTGGAATCTGGCCTTTCTCTTTTAGCAATCTAATTAACTGGCGGTAAGCGACTAACTTCTGGATGTTGTTAGCCCCCTCGTAAATCTGCGTTATTTTCACGCTTCTTAAAAACCTCTCAACGCCTGTCTCTCTTATGACGCCTACGCCGCCGTGTAAGTTAATGGCCTCAGATATCACTTCCTCAGCCACCTCAGTGGCGTAGAACTTAGCCAGCGACGCGACAAAGGTGAACTCCCTCCTGTCCTCATCGGCTAATTTGGCGGCCAAGTAAGTGAGCAATCTGGCCGTGAAGATTTTCGCCATCATCTCCACAAGGCTGAACTGTATGGCTTGGAAGTAGGCAATAGGCACTCCAAACGCTTGCCTCTGGTGGACGTACTGAAACGCCTTCTCAAAAGCCGCTTGTGCCATGCCAACGGCCTGCGCCGCAACGCCTATCCTCGTGCGGTCAAAGGTCTCCATGGCGTATAAGAAGCCCATGCCCTCTTCGCCCACTCTATTCTCATCCGGCACCTCCACGTTTTCAAGCACTAGTTCACACGCGTGGTTGCCGTAGAGACCCATTTTGTGATAACACTGCTCAACTTTAAATCCAGGGGTGTCTTTTTCCACAATGAAGAAAGTGAGGCCAAGATATCTCACTTTTTTATCTGGAGGCGGATACGTACGCGCCAGCACGATAAAGAAATCTGCCACATCGGAGCTGCTGATAAACGCCTTTCTCCCGTTTATCACCCACTTATCCCCCTTCTTCTCGGCCTTTGTTTGAATCCCAGCCACGTCTGAGCCACAACAAGGCTCTGTCACGGCAAATGCGCCGAATTTCTCGCCGCGGGCAATAGGCGGGACGTATTTCTGCCTCTGCTCCTCAGTGCCGAATAACATTATAGGCGTGAGGAAGAGCTCATTAGTGCCGAAGTAAACGCTTAATCCCGGCAGAACTCTACAGAACTCCTCTGATAGAATTGCGGCCATTCTATGGTCGCCCCCCTGGCCTCCGTATTTCTCAGGAATGCCTATGCCGAAAAAGCCGTTTTCCGCGATTTTCTTTAAAATGTCCCTAGGCACTTCATCAGTCTCCTCTATTTCCATCGCCCTAGGCGCTATCTCCCTCTCCACAAACTCCCTGACCGCTTTTCGGAACATCTCGTGCTCGCGCGTCAGCACTATTGAGTAGTCCTCCACCGTGTCAAAAGGGAACACCATAGCCAGCTCATCTGCCTTGATATTTAAGCATTCTTCGCCAAAAAGGGTAAAACGTAATATGCCTTAACGTAGGAAATTTTTTAAACAAATACCTCTGTGTGTATATGTCAGTCCAGATCTTCGAGAAATATATCAAAAACAGAGTGTGGACGAAGAATTACGACGAGAGCGTCCCGCCTGAGGTTGAAATAAGGCCGTCGCCTCTTTTTTCTTATTTAGACCGACAGGCTGGGGAAAACGCCGGGCGCACGGCGTATATATATTTTGGCAATAAAATACCGTACAAGGCGGTGGGCGAGCACAGCGATAGAATCGCCGCGGCGCTTAGAGAGTGGGGAATAGGCAAGGGCGACGTTGTGGCTTTATACATGCCCAACACGCCCGCCTTTCCAGTGATATATTACGGGGCCTTGAAACTTGGGGCTGTTGTAACGCCAATGAACCCCCTGTATACTCCTCGGGAGGTTGCGTGGCAGGCTAAAGACGCAAATGCCCGCGTTATATTTGTCGCAGATGTTCTCTATAAAAATATAGAAGAAGCCGCTAAGATGTATCAATTTGACAGAATTGTAGTAGTAGAACTAGTAGAATATATGCCGGCGCTGATTAAGCCGCTGGCTAAAAGGCGGATTAAGCCGCCAAAAGTGGCGTACTCCGGTCGCGTAATTCCCTACAAATCGCTATTAAGCTACAGCCCCACCTCATACCGCGCGAGCATAAACCCATCGGAAGATTTAGCCGCGTTGATGTATACAGGGGGCACCACCGGGCTTCCCAAAGGCGCTGAGATCACCCACGGCAACATCTCGGCGAATTTACAACAATTAAAGCCTCTGTACGACGTGGTGAAAAAGAAAAGGGGGCTCGATTCTTTAGTAATGATGGGGCTTTTGCCGTGGTATCACATATACGGCCAAGTCACTGTGATGCACTACGGCATATTTGACGGGGCAACAGTGGTGGTGATGCCGCGCCCCGACATAGAACAATTAATGAAGTGGGTCCAGAAGTACAACGTGCAAGTCCTCCACGGCGTGCCAACATTGTACAACATGATTATTAACCACCCCCGGGCCGGCCAGTTCAATCTAAAAAGCCTCGCCTTCTGTATATCAGGCGCCGCGCCCCTCCCAGTGGAAGTGGCCAGGAAATTTGAACAGCTGACGGGGGCTTTGCTGAGAGAGGGGTACGGCCTCACTGAAACAGCTGTAGTGACGCACGTGAACCCCCTATACGGCAAAGTAAAGCCCGGCTCCATAGGCCTCCCCATCCCCTCCACATACGCGGCTATAGCTGACCCAGCGAAACCGGAGCTACTACCGCCTAATCAAGTGGGGGAAATAGTCATCTCCGGCCCCCAAGTTTTCAAAGGCTACCACAACCGCCCCGAGGAAAACGCCCAGGCCTTTTTTGAGTGTTGCGGTTTGAGGTGGTTTAGGACTGGGGACATGGGCTACATGGACGAAGAGGGCTATTTCTACGTCGTTGACAGGAAGAAGGATTTGATTAAATATAAGGGCTACTCCGTATTCAGCAGGGAGATTGAAGAGGTGTTGTACCAACATCCCTGTGTAAAAGAGGCTGCGGTAATAGGCGTGCCCCACCCAGAGGCCGGGGAAATCCCCAAGGCTTTTATAGTATTGAGAGATGAGTGTAAAGGTAAGGTGAGGCCTGAGGATATCATCAAATGGACTGAGGACAAGCTGGCGCACTACAAGAGGCCTAGAGCTGTGGAGTTTAGAGAGGAGCTTCCCAAATCCGCAGTCGGCAAAATCTTAAAGCGCGAGCTCAAGGCGGAGGAGTTGAGAAAGCTACAAGAGGCGGCGCAAAAAACTTAATTTTAAATATCGCGCCTGCGGCATGAAAATCGGAAGCCTTGAAGTGGGTAAAATAGGGCTTGGCGCTTGGCAGGCAGGGGGAGGCGCGTGGAGAGTGGATTTCGCAGAGCTTAAACGGGCTTATGAATACGCGCTTGACCACGGCATTAAATTCATAGACACGGCCGAGGTTTACGGCAGTGGGAAGAGCGAAGAGTTCGTCGCAGAATTAATACGCAACAGGCCTCACGTCGTAGTTGCGACAAAAGTGGCGGGGTCTAACTGGGGGCGCATTCTTAAAAGCGCAGAGAGAAGCCGCCGCAGAATCGGCAGAGTGGATTTATTGCAATTTCACTGGCCGCCCCCCATTTACGTGCCTCTCTGTAAAGTTATACGCGATTTAGAAAAGGCGGCGCAGTTGGGCCTAACGGCGGAAATTGGAGTGAGCAATTTCGACGCGAGGCTTATGGAAAAGGCCTTGACATGTACGAAAAAGTACGAAATTGTGTCTGACCAAGTGGTCTACAATCCGTTGCATAGAGCCGCCGAGCGGCTAATTGAAATGGGGAGGGCTAGGGGTTTTGTTGTGATTGCGTGGAGCCCTCTGGCAAAAGGGGCTGTACTGAAGGAGAATTTAGGCAACGACCCGGCGAGGAGATTCGACTCCGTAGTCAACAGGGCCAAGACGGCGGAGGGCAGGAGAGTGGCGGAGACCATAAGGAAAATCGCCGAGACAAGGGGGGTGAGCCCTGCGGCTGTGGTGCTCGCGTGGCACGCGGCGAAGGGATCCTTCCCAATCCCCGGCGTGAAGACCTTAAAGCAAGCACAGGAGGTGTTGGAGGCCAACGCCCTCCAGCTTTCAGAGGCTGAGGTGAGGGCTATTGACGAGGCATCTGCGCCGTTTATCACCGGAACTGTCTGGCCCTCTGCGATGAGGTATATCCCGGGGTTTTTATTAAAACTTAGTTTTACACTGGCCCGGATATAACCTTCAACTATAGACGTATATACTCTTTAAATATGCCCTTTTTCCATTCATAATATGCCTAAAGTGGCAGTAATAGGCGCGGGCACAATGGGCCACGGCATTGCCGAGCTCTTTGCCATAGCCGGGTACGAGGTAGCCCTTGTCGACGTGGCGGAGGATTTCTTAAAGAGAGCTTTGCAAAACATTGAGTGGTCGCTTAAAAAACTCGCAGAGAAGGGGCAGATAAAGGAAGATGTTGGCGTTATTCTCGGGAGGATTAAGCCCATAGTTAATGACGTGTGTAAGGCCGTTGAGGGGGCCGAGCTTATGGTTGAGGCTGTGGTCGAGGATATTGAAATTAAGAGGAAGGTCTTTGCAGAGGCTGACCGCTGCGCTCCTCCCAGCGCTATTTTGGCCACGAATACCTCCTCTTTGCCAATTACGGAGATAGCTGAGGCCGTGAAGCCCGAGAGGAGGCCGCTGGTGGTGGGGATGCACTTTTTCAACCCGCCTGTATTAATGCCGCTGGTAGAGATAATAAAAGGCGCTTACACTAGCGACGAGACTGTCAAAAAAACGGCGGAGTACGCCTCAAAGCTGGGGAAGCAGACAGTAGTTGTGAATAAAGACGTCCCGGGCTTTATTGTAAATAGAATACTCGCCAGATTAAACGAGGCGGCTTGTTGGATGGTGGCTAGGGGGGAGGCAACTATCCAAGAGGTGGACTCTGCGTTAATATATAAGGCAGGTCTGCCGATGGGCGCCTTTATATTAATGGACTACACGGGCATAGACGTCGTCTGCTTTATAGGAGACGCCATGGTTAAGAGGGGGTTTAAGACCCACCCATGCCCCGTAATAGCTGAGAAGTGCAAGGAGAAGAAATACGGCGTTAAGAGCGGAGAGGGCTTTTACAAATACCCAGCGCCTGGTAAATTCCAGTGGCCCGAGGTGCCCAAGGCGGCTGGGGACAAGGTAGACGTCACATACCTACTCGCTCCCGCGATAAACGAGGCTGCGTATCTATTACGTGAGAGTATTGCCAGCAGAGAAGATATTGACAAAGCGATCAGATTAGGCCTTAACTGGCCAAAAGGGCCATTGGAATACGCAGATGAATTAGGCATAGACACAGTGGTGAAGGCGCTGGAGGAGTGGAAGAATAAGACTGGATTTGAGGAGTACGAGCCAGATCCCCTCTTGAGGGACATGGCGGCTAAAGGGAAATTGGGTAAGAAAAGCGGCGAGGGCTTTTATACATATGTCAAGGCTGAGGAGAAAAAGCTCGAGACTTTAATTGTGCGCTACGAGCCTGGCATTGCCTGGATTATTCTCAACAGACCCGAGAGGCTCAACGCCATAAACCCGAAAATGATAGAAGAGCTGTGGAAAGTCCTCGATGAAATTGAGCAAATGGATTACGACAAAGTGAGAGTAGTAGTAATTACGGGATCTGGCAGGGCATTCTCAGCTGGGGCGGACGTCACGGGGTTTATGGGCGCCACTCCGGTGACGATATTTAAAGTGTCTAGGAAATTACAAATGCTGTATGAGCGGCTGGAGTTACTGGACAGGCCTGTGATATGCGGCCTCAACGGCTACACCCTCGGAGGCGGCTTGGAGCTGGCCATGGCCTGCGACTTCAGAATCGCGGCAGAGACGGCGGAACTAGGACAGCCCGAAATAAACCTCGGCTTTATACCCGGGGCCGGAGGCACGCAGAGATTGGCTAGGCTAATAGGCAGAGACAAGGCGAAGGAGCTCATCTTTACCGGAGATAGAATACCGGCTAGAGAGGCCGAGAGGCTCGGCTTAGTACACAAGGTAGTTCCGCCGGATAGACTTGAGCAAGAGCTCAGGGCTTTTGCTAACAAACTGGCGGAAAAGCCGCCATTGGCGCTGGCCATGGCAAAATACGCCATAAACTTCGGCTTAGAGGCGCCGCAGTGGGTGGGCATGATGTTAGAGGCCTCCAACTTCGGGCTACTCTTCAGCACAGAGGACGTAATTGAGGGCGTCTCCGCCTTCTTGCAGAAAAGGAAGCCCCAGTTCAAGGGCAAATAGATTTTTTAAAAAACTCTTAAAACTCCCCCCTATGGACGACTTTGTACAACTTTTAAAAAAACTCTCAGAGGCGAGGGGCCCGTCCGGCTTTGAAGACGAGGTGAGAGAGGTTGTCATAAAGGAGATGGAGCCCTATGTTGACGAGGTGGTTGTGGACAGGTGGGGAAATGTCATCGGCGTTAAGAAGGGCGCCTCTAATTACAGGGCTATGGTCGCTGCGCATATTGACGAGATTGGCCTAATAATTGACCACATTGAGAAAGAGGGATTTCTCAGGTTTAGGCCAATAGGGGGGTGGAACGAAATTACTTTAGTCGGGCAGAGGGTTTGGGTGAGGGCATCCGACGGCAGGTGGATCAGAGGCGTGATTGGCTCAACGCCGCCTCACGTAACCCCCTCTGGTAAGGAGAGGGAGGCCCCCGAGATAAAAGACATGTTTATTGACATAGGCGCCTCTAGTAAAGAGGAGGCTGAAAAAATCGGCGTTGTGATAGGTTCTATTGCTGTTTTAGACCGAGAGTTCGCCGTATTAAACGGCAAAGTCGTGACGGGAAAGGCCTTTGACGACAGAGTGGGAGTAGCCGTAATGTTATACACGCTAAGACAGCTAAGGGACTTGCCCGTGACTCTCTACGCCGTCGCCACTGTACAAGAAGAGGTGGGGCTGAGGGGGGCGCAGATAGCCGCTGAGAAAATCAACCCGCATTACGCCATAGCTTTAGATACCACTATTGCCGCAGACGTCCCCGGGGTGGGGGAGCGTTTGCATATTACTAAAATCGGCAAAGGTCCGGCCATAAAGGTATTAGACGGGGGGCGCGGCGGCCTTTTTATAGCCCACCCAGGCCTCAGAGATCACATTGTAAAATTGGCGAGGGAGGCGGGAATACCCTACCAGCTTGAGGTTTTATACGGCGGCACTACTGACGCCATGGCAATAGCGTTTCGGAGAGAGGGTATTCCCGCGGCCACAATTTCCATCCCCACACGCTATGTACACTCCCCAGTGGAAGTGCTCAACGTGGAAGACGCAGTAAACGCATCTAGGCTTTTAAAAATAGTGCTGGAGAGAACTACGCCTGATATTGTCGATAAGTTCCTCGACAAGAAAGTTAAGTAGTTAATGCCTTTTTACCTGTCCGGTGACTAAATAATAGGCGTGGTTGGCGATATAAACGGCGTGGTCCGACGCCCTTTCTAAAAGCCTCAACACCACCGTCTCCATTACTTTACACCTATCAGCCCCTCTCAACACATCCACCAGCGAGCTCTCGTACGCTTTATCCACTACATTGTCGTCTAATTCCTCCACTTCTTTTAGACGGGAAATATCCTTATTCAAGAACATCTCTACGGACGTGCTCACCATCCTCTTCACAACCTCTCCCACCTCCACCACTCGACGCGACCAACACCCAGAGCCCAACTTTTCCACCACTACCGCTATGTCGTAAGCGTAGCGCGCCACTCTGTAAATGTCGTATGAGACGAAGAGAGCCCCTTTTAGAAAACGCAAGTCTGTGGCCACTGGGCTGTATCGCGCCACTGCCTCCATAACTAAATCGGAGATCTCGTAGTGTAGCTCGTGTATTCTGGAAGAAATCTTCCTAATCGACTCAGCCTTTGGCTCCTCCGTCAAGGCCGCGGATAGGGCCTCCACGGCCATTTTAGCGCCCTCTCTTATTCTACGGGCTATTTCCTCCTCGGCGTAGTCAAGTAGCCTTCTCACGAAATCGCGTACAGTGCTGATTAAAAATTTAATTCATACGATGGCCTGCTCCAGCTCAACCGCTTTAAAAGCGCAGAATATTACTTAGTTTTCGCTTTTCTTAACACCTCTTTACATTTTTCTATGAAGTAATTTAAATCGGAAACTGCTAAGTCCAGCGCAGTGTATCTGCTCAACACCGCTTCTTTATCGACGCCGTTGTATTGAAACTCGTGGAGATTAAGGGCTAAGTCTGTGAGCGAGACTATGTCAAATTCCGCCACGCCTCTTAGCCTTATAGCCACTTCCCTTAGCCTCGTAGTGGGCATGTAGGCCAGCACCCAGTCCACTCTAGGCACAGTTTTGCCATCTCGCGTTTTTACAACCCCTGGGAAGTGCTTGGCCAGGACATCTCTGTACATGGCGCCTATTGCCGCCATTAAGGACTTCCAGGCTTGAAAGGCTTTTCCAGCCGCGTTTCTATAAAGCCCTTCCTCTAGAAACCTCTCAGCGAGTCTCAGCTCGGCCTCTGCCTCCTCAAGCCTAATCTCTACGTATTTACGCAGATCTCTCCAGGGGTGTACGACTAACACTGTTGAATTTGCCACTTCTAATTAAAAATTTCTATACGCCGAGATATGCCCTTTTGACGTGTTGGTTTTCTGCCAGCTCACTAGGCGTTCCCTGTAGTACTATTCTCCCGTTTTCTAATACATATGCATAATCGCTTATTTCTAAAGCCACGGCGACGTTTTGTTCCACTAACAAGACTGACATCTCGCTCCTCAACTGGCTAATTGTTTGGAATAGATCCGCCACCACTTTAGGCGCTAGGCCCGCGCTTGGCTCGTCTATTAACAGAACTCTAGGCCTCGCCATTAGAGCCCGGGCGATGGCTAACATTTGTTGCTCCCCGCCGCTCATAGTGCCGGCTTTTTGTCTCCTCCTCTCCTTCAGCCTGGGGAAGAGGGAGTAGACAAACTCAAGGCTGTCGCGTGCCTTTTCGCGCGCCCGTTTAGTATAGGCCCCCATGAGCAAATTCTCCTCCACCGTCATCTCTGGGAACAGCCTCCTTCCCTCTGGCACTAGAGAGAGGCCAAGCTCTACTTTTTTATAAGGCGGCGCGCTCGTAACGTCGACGCCTCCCAGCTCCACCTTGCCGCCCCAGGGTTTCACCACGCCCATTATTGACAGAAGAGTCGTGGTCTTCCCAGCCCCGTTGGGCCCCAAAAGGGAGACTATGGAGTTATTGCCGACTTCAAACGTGAGGCCGAAAAGTACCTGCAACTTGCCGTATCCCGACGAGAGTTGCGTAATTCTCAACGCCATGGTCTGCCTAAATACACTTCTACTACTTTGGGATCGTTAAGCGCTGTTTCTGGGGGGCCCTCCGCAATTATGTGTCCTTGGTGCATTACAATTACTCTGTGGGCCAGTTGGGCCACTGCTCTCATTCTGTGCTCAACTAGAGAAATTGCTGCTATGCCCCTCTCCTCTGATAGCCTTTTTATTAACTTTACCATTTCGTCTATTTCCGTAGGCGTCAGCCCCGCCATTACTTCGTCTAGTAACAACAGCTTCGGGTTCCCCGCCAGCGCTCTCGCCAGCTCCAACAGCCTGAGCTCGTTAAAAGTAAGCCTCCCCGCCAGTTGATGTCTCTTCTCGTATAACTTGACAAATCTCAAGGCCTCTTCCGCAACCTCCACCGCCTTTTCTTTGTCGTACCCCCCGTTGAATATAGCCCCCACAATTACGTTTTCAAGCACCGTCAGCTCGGGAAAGGGCCTGGGGACTTGAAAGGCCCGTGTTATTCCCAGCCTCGCCCTTTTATAAGGAGGCATGTTCGTTATGTCCCGCCCTTCGAAAATCACTTTGCCCTCATCAGGCTTATACACCCCGTTTATTACGTTTAGAAGCGTGGTTTTTCCCGAACCGTTTGGGCCCACCACGGCCAAGAACTCCCCCCTCTCGAGGCTGAACGTGACTCCGTCCAGGGCGCGGAGGCCGCCGAATTTTTTCACCACACTCTCAACTCTAAGTAACGTCATGGCACCCACCTCCTTATAGAAGCTCTTTTCTCCCTCAGCGTGCCGACGATGCCTTTTGGCATGAGAATAACTATTAGGAATACAATAAGCGCCGTGATTAAGGCCTGCATTCCCGGGGCCGCTAGGCCCACTAAATATCTAACTCCGAAGTATACCAATCCCCCCACTATAGGTCCCGTAACAGTGCCAGCGCCGCCGAGAAACATAACGGCAAGCCCGTCGAGTATATACCCCACAAAAAAGACGTTTTCGGGGAACACCTGCATATTGCCGAGGCTGAAATAAGAGGCTCCCAAGAGGCTTGAAAGCGTGGCGCTTGTGATAAAAGCCATTAGCTTATACTTAGTCGGGTTAATCCCCATTACCTTGGCGGCGTCTTCGTCTTGTCTAATGGCGGCGAGGGCGTATCCCGCCTTGCTGGCCTGTATTACGTACATTGCAATTACCGCCAAAAGCCCTGTGAGTAAAATCATAATAGTGGAGCCGATATTAGCTATGAAGAGGGCGGTGTCTCTGCCAAAGGCTTTTATCATATTCGCGCCCAGTATTAAGCCCGCCCCGCCTCCCCATATATTTGCTCCGACTATTAAGTGCTTAATCCCCTCGTTCACGCCTATTGTGGCAATGGCGAAATATGCGCCTCTTAGCCTCAGCGCAATGGCCCCGACTGCCGCGGCCAAGCTAGCTGCTAGCAAGACGCCGAGAAGGAGCCCGGCTGGCAGGGCGAAAAGGCCTAAGTAGTGCCAGTATGTGATTGCAACGCCCACACCGTAAGCCCCCATCGCAAGAAAGGCCACGTAGCCGAAGTCCACATATCCAGTCAATCCGACGAAGATATTAACCGCCTGGCCCAGGGCCATGTAAAAGGCTATTGATGCAATGAGTTTAGAGTACTCAGGGAAGGCAAAAGCCAGCAACATTAACAACAGATATGTGCCGAGGGGGAGGTAAGGCCTCATATCCTAAACAGACCTGTAGGCTTGAATAATAACAGTAGCAACAGCAGTACAAAGGATAAGAAAAGCGCCATTTGTGACGGCTCGGCGAAGCCCAGCGACGAGAAGACGTAAAACCCCACTGACTCGAAAACTCCAAACAACAACCCGGCAATGTAAGGCCCCATTACAGAGCCGAGCCCGCCCAAAACTGCAATGACAAAGCCTATTAGGGTATAGGGCCCGCCCATGTAAGGGTTAATCCCAACTGGTATGAACAACGTTAGCAACACTCCTCCTAATGCGGTTACGCCTATTCCAACGGCGGCGCTTAAAGCCAGTATTCTCTCCACGTTTATCCCCACTACCATTGCGCCTATTGGGTCTTGAACTACTGCCTTAATAGCGCGGCCGAAGTACGTCCGCCTCAACGTCAACTCTAACAATACGGCGATTATCAGAGAGGCCACGGCCCCCATCAGCTTTGTGATCTCCAGCTGGAGGCCTGCGATTTCTATAGAGCCTATACTCCACCTATAGCCCACGAAATCGGGGCCCCAAATCAGCCTCGCCACCTCTGCCAGCAACGCCCCTAGGGCAAATAGGGCAACTAATATGTTCAGCTCGGCTTTTCCAAGAGGCTTGATAACGCCTACGTATACTAAATACCCAGCCGCCATTCCTATTAACAAAGCCGCCGTTACTGAGACAATCGGCGGAATTGCCCATGCCACGAAAAAGGTATAAGCCACGTACGCCCCAATCATTATAAACGATCCGTGGGCCACATTTGCCACACGCAACACGCCAAAAATAAGGCTAAGCCCCAGTGTCGTCAAGCCGTAAATAGATCCAATTACCAATCCAGTTAAAAAATAGGGGATTATATCCATTACTTACAGCGCTGTCCAGAGGCCTTTTGATCCCAAGTCAGCGCTGGGTATACTAACTTGCCCTCGGCCACGTCTGGAGGCCACACTACGACTCTACTCCCATCTTGCCACTGAATAACCACCATGGAGTGCGCCACGTTGAGATTTGTAGTTGGGTCCAGTTTAAACTCGCTGAAGAAAGTCATAAATCTAGCCTTTTGTAAAACGGATAAGACTTTATCAGACTTTACAGACATCGCCTTCTGCACCCCGTATAATATAGTCAATACTCCCTCAGCGGCCCAGGCGGCGTGGTAGCCCGGCTCAACCTCTTGGCCTCCCATTTGCTTAGCCACTTTTTTGAAGTACTGGATAAACTCCTCTCTAGTGGGCCCGAACCACTCCACGCCCCTCTGCTTGGCGAGATCGGGCGTGTACTTAACGCCGGGCTCCCACTGGGAGGGGCCTACTATGCACTCGGCCTTTTCTTTAAGCGCGTTGTAGAAGTCCGGGACTAAAGGCGCTACTGACAACGCGATGATTTTCGCGTCAACTTTTTGTTCTGCCAGTTGCTGAACGGCCAGCTGGCCGTCTGCGAAATGCGATGCAACAATTATCACATCTGGCGCCGCCTGCTTAACTTTTAGGATCTGCGGCGTTAAGTCTTTAGGCGATGAGGGATAGACCTCGTAAACCGCCACTTGTAAGCCAAGCTTCTCTGCATACGCCTTGGCTCCCTCGGCCACTTGTCTGTTGAACTCGCTGTCTCTGTAGAGAATAGCCACTTTCTTCACAGAGGGGTCTTTTTTCACAATCATGTCCAGCACAGGCACCATGTACTGACTTGCAGGCGCCGCGACTCCAATGACGTACTTAAACCCCTGCTGGAAAATGCGGTCTGAAGACGCGCCCACCACTGCCATTATCACGCCGTATTTCTCAGCTATGGGAGACACGCCTAGGGCTAGATCTGAGCCGTAGGGGCTTAGCAAGAAGTGCACCTTGTCCTGTGTTATTAGAGCCTCGGTTATGCTCTGGGCGAGCTCTAATTTCGACTCGCTGTCTCTGTAAATAAGCCTCACCTTAACCTTCTTCCCGCCGCAGTCAAGCCCTCCCTGGTCGTTAATCCAATTCACCACGGCCAGGGCCCCCCAGAGGGAGTACTGGCCCTCCGCGGCATATCTGCCGGAGATAGGCATCGCAGTCCCGATGACAATTTCATCGGGGCACTCGCCTGCCTGTGTTGTAGTGGGAGTTGGAGTCGGCGTGGTGGTTGGAGGCGTCGTAGTGACTTTAGGCGTAGTTGGCGTTGGAGAAGGCGTAGTGGGGGGTGTAGTGGGGGTTTGGGCTGGCGTTTGTGTGGCTAACCAAGCCAATGCCCCGACAATTATTGTTGCCACAACTGCCGCCACAATCCAGAGAGTTTTGGCGTTTGCCATACTAGTCCAGTACACGCTCTATATATAAATTTAATTTCACATTATCTATAATGATAATAATTTTATAAAAGACTTTTTTTAAAAGTAAAATGTAGGTTTTTATAGAATATAAGAAGGGCTAATATAGTTTGCCAGTTACGTATTTTTCTGTGAGTTCGTGCCTTGGGTTTGTAAATACTTCTTTAGTGGGTCCCACCTCGACTATCTGGCCCTTGTATAAAAACGCCACGTAGTCGCTAACCCTCGCCGCCTGGGCTGGGAAATGGGTAACGAGCACAATGGTCATATCTTTTTTCAATTCTAGAAATAGAGATTCTAACTTTGCTGTGTTCTCCGGGTCTAAATTGGCAGTGGGCTCGTCTGCCAGCAATACCTCGGGGTCAAAGGCTAGGGCCCGGGCAACGCACAGCCTCTGTTGCTGGCCGCCTGAAAGCTTCCCTGCGGGCGCGTCAAGCCTATTTTTCACCTCGTCCCACAACTGCGCCTTTTCGAGAGCTTGGCGAACCCGCGCCTCTAGCTCTTTCTTGCTCTTCACAATTCTGTTCAACTTAAGGCCCAGGGCCACGTTTTCAAAAATTGACAAATTAGGAATTGGGTTTGGTATTTGAAAAATCATTTGGACCCTCCTTCTGAGCTCAATAACGTCCATTTTAAAAACGTCCTGCCCGTCTAATAACACCTCCCCGGACACCCTAGCCTCTGGGTAGAGCTCTATTAGCCGGTTGAATACGCGCAACAGCGTGGACTTGCCGCTACCAGAAGGCCCCATTAATGCAGTGATTGTGCGCTCTTTAATTTCCAAGTTCACTCCTTTTAAAACCTCTACGTTTCCAAAGGAAAGCTTTAAATCCCTAGCTGTTAGCTTAGCCACGTTGCACGTACTCTCCCTCTATATATTAGTTGTTCATATTACTGGCCTCTCAGCTTAGCCGCTAGGAATAAGGCGAGGATTATTAACAATAACACGGCGGCCGCCCCGTAGGCAGACTCTATCTGCACATCGTATGGAGTCTGGGCGGCGTACCACACCCACAGAGGTATAGCACCTGTGGGCTCTGTGAATGGCGCGTAGTAATAATTCCCGAAGGCTGTGAAGAGCAACGGCGCAGTCTCCCCCGCTATTTTAGCAGTGCCCAGCAATGCGGCGGTAATGATCGCCCTGGACACGGCCTTTCTCATTACGATAAAAATAGCGTTGAACTCGCGCCCGCCTATGTCATATGCGGCCTCTCTAATAGGCTGTTCTATAGATGAATAGGCGCTGGCGGTTATGAGGGCCACGTAGGGGATCATAATTATGGCCAATGCCGCCGCGCCGGAGTAGGCGTTAAAGCCGCTGAGGGGGCCTATGAATTGCCCGATCCACTCCCCCAGGCGGCTCTTCAAAATGTCGGAGAGGGGAGATAGTATGTAATTATTCAAATCCTCTATTATTAACGACACAAAGGCATAGACAAAGAGGCCGATTGTTATCGTGGGGAATTCTACGAGCACGTTAACCCCGGCCCTTGCGACTTTACTAAACCATTCCTTCCCCCTCTCCCCTATGTATACCCCCAAGGGGAACCCAATGGCGAAGCCCGCCAGGGCCCCTAGGAACGTCATAAAGAGAGTGCCGGCAAGGAGGGGGCCTATGCCCCCCTTTTCGTCAAACGGCGAGGGCGGCAGGGCTGTGAGGAACTCCGGCAGCCCCCCGAGTTTGGCCACGGCAGAGAACCCCCTGGTAAAGACGTCAAATATTATTGAGAACAGCGGTATCACCGCGACAATTCCCAGTATGAAAAGCGCTATCATGCCGATGATGCTGTTTATCTGCCTGGCCTTCATAGTTGCCCCCTCATTAAGATATAAATAGCTGCGGCGTTTATTACAAGCCCCGTCAACGCCAAGAGCAAAGCGCCTGCGTATAACGCCGGTAACATATATTGATACGATGCGGCGTTGGGAAATTGAAGCGCTATGAGAGAGGAAATAGTGATCCCGCTGTCGAAGACATTTAGCACTAGGCGCGAGAAATTGCCCCCCACCACCATGGCCACGGCCACTGTCTCGCCCATCGCGCGGCCTAAGGCGAGGAACAAGCCGCCTATAACGTAATTCCTTATGTACTTCAGCTTTATCCAAACAGCCTCAAGCCTTGTAGCCCCCAGAGCGTATATGGCCTCTTCTATGGGCTTTGGGACGAGGGCATAGCCCTCTCTCATAACCGCGGCGGCGTAGGGAGTTATCATTATTGCCAATAACACCGCTGCGGTGAAAAGGGAGTAGGAAGAGGTCATCAACTGGCCGAGGCCCAAAAGAGATCCGATGAAATTAACCGCGGACTGTAGCCACGGGCCCAGCACGAACACCCCCCACAAGCCGTAAATAACCGTGGGCATTGTCGCCGTTAAGTCCACCAGCGAGGCGAAAAAGCTTCTTACTTGCCTGGGGAGGATTTCGTTTATCGTCACCACCACCCCCACGGACAGCGGCATTGCTAGTAAAATTGCTATTGCCGACGTAATTAACGTCCCTGCCAGGGCTTGTAAAACCCCATAGGACTCCCTAACCGGGTCCCATTCCACTTTGACAAAAATAGATAGGCCATCCCGGCTGAGTATGGGATATGCCTCGTAGGCGAATAGCGTAATTAACGCGACAATTAAAGCTAAGGCCAAGGCGCCGAAAAGCCGGAGGCCCCACTTAACTCTTATGAAAAGCAATAGAAGGGCGGAAATTATATAGGTGATAATGAAGGCAATGGCAAAAAGGCCGAGCATGAGGTATAAAAAACTTAGTATTTTAGGGTTTCACTTGCTTAAGGGCCTCTAGGCCTATGGCGGCTAAGTCCGGCGGCAACGGGATGTAGCCCTCAACTAAGTTACCCTGCTTTTGGCCTTCTGTAAGCACCCATTGGAGAAACTGCCTAATTAAGGCGGCTTTCCCCGGCGCGTTGCCGTAGCCCTCAGCGGAGTAGTCCTTCCATACAAAGACGTAGGTAAAAGACAGCAGTGGGTATCCCTTCGGCGGGTTTGAAAACTCTATAGAGACGGGATTCCAGTCAGCGTCTGGCGCGGGCATTTGCCCATACTTAGCTCTATATCTCTCCAGAGCCGCCGATGCACCAGCGCTTACGGCCTCGGCGGATGGGAAGTAGTACTTCCCGTCGTTGTCGTTTTTAAGATACGCCACGCCGCCGATTTTGTCGTACTTCTCTTTGTTTTTAACCCAATAGGCGTATTCCACATATCCGATGGAATAGGCGTTCTGCAAAACCGCCTGCGCCACGCCTTCATTTCCCTTGGCGCCGACGCCCTTGCCTCTCTCGTCGACAGGCCACTTAACAGTATACCCCCACCCCACTGTCTGGTTCCACGGAGGATAGGCCTTTGATAAGTAAAGAGTAAAGGCGGCGGTAGTGCCCGAGCCGTCGCTTCTGTGAACAGCCGTAATGTCCCTACAGGGGAGTTTGTCCGCGAGGCCTGGGTTAATTGCCTTTATCCTATCGTCACACCACTGTTTAATCTCCCCCGTGTATATTAGAGAGATTACCTCAGAGGTGAGGTTTAGGTACTTCCCAGTCTTCTCATATGCTATCTCCGGCACGTTGTACACAACAACAATAGAGCCTATGATTACGGGGAATTGCATAAAACGCCCCTTGACTTGTTCATATTTATCTCTCGGCATGGGCACGTCGGATGCGCCGAAATCTAGCTTTTTCTCCAAGAACTGCGCTGTTCCTGCCCCGGAGCCAATGGATTGATAATTTACTTGCACCTTTCCGCCAGTGGCTTCATAGAACCTCTTTGACCAAGCCACCATCTGAGGATTTATAAAAGTAGATCCGCCGCCAGTGAGAGAACCGCCTATCGCCGGGGTGCTGGTAATAGTCTGCGACTGGGCCGGCGCGCTGGTCTGAGGGGGCTCTGCCGGCTGGGTCTGCTGGCCTCCCCCGCCCAAACTAAGCAACGCCGCCAGTAGAGCAATTATTATAATCGCCGCGGCGGCTATTACGACCGTTTTTGTGCCCATGGGGGAGGGGACTACTCCCGTTTTATCAATTATTCATAATATATGGCTAGTTGGTGTATCCGTATTGATACGGAGGAACCGGGGCTTTTCATATGAAAAACGCGGGCCGCCCCCACTGTAAATTAATATACCCGAACTATTGACCATGGAGCGTCGGAGGCTCATAAGAATCCGCGGCTCGTATCTCGTGTATCTCCCCAAAAAAGTGGCCGCCTTGTACGAAACTCACGATGTTATTGTATACTGGGAGGGGCGCTTCGTCGGCGTCACGCCGCCCGCCAGGAGGAGATATGCGTGTAATATATCAGCGCCTCAAATAGTCGTGGCCGGCTACGCCGCGGGATTAGACGAGCTGTACATTCCTAAAAACGGCGGCGCGGCCAAGGGGCTTGAGAAGGTATACGCTGAGTGGACAGAGGAGGGAGGGCTGTTAAAAATTCGATATATTGACAAATACGCCGATAAGTCTGAAGTGGTGGAGAGGATGTTAAAAATAGCCCTCTACCTGCTAGAGGGCTTGGAGAAGGGGACGGCCACTAAAAAGACCGTGGAAGCAGCCGACGACGAGACCGATTTGCTGAGGCTGACAGTGAATAGGCTGTGCGCCAGACAGCCCACTCCTAAATGCGCCTTTTATATCCAATTGGCCAGGTACTACGAGAGGGCTGTGGATCACATCAGAGAGCTGTACGCAGAGTCGCACACCCCCGAGCTTTGGAGGCTGTTGTACAACACCGCGCGGGAGCTCGCGGAGATTCACAACAGACGCAACGTAGAGGACATAGTCAAGTTTCTTTCCACAATCCCCTCGAGGCGCTTTGCAGTAATGCAGACGGCCCGGAGCGAGTTGGCGATGCTACACGCCGTCAGAGTAGTTGACTATTTTGAAAACGCCGCCGAGGTCTACTTAGACTTAACGCTTTACGACAACGCGGAAATAACAGCCGAAGAGGCGGCTAGGCACAGCGCCGAAATGCGCTGAGGCGGCCGTACAAACCAGAAGGCAGAGGTTTACCGTCTCTCTTGCCGTCAAATAAGACAATAGATAGGGCAGAGCTGAAGGGCGAGATAACCGGCAGACTAGTCGGGCCGCCGGGATTCGAACCCGGGACCGCCCGTTACAGGCCCTGGGGGTTTAGGGGAATGTCCCCCAGGGGGCTGTCTACAGCCGGGCGCTCTCGACCGCTGAGCTACGGCCCGCTGTTTCCATAATGTTATAAGCTATTTAAACTTTTCTCCTCTGAATTCGGCGCGAGGCCTAAAAGGGCGTAATTGAGGCGACAGCAACGCCAAACCGACAAGCGCCTTCCCAACTAATTTACGTTTAATAAGCCACAACACTATTGCCCCGTGGACTGTTTAAAGGAGGCCGTGGAGAAATTTAAACTAGTGTTCGGGAGGGAGGCGCTGGTTGAAATTCTGGAATACAGCCAGGACAAAATCGTCGCCTGGTTCGGCGGCAATATGTGCTACACTTGCGGCGCAGTGGACTATTTTGACGACTTCGCCTCCATGTACTCCGACTGCGCCGGAGAGGAGTGGGGAGTAGAGTCGTACGAACAAAACCCAGACGGCACTTACGCCGTTGTTCTAAGGCCTAAAAAATTGCTACGCAACAAGAGGAGGCACGTTAAAATAATAATTAACGGCGAGGAGCTCAGTTACTTTGTTGAGGGCTGAATTTCGACAACATCTGGCGAGTCCCTCCAGGTGATCTACAGAGCACGATCCCCGGCTTTGCGATCCCCAAGAGAGATGCCGTACTCCCACGCCAGGGTTCGCGGCATGCCAGGAGGAGTATAAAAACTTTAAAACAACACAGCGAGTTAAGTAGTGATTTATGCCACACCCGTTGTACGCCGCTATTGAACAGCTAAAAGAGGACTTCCCCGGCAAGTCTTACTCGTGGATTAAACGGGCTTTGCTGAGGCTCGGCGACGTGAAGGAAATTCGCGACGACCTCTACCTCGTTGAGGGAAGGAGGGAGCTGGGCGACTGGAAGCCGTTGTATCAAGTGTGGTTCTCCCAGAGGGAGGGGAGGTGGTACTGCACTTGCTATTTCTCAACGTTCGGAATGCGCCGCAGGCGGGATATATGCACTCACGTGGCGGCGGTAATGCTCTTCCGCAGATACAAGAGGGCGCTTGAAAAGTTACAGCGCAGGCGCGTCTACGTGGCGGAGGCCGAGGTGGAGTGCAGAGGGCGGCTGACGGCAAACGGAGAGCTGTACGTAAAGCCGATAGGGAGGAGAGACCTCACTTTTTTCGCCAATCCGAGGTACAAAGTCTTAGTGATATCAGACGTAAGGCGCATTGTCATTAAATGCGGCAGTTATGACGTGGTAGAGGCAGAGGGCGAGGAGGTGCCGCTGGCGACGGCTAAGTTCCTCGCCGAGAGGTTTTATGAGAGTTAAGACGAGGAAGGGCGTCTTTGAGCTGGCGGCAGACACATGGGCGAATTATCGCAGACTTTATGTAGACGTCTTCTCGGTGGCGGCCTCGCTCTCCTACCCCGAGGAGCTCTTTAAATCGGCGGCTGAAGCCGGGATAAACGCCGTGTTTGTAATCGACGCCTGGCACGAGTCGCACATGCCGCTGGCCAGGCGGTATTTAGAGCTGTGTAGGCGCTATGGCCTTGAGTGCAGATTGTCAGAACAAAAGCCCGCCGAGATTTACGCCGTTGAGCTGTGCGAGGCCGAATGCAACGGCGAGTGCGCCGTAGTGACAAGGGACTACGACGCGGCATTACGCGCAAGCAAATGCGCCGTGTTGATGCTCCGGGGCGGAAGGATGTGGAGAGTAAGGTATATCCGCCCTCAGCTGGACGAGGACTATGCCTAAGAAAAAATCTGAGGCGCCGGAGGGATGCAAGTGGGTTTTTGACGTCTTCTCGGGGGAGAAGGCCGATAGGGCGTTGGAGCTGTGCATGAGGGGGTATACGCTCAAGAAAATGGCCATGCTAACGCCCATGGAAATCGCCGACCTCTTGGACTACAACGAGTTGAATGACGCCGAAAAGGCGGCTAGGCGGTTGAGGGAAGCCGCCGGGCTTATCAATAAGCCAGTATCTCTGGCAGAGCTGAAAAAGGCGAAGAGCGACCGCGTTTTGAAGACAGGCGTTGAGGAGTTTGACGAGAAGACCCCCTGGAAGGGGGTTAAGTTTGGTTTAATCTACGGCCTCGTTGGGGAGTACGGGACGGGCAAATCGCTTTTCGCCAAACAAATAGCCGCTATCGCATTGGCCTCAAACCTCAAAGTAGCCTATTTCGACACCGAGGGGGTATTCACCATAGACGACTCCTCTTTCGACAGAATTTTGCAGAGGTTTGGCGCCGCTGAGGACGCCTACAACAGAATGTACCTGTACAAGCCGCGAGACTCTTTCGAGCTGATAGAACAGTTGAGAGAATTGCCTGAGGACGTAGATGTAATAATTGTTGACTCGCTAGTGGCTCCGTTTAGGGCGGAGTACCGCGGCCGCCAGCTGTTAGCCCCGAGGCAACAAGCAATGCTTTATTCGCTTAACATATTACAACGATACTGCCACTTGAACAAGCTGGCCATTGTCACAGACCAAGTCGTTGACGTGCCGACAATGTTCAGCGCCAAGAAGCCAGCGGGGGGAAACGTCTTTCTCCACACGGTGCATGCCCTCTTCATGATGGAGCGTCCTAACAAGGCCAAGCTGGAAGGGGTGATGTGGCCTTTAGATGTGCCGGGGATGGCTCCCAACACGGAAATTAGGTACAAGATCAAGGATGACGGCCTTTACTGAGATTTTCGCCGACATCACGCCTTTGAAGAACTGCGCCGCAGTACAGTTCTTCACCCGCCTTGTTCTCGCGGGCTATGCGCCGTTGAAGAACTATATTAGTAGCCGCAGCATGGTGTTCTTCACTGGTTTTACTTCGCCGAAGGACGCGGCGGTGAAGAACGGCGTTGGCAATTACGCCGTGCAGTTCTTCAATGCCGCATTTTTAACCGCAATTACGCCGTTGAAGAACTGGACTGGCCACTACGGCGCTCAGTTCTTCAACGCGGTCAAGCCAGCCGTAAATGCCTCTTTGAAGAACTATGTCTAAAGGAGAGCTCCCAATGGGCGTGAGGTATTACCTGTGGACAAATAGGGGGAGGCTTTACATTACGCTGAAGCGCGGCCCGATTAGGAGGACTGTCTACCTCGGCCTAGTATCAGAAGAGGCGGCAGTAGCTGGAGAGGCGGGGCCGTGTAAAGAGTGTATGGAGCTGTTGAGAGAGCTTGCCGAGGCTTATAACGAGGCCGTCCAAATCGCAAAGAAGGCGTTAAGAGAGGGTCAGACCAAAGAGGATTACAGGGAGGCCCTGTCTCTCATCGCCTACGCCCCAAAGGCGCTGAGAGAAGCTCTCGAAATGGTGGGCTATGCCGAGGAGTAGGGCAGTACTAGAGTTCGTGCGCCAACGCGGCTGTGTCAAAGCCAGCGATGTGGCTGAGGCGTTTGGGATTTCGCGGCCGTCCGCCGCTTACCACCTCAGAAAGCTGAGGGATATGGGACTGGTGAGGGCTTACGCCTTGGGGCCTGTAATGTACTATTGCGACGGCGGGTTTATAGAGGGCATGTCCCGTCATCCCTTGTGGGGGAGGTTTATTGAGGCAGTGAGGCAGAAGGCCGACGGGAGGCCTCTTGCCTCTATTCGCCTCTCCAAACTGTTAAAGGCCGTGGACATTGAGCCAATAGCCGCCAACTTGGTGACGGCAGCGCAACTACTGAGGCAGATATTCAGCCGGTGTGAGAAGAGAGGCAAAGCGCAAATATGCCTAAAGTAAAGTGCAACTGCAAAGAGGCGGCGAAACGCCTCGCTGAGATGGGCCTATCTGCTGCAGAAATCGCTAAAATATTCGGCGTCTCCGAGAGGACAGCCAGGCGGTGGCTCTCCGGGGCCGCCCCCGCAAAGGCGAGGACAGAGCCGAAGGCGCTGTCAAGCGTTAGCTCCGTGCTCAACAACGAGTGGGTAAAGCTATTGAGAAACAAGGGCTAATGCGGTCAAAATACGGCGTTTACTGTCCTCGCGCGGTCAATAAAAGCCGTTTTCTGACCTGTATTTCAACTCTCTCATGCGGTCAATAGATGTCGTGTTTTGTCCTCCTGGGTCAAAATACGCCGTTTTCCGTCCGCCTTTTCAACTCCTTAGTGCGGACATTTCACGGCGGTAATTGTCCGCCTTATTGACTCCCCCGGTCAATAAACGCCGTATTTTGACCGCCATTTCAATTATTTCGAGAGGACGAAAAACGCCGCTAATTGTCCTCTTTAGTGCACTAAAACTTTCAACTACCCCACTGAATAACAGTACTTTCTTCATATTTAAGTAACTGAAGAGTAGACGCGTGTGCTATCCCGAGCCTCCCTACGTCTTCACCGACCCCTCTGAGGTGGAGCTGGCGTATAGAGTAGTATACCTCTTCCCCTATATCAACAAACAGTTGAAATGCCGTTTCGGTTGCGCGCTCTTTGAACTGGCCGCTAAAGGCCATGACATTAACAAACTACTCCGCCAATTGCGCTCATTAATTATCGCCTGGAGGTATCTCTGCGGCGTTAAGTGCGACTGGAATTGCTATTGGTATACGTGTTACGGAAGAAAGCTGAAGGACTTGATCAGAACGGCAGAGGAGTACGAGGGCGTTGCGATAGACCCCGAATTCGCCATAGCCGCATACCGCTACGGAAGCTACTGCAAGCTGTCTTATCACACATTAGAAGAGCTGGAGAAAATAATGCGGTGCGAATTGGACAATTGGCTAATTAACATAGTCGGAGGCTATGTTCCGCTGTACTTAGGCAAATATATCGAGACTATATGGGACACAGAAGAGGGGGAGTACAGATGGGGTTGTTCCTTCGGCGACGCTAGTACAGTCGTGCCCCATTTAATTGAAGACGGCGTAGAGCTGTATACGCGGAGTTGGAGAAATGCGCTGTTCATATGGCTGGCATTTGAGGGGGAGTTAAGCCTCCACTACCGCGAGTATTATGAATACAAAATTATAGAGAAAAAAGCCGAGGCGTGTAAAGACCCGGCGTTGCGCGAATTGTTTTTACGGGCTGTTAGAGACGCCAAGATATTCAGGCGGGTTGTTGAAGAGTATAAGTACAAGGTAACGTTAAGAGGGGATTCGGCGTATCGCTTCGCCAAGGCCATGATAAACTTGTGCCACTTCTACCGCTCCCACCCGACATACGGCGGGAGCCGCACTGAAGAGCACTGTAGCCAAGCCGAAAAACTAAGACATTTAGCCGAAAAGGCGGAGCCACCCCTAATATCGGAGCACTTGAGGCAGTACTGGCAACTGAAAGCCGCCCAGTACGGAGACGCCATTTACCCGACCACCGTGAGAATTGAAGCCTTGGAGACCGGCGAGCTGGTATACCCCCCAAAGGCCAGAAGGGAAGACGGGGAGGCAAGGTTTTTCCGAGGTTTTTGAGCGATTTTTTCATGCCCCCCAAACAAACACCCCAAGTGAAAAAAACTGAAAAACCCGTTGAGCAGAAGGCCAAAAAGGCAGTAGTGGCGGCGTTGTTCCTAATACTGCTGGCACCGACACTGTTGGCGCAACAGGCCGGGCAACAAGGCAACGAAGTCTACAACTTCCCGTTTAAGGAACAAATCCAAAACGCGGCAAAGAACCTCGCCGCTGGATATGCGCTTATCTTCTGGGCTGCAGTAGTGTTGTTGGCCATTTACGCAGCAGTGCACTGGATGGCATCGCCGGTCAGCTGGGCGCGCTGGAGCGCCATAATAAACGTCATAGACCACTACAAGGCCATACTGATAGGCTTGGCCGCAATACCCTTCGTCCTCGCCGCTATGATATTCGCCGCCAATCTTATAACCACAGGCTACGGCGCTCAGAACATCGGCGACGCGGGGAAAATTGCCGTAGACTTCCTCAACGGGTTGCTGGTAAGGTCGTTAATAGACGCATTTAGTCAACTAAGATTCTGGTAATGGACCTGTCTTTTTTCCCAGAGCCCCACCTTATCCCCCTCGCCGTTCTCTCGCTGTACTTGCTGTACGGCGGCATATTGTACTCCTTCGGCGGAGCACACGGGAGGGAGAGGGCATACGCAGTATGGCACAGCGGGATGATCGGGGCGGCGCTGTACGCGGGGGCTCTTGTGCTGGGATACGCCCTGGGCGCCGTGATTAACTACTACGTTTCTGTAAGCGGCGTGACGCCTAACTGTCTCTCTCACTTCCAGCCGGGTGACTTGACTGAAGTCTACCGCGCCGCCGCTAACGCCATGCAGTGCGCCGTTAGAGTATACTGGAGGCATTACGACGCCATTGCCAGTAGCTACGGCTGGATA
>FWWM01002457.1_pt1 | contig 49923 bp, 47 predicted proteins | sample 2228351 | NCBI WGS metagenome assembly FWWM01 (sample SAMEA103939774, study PRJEB20133) | metagenome | reverse complement strand
TATGGTTGTTGGTATTGTTCTTACTAGTGTCTGTGTTACTGTTTGTTCCCTGGGTATTGTTTGTGTGATCGTCTCTATCTCTGTTATGGTTGTTGGTATTGCTTGTGTGATCATCTGTATGCTTGTTACGGCTATGGTTTCTCTCGTGGTGATGGTTACTGGTATTTGTGATGGCGCCCTTGCGAGGAACCCCGTGGCGAAGGCTATCATCGCTATGGTTATTATTATTGCGATGGATGTTCTGGTTATTGCTCTATCTAGGCCCACACGATTCCCTAAGATTTAGCTATTTGGAGGTATATATACATCATCTGCTTGGTCTCGAGATACTGGCTAGAGAGCGGGCGAGAGATGATCTCCTCCTGTTCTAAAGAGCAGGCCTTCAGCTGTAAAAGATCTATTTATAATGGATCCCTATCCCTTCTTTTTAACCTGAACTATATCCCCTAGGGTTAGTCCCGTGTCCCTGGTTTTTTCTAGGGCTTTCTCCTCTATCTCCTGATCCACCAATGGGACTACGAGCTGTATCTTTAAAACATTCTCGATTCTCCTGGCAAGCCCTATCGTGGGAACAAGCTTTCCACTCTCTATCCTTTTAACTATGTTCTCGCTCTCCCTGATCCTTATTGCTAGATCCTTTGTGGTCAGCCCCATGCCCTCCCTAGCACTTCTTATTCTTTCGTAGTAGTCCTTCACTATCTCGTACCTCTCTATCCTCTCACTCCTAGCCTGCCTCCTAGGAGTAGGCGGCTTTGCGGGCTGCTTCGCGATTTGCGCTGCTTCCTGCTCCTTCTTCTTATCGATCTTTACCCCCCTCCCCGCCGAGTATCTTGCAAAGCAGCTCGGGCATATTCTCATAACAGCACCCTCGATCTTAACCTCTATAGAGGCTCTGAAAGGGATCTCTCTGCCACACATCTCACAGGCGACGGTTCTTATACTCAAAACAGCCCCAACCATAGGTGTTAGCACTCGGGGGATTAAAAACAAGCAGCTCTAACGTCAGAGCATTTTGAAGATCTTCTCTTCGCCCTTCAAGGTGGTATTTTCAGTTGTAACAACCACTGGGGGTCTATTATTAAGGGTTTCGCTCTAGCCTCACCACAGGCTCCAGGATCGTGCGGTGTAGCGAGGGCTGGCGATCCAGATGTTTGCAATAGCCTCGCCAGGCAGGGTGATCGGTATTGAGGTTCTGAACCTCCTGGTTGTCACACCAGCTAGCATGTTTGAGATAACCAAGCACCATCTAAACGCATAGAAATAGAGGTTCTCACACCGGAATCCTGTTTGCATCGAAGCTAACAGATCCTGGCGGTGTGGATTAAGAGAATCTTCAAAGGCTTGAGAAGGCAATGACCCCCTCCCCATCCTATCGAGCGGAAACCTCGCCAAAGATGCTGTGGGGACGGGGCTTATAGATATTGAGCTAAGGGCGGGGGTTCTTCCAAAGCGGATCTACAGATCCTCGATCATCCCGGCCTCGAGGGGCGGGGCTTCAGTTGTAATCTATTTGTTCCTTGTTTCTCTCTGGTTTTAATCTCTCTGGAGAAGCTCTGCTTCTAGTATAGGAAGAGGGTTATACGCTATAGATTCTAAATATAGATATGATGAAACATATTATCTCAAAGATATATTGGGCCCAGAGAATCCCCGAGGATATTGATATTATGGATCCTGCTCCTCTAAGTAATATGTATGTTAGGGCTATGATGGCTAGATCTTTTTCCCATCTAGAGCATAGGGAAAAGATCCTCTCGATCCATGATAGATCTCTTCTCATCACTATAGCTGCTCCCCCGGCGAGGCTTGTTTTTATATCGCTGTACTTGTTTGCAGCTGTAGATGGATCCACAACGTAGATTGTGTTCCCGCAAGCATCGCTTCTAGGTCCTCTCGATATTAGCAGGGCTCCTTTTGCTCCTTGTGGGCACCACTCTCTAAGATCTTTACCCCTCACCACTAGATCTATGGGGTCTAGGATCTTTTTGATCTCTTCTCTCGAGGATTCCAGGGTTTTTAGGCTTTCTATGTCGAGGAGGAGTGATGTTTTTCTAAGCCTCGATATCTTTGATATTGTGAGGAGATTCGAAATAGATATAGATCTCCCTGAGCATATATAGCCCAGAACCTCGTACCTGGTTGAAACAACATAGAGCTTACCCCTACAGGTGGCGCTGGGATCTATTGGCGATATGCTGCCCACGAATCCGTGGAGCTCCGCCTCTCTGGGAACAGCTACACAGATCTTTAGCCTTGTCCTCCTATCCTCTAGAACCGCTATGTCCCCCTCTCTCATGATAACCCTGTACCCTTCGAGAGGTCCTCTGATGCTTTTGCAGAGCCCCCGGATCCCCTCTATATTGTCAGCGGCGCAAGCTATTCTCAATAGATCCTCTTGCCTCAAGGATTCTCGGGGCCTCACCACTGTTTCTCCCTGGGCCTCTGTGTATAGGGCGACCTCGGCTTCTACATAGCTCTCAGAGGCTCTGCATATGGCTCTAGAGGTTTTCACAGGGTTCCACGATACCACGCCGTTTCTAGCTAGGTCTGAGGCTCTTTTGAAGAGATAGAGAGATATGGTATAGGGTGCTGAGGGAGCTATTGCTGAGATCGCTGCTATGCTGAGCCCGGGCGCAAGGATCATTGTTGGTATCGATATTAGATACATAACTAGGGAGAAGAGGGCCGATATTTTTAGAGACGCTAGCGAGGCCTCTCTATAGCTATTAGCAATTAGAGAGCCCCTGCTTATTACCACAGCTTCGGAGGATCCGGATTCTATGCTTGAAAGACCTATCACCAGATCTCCAGCGTCCCTAAAAGATCTAAGATCTGATGTGAAGGGCTCTCTAACAACCACAGAGCCCTTAGAGATCACGGAATCATCTCCCAAGATGATCCCAGGGTACAGCTTGACCTTAGCCCCCGGGCCTCCCCTCACAACATCCTGCCCAGCCTGGATCCTTGGTACCAAGATTATATGACCCAAGATATCTTCAACATAGCGCGACGAAACAACCATGAGGATCACGAACAAGGAGATCATGATGGGGATATAGCCACCAAGTAGAAGAGAATATATAGAGGCAATAACCATCGCCGACACATCAGGGCTCAGAAAAACCCTGGCAGAATATCCATGGGATCTAAGCGCTATATAGATCAAAACAGAGGCTAGGAACACAGAATATAGATCTATAACAAACCCTATAACGCTAAGAGGAGCAAGAACCCTCAAGCTGATCAACAAAGCATAGGACAAGGAAAAGATAGCGAGGAGCCTGAGAGGCACAGCCCTCAAAGCATATACAGGGATCCCGAGAGCTTCTCCAGAGTCCAAGGCTCCCAGTATAATCTCTAGGAAAGAATATAACCTAAATACAGAGCACTACCCACCCTACTAAGCAAACCTCCCAATATACAGGGCAACAAGCAGAACATACTTTTCAGAGCCCTCAAACAACCAGAAACTCACAAGCAGCAATCCCAAGCACAAACAGGAAGAAATCTTGTGACATATTATCAGGCTTTTCAAAAGATCTCACAGCACCTCTTAGAACGCCTCGCGCCACACCGTTTTCATCCCTTAGGGATGATATAACGTACTCTGCCCTGAAAGGCGAGGCTTTCGGTTATAAGCTCGGGGAACACTAGAAGATCCTAAAGAGATGCAGTGGCGCCGGGGGCGGGATTCGAACCCGCGCGGGGTTAGCCCCCACTGGCTCTCCAGGCCAGCCCCTTAGGCCGCTCGGGCACCCCGGCACAATCTACTATTGTTTCTGTACCAGGGATTTTATTCTTATGGCTACTTGTATTTTTACCTCCTAGTTATCTTCGATATTTGGGTTGCTGAAGTGGATTTTCTCTGCTCTGTGTTTCATACTAATCAAGTAGCTGGCTGTGTGAGCGGTTCTTCTTTTTAACACGATAAAACCATGGATGAGGATCTCAGCATCGCTGGTTAGGTCTGTTGCTTCGTCTAGCTGTGATCTACACAGTTTATGGCTATGTAGGGTAAGGCTTAGGAGATCTTAAATATCTCTGATCTAAATATAGATATAAAGTAGTGTAAAGTAGTGTCTACAATCCCCCAAACTAGTGGCTATGTCATAGCCGTAGTGAGCGCTGTTATAGCCGCTATTGTATTTTTGCTGTGGAATACTTACCGCGCCTTCCAAAATTGTTGAAGTAACCACTATAGAACATCAACCGCTGCTGTGGCAACAACTTCTAGAGTGGAGGTGGCAAAAACTATCACGAGCACCGCTGTTACTAAAAGCGCTTCTGATCTGAGGGCGTTATTAAGATCCCTACTGATCCAGCATGGCGAGGGGCATGGATTGTTTGCGTCTCTCTATACATTAAGGCTGTACATTAAGGATAGGCAGCTGCAACAGGCAGCTGTTAACGAGCTTCTCACCAACTCAAAGGCCCTTGGGGATGCTATTGCATCTGTCTATGGGAGAGATGCTGGAGATAAATTCACAGAGCTATTTAATGGCCACATAATGGCTGTGGCGGCATACTATACTAGCGTGTTCGCCGGCAATGAGATGGGTAAGAGGGAGGCTGCTAATGCTTTGGTGAGCAACGCGATGGATCTAGCGAGGTTTCTCTCACAAGCAAATCCCTACCTGCCAGAGGATGTTGTGTTCTCTCTTCTAAGAGATCACGGGCTTCGAGCAATGAGACAGGCAGATCTACTGGCTCGGGGAAGGATCTCTGATGAAAGCTCGCTATACATAATCATGAGGAACCACCTGATCACGATAGCTGATGCGCTGGCAGACGCTATAGTTAAGCAGTTCCAAGATAAGTTCAGATCGTGGTGACATAGTAAGGTAATATAATATAATTTTTATAAGAATACCCTCTACTTTCCCTGTCTTAGAACCATGATCCCTATAGATCCTTCAGAACAATTACTCTTCTCGTCATAGGGATCTTTTCAACGAGCTTTTCAGCCCTAAGGCTTTTTAGATCTATCTCGTATATAGCTGAGGAGGAATAGATGGCTTTCTCCTCATCAATGCAAGCCACCCCGGTTACGCCATATGTTGGGCTTGGAAGCTCTATATCAACCCTATCCCAGCTTTTCCCATGATCCCTGGAGATCCTGAGGGGCTTTGTGCTCATAACATGCCCAAGCACCAGATCTCCGCACCTCTCGAGAGCGTGGAAATATCCTCGAGATCCTTTTGCCTCGCTGAACACCTCTAGATCTTCTGTGTAGTAGACACCCGAGGCTGTTGCGATGAGGAGCAGATCATCTACAACTAGCAGGTTATGCTGATCATGGCTGAAGCTCAGAGGCTCAAGAGAAGCGGGATCACTGCCTCTCATGAGATTGCCGACCTCTACAGAGGCTACGAAAGATCCCCTGTAGACCACAAGATCCGTTATGTGGGGAGGGCCTTCCGGAAACCACCACCCAAGCCTGCTAGCGTAGTCCCTATAGTCGGCCAGCAGCTCAGCACGATCCCCGGAGACTAGGTATAGTCTAGGGCCATCGAGAGAAGCTATTAACCCCTTATCAGTGTTAATAAGCCTCCAACAAGATCCTTCTAGCACCTTCTCCAAACCCTCACCCAGCTTTATGACGCCACTATCGCTTGAGCATATATATAGCGATCCCCTATATAGCTTAAGATCATATATTGTGCTGTCATCACAACAGATCCTCGTGATCCTCCTCCCAGATAGCTCATAAAGCCCATCATCGGTACCTATCAATATTCTCAAGAAAACACCACCCAGTCGTATTAGACAAGAGAATTTATATCACAATTAAAGGATCGTAGGCAGGACGTTATGCGCTAGTATAAAAATAAAAATAAGGACGCTTTAGCAATATATTATGGGGGTGGTGTCTTTACCCATAGTAGCCTTTGTTCTAATTAAAGTCTCTGTGGGTAAGGTTGATAGCGTTATACAAGGGGTTAGGGGTATTAGAGGTGTTAAGGAGACATATACCGTGGCTGGTGAGTATGATGTGATAGCTAAGGTTGAGGTTGGGGAGCTCAGAGAGCTCAAAGATCTAGTGGCTGGAAATATACATAGGATCGAGGGTGTTGAGAGGACGTTAACATTAATAGCCGTTGAATAAAGGCTATATGTCCTAGGTTTTCTGCCTAGATAGTTGTTAGGATCTTTGTTATTGAACCTAGATATTATTGATTCTTATGCTAGATACCGGGCTTCTCTTGATCACTCTGGCTCAGTGTTTCCCGAAACTCCTGTTTGATCCTTTCTCTCAAGCTACTTGTTATGTGTAGCTCTATATCGTATTTCTCTACAGGATCTTTTCCAGGGATCTTTATCCCTGTTGATGATATGATCAAATACCCTGAGTTCAGGATCCTCATGAGATCCTCCTTCATCCCCTTCTTAGCAAGACTCTCTATATATTCCTCAACCCTGTAGTATTCGATAAGGGCTTTCGAGCTCGGCGATGAGCCGCATACAAGGCATGTGAGGTCTCTCATCAAGGCGTTGAAGCCGCATACGGGGCACTCTGGGGGGAGAACCTTGTCCCTCTGGATCATCCACTGCTTGTTCCACTCAAGCCTAGCAGCGTATAGATAGTCTGTTCTACCCATTCTCTTTGCCTCTCTATATAGCTTCCCAGCGTGGGATAGGATCCATGGGCCGAGGGCTGAGAGCACGTAGTCAAGCTGATCCTCGTTTAGATTCTCCCTAAGCTCGAGTATGCCGAGGGCTATTAGGGGTCTTATTCTATCCTCATTCCTCTTGATCCTCTTCACGATCGTCTCGACATCGGGTCTCGACTCTCCCAGAACGATCTCAACGATCTTGCTCAGTATTGTTACCAACTCCTCCCCAGATAGCCCCAGAAGATCTAGACCAAGCCTTGACGAGAGATCATCAACCCTCTCCCCAACCCACATCTCCACATCCACATGCTTCTTCGAAGCCTTTCTAGATGTTTTCCTCCTAACCTCCCTAGGCTCTGTCCCTGACTTTTCTTTCTCCCTGGCTTCTTTCTTACGCGGCATCCCCTTCCCAAAGATGAGTCGTTATATAATTATATAAGATGCCAGCGTAAGAGGATGCCTATCGCAGAGCCCGCGATCCTGGTGCTATGGCTAGCGGGTGCGGTAGTTTCGCCCCACCCTCCCCGTATAGCTCTTCTATCACTATTTATAGTGCTCAGGGAGAAGATAATACTTAGGTAGCTGGGTATGTCGACCCTCTATATGGGCGTCTTATATATTCACACCGGAGTGTCTATAAAATATGGTCCAGCGGGCTAGGTGATGATCTATGTCTAGCGGTGGGAGAGCAGAGGCCTTGGCTAAAAAAAGCATGGATCGGAGTGTCAGCGCTAGGATAGCTGTTATTAAGAGGGATTCTCGTGGGGAGGATTTCGATATAGGCAAGCTAGCTAGATCTGTTGCTCTGGCTCTAAAATCTGCAGGGGTAGATGTTAGGGAGGCGGAAAGTGTTATAGAGGGGATCTATGGCGATGTTGTGGAGAGATGTCAGAATAAGCAGGTGTGTGAGATCAGTTCGAGGGATCTTGCTGATATTGTTGAGAAGAGATTCATGATCCTTGGTGTTAGGAACCAGGGCTTCTTCGAGGCTGCTAAGAGATATGCCCTCGCAAGGATCTACCAGGATCTCTATGGGGATAATTGGGACGGCTCTTTCGACCAGAGGGATCTCTTGCTCACCTACCAGGCTATAAAGGTTCTGGAGGCCAGATATCTTCTCAAAGACCCCGAGACCCTGAGGTACACGGAGTCCCCACAGATGCTCTTCAGAAGGGTTGCGAGGACCATAGCATCTGTTGAGAGACAGTATGGGAAGTCCGAGAAAGAGGTTAAGGAGCTTGAGGATAGGTTCTACGAGATAATGTCAAGCCTTAGGTTTGTTCCAAACACACCCACCCTAATGAATGCCGCGACAAGGCTGGGGATACTCTCTGCATGCTTCGTAATACCTGTGAGAGACGCTCTAGTAACCCCTGATGGGGAGGGCATAATGGACGCTCTGAAGGCCCAGGCTATTATACAGAAGATGGGCGGCGGAACCGGGTTCTCTTTCTCAGAGCTGAGGCCTGAAGGAGATATAGTGGGATCCACGGCTGGTGTCGCATCAGGCCCTCTGAGCTTCATGAGGCTCTTCGACGTCAACACCGATGTGATCAAGCAGGGGGGTAAGAGGAGAGGCGCAAACATGGGGATCCTGCATGTATGGCACCCAGATATAGAGAGATTCATAGTGAGCAAGACGGGAGAGCTTAGGGATGTTCATCTACAGAACTTCAACATAAGCGTTGGGATGTACGATGCCTTTATGAGGGCTCTTGAGAGGGGCGAGAAATTCCCCCTGATAAACCCTAGGAAGACACAGCTGAGGCCCGGGTCTGGCGATTCGAGGTTCTACGTCGTAGTGAGGGCTAGGTTCAGCATCGAGGAGGAGTGGGTTCAAGAGGCAATAATTGATGAGCTTGAGGAGAGGGGAGGCTCTGTCCCCCTAGACGAATCCAGGATCGTTACGTGGGAGGAGGCTTTAGCCATAGCAGAGAAGGGGGGAGCTATAGCCAGGTGGATAGATCCTAGAGAGCTCTGGAGAAAAATAGTTAGGGGAGCATGGGACTCGGGGGACCCGGGCCTGGTGTTCATAGATACCATCAACAGAAGGCATCCAGCATGGTACCTGGGCAAGATAAACGCAACAAACCCATGTGCAGAGGAACCCCTGCTGGACTGGGAGCCGTGCAACCTAGGCTCTCTAGATCTAGCTAAATACATTGTCGTGGGAAGAGATGGCGAGGCAACAATAGATCTAGATTTGCTTGTAAGGGATATAGAGACAGCTGTGAGGTTCCTTGACAACGTTATAGATGCTGCCAAATGGCCACTACCGCAGCTGGAGAGGGGGGCTAAGCTCACGAGAAAAGTGGGTCTCGGGGTTATGGGATGGGCCCATGCCCTTATAAGGCTGGGGATCAGGTATGACAGTGTAGACGCTATATATCTCGCATGGTATCTCGCTAGGTTCATATACCACCACGCTTTGAGAACCTCTATAGAGCTTGCTAAGGAGAAGGGAGTCTTCCCAGCGTTTATTCCAAAGCTATATAGAGCGGCGTGGGAGTTCTCCAAACCCGTTGAGGATCTACTGAGAGAGGCCGGGATCGAGGGGAAGCCTTCGGAGAATGTTTTGAGACTTATCTCAAAGCTCAACGTAGATCCTAGAAGCCTAGAGAGCGGGATCTTCGAGCACGGTGTGAGAAACGCACAGGTTCTCTCGATAGCACCCACAGGCACGATCTCTATAATAGCTGGCACATCGAGCTCCATAGAGCCCATATTCGCCCTAGCCTTTATAAGGGCAGTTGCGGTAGGCACCTTCGTGGAGCTTGACAGGGTATTCCTAGAGTATCTGAAGAGATACGAGCTCGACTCCCCAGAGGTTGTTGAGGCGGTAGCCGAAACAGGATCTATAGATCATAACCCATTCATGCCGAGAACACTTAGAGAGCTGTTCAGAACAGCCCACGATGTAAGCCCCATATACCATGTGCTCCACCAAGCAGCGTGGCAGCAGTGGGTGGATGCTGGTGCCTCTAAGACTATAAACATGGCCTCAGAGGCTACTGAGGAGGAAGTAGATCTTGTATATAAGCTGGCCTGGAAACTGGGGATCAAAGGCTTAACAATCTACAGGGATAAGTCGAAGAGCAAGCAGGTAATATACTTCGGCCTAAAAACCGTGGAGAAGCAGAAAGGGGCTAAGAAGGAGGAAAAGACACAGCAGCAACAGATGCAGCAGGTGCAGCAGATCCAGCAAGAACAGAGCATAGAGACGAAAGGAAGCATGAGGATACCGAAATTCACTGTAGAAGGGTATAGAGACCCCTCATGCAACACATGCGAGCTATAGCACCAAGTATTTTATAGAAATACCGCGTAATGCGATAGACATTTGAGCCATAACTCATCTATGCTCGATTTATCCCTTATATAACTAATTTAACTAATTAAAACATATATCACAGATAGACGCTATTGTCTATATAGCAATCTAATTTATTTGATTACATATATATTAAATTGCCAGGAGAAAGACTCATGGTGGTATATAGTGCCTGTGTTTGGTGTTCATAGGATTTCTCATGTTGGTTTGAGGGTTTCTGATCTTGAGAGGGCTAGGTGGTTCTACTGCGATCTCCTCGGCTTTGTTGAGGTTGGGAGGAGTGGTGATGAGATCTTTCTCAAGGGTGTTGAGGAGGGTCAGCATCATAGTCTTGTTCTTAGGAGGGGCTCTGTCCCCGGCCTGTCTTACATAGCTTTTAGGGTTAGATCTCCTGAGGATCTTGATAGGGCTGGGGATTTCTACAGATCCCTAGGCCTCCCAGTCTCGAGGTTCTCTGAGAAGGGTGTTTCTGACGCGATAGCTGTTGAGGATCCCTATGGATTCCCACTGGTATTCTACTATGATATGGAATACACAGGGGATCTAGGATTAAAATACAGCAAATACAGAGGAGCACCCCCAATAAGATTGGCGCATGTAAATATATCTCTCCCAGTAAAAGATCTCGACGCGGCTTTGAAATACTATCTAGAAGACCTAGGATTCATACTAACGGAATACTTCCTAGGCGAGGATGGTTCTAAACACGCTGCATGGGTAACTTCATACTATAAGCACGACTCACACGATGTTGCTCTAGGAAAAACTATTGGAAAGAACCCGGGCCCTGGGTTCCACCACGTCGCCTATATTGTTTCAGAGGTGAGGGATATGGTTAGGATCGCTGATATACTTGCGAGCGAGGGCCTCTGGGATTCGATAGAGAGGGGGCCTGGTAGACACGGCGCTACTAGGGCTTTCTACTTCTATATAAGGGATCTTGATGGGATAAGGATAGAGCTCTATACAGGAGACTATGTTATACTTGATCCTGATAAGTGGAGGCCTATAGTTTGGAGGTTTGACCAGGCTAGGTATAGATCAGACTTCTGGGGGAGGCCTATACCGGATAGATGGAGGGAGGTTAAGCCTGTGGAGTCGATTGTTAGAGGAGGTATGAAGCCTCTTGAGGGCTATTCAAGCATGATGCCCACGATAAGGTGGTGAGAGCCATGATCAGGAGGGGGGAGGATTATATAAGATCCCTTAGGGAGGGTAATCACCCCGTAGTTTATTACAATGGAGGGGTTGTTGATGACATAGTTGATCACCCTGCCTTCAGGATCCCTGTGAGGACTGTTGCTAGCTACTACGACCTCCACTGGGATGCTGGGAAGAGTGATAAGCTGAGGCACTACAGTCCAGATCTAGGTGAGGAGGTAAGCATAAGCCTCATGATCCCCAGGTCTAAGAAGGATCTCAGGAGGCTTGCAGAGGGCCTCATAGCGATCTATGATCACTATCACGGCTTCTTCGGAAGAAGCCCAGACTATCTCAATATGTGGAGCGCTGTCTTCGCAGCCCATAGTGATTATTTCACCAAGCACTTCGGATCTAGATATGGTGAGAACGCTGTTCAGATCTATAGGGAGCACGCTAAAAGAGATCTGTTCTTCACCCACGCAATAGTCGCCCCAATGTATGATAGATCCAAGCCTCCTTCACAGTGGCCAGATCCATATATATGGGCTGGAGTTGTTAGAGAGACAAGCGAGGGCGTTATAGTGAGAGGAGCCGCGATGATCTCGACCTCGGCTGCGTATGCCGAGTGGCTGTGGTACCTGCCCAACATTAGGAGAGACACAGATCCTAGGTACGCTATATTCTTCGCAATACCGACAAACACGAAGGGGGTCAAGGTTCTCGCTAGAAGAGGCTTCCAGCCAAGGGATGGCTATTCGGAGTTCGAGTACCCGATATCATCTAGATATGAGGAGAGCGACGGTATCCTCGTGTTTGACGATGTCCTAGTCCCGTGGGAGAACATTATATTCTACAAAAAGCCTGAGGAGATAGAGAACTTCATGTGGCACGAGGTAAGGCTGAGAGCATGGTTTAACTGGCATTTTGTGATACAGCACTATTGTAGGCTTAAGTTCCTAGCCGGCCTCGCAATAGCTGTTGCCCAGGCTCCTGGGATAGATAGCTTTATAAATGTTCAGGAGAAGATCGGTGAGATCCTGATCTACCTTGCTCTCAACGAGGCAGCTATATATGGCTCTATAGAGCTTGCTGAGGAGCTCCCCAACATTGTTAGGCCCAACGCCCAGATAGCTATATCGGCCAGCCACTTCAATATGAAGGCCCTTCCGAGGGCCAACGAGATCCTTAGGTTGATCTCTGCAGGAGCATCTATACCTATACCATCCTCCATAAAGGATTTTGAGAACCCTGAGGAGAGGGCCTATATAGAGAAGTACATGGCTATGAAGGGGATAAGCGCTCTCGAGAGGGTTAAGCTTTTCAACCTCTTATGGGATGTTATAGGCTCCGAGGTTGGTATGAGGTACGAGCAGTACGATAGATTCAGCAGAGGGGATCCAACAATAAGATGGGCCCAAACATACACAGAAGTATATAGATCATATCACGACGAGCTGAAGAAGATAGTTAAGAACATCCTAGATCAGATGCCGAATCCTAGGCAATGACCTCCTCAGCCCTGAGGGGCTAAGCATCGGTTCGGTTGTAAGCGGGATCTTTATTATGGGGAGATAGCTTTAGGATCTAAGATCTGTTTTCAAATATATTAGCCCACTAAGCCTTGGTTTAGTGGGTGCATCAAGGAGAACATGAACAGCTCTCTTGAGAATATATGTGGAGGGCTCCCCCCAGAGATATGCAGACAGCTAATGACCGAGCAACAGATTGTAAAAATACGCCTGGAGAAAAGAAAATTCGGAAAAGAAGTAACCATAATAGAGGGTCTGGACGAAACACAGGATCTTAGAAAGATAGCATCGATGCTAAAATCAAGGCTAGCAACTGGGGGGACAGCTAAGAACGGAAGAATAGAGCTGCAGGGAGACCACAGATCCCGCGCGAGAAGCCTTCTGATCAAGGAGCTAGGCATCCCCGAAGAGAACATAATAATGATCGAAGAGGTTGAGGGAGAAACATAGCTAGAACTTTTTAAACGTATAACAACCATATTTCTTTCCAGATCATATGAACACCTCACCACCAGCCAGAGAAGCAGGATATCATTGCAGAGCAACGGGGCCCAACACCCATCAGGATCTTTTATGTTTTAGACCCTCCACAGCTATGAGGAGTGCCTATATATTAAACACCTCAAGGCGCTTGGATCCGAGCAACTGAACACCATAGCTAGCCCAGAGGAAGATCATAAATAGATGCTCCAGAACAAGCTGCATGAAGAATAGCCATCCCATTAAAAACAGCAGTGTTGTGAGGCCTATTAGCTATATTGAGAAAAGATAGGGAAAAAGACCCTTGTGTTGATTTATAAGCAGATTTCGTACCATTTATTTGGGGCCTGTGGGCGCTGCGGATAGCCCGTGACCCGGGTTCAAATCCCGGCCGCGGCGCCATCACCTAAATTCCGATCTTGTGAGAGGTTCTAATGTTTTTAAATACCTTGGTGCTAGATATCTGGTAAAGATGAAGGGCAAATGCGTGGTAGCTGTGGTTGTTGTTGGCATGCCGGGTTCTGGCAAGAGCGTTTTTTCAGAGATTGCTAGGGAGCTCTGTTTCGAGGTCTATGTTATGGGTGATGTGATAAGGAGGGAGCTTGTTAGGAGGGGTTTGCAGGTGACGAGAGATAATATGGCTATGATGGCTTTAGAGCTTAGGAAGAGATATGGGGAGGATATTGTTGCCAGGATGATCGTTGAGGAGGCCTTATCCAGGGATAGAGGGGGTAGGGATCCTGGGGAGTGCCGCTATATAGTTATCGATGGCTCTAGATCTCTTAAGGAGCTCGAGATCTTTAGAAGAAGCTTCTCCGAAGCGATCGTTGTTGGGATACATGCCAGCCCTAAGACTAGGTTCTCCAGACTCTCTAGGAGGGCGCGGGAGGGCGATCCAAAGAGCTGGGAGGAGTTCTCCTCCAGGGACTCCTTGGAACTATCCCTCGGCCTAGGAAATATTATTGCAACAGCCGATGTAATGATCGTGAATGATGGGATAGATGCACAGGAGTTCAGGAGAAGAGCGGCTGAAGTGCTTAGAGGCATAGTTGGAAGAGAATCACTATGTAGATCGTCGCGCAGCTTCGGCTTAGAGGCTAGCTCAATAGAGCAGAGAGATTCATTCCATTAGGACTAGTCGTGCTAGCTTTTTCTCAGCTCTTCTGAAGTGATATATAAAGGTTGCAGGGCTCACCCCCATCAGTTTGGCGACCTCTGCCACCCCGGCTTTTCTCGGGTAATCCATGAAGCCGCTTCTCAACGCTATTATGAGGGCCTGTTTCTCATAGCTGGTTAATGTGGTGTCGATATTGCTGTCTATCATGGATGGCTCTAGGTCTCTTCTCTGGACTTGCACAAGGCTGCCCATACTCCTCAGCTTATCTTCAAGCGCTTCTTCGATCTTCTTCGAAGATCTAGGGATCAGGATTTTCCATTTCTCAACTCCCCTCATAACCTCTTGCCTCAGCACTATACCCCCAACCCTATAGACAAGATCTGATATTGAGCCAGGCCTGTAGCTCTCAAAATCTATCAAAGCGACTCTCGTCTTCTCACCATTGACCCACCGACCCTCCTGAAAGAGATTTATGTCTATGTTAATGATCTTATCGCTTCTCCTCATCATAGTTATGAAGGGCCTGGCATCCCTACCTATCACAGCTATGCTGGCTCTAAAAACCTCGGGATCTCTGAACTCCTGCCTAAGAGTCTTTATAACAACATCTTGATCCCTGGTTATTGTTGTCCAGCACCCGTGGTGCTCGATCTCGAAGTAATAGACACTCGCTCTAGATACCATATAGCCCCACACTATAATTAGTAAGCGACTTATATATACAAAATTAAATATTTTAGATAAAAATATATAGCTTTCTAAGACCAAATAAAGAGGGAAAACACTATAAAGAGCATATATATCGCAATAATAGCAGCGGTAATAGTAGTAGCGGCCGTAGGCGCAGCTAGCCCCTGGGACCGTGAAAATAGGCTTCCTAGGCCCCCTACAGACAGAATACATAGATGCCGGACTCAAGGCCGTTCAGCTAGCGGTTGACGAGATAAACAGGGCTGGCGGTGTGCTTGGAAAGAAGGTAGAGATAGCGGAGATCCTTAGGGGGGTGATGAGGAGAGGAATAACCATGCTTATAGCCTAACAAGACTCCGAGATGGCTAGGCTGGCAGGTAATAGGCTCTATATAATGGATCAGGTATATTGAGAGAACCGGGCGAAGAGCGAGCAGATCTAGCTATTATGGTATAAGGCTCCTAGGGAGAAAATAGTTGGTGGATATAATGGGTAGAGAATCTGAGGGCGAGGAAGGATCCTCTGTTAAGATAGTCTTCGAAGGAACGGCGAGGATAGGTGAGGTTATGAGCACCTTCAAAAGCGTGACTCTCAGACCTGAAGACTTCTCAAGCCCTGTAGCGCTTCAAATGGCTCTAACAAGGATCTACGATACGATAATGAAGAGCCTTATGGAGACCCCTAAAAAGACCTTCGTGGCGGAGATAAGGTTCACAGACTCCATGGGCAACACAGTAGTATTTGCAGCAGATCTGGGCGAGTCCCCGCCGCCTCTGCCAGGGACTAAGGTTAAGGCGAGAATAACGATCGAGCTTCTCGAGGACAAGGCGGAATAGGGAGCGCATCGAGGAGAATCGATACCCTATTAGAGATCATCTTTTCTCACAAAACAGTCTGGATCTTAGTAGGAGGTGAATAAAGATCTCAAATAGAGGCGGCACAGAAGAGCGGTGCACATAGCGCTAGGTCATATGGAACGATGCTCTCTAACCACTATTTCTGCACATTATCTTCGCTATGTCTATAGATATGGCCATGTTCTGGCACTCACTCGAGGATAAATATATCTTTTCTGTTCCATCTTGCTCCCTCTCGATTCTATATGGGATCTGTTTGGACTTAGCGTTCTTCTCTATTCTCGATAATATGTATTGTAATAGGTATCTCTTCAGCGCCTCTTCAGGCCTGTTGATCTTTATCTCTTTGCCGCTCACCTCTATGAACCCAGATTTAGCTAGGATCCTGAGCACGCTTCTAACAGATCTCCTGGGCAGCATGAGCTCTAAGATTTTCCCCGCCTCCCCTATGCTCATGGCCTCCCTGCCCGAGCTGTAGAGGAGTAGGTATGAAGCTAGCTCTCTCTTCTTTACCGGCAATACGGGCTACCCTATCTTGAGGATCAAGATCGCTCTATCTGTTACCTCCAGCTCACACATCTCATAGACTTTTCCCGAGATCTCTTCTCTACAGCCTTGTTTCGACGCAACCGCTACATAGCCCTTCTTCTCCGAAACCTCTATTTCATTACTATCTACCCAGTAGATCTTGTGCTCCTTCTTAGCCCTCTCCACAAGCTTATCTATCGTGCCTAGAGGGAGGTTTACCCCTCTAACCCAGTAGTGCATAGGGATCATGATCCTTGCGTTGAGGGCTGAGAAGATCTGCAGGGCCTCCCCATGATCTATCGTGAAAGTCCCCCCAACTGGGAGCAGGGCTAAATGTATGCTGCCTATCTCTTTCAAGTGATCCTTTTCAAGGATATGCCCCAGATCACCTGCATGGAAGATCCTGAGGCCATCGGGGGTCTCAACAACATAGGCCACATTCCTCCCCCTCCTCCTCCCCCGCTCCTTATCGTGAAAAGTCTCTATACCCTTCACCCTGAACGGGCCTAGAGAAGCCTCGCCAACAGACATTGATAGATATCTACCCCCCTCTTTAAGAACCACTCTGTATGCATTGTGATCAAAGTGCTCGTGGCTCATTATAACATAGTCAGACCTCGCACCAGGTCTTCTAAGCCCTATCGACGCCCCATCATGAGGATCTATTGTTATTGAGACACCGCTATAGATGATCTCGAAGCATGCGTGCCCCCACCACCTCAGGGTTATTGTCAAGAGCCATCACCCACTATAGATATGCTTGCAAATATATATTGAACAATCATAACGGCGATCCTCGCTAGCTATATTTGGATCGATATGAAGCTATATCCCTTGTTATTACCTTTCAGGCGTAATTCTATATAGGTGCTTGTTATGAGGCTCATCGACTCGATCCTGGGGATGCTTTTAAAGCTATCTGAGGGGACAAGTGTATATAGAGTCGTTGAGGGCTTCCTAGTGCTATTATCCCTAGCATCTATATTACTTATAAGCATGGTTTTTAATACATTGATAACCCTCACAGCTTTCGGCCTGATCTCTATATATGGCTCCCATCACCTTAGGAGATGCAGGAATCTCTATCAAGGCTATCTATTGGGTATAGAGGGAGCTGGGTATAGGCTTAACGATAGATCTATATATAGAGGCGTTATAGCTTCAATTATCGCCGTCGAGATCCTCATGATCGTTGGGGGACTGTTTATAGCCATAGCCCCGCTATTAAGCCTAGATCCCTGGCTAGCTATTTCTCCTGCAGTCTTTATCGTGATCTCTTTCGGCGTTGTGGCTATAGTTGGTCACTTCACCAGGGTGAAGCTATACAGAATCTTTGTATCAAAGGTGCTCAGAAGTGGCTGAGGAGTTCTTCCCATACGAGAGCTTTAGACCGGGTCAGAGAGAGGTTCTTGGGAGGATTAGGAGTGATATTGGCTCGTCGAGGCTCATAGTCCTCAGAGCCCCCACGGGTTTTGGAAAAACAGCTGTTGCGATAGCTACTGGAATGATGAAGGCCCCGGCAATCCATTCCGTGAGGACTAGGAATGAGATAACACCAGTTCTCAGGGATCTAAAGCGGCTCTCGAAAAGGGTTAGGGGTGTTAGATATAGTTTTATCCACTCAGCCCACGCGATGTGTCCTCTTCTGAGCAGCGATAAGATAGATCCTGAGGATTTTTGGCTCAACTGCCAGATCCTTAGGGAGAATGGGAGGTGTAGCTATTATAAGAAATCCCTCGTAGTTGCTGAGGACGAGGTTGAGGAGATCCTAGATTCTTCGGAGAACCATGTGGATGTTGCGAAGAGGATCTCTAGGGATCTGGGTTCGTGCCCCTTTTTCTCCCTAGCCAGGCTGGCTAGAAGCTCTGAATATGTTGTGGCAACATATCCCTACGTGTTCTCAAAAGATCTGTTCTCAACAATATACCAGGAAGAGGATGCGGGGGAATTCTTCGCTATAGTGGATGAGGCCCACATGCTTGTAGATCCTTCATCTATATTCTCGGCGGAGATAAGTGTCTCGAAGATAGAGGCCTCGATATACGAGGTAAAGGAGTATCTGGGAGGCGACCCGTTCTCAGAAGATCTCCTTAGGAGGCTTCAAAGGCTGGCCGAGGAGAGGGCTTTGGATGATAGGCTTAGAAAGATAGATAGATCCCTACTGGCTATTGATATCGATTCGATAGAGCATCTGATCAACATATCCCTCGAGGTTAAGAGAAGAGCTATAGATAGGGTTCTCTCAAGGGGATCGGTTAGCGGGGCGGCGTCAAAGAGGATCTCTCTGGTTAAGGTCTCGCTATCTATAGCGCTTCTAGAAGATCCCAGGTTCGAGGTCTTTACCTATAGAAACGGGGGCAGCGCTTGGATCAAAATCGCAGCTGTAGATCACAGTGTTGTCTCTGAATCGCTCTCCATGTATAGATCCTCTCTTCTCATGTCAGGAACCCCCCCATCTCTCCAATATATAGAGAGGATCCTTGGCATAGGGGGTGCCAGCTATATAGATGCTCTTGAGCTCGGTGCATGGTCTCCTTATAGCAATATAGCCACTATTCTCACGAGCGAGCTGAGCTCTAGATATAGTGAGAGGGGCCCCGCCACATATGAACTTTATTCTAGATATATAGATGTGATCGATATGTTGATCAATGGTGTTAAGCTGATCATCTATCCCAGCTATGAGTTCATGAGAAACGTGGTTGATAGGCTTCGGGGCAGGGGTTTTATGGAACATAGGGGCACAACGATCGAGGATCTGTTGAGAAACGTGGGCAGCGGCAACGAACTGATCCACGCAGTGGCTGGGGGCAAGCTCTCGGAGGGTATAGAGCTTGTGGCGAACAACAGATCTATGATCAAGTGTGTATTCGTAGCAGGAGTCCCTTACCCACAGAGAGACGATTATATAGAAGAGCTGTTCAAAAACATGGGGAAGAAGGTCTCTGAGCAGGAGGCCTGGGACTATATATATAACATGGCGTCATCCATAAAGGTGCTACAAGCGATAGGAAGGGCTGTGAGGGGTGAGAACGATCGAGCCCTGGTTATTCTGGGCGATAGGAGGTTCATGGCCAGGGATATTAGGAAGTACATGGGCCTGAGGATAGGCAGGATAGCTAGGAATCTCAGGGAGTTCGAATCCCTGGTAGATCTTGTTGCCAGGGATTTCCTCTAAAACACGAGACATATGTTGAGGTATAAAGGCCCACAGGATCATATATGGTGCGATGAAACCAGGCAAGACAGGGCTGTGGAGAAGCACCATGCCCTGATCTCTTATCTTTGGTCTTTACCCTTGTTCTTATCGCCCTGCATTCTCATAAGCTTCTCAACATATCTATACCCAGGCGTCTTTATGGGCCTCTCAGGCAGGATCCCCTGGGGTCTTAGAAGCAATATCAATATGATCACTACAGCGAACGCTATTCTCTCAAGCCTTGTCACATCGAGCCAGCTTATATCTATCCCCAGACCTCCAAAGCCCAGGATCCACGAGAGGCCTGAGAGAATCTGATCCTTGTAGAAGTTGATAGTCCTTGAAGCTGCCCAGTATATTGAGACGCCTAAGAGTACCCCGAGGTTGTTGCCAGCGCCGCCCATGAGAACCATTAGCCACGGTATGAATGTGTATTGATATCTCTCATACTTATCGATCGTAAGGCCCCCAGAATACATGGTATCTATATAGCCAGCTGCAGCGGCTATTGCCGAGCCTATCATGAGGCTCTTAACCCTGAGGGAAACTATATCTATTCCTAAGCTTTTAGCTGTAACCTCGTTTTCTCTCATGGCTTTCAGAGCTCTTCCAAAGGGTGTTCTCAGCATATAGCCTGTTATAGCTATAGCTATTATTAACATGGCTGATGAGACATATAGATACACCCATGATTTGGATCCAAGCCATCCCAGGGGATCGGGAACCGAAACCCCCCTAGTCCCATTCATTATAGGATCATAGTTCCTAGCAATAGCCCTGAAGATCTCGGCCATCGCTATTAGCGTTATTGCGAGATAATCTTCCCTCAGCCTCAAAGCCGGGACTGATGAGACGAGGCCTAGAAGGGCGCCGAAAGCCAACGCTATCAATAGCCCTAGGACAAGCATTATCACAGAGATCTCGGGGTGGGTGTTCATATAGGCCTGAAGCTCTATAGACGCTGGCCCATTGTTAAATATATAGTCTGTTTTGGGGGCGTCTGGAAACATTATCTGTATTATCCTAGGAACCATAGACCCCGCGATCAGGGCTCCACCGAACACTGGCAAGACCTTGCCGAAGTTCGGGAGCCCGGCGTATCCGTATTCTATGTTTAGTGAGATAGCTATTGTTGCAAATACTGCTACAAATGGGATTGTGTCTATAACTAGGCTTAATATATCAACCACTGCCCTCACCTCCTGCTAGATCTGATAAGAGCCCTGCCCCCGGAGAGCCTAGCTATGGCTGACGATATGATCGGTGCTAGGCCTGTTGGTGCAAATGCTATGAAGAGCACTATTAGGATCATTGGGAATACGAACCCGTACTTCAGGATCTCGCTGGCCCATGGATAGCCTATTGAGTAGAGGCATCCATAGATCTGGGATGGCAGTATAGATTCTGCAAAAGCCACCAATGCAGCCCCGAGGAAAGGCCCATATATGCTTGAGAGACCTCCTGTTATGCTTACGGCGAATATAGATATAAGGATCCTTGAGGGGACGCCTGGATCAACAGAGAACCACATAGGATAGAATAGGCCTGCGAGCCCTCCTAGGCCTCCTGCTAGGAACCATGATAACATATATATCTTGTTGGTCGGTATCCCCAGGATCTCTGCTAGCTGTGGGTTTTCTATCGAGGCCCTCATAGCTATCCCGATCTTTGTTTTGTTGATGAATAGATATAGAGCCACCATGAGGATCGCTAGTAGGGTGACAATTATTAGGGGTGCAGCGGTTATTTGGAGGCTTGGTATCACCACTATATCGTTGTTGGAGAATATGAAGCCTTTAACTATATAGATCTTGTGGACATAATAGTAATAGTCTGTGAATATATATAGTATTGTTGAGCCGAAGAGCTCCACAGCTATTGTTGCTATCATTAGCTGAACTATAGATGCCCCTCTAGATGATAAAGGCTTTATAACAAGCAGATAAGTAAGCAGAGAGGCTATCCCTCCCAACAGGAATGCTAGGGGTGCTAGCGGGTATGGCGGCATGATCCCCAAGATCTTCTCGTAGCCTAGGAAGGCAACATACATCCCTATACCGACGTAGAAGCCGTATGCGAAGTTAGGCACCTTAGTCGTCTGGTACATGAGGGTGAGGCCCAGACCCATTAGGCTCAAGATCCCCATATAGAATAGAAATCCTATAAACTGCTGCAACGATATGTTAGCAAAGCTCTGCAGACACAGCGCTATATCTCCAAGACCCGGCATAAATAAAACCTATTCTATATTTTATTTCGATACTTATAAGCCCTTATACATACTATAAAGTAAGCGGGTGATTTGCATGAGAGCGGTATCAGCAATACAAGTCGCTGTATATATAGTGCTCCTAGTTGTTGGTATTGCAGCAGGCTATGCAATTACTCAGACAGCTCCTCCTAGGGTGACAACAGTAACTGTAACCCAGCCAGGGGTGGCTCAAACCATAACCATGGTTACAACAGCTACCATGATGGTTACAGTAGCACAGCCAATGCTTTCAGGGGAGATATTGATAGGCGCTCTACTACCCCTCAGCGGCGATCTTGCTAGCGAGGGTGCGATGAACAAGGCGGCTGTTGAGATGGCGATAGAAGATCTCAACAGCTATGTTAGATCAGTAGGCCTACCAATAACCTTCAGGCTTTTAATTGAGGATAGCGCAACAGATCCTACAACAGCTCTTGCAAAGCTCCAGGCTCTATATGCCAAGGGTGTGAGGGCTATAGTTGGCCCCATGACAAGCGCTGAGGTCAGGAACCTGAAGAGCTATGCCGACGGCAATAAGATCGTTGTGTTTAGCCACTCATCAACAGCACCAGATCTCGCCGTGCCTGACTATGTGTTCAGGAATGTTCCGCACGATCTGTTCCAGGGAAAGGCTATAGCGAGGTTACTGATGGACTATGGGATCAAGTATGTCTATATCCTATATAGGAACGATGCGTGGGGCAAGGGTCTTGCAGATTCCACTGATGCCAGGTATAAGGAGATAGGGGGCACTGTGATTGGTAAGGCGGCCTATGATCCTAAGAAGATAGACTTCTCAGCAGAGCTTACTGCAGCAACTACAGCTGTGAGGGATGCTGTTAACAGATATGGGGCTAAAAGCGTTGGGGTGCTACTGATAAGCTTCGAGGAGGGGGGAACGATAACAGCACAGGCTGGCAGATACCCTGATCTCATGGACATAACATGGTTTGGAAGCGATGGAACAGCGCAGAACCTAAAGATCTTAGAGGCGGCCGGGCCCCAGCTGGCCAGGGTGAAGCATTTCGCAACAATATTTGCTCCGACAGAGAGTTCAAAGTATGTTGATTTTGCAAACAGGTTCAAAGCTAGGACAGGCGAGCTACCTGGAACATATGCTGCCACAGCGTATGACTGTGTGTGGATCTTGGGACTATCTATAATACAAGCTGGTAAGTATGATGGCGAGGCTATAAGAAACGCCCTCCCGCTAGTAGCTAGATCGTATTTCGGGGTCTCGGGATGGACTATACTGGACGCCAATGGCGATAGAGCTGGCGGTAACTATGACGTGTGGGCTGTTGTTATAAAAGATGGGAAGCCAGCCTGGGAGAGGGTCGCTGTTGTCGATACAGCGGCCGACACAGTTGTGTGGATCAAGAGGATATAGCTAGGCCACTCCCAGCAATAAAGTTTCTTTTTTAGCGCCTTATAATGAAAATATTTTTATTATGGCATGGGTTGCATGTATATAGATCTATTATAGATCTATCTGGAGATCGCCTTATGTTATACTTCATGATTGTATAGCGTTTAGAGCTTATCCAAAGCGTATACCCATGTTCTCATTTTCTCAACCTGGGTGGACATGAACTTTCTATGGATCTCTTCTTTGAACTCTCCCAAGCTCTTTTCTATATGATCTGCTATTTCTATATAGGCGTCGGGGTAGCTTTTGCTCGATATGTCTGCTTGATCCACTATTTTCCATAGTGCCTCGTTTATGATCATGCCCTCAAGCTCTGCTCTTAGATCTTTCCATATCGATCTAGGTCTTTTCATGTGCTTTGCAGCTGGCGCTCCGAGGCATATTTTATCGCCAACGCTGTCTGCTATCTTCTTTATAATGATCCCTGACCATATGTCGTCAAATCTATCGATGCCCATGTACCTCATGTATAGCTGGTAGAACCCAGGAACTATTTTTCTCGAGAAAGAGGTGTTCATAGAGCATACTGCAAAGTAGTTGCCAGGAAGTGGAACGATCTTTTTCTCCTTAATTCCGATCGCTTCTACAGGGGCTCTTCCATCCATCCCCCCTAGGTAGAGTATTGTAAGCGCATCGAGATCCGGGTGGCCTGTCCATAGACCCATGTTGAGGACGCATTCGTACCCCTGCTCGCTATATCTATAATTACCAATCCTTGTTGAGGAGTCGTACGGGTGTCCCCTGGGGAAAAGCTTTATGTAAGGCCTGAGCTCTAGAAAGTCTATCGTGTTTATCCACCTGCCAGTGGATTCGATGCCCTTCCCAGCGCTATTTGATAGCGAGAGCAGATGATCTCTGACTAGGCTGTAGCCCTGCTCTGGGTATACATCATCGTCTATCTCTATTATATAGCCAGCCCCGGCTTCGTATGCTAGTAGAAATCCATAGCTTGTCTCTGCATGGGATCTCTCGGGTATGAGGGATAAATACTTCTCATAAGATGATCCGTATCTAGATTTGAAGAACTCCCCCCTCTCTCGGGGCCCGTGGAACTCTATATCGAGCCCCTCGAGCATTTTGAGAGACTCTTTTCTAACCTTCTCATCGCCCTCATCAACCACTATGATCTTCTCCACATCACTAAGATCTCCCTTTAGATAGAACCTCCATAGATTATCAAGAACATATATAGATGCCGTTACCAGCCAAACCCTCTCCCCCAACCTAGGCACATATGAGATTATTGGGAGGGGCTATATAGGTTAACCTAGATCTTCGATATATTTAAAGCCGCTATATAATCGATACTGGGTCTCTTTTGAAGACCAGGGGCCTTCTCCACAGGGCATGGCCACTGCTAGAAAGCCTCTTGGCTCTTCTAATAGGGCTTGGGATAGGTGGGCTGCTGATGCTGATATATAGATACGATCCCGTGGCTGGGTATCTAAGCCTATTTGTAGGGGCTTTTGGGGGTATCCCGTCCTTTGCAGAGACACTATCGTATTCAATGCCGCTGGCACTGGCTGCCCTCACCTTCTCCATAGGAGTTAGATCTGGGCTTTTCAACATAGGAGCCGAGGGTCAGGTGTATATAGGGGCGCTGGCTGCAGTGGCAATTGGGTCGCTATCCCTTGGATATATACACATAGCCCTGGCAATAATAATCTCAGCCCTTGCTGGGATGCTCTGGACATCGATCCCAGCTATGCTGAAGGTCTACAGAGGGGTTCACGAAGTGATCTCGACGATCATGCTGAACTGGATAGCCTATTACACAGCCATCTATATATCAACCCAAATCCTTGTCGACCCCTCGAGGCCCGAGAAAACCCTATCTGTTCTTGAGAGCGCTAGGCTCTACTCAATAGTTCCTGGAACAACACTCACAGGAGGGATCTTCATCTCGTTCGCCACCGCCATGGTTTATTACTTTATATTATCCAGATCCGTTCTCGGCTATGAGCTCTCACTACTAGGATCTGGAACAGATGTTGCGAGATACGCTGGGGTTAACGTGAAGAGAGCCATGATCTATAGCTTTCTCCTAGGCGGCATAGCTGCCGGGATGGCTGGAGGGCTTCTAGTTATAGCGAAGCCCCCCACATATGCCATATACGGCAACCTGGGCAACATAACTGGGTATGGCTTCGACGGGATAGGAGTCGCTCTGATAGGTCGCAACAACCCCATAGGGATCATACTGGCCTCGATATTCTATGGAGGCATAAAGAACGGCGGGCGGTATATGGAATACTATGCAGGGATCGACTCTGATCTGGTTAGGGCTATAAACGGTCTCTTCGTGATAGCTCTCTCGATGCCAGAGCTTCTAAGGATCTTGAGGAGGCTGGTGAGGAGATGATCGCTAGGGGCTCTATAAGAATAGCCATCTACCTCGCGATCCTAGCATCTTTCCTCGCAACGCTCTATCAGCTTGGATTAAGCCCCATAGCCCTGCTACAGACAGCCCTGCTGGCGATGACCCCCCTTGCCCTAGCAGCTGCTGGAGAGGCTATCAATGAGAGGGCGGGTATGGTGAACATAGGGATCGAGGGTATATTTGCTCTCTCAGCCCTAGCAGGGGTATATATGGCAGAGGTTCTTGGCAATGGCTATCTAGGGCTGCTCTTCGGAGGCCTTGTGGGGGCGCTCATAGGATTTATAATGGCCTTGATAAGCATATACGGCAAAGCCGGCCAGGTTATAGCCGGCATGGGGCTTAATATAGCGGCGCTGGGACTCACACCATTCCTCCTAAGAGCCGTGTGGGGCTTCCCAGGCCTCCACATACCGCCTAAAGAGGTGCTTCTACATAGGCTCGATATATATGGCTTCCAACTATCGATAGTAACCATAGCGGCGATAATAATAGCCATATCGCTCCATATAATCCTGCACAGAACATACCTAGGCCTCTGGATAAAGGCGGCTGGAGAGGCTCCCGAGGCCCTCGATGCCGCTGGCCATAGCGTTAACTCTATAAGGATATTCTCCTCAGCAGTAGGGGGCTTTCTGGCAGGCCTCGGGGGAGCCTTCATGCCTCTGGACTTCTTTGGAAGCATCACCAAGGAATTCACAGCTGGGAGAGGCTTTATAGCCCTGGCCTGTGTTATTTCATCGAATCTAGAGCCTCTAGGCTCTCTGGGCTTTGCCTTCATATTCGGATTAGCCGACTCACTAGCACCAGTTATAGCTGTAACGCTGGGCGTGAAGGAAAGGGTTCCATATCAATTCATACTGGCGCTACCATATATAGTCACGCTAGCCGTTGTAGCGATAGCTGTTAAGGGGAGAAGGCTTCCCAAAGCCCTAGGAATCCCCTATTCTAGAGAGTAAAGTAGCGCTAAGCATTATCGGCAAAGATATCCTCTATCTTTAGAGCGGGTATGGAGCGCTTGCCCAGATAGCTAGCAATGATCCCCTGCCCCGCAACGTGCTTCGACGCCTCCTCACAGGCTATCTCGAGAGCTCTATCAGGCTCTAACCCCCTGTATATTGAGTATAGATATGCAGCATTAAAGACATCGCCAGCCCCCTTCAAGATCCCCCTGCCGATCTTCCTGACAGAGCACTCGATCTTCTCATGCTCGGTGAAGAGCACAGCACCTTTAGAGCCCATTTTAACAACAACAGTATTCACACCGAGCCTCAGGATCTTCTCAACAGCTTTTCCAACACCCCCGCCTATAGATCTAAACTCATCCCTGTTTCCAAAAACTATATGGGTATTTCTAATAATATTGCTCAAGCTGTTCCATTCTATGCTTGATATCCTGGGAAAAAGATCCAGAGATACTATAGATCTATCTCTTGCCTCCCCCACAGCCCTCGCAATGCTATCAATGGGTGACAGCTCTAAGAGATATCCTGATATGTGGAGAAACTTGGCGCTAAATAGAGCCACCTCCCCGAGATCCTCTATCAAGGGCCCCTTAGAGGTATACGCCCTCCTAGAACCCTTTCTCGAGATTATGTTAACAACTACACAGCTATTCCCCCTCCCATAGATCTTGATCAGGCTGAGATCTAGCAACCCCATGAGATCCGATAGGATCTTATCAACATGATCCCGAGAAGCCGGGTGGGATAGTGCAACGTTGGCCGAGAAGCCCTTAAGAGCGATCGCCGTGTTCCCTGCAGATCCTGCTGGAAGCACGGCGTAGCTCTTGATCTCTGTCTGTCTGCCTCTCTTTCCAGGAACAATGTCTATGTCGAGACACAGCTCTCCAACTACTAGGAAATCGAGATCGTAGCCTTTGCCCATTATCCGCACATACACCCCTAGCTCTTTCTAATCTAAGAACGGGGAAATTAGTATATATCCAGATCCTTGGAGATGATCAGCTTAGTGAGAAAACACGATCCCTCTCTCCGGTTTTCTATTAATTATATCTATGGTTAAAAATAAATATATGGGTATCTAGCTGTGATGAGCGGTCGTGAGGGCCGCGGCGAGCCTTATATCTCTATGCGTGGTATTGTTAAGGTATATGCTGATGGGACTCTAGCCCTCAGAGGCGTTGATCTCGATGTGTATAGGGGGGAGGTGCTGGGCCTGCTGGGTGAGAATGGTGCTGGTAAGACTACTCTCATGAAGATCCTTTCGGGTTTTCTCAGACCAACCAGGGGTTCGATATATATCGCTGGGAGGGAGGCTAGGTTCCGAGATCCTTCAGATGCGATTAGCAGGGGTATATATATGGTTCACCAGCACTTCTCCCTAGTCCCCTCTTTCACCGTTCTCGAGAACCTGTATCTAGTTTATAGGAGAGGCCCGGGCAGCTCGATCAAGAGCTTGGAGCTTGACGCTGTTAGAGAGAAGGCCCAGAGCCTCCTAAAATCGCTGGGGCTCAGTGTGCCCCTCGATGTTCCTGTGGAGAGCCTTCCAGTGGGTGTTAGGCAGAGGGCTGAGATCCTCAAGGCCCTCTTTATAGGGGCTGACATGCTGATCCTCGATGAGCCTACAAGCCTCTTAACACCGCACGAGGCTAGAGAGCTTTTCAGGTTCATCAGAGATCTTGTGTCGAAAGGGGCTTCAGTGATCTTTATAACGCATAGGATAAAAGAGGTGCTCGAAGCGACTGACAGGATAGTGGTTCTTAGAAAAGGTCTTGTGGCAGGCGAAATGGGCACAGGGGACGCCACACCGGAGAAGCTCTCAGAGCTCATGGTGGGCGGTGGGCTCCTCTCCGAGAGGGACACTGTAGCTGGCGAGAAAGGCCTGCCTGCCGAAGCGCCTATTCTGAGCATTAGGGGTTTAGTTGTTCTCGACGATCTTGGCAGGGTTGCTGTTAAGGGTCTAGATCTGGATCTCTATAGAGGCGAGATACTCGGAATAGCTGGGGTTGAGGGGAACGGACAGTCCGAGCTTGTGGAGGCGATAGCAGGGCTTAGAAGCATCGTAGAGGGCAGAGTGATCCTAGATGGGGTTGATATAACCAACAAGACCCCTGGCGAGATATATAGATATAGATTGATCCACATTCCAAGTGATAGGGAGAGGCTAGCCCTAGCCCTCGACATGAAGATCTATGAGAACGTGCTAATAGGCCTCCAAAGAAGCCCAGCATACCACAGCCGATCTGTGCCCGGCTTCATAAGCTGGAGCAGTGTTAAAAAGACAGCCAGGGATCTTGTGAACAGGTTCTCAATATCCATAGAGTCGCTAAACGCGAAGGCAAGATCCCTCAGCGGGGGTAATAGACAGAGGCTGGTGATAGCGAGGGAGCTCAGCAAGGGTGCAAAGGTGGTTGTGGCATCAAACCCCACGAGGGGTCTCGATATCGCGTCGACTAGGTATGTGAGAAGCATCTTGAGAGATCTGAGAGATAGTGGTGTATCTGTGCTTCTAGTATCTTCGGATCTGGATGAGGCGCTCGAGCTGAGCGATAGGATAGCGGTGATCTATGATGGAAGGATCCTTGGGATCCTCTCTAGGGAGGAGGCCAAGAGAGTCGATATAGGGCTAATGATGGGAGGGATCAAGGTGTAGCGGAATATAATAGATCAATATCAATAGAGATCTAAATGCGAATAAGAGCACGATCTACATAATACCTGTTAATTCTATCACATTATCTAAAAAGCTATCTATGACTGCCATATATAGTCTTCCTTCTTAAAAGCTATAATACCTCCCTAGCATATTTCTCGCGGGATTTCCATGGGGTCTCACCATAGCGGGGGTATGAAGGGGATCTCTAGAGTCGCGGCAGCCGTGATAGTGGTCTTGATAGCTGTGGCAGCCGTAGCTGGATATGCTATACTATCACAGAGGGGAGTTACGGTAATACAGACACCAACGCCTCAGAAGTTCAAGATAGCCATCGTGTCAGATATAGGAGGTAGGGGGGATCTGAGCTTTAACGATATGGCTTTCAAGGGAGGGGACGATGTTAAGAGAGATTTTGGAGTCGGCGTTGTGGAGCTTATAAGCAAGACACAGGATGACTATATACCGAATCTAAGAACAGCAGCCCAGGATCCTGATGTGAAGCTCATAATAGGGGTTGGCTTCCTGCTAACAGACGCCTTGGTACAGGCGGCTCTTGAGTACCCCAATAAGTTCTTTGCGGGGATAGATACGAGCACCCAGGATGTTGTTAGCCAGAAGTATAGGGATAGGTATCCGTTGCCCAACCTGCTGGATATAAGGTTTGAGGAGCATAAGGGGAGCGCCTTGGTAGGTGCTCTTGCCTGCCTATTGGCGGCGGCATATAATTACCCCTATGCTGGCATGGTTCTCGGGATCGAGATACCGGTTCTCTGGAAGTTCGAGGCAGGATATAAGTGGGGCTGCAACTGGGCTATAGAGTGGTATAGATCAAAATTTGGCAGAGATCCTCCAGGGATAGGGGCTACACCTGTTAAGGAGAGGGTTCTATACACATATACTGGCACCTTCAGCGATGTTGTTAAAGGGTACCAGGCCGCCGTGCCCATGTATCAAAAGGGATCTGTTGCTGTGTATAACGTTGCAGGAGCCCTTGGACTCGGGATCAACCAGGCTCTGAGCGAAATAGCTAAGGCCAGGAATCTCGACAGAGGGCCTCCATTCATGATAGGTGTTGATGCCAACCAAGACTGGATCAATCCGGGGTTTGTGATAGCATCTATGATGAAGAGGGTGGATAAGGGTGTCTATATAGCGGCAAAGCTGGTTCTCGATAATAAGTTCAGCGATATAGTTAAGAAAAATAATGGCGTGCTCATCCTAGGGATAGGCACAAAGATAGATGGAGAGCTTGCCGAGGGGATCTCGGTAAGCACCCTCCAGGATCTCGATGAGTTTATACAGATGGGTCTAAACGCCGAGAGGCTTACAGGGAAGAAGGTTCTCCCAGCATCGCCCGACGAGATAAAGGCGAGGGTCACGGCCATGAGGAACTCTGTCCCCTCGTGGGTGTGGGATGGTGTAAAGGAGCTTGAGAGTAAGATTAGAAATGGGGAGGTCAGTGTTCCGCTACCCCTCACTCCCGATGATATAAAGAAGATCAGAGATGCATATGGGTAGAGAGCAGCGCAATTAGTTTTTTATCTCATCTTTTTCGATCCTTTTATAGATCTGCTAGCATAACTCTAGATCTTAAAGGCTAGGTATCTATATATGTTAAGCCTGGGGGAATATTCCCTCACAACGCTATACGAGCTCACGCTCAGTCTCGCGCCTGAGAGCTCCTCTATCTTTCGCCCCATCCCATCTGGATCGTCTGTGAGGGCATAGATATATGCCCTGCCGCCTCTTATCAGCATATCGGCTATTACGCCTATGCTCTCGAGGATATTTGTTGGGTTGTCTGCTATCACCGTGGTAAAAGATCCCCTGGGAGGCGCGCTGTTAGCGTCTGACACAACTGGCATGACCTCTCCCACCAGCCTGTTCATATATATAGATCTCTTCATGTGATACACAGCGATAGGGTTTATATCGCTGGCCACTATGGAGCACCTCCTAATCCTAGCTATGTTTATCGCGAAGGCACCATAGCTCGAGAACATATCTAGAACCAGCTCTCCATCCCTCACCTCCATAGCTATCCTCAGCCTCTCACCCCCCAGCCTGGGGTTAACATACATCGAGGCAATATCTACAGAGAACCTCAGACCATTCTCCCTATATATGGTTTCAGTTCTCCTCTCGCCCCCGAGGTGCTCTAGTGCCTGCACCCTTAGAAGCCCCCTAGCGGGCCCCCGGCTATATACTGCCCTGACCCTCTTATGGATCTTCATTATGGCGCTCGAGATCTCGTTGGCGTATCTCAAGAGATCTCTATCATTTATCCTTATAATAGCTATATCTCCAACTATATCAAAGCTCCTGGGAAGCCTATCGATCAAGTCGTGCGGCAATACACCTCTAAGGAGATCTCTATAGGTGATCCCCCTAGCCGCTTTTCTCAACCATTCTTCGTTGCCCATATTTGCCACTCTATATATCACAGATCCTAGTAGCTCTATAAATGATCATGAGGAGCTGTATCCCACACCATTATTGGGAGGAGATATATAAATGCGGCGGGATAGTAATAATGTGCCCCCCATGCTGCTAGGATTATGGCTCGGCAGGATAGACTATGGGAGTGCGTATAAGCTTCAGCTAGATCTCGTGGAGGCCAGGGCTAGAGGAGAGATCGGGGATCTGGTTCTCCTCCTGGAACATGAGCATGTATACACACTTGGCAGGAAGGGAGGAACTGTGTATAACCCCAGAGGAGTCCCTATATATAGAGTTGAGAGGGGTGGCTATGCAACATACCACGGCCCCGGCCAGCTTATCGGGTACCCGATAATAGATCTTAGCTCTAGAGGCCTCACAGTTGTAAGGTATATAAGGCTTCTCGAAGAAGCGATCATAGCTTCTCTAAAGAGAATCGGTATAGATGCTGGGAGGGTTGAGGGCCTCTCCGGCGTGTGGTATAGGGGCAAAAAGGTGGCATCCATAGGTATCGCTGTTAAGAACTGGATCACCTATCACGGCTTTGCGGTTAACATAAAAGCCGATCTAAGCTATTTCGACAACATAGATCCCTGCAACCTGGGGCAGGGGATCATGATCGATGCATGTGATATCATAGGAGCTGATATAGATCTCAGGAGATACTCTGAAGAGGTTTTCAAAGCCCTGGCAGAGGCTCTTAGCGACAGGGGTTCTATTATAGATCTTCAGGGGAAGGTCGAAATAAACACCATTGTGGATCTATATAGAGATGCTGCCAAAGATCTAGAGAAGCAGGTTCGCGGGGAACCTGTGAAAGCGCTGATGACCTCCCCACCCTGAGGGGCGAGGCTTTCAGCTGTAGGCCGATCGATCATGGGGGGTGGGGGCTACGAGCTATTTTAGCCTTTTGAACAGATCTCTAGGGGTACTGGATCTATGGGGAGGGTTGCGCTGATCACAGGAGCCTCGTCGGGGATAGGGAGAGATCTTGCTATCATGCTCGCTAGAGAAGGCTTCTCCGTAGCGATCGCAGCTAGAAGGCTAGAGATCCTTGAAGAGGTGGCCAGCGATATCAGGGTCGTTGGGGGTAGGGCTGAGGCTTTTAAGGTGGATCTATCACGGCCTGGCGATGTATCAACACTAGTTGGGTCTGTTGTTGAGAGGCTCGGCAGCATAGATGTTCTTATTAATAATGCTGGCTTCGCTGTATACGGCCCCATAGATGAGGTTGGCGATGAGGAGATCCAGAGGATCTATTGGGTTAACTCGATCTCACCAACTATACTTATTAGAGATGCCTCTAGATATATGAAGAAAGCTGGGGGCGGATGTATAGTTAATATAGTGACCCTCGCGATATATACTCCGATGCCGTGGCTCTCTCTATATAACGCCACGAAAGCTGCTCTGAAGGTGCTTACAGATACCCTCAGGGTGGAGCTGAGCCCCTATGGGGTGAGGGTTATAGGTGTTTATCCCGGTTATGTGGATACCGATTTCCATAGAAATGTTGTTCATACAGAGAGCTCTAAGAAGAGTGGTTGGAGCGTGAGAGGCTCCTCCCTAGTGCCCGTGCTTAGAAGTAGTGATGTTGCTAGGGAGGTTGTTAAGAGGATAAAGGATCCTGGCTTCAATGGCGACATTGTTATCGGCTTTAGATATAGGTTGCTCAGGTGGTTTGCACACCACTTTAGCGGATCAGTGGCAAGATCTATTAGGGCTATGTATCTCAGAAGCCTCAGATCTAGATCATAGGCGTGGCTATAGCTGCAGTTTTTTAAGAGATATGCCCATCGCCTGGTAATATGTAACATCCCCATACATATCCACAACAGCTATCACGGGGATCATGTCCTTGTGCTGAGAACCCTCGATCCATGAGAGAAGAGTTATGATAGGTATCTCCACCCCCTCCTCGGTGACGTATACGAGGTATCTCTGGCCCCCATGCTCAACTATGATGCTCCTCTCGCCATAGCCCCTCCTGATCCTCCTGCCCCTCGAAGCAAGATCTGTGAATACTGTGAAGAGTATCCACCACAGGTTGCCGCTAGCGTATCTCATAAAGAGCTCCCTAATGCCCAACTCCCTGTTATTCTCATCTAGAGCCCTTGCCCTTCCACTGTAGACTAGATAGGAGGCCTCGAAGAGATCCAGGGTTTCGCCTTCTCTATATTTCTCGCCCCCCTTGATCACTGTTATCTTATCACCCGCCCTTAGCATGATCATACCTTGATAACCCCCAATAACGCCAGGTTAACAAGCCTCATAGCCCCCATCTCAAGGATCTCAGCCCTGTTGAGGGCTTCATCAATGCTCCTACCAACGAGGGCAACACCGTGTCCATCCATTATAACGGCAACATTCTCTCTGCTTGCAAGCTGTCGCGCCACAGCTTCGGCAAGCTCCAGGCTCCCAGGCTCGAGCCTCGGGACATATGCTATGCCTCCCAGATATGCTCTGGCCTCATAGTCCTCTTCAAGCAGCTCTCTCCTCAGAAGCCCCGCTCTGTGTGCTATCATTGTGTATATTTGGTGGGTATGAACTATTGCGTTTACATCATCCCTAACCATGTAGATCTTTAGGTGCATTCTATACTCGGAAGAGGGCTCCGCCCCCATGATCCTGTTGGCAGTCTCTATATCCACAAGGCTTAGATCCTCTATTGTTAGCGAGGCCTTATCAAAAGACCTGGGGGTTATCCAGAAGCTCTTCCTATAGCTGCTCCTAGTGCTAATGTTGCCCGACATGCTTGAGTTAAGCCCTCTGAGATATAGCCTCTTCGCTGCATCGACAATCTTTGTCCTCACCTCGAGGTCGAAGCCTATCCCCAAGGATCGCTCCCTAGCTATATATGCTATCTAGGGATTAAGCATAGCCCGGCTAACGATATATTGCCTCGGGGGTATAGAATGTGGGATAGAGTGATTGGGGAGGGATAGGTTAATCGATAAGGTCTATGAAGAGCTCTCATCGATACTGGGGAAAAGGGTGTCGAGAGACCCTGTCGAGCTGGGTCTCCATGCTGTTGATGCTTCTTCTTATTACTTCATCCCAAAGGATCTCTCGGATAGATATGTTCTGGCAACGCCAAAAGATCCTGAGGAGGTATCTGAAACAATAAAGATCGCTGGGAAATATGGTGTCCCCGTAATACCCCAGGGATCCTCTACAGATCTCTCCATGGGGGGTGCAGGCATATCCCTCACCACAACCAACCAGATCTATATGATCGAGAGGGGCATTATACTCCATACGGGGAGGATGGGCAGCATACTAGAGATCTCCGAGATAGATAGGGTGGCGGTGGTCGAGCCGGGGGTGAGGATTGATAGTCTCAACGAGGCGTTGGGAGAGACTGATCTATTCTTCCCCGTAGATCCAGCGTCTGCTAGGGCAGCCACAGTGGGGGGAGCAATAGCAACCGGGGCAGGGGGTCTTAGGGGGGCTAAATACGGAACGATGAGAGACTGGGTTCTCGGTCTCGAGCTTGTCGACGGTCTAGGGAGGATCCACAGGGTTGGGTGTAGAACTGTTAAGTGTAGGCAGGGGTACGATATCACGAGGCTCATGGTGGGTTCTGAAGGAACCCTCGGGGTTATAACGAGAGCTATACTAAAGCTGTGGCCCAGACCAGCATCGATCTCAAGGCTTATGGCCATGTTTAGGGACTTTGACAGCCTCTATAGATTCTTCCTGAGCGTTAGAAGGGGCAGGGCCCCACTCATAGCTGAGTATATGGAGGACAGGGTTGCGGGGAAAGTGGTCAGGACTCTGGGGCTCAATATACCTGTGGGGCACACATTAATACTAGATCTAGAGGCAGGATCTAGAGAGGAGGCTGAGAAGCTGCTAGAGCTTCTTGAGAGGGGCGCTAGGGAGGCCGGTGCCTTCTATATAGCTACTGCTACTGATCGTGATAGATATTTCGAAGAGATCTATAGGTTCAGGAGATCTATGTATGCCGGCATGGTTAAGATGAAGAGCCGTAGAAACATACTATTCGAAGACACAGCTGTCCCTGTATCCAGGCTCCCGGAGTTTATTAGAAGGGTTAGAGAGATAGAGGGTAAATATGGGAGAGAAATCGAGCTGGGAGGACACCTCGGGGATGGCAACCTGCATCCCCACATAGAATGCGATCTCGAAGACCCAAAAGATAGGTCACTGGCTATGGAGCTGGCGAAAGAAATAGTGGTAGAGGCTCTAAAGCTGGGTGGAACCTCGAGCTCCGAGCACGGGATAGGGTCTACCAAGCTTGGGTTATTATTGATAGAGCTTAGAACCAGGGGTTCCGAGCACACGCTAGATCTCATGGCAAGTATAAAAAGAGCGTTCGACCCCAAATGGATCCTCAACCCAGGGAGGATGATCCCTTCTGAGCCAGGGCAGAAAATATGATTCTCTGGAGAAGGCGTGGCAAGAGTTTAGAAAATGCGTTTTCTGTGGATTCTGTGAATCCTCATGCCCAACGCTGGCAGAGACGAGTGAGAGGGGCTACGGCCCTAGGGGCCGTGTCAGGGTTGTCGGGCTCCTCTTAAACGGAATATATTCCGAGAAAACCGCTGAGTATCTATACACATGTCTTCTATGCTACGCATGCGTTCCCCCATGCCCCACAGGCGTAGATATACCTGGCATCGTTGAGGCCGGAAGATCTATATTGGTTAAGATGACAAGATCCGTTAGATAGGATGCCGAGACTGAGCCGCTCTGACTGTGGAGAACCCTTAGTAGATCTTTTGAGCAGCATTGACAGCTTATTTTGCTATCTATGTTCTATAATAATAGGCCGTGGGGATTGTTATGGGCAGGATTACTGAGGTTGAGCACACAGCAGATGTTATGTATATAGTTGAGGCCTCATCTCTAGAAGAGCTTTTCGAATACAGCGCCATGGGTATGTTTAGATATATATCTCCAGATCTATCTAGGATCTCGCCTGTGGTGGGGGTCGAGCTAATCTGTAGGGGCATGGATCTGGAGAATCTTCTCTATAGATGGCTAGAGGATCTATTGATACTCCACGACACGAAGAGCCTCGTGTTCTCCAGATTTATCGTGAAGGGCATATATAGGGTTGAGGAGGGGGGAGAGCAGAGCTACATATTGACAGGCTTTGCTGCAGGTGAGAGGTTTGATCAGAGGAGGCATCTATCCGGAATAGTTGTGAAGGCTGTAACATATTCACAGATGGCTATAGAGAGGATGGAGAACAACTCCTGGAGAGTCTCTATAGTTCTCGACATATAACATCGATCCAGGGGATACATAGCCACGGCCTTAGCCCCTATCTTCAGCTGTGACCATTATTCAAAACATATATGTTTATATGGTTTTAATTGAGTATGCCTTGTCTCTAAGGATATATTTCTTGTTGCTATAGTGTATTTGGTGCTTATATGGTTGAGATCCTGAGATACGACCTAATCATCCTGGGATCAGGGCTGGCAGGCCTAAGAGCAGCTTTCCAGGCAGCTCTCGTATCAAAAGGAAAACTCAGAATAGCGGTTGTATCAAAACTCCATGCCATGAGGAGCCATTCCGTGAGCGCCGAGGGAGGTATAAGTGGTGTTCTATACCCTAAGGAGAACAACGACAGCATGGATCTCCATGCATACGATACCGTCAAGGGAAGCGACTTCCTAGCCGACCAAGACGCTGTCGAGATCCTTGTCAAGCTGGCGCCTGAGGAGATAAAGTTCTTCGACCACCTCGGGACACCGTGGAGCAGGCTTCCAGATGGGAGGATAGCTCAGAGACCCTTTGGTGGTATGAGTATCCCGAGAACAGCTTTTGCTGCTGACAAGACAGGCTTCTTCATGATGAGCACTCTATATGATAACCTCTTGAGGTTCGATAATGTGGAGTTCTATCACGAGAACATGGCGACATCGATATTGATCGAGAACGGTGTTTTTAGAGGAGTAACAGCTATAGATATGGCTACTGGCGAGTTCAGGGTATTTCTAGGAAAAGCCGGGGTAATAGCTACTGGCGGTGCTGGGAGGGCGTATTTCTTTGTAACCGTCGCCCACTCGAGCACCGGTGATGGTGTTGCTATAGCCTATAGAGCAGGCATACCGATCAAAGATATGGAGTTTGTTCAGTTCCACCCCACGGGGATGGTTCCCAGCGGTGTTTTGATAACAGAGGCTGCTAGGGGTGAGGGTGGCTATCTTATCAATAAGCAGGGTGAGAGGTTCCTCAAGAGATATGCGCCCCAGAGGATGGAACTCGCCCCCAGGGATATAATATCGAGGGCTATAATGACCGAGGCTAGGGAGGGGAGGGGGTTTGTTCACGAGGAGACTGGTTTGGAATATGTTCTCCTAGATCTGAGGCACCTGGGTGAGGAGAAGATAAACGAGAGGCTACCCATGATAAGGGAGCTTTCGAAAAAGCTCATAGGGGTCGATCCTGTGAGAGAGCCCATACCAGTTAGGCCTGCTGTTCACTATACCATGGGGGGTATACATACAGATACATATGGGCAGGCCATGCTAGATGATCAGAGCACAAAGATCCCGAATCTATGGGCTGCTGGGGAGGTCGCCTCTGTTAGTGTTCATGGTGCCAATAGGCTTGGTAGCAATGCCTTGGCAGAGTGTGTCGTGTGGGGCAGACTCACCGGTGAGGCAGCTGCAGAGTACGCGATGAGGACATCTGACGCAGCTCTCCAGCTTAGCTCTACGCTCGATGAGGCTATAAAGAGGGAGGAGTCGAGGGTATTTGATAGGCTTCTCCATGTGGAGAGCTCTGCAGAGAATCCCTATGAGATCAGGGAGGAGCTTCAGAGGATGATGGATAGAAATGTTGGTGTTTTCAGGGATCAGGGGGGTCTTGAGGAGGCGTGGAGCATGCTTAAGAAGCTCAAGGAGAGGTTCTCGAGGGCTAGGGTTGAGAATAGGACAAGGATCTATAATAATAATCTGAGGGACTTTATAGAGCTTGGCTTCATGCTAGATGTAGCTGAGATCATAATTGTCGGGGCTCTCAACAGAACAGAGTCTAGGGGTGCTCACTACAGGCTTGACTATCCAAAGAGGGATGATGTTAACTGGCTCAAGCATACCATTGTATACTACAGGAGAGGCGAGCCTCCAAGCCTGAGCTATACCCCTGTGAGGATAACTAGATGGGCTCCTGAGGAGAGGAGATACTGAGGTGATCTTATTGGCTGTGAATAGGCAGAACCTGAGGGGATATGATCTAGAGGCGTGGATACATGTAACATTCTACAAAGCGGCAGTGGTTTTCTCGATAGTAGAGGCTCTAGCAATAATAGCCTACCTGGCAAGCCCCTCAGCTATAACCTCGTTTGTGTTTAGACTATCCACCATTATCTACTGGATCCTTCTTACACCATCTTTCTACGAGCTCACAAAAGGGTTTCTCATGATATATAGCAGGGGGGCCTTTATGAGCCACATAGCAGAGAACCTGAGGGAAAGGCTCTTGAAGCGCTATGGCTCGAGAGCTAGGTTGGCGTCTATAGTGCTTTACGTAGCAATAATACTATGGATCATAGCCCCGATAGTATTCATCCTGGGGTGATCCTATGGTGAGGGCGAGCAGCGTTATGGTTTTCCACTATATCGGGTACTTCGGATCCATAGTGCTGGTCTGGCTAGTAATGATCTCTACACTGTTAAAGGGCCAGCCCGCGGTGAGCACCTTCTTCTCAGTGCTCCTTCTCCTAGCCTCACTCCTGTTCGGGGTCGTTGGCCTATTATATGTAATCGGAGGTGGGCATCGTGGTGGAAAAGAGTAAGGCTGGTAAAAGCGTGGTGGTTAGGGTCAAGAGATACGATCCCGAGAAGGGCTTCTATAGAAGCGAGTATAAGGTGGAGGTTAGCAGGTACTCGACAGTGCTTGATGCCTTGTTGAAGATAATAGAGACACAGGATCCCACGCTGGCTGTTAGATATAGCTGTAGAATGGGGATCTGTGGATCTTGCGGCATGGTTATAAACGGCATCCCAGGGCTGGCGTGTGAGACCAATGTAGAGAAGCTTGGGGTAGATTGGATAGATGTTGAGCCCATGTACAACCTGAAGATCATAAGGGATCTAGTGACAGACATGGGGGACTTCTTCAAGAAACACAGATCAGTCAAGCCATATTTAGTTAGAAAAGATGAGGAAGAGCTGTTCAGAGCAGCCGAGGAGTATAGACAGACACCGGAGCAGCTTGAGAAGTTCCTCGTATTCGCATACTGCATAAAATGCGGCCTCTGTGTAGCAGCATGCCCCGTGGTTGTTGAGAAACCATGGTTCCTGGGGCCTCAGGCTCTGGCCCAGGCTTATAGATGGTACGCAGATTCAAGGGATCAGGGGGGTGTTTCGAGGCTGGAGCTTGTTGACAGTTTTGAGGGGATCTGGTCGTGCGAGTTCGCTGGATCCTGTAGCCGTGTGTGCCCCAAAGGAGTCGATCCTGCTTTAGCTATTCAGATGCTTAAGATGGAGACATTCTCTAAGAGGTTTCTCAAGCGATGATCCCCCCTAATAGTTTTTAGAACAGAAAACTATAACCGGTTTTTCGCAAGCATTGCGTAGGGACAGTCTCTCCAATATAGGGAGCATAGCCTTGCCTCGTATTTGGTGAGCATTCTTTTTAGAGAGCTACAGAAAGCCACATATCCAGCCCCCGCCTGTTCTAATCTATAGTTAGGGCACTCGGAGCTTGATGGTTCTTTGAGTATATGTATAGGTGAATAGATCTTTGATGCTATGGAGTTCTTAACCACAACCCTAACGCCCCCCTTCCCATCACCACTATTATCCTCGCGGGTTTTATTAGAGACCTCTAGATCTGCTACATATAGAGAACAGCCCATATATGCTTCTGGAGGGCCTCTGCATCTAGAGGCAGCAACAACACTGTCACTAGGCTCTCCAAGCTTTGGCGAGTGACAAGCACCGCCTTTGTAGAAGGGGCAGGCCATTCTGCTTCTTTCCTTTCTAGATATTGGTTAGCAGTATAGATATTCAGATGCTGGGTTGAAATTTTAGGGGCTCTTCCGGTGGGGGTATTATCGTTTAGATCTTAGATGCTTTTAAGCTCCTCTCTATTCTGAGTAGTATCTAATTGTTATCGATGCTTTTTCACCCACTTCTTCTCTTATTAGCGACTCTACTCTAGAGACTATATCGTGAGCCCTGCTAACATCAAGACCCCCTGGTAATACACATACCACGTCTATGACAAGCCTTCTGCCGATATATATAGCTTTCACGCTTTTGATCCTAACGAGGCTCTTGATGGAATCGTCCTTCTGAACAGCTTTGGCAACGATCCTATAGAGATCCTCGGCGCGGCTTCTCTTAGGCTCTATATGCACAAGCACGCTCTCAACATCCTCTACAGAGCTCTTAATGCTCCTCTCAACCTCCGAGGCTATTCTTGAGGCTTCGTCAAGGCTTATCGTTGGGCTTACCTCGACGTGCATTCTCACATGATAGCCCCTATGATCTTCAAAGACCTCTATATCGTGGACTCCTTGGACTCCTGTGACCCTTGATGCTATATCGCTGCTTTTAGAAGCTATCTCGCTGATCCTAGATCCTCCTCTGGGCTCCATGTGGATCACGAGATCTATATCCCTGGACCCGGATCTCCTTATCCTCTCCTCAAGAGTATCGATAACTTTGTGAGCCTCAACGAGATCCAGGTTGCTTGGGATCTCAACAACAGCATCCATAAACACTCTAGACCCAGCTCTCCTAGCCCTCACACTCCTAACAACTAGATCCAGATCCCTGCACGCCCTTCTAAAGATATTGAGAGCCTCTTCAGGAGCCCTGTCCATCAGCTCGTCTACAGAGGTTTTCACTATCCTTAGAGCGGCCGAGCCTATATAGGCCGCAATGGCTATCCCGAGGATAGAGTCTATGGCAGAGAGAGGAAGCGCCCCATCAATAACAACACCCACAACGCTTAGAACAAGCACTGAGGACGTTATATATAGATCGCTTCTATAGTGAAGAGCATCTGCCTCCAACAATATAGATCCATATTTAGAAGCTCCTCTACCAAGAGCCCTTGATCTCCAGAAATCAACTAGAATGGTGGTTAGAAGCAATAGAGACACTATGGGAGTGAACTCAACATGGGCGCCACGAGCCCCAACGATCCTTAGAAAAGCCTCAAACCCCACATAGAGCAGCATTCCGAGAAGAGCTAGAGAAACCCCGAGGGAGCCTATGCTCTCGGCCTTGCCATGGCCATACGGGTGCTCAGCATCAGGCTCCTTTATAGCAACCCTCATGGCCGCCAAGGCTATCATACCCCCCACTATATCGCTCAGGCTGTGGATACTGTCGGCCAGAACGGCTAGGCTACCGCTATAGAGGTAGGCCGTGATCCTCATACTGAGTATTGAGAGCGATGCTAGTAGCGAGACAACCACGAGCCTCAGCCTAGGGTCTATTGCAAACAATCCAGGGATCTTCTTATGGTTTGCCATTGGTTCCTAGATATATGTCTCTATAATCCTAAAAACTTTAGATCTTGAAGCAAATAGATCATAGATCCAGGCAGCCATATCCGCGGGCACAGCCTTTCCCCCATGAAGAGAGGCGGGGTGTTCTGTGTGTTTTGGATGAAGCTATTAAAAGGAATAGTGATAGAGGTTTGCTTCTGTTCTTTCTTCCCCTCTTTCTTAGCTAAGGCATCCACAAATCATAATTATGCTGCCTAGCCTTAAAATATTACTATAGATTTTTAATATATCTCGAGCATTATTAGATATACTTTATACATGCTCCGAGGGTTTTGAGCACTGGCTACCGCCTTAGCAACTCGCATCAATATCCCCATAACTATTAAAGCCTATTTAGCTGCTATAACATGGTGGTTTAAATGTATGTCGAAAGATTCTCGTTGAAAAAGCCAGCGATAGCTGTTCACGGGGGAGCGGGTGACTGGGCGATTGACAGTGAGGGTGGGAAAAGAGTTTGCGAGAAGCTGAGAGGAGCTCTCGAAACAGGATTCGATGTTCTTATAAGAGGAGGATCAGCTGTCGATGCCGTTGTTGAGGCTGTCGCTGCTCTAGAAGACTCTGGGATCTTCAATGCTGGCTCCGGCAGCGCTCTCAACTCGAAAGGCTATGGAGAGCTCGACGCCGGCGTCATGGATGGCTCTACGATGTTCTCTGGAGCCGTGGCTGCTGTGAGGGTTAGAAACCCTGTTAGGCTCGCTAGGATGGTGATGGATAGAACATCCCACGTTATTCTATGCTGTGATGATGCCGAGGCCCTTGCCAGGGCGCTCGGTATGAGCATTGAACCATTTAGACCTGGCGAGAATCAGGTTAAGAGATATAGGGATCTCATCTCGAGGCTTGGGAGCGAAGATGCCCCTATATATGTGAAAGCAAACAGGGAGATCATAGATAGGCTCTTGAGATCAGGAGTCCATGGAACCGTGGGGGCCGTTGCTATAGATAACGAGGGAAGGCTGGCAGCGGCCACCAGCACCGGGGGCGTTTGGCTGAAGCTCCCGGGCAGGGTTGGTGACACACCGATCCCGGGGGCCGGGTTCTACGCTGATCGAGATATCGCGTGCTCAGCAACAGGTATTGGGGAGACCATTATGACCATATCCCTCTGCAGGTCGATAGCCCTTGCATCGAGATTCATGGGATCTGTGTTATCTGCCATAGCCTATTCATTCGAAGAGCTAGAATCCCTTCCCAGGTATAGGGGCTATGCCCAGGCCGGTGTTATAATAATCACCAGGAACTCGGATCTATATATGGCCTACAACACCAAGGGGATGGCCAGAGGCTATGTATCATCGGATAAAAGCATCTCTACAGCTGTCTTTCAGCTCCATAGCAGATCTAGGATCTCTGAGCAATAGGCTTAGCCCCATGCTTCCCACAGGCCTCATGGCGGTAAAACATATTTCCAGGTTCCAATATATAGAGATACGTGTTTGCCTCAGAGGGGTTTTCCTCTCTACAGAGCTTTATACCTAAACTATATAAAATTCCTTGTTACATGGTTTTTGGTGAAGCATGGGGGGTAAAAGGATCACTGGTGCTATGCTAAGAGTCCTCGAGATCATTGCTGGTGAGGATGCTACAGCGGCTCAGGTTGCTAAGAGGCTTGGGATAAGGGTTAGCGCTGCTAGAAAGCATCTGGAAAAGCTCGTGCTATACGGCCTCGCGAGGCACGTGTTTGTTAGAAGAGGCATTGGCAGGCCTCGCAAGGTATATATGATTACTGAGGAGGGTGTCGAGGCCCTCCCCAAGATCTATGGGGATGTGCTTGTCGAGATCATAGATAGGCTTTCGCTTCAAGGGCTTAGGGAGAGGCTTGAGAATGTTGCGGAGAACATGGCTATGGATATAGCCTCTAGCATTAGGTCGGGGAGCCTTAGAGAATCTATAGAGAGGCTAAACAGCCTTGGCTTTATGAAGAGCGTTAGCGTTGATGAATATGGAAATAGAATAGAGATAGTGAGTAGAAACTGCCCAGTGCTCAAGGCAGCTAAAAAGCACTACGATATATTCTGCATAAAGTTCCACACCAAGGCAATATCGATTCTCGCCAAAGGCTATAGGGTTGAGCTTACACAGTGCATAGCCAGGGGAGACCCTGTCTGTAGGCATGTGATAACGCTTAAGCAAGGGAACTATCCTTAAGAAAAACATATCTATTTTATAGAGCTAGATAGCATGTGAAGCAGCATGAATAGGAGGAGATTCATAAAGATAGCAATAGGCAGCATAATAGCCCTAGGAGGATTAATCACTATCTACAGATTGATCGCCAGACAGGCTATGCAGCAGCAAAGCACGTTGAAAACATATCCAGAGAAGGGATCCCAAGCATTGCTGGCAGATCTAGTAGAAACTAGGGTTATCGCGTCAAACCTCCAGATACCCTGGTCGATAGTACCGATAGGCGGAGGCTCATATATAGTGAGCGAGAGGATAGGAAGGATCTCGGCGATCACGGATAACTCTGTTGAAGAGATAGCATCGATAGATGTTGCATCTATAGGCGAGGCCGGCTTGCTTGGATTGGCTATTCACCCTGAGTTTCCCTCGAAGCCCTATCTATATGCATATATGAGCTACCAGGATTCAGGGAGTATCTATAACAGGGTTGCGAGGATCAGGATCGATGTTGGTGTTTGGAGAGCTGTTTCCACACAGATCCTGGTTGATAGAATACCCGGGGGCTATATACACAATGGAGGCAGAATCAGGTTCGGCCCGGATCAAAAGCTATATATAACAACGGGAGATGCATCAAACGGGAGCCTGGCACAGAGGCTGGATAGCCTTGCAGGAAAGATCTTGAGGATCGAGGATGATGGAAGCGTGCCTAGGGATAATCCTTTCTACCCATCACCAATATATAGCTATGGCCACAGAAATCCCCAGGGGATCGATTGGCACCCATCACAAAGATACATGGTGTCCTCAGAGCACGGGCCTGTGGGGCACGATGAGATAAACATTATAGAGCCGGGGGGTAATTATGGATGGCCAGAATATGCTGGGGTTGGTGGTGATAGCAGATTCATAGATCCCGTGATTGAGAGCGGCTTCTCAACATGGGCTCCTTCCGGCATCTCTTTCATAAAAGGGGATCTTTTCAAAGAGTTCCACGGGGATCTCCTAGTTGCATGTTTAAGAGGCGAGAAGCTCCTCAGAATAAGGTTTCTCGGTGATAGAAAAGCCTACATAGCTGAAGAGCTTTTTGGAGATAAATTTGGTAGGCTGAGAGACGTTGTTATAGATGATGACGGCTCTATCTTGATCTCCACGAGTAACAGGGATGGAAGAGGCTCTCCCTCTATTAATGATGACAGGATCATAAGGATAACGATGAGATAACCCATATCATAAAGGATCTCTGTGGAAGTCGTATCCCAAGATCGCCTTATAACAGAAACATTGCCTCGAGGCGGTGATGGCTTGTGTTTAAATGATCTGTAACGATAGGGTTCCGGGGATTATGGCATGTTGCCCGACCCTGGGGAATAAAGGTATGGGGGATAGCCCCACGATATATATCGTGGGGATGGGGGCTGCGGCGCCCCAGATCAGCAAATAAGGCCTCGGATGCAAAGCCCTGGCCCTTCAGGGCGGGGCATGTCAAGGCCACTAATCAGCAATCCCTAGCCATAACTTTATTTATAAGCTATGCTAGGAGTATTTGCTTAAAGATCTTTGAGGGGGTTAACCAAACCCGCATTGGTCGCTTGCAGACACTATTTAGTCTATAAGGAATAGATCGTCTTGGAAGGCTTTCAAATATATCGGGGCAAATATATCGGGGGGCTAGCTGAGAGTCCTTCTATCCGGGGCAGAGTTGATGCATTCCCTATCAATAATGGGCCTAACTATTATGATAGGCACTCCAAAGTTTCTAGAGCAGCTATGAGGATAAGAACAATAGTAACCCTTAAGGGTGGGTGGCAAGATCTTTCAGAGGCAGATCTGGCGGGAGTAACTATTGATGAGAAAGATCCGGAAGTGATCCACGTTGCGAAGGAGATCCTAAGGATAACGGCTTTGCCTCATATAGATCCTCTCTTAGGGATAACGAGATCCACTATAGGCTTTTCCATAGATTGCCATGGGATGTTCAATACGGCCCTGAGAGGTGCCCGCTATGTGGGTGTGGGATCAAAGATCTTGGCTACCGTTGCTGTTGTGGGGCGGCTGATTAGGTGCAGAGGCGTTTGCGATCTTTATTATAAACAGATCTTTATTATAAATTAATGCGCACTGATATATCTTGGAGAGTGGCTACATGGGGGTTCCAGATTATAGAGCCGAGATCAATGAGATCAGGATGCTTGGTGGAATAGGCTCGATCCTGGTTCTTCTCATTATGGTTCCTTATGCGGGGGTTGTTATAGCGGCTGTGGGCATTGTGCTAGTGCTTATCGCCCTTAAAAGACTATCTGATATATCTAAAGATACATCTATATTTAGAAACGCTCTAATATCGGCTATTATGGGCATATTAGCGGTAGTGGCTATCTCTTTACTAGCGCTGGGAGCTTTCTTCGTAGCTATATATTCAACAACATATACACAAGAGCAACCCATTCCCATGGGGTCTCCCCCAGGCTATGATCCCCGTTCCGGTTTCTCTGGGCTTGTCGCCTCACTGGTTGCAGCCCTTGCTATAGCATGGGTCTTTCTAATCATATCCTCATACTTTCTATACAGATCATATAGATCGGTTGCCCTCTACACAGGAAGCGGGCTTTTCTCAACAGTTGGGATACTATATATAATAGGCTCGGTTCTATCCATAGTTGCTATTGGTCTCTTGATAGTATTGGTAGCGGTTATCATACAAGCTGTAGCGTTTTTCACACTCCCCGACACGATCAAGAGAGGCGAGGGCCCCGGCGCATCGGGATCTCCTCAGACGCTGCAGCCAGGCAGCCAATAGATCTTTTAAAGATCCTTATTTCTTCTCATCTAAATAGATAGATCCCTGGATCTTTATAGACATACTTACTCTATAATACATATCTATAGCCCTCTCTATGGCTTTACCCCAGCTGAGGAACAGGGGGTAGGGCCTTGCAAGCATTGCCCTCAAAGCTGTTCCCCTCATATAGCTGCAAAAGCTGCGGGCCAGATCCCTATCGACTCCCTTCTCAGCCAGCTTCTCGCCGCATCCAGGTTCTTCTAGCTTTGCGCCGGTGGCGCTATATATTATCTCATCTATAATCCTATAGATCTCTAGGAAATCTTTTCTACCCAGCTTCCCAGCCCTCAGCTCCTTCAGGTTCGTATGGTTGGTTATATCCACATGCCGGATTCTCTCTGCCATTTCTATAGGCTTGTCCGCCCTTCTCGCGGGGGTTTTTGAGAGTATTATTAGAGATATGACAAGGACTGAGGTGCTTATAATTAGGATCCTGACTAGGTTTGATATAGCTATGAGCCTCTGTAGAGTGTTATCAGCCCAAGATATAGATGGTGGAAGCCATGTTGCTGGATGTATTATCCTTGCAATAGCGGCTGCTATGAACTCCGGCGTAACCAGCAACGAGGGGTTAACACCGCGGCTTATGAGCGATACCGGGTCTCCCCCTATATATCTCGAGGCATCCATTAGAATCGTGCAGCTACTCTGATCCATGCACAGGTGCTTCAAAGCCCCTCTATATAGATCGAGGTATCTATCTCTATACTGGCTCCTCAGAACCTGGTTTAGAAATATAGATCCGTCGCCCACTATGAATATATTCTTATTCTCAAAACCCTCCTCCACAGCAACAATAACGTCGAAGGATACCCCCTGGATGGGGGTTTGCTGAGACCCTGTCTGATTAACTATACGGGCTGCTGGAACCACCCCCGAAACCAGGATCTCGTGATCCCGGCTTCCCGATTCTATAAGAGCGAGACGCGACGCTATATCGAGAACAAGGTCACCCCCATAGCCCCACGACGTGTTAAAAGCAGCCACTGGATATGGCAGTCCTGTCGATACATCGAATATCCTTGTCCCCTCAACCCGGACGCGAGATCCTATTGCTTCTAGCAGAGCGTTAGCGTTACCGCTCTCATCAGCAGCCAAGAGCCCCACCAACCTGCACCTGGATAGAAGCATAGCTATACTCCGAGCCTCGTCGATGGAGTAGGGGGTCTCGGGGGATATGGTTACTAGAACAGCATTTTTACAGCCCGCTAGGAGATTGTCAGCAGCGCTCCAGTTCGTTATAACATAGGTATTTGGATATATAGTCTTTGTCTCTGAATATAGATCGCTGGCCCCTAAAAGCCCTGTGTTGAAGGGAGAAGCACCTGTATAGATCATGATCCTCGGGGGCCCTAGCTCGAGCACCGCTAAGAGCCCTATAAGAACTAGGGATACAATAGTTGCAGCCCCTATGAGGATCTCTGGGGCTATCTTCCCCCCAGGATCTCTATCCCTGGCTCTCCTCATGGAGCAGCACCCATGGCCCTCACCACAAGCTCTGTAACTACCCATGCGTCTCTATAATATGTCGCTATAGGGCTGAGAACCCTATCGAGGCTAGATGAGGCCGGGAATCCCAGGGATATGCCGGCTGCATAGGATACGATGTATAAGCTCGCTATGACTATGATAAGGCTTGCTATGCTTTTGAGGGTGGGCTCTCTCTCCTCGCTGAAAATGCTTCTCGACAGAACCCCCCATATTGCTATGAACAGAGCGAGACCAATGATCCATAGGGCTGCCCTTGAATACAGATCTTCTTGCTCGTTTTGAAACGCTATGCCGGCTATTCTTAGAACCTCCCTAACTATATAATATATGGGCGGTGTGATCACAGCTGAGAGAACGAAGCCTCTAAAGAAGCCGAGGGGAGGCCTTACCCACTTTAGATCAACAGATCTAGATAGATCTGTAAGGGCTATCCTAGAGCTCGGTATAGCATAGAGAGCCGCAGCCTCTATAGCCTGCCTCGCGAGAACATAGAAAACACCCAAGAGGATCGATGCCATGAGTATTAAACCAATGGGGTTGTTATTGAGGAAAGAGAGTAGGGGAGCTACGTAGGGGCTTGCGCTGCTAAGCTTAAAGAGAAATATATAGGAAGCTATATATACCGACACAAGCCCTGGGATGATCGTGAAGGCCGCGATGAGAACGAAAAAGCCTTTAGCAGCATTTCTCCAGCTAAACTCATAGCTAATGATAGGGGCTGGCATAGAGCCTCTATAGTGGTTTCTCAAAACATCTGTTATAAGTATCACAAAGAGCACTGCTAGGGCTTGGTAGAGGCCTATCGATGTGAGGAGATTGCTTCTGAGATAGGGCTCTGGAAGTGCAACCATGGAGGCGAAGAATATGGTTAGCGTGTAGAGAGATGGCGAAGGGATCGCTAGGGTTGCTATGCAGCTTATGAGAGATACTATAAGCAGAATCGGGATCGAAGCTATATCTAGCCTACCGCTTAGGATGAGCTGGGGAACAGCTGATACTAGGGGAGCATAGCTCGCGGTTTTTAGAAGCAAGGGTACCAGGATCGCTAGGATCGATGCTCTCGGTATGATCTCAACAAGGATCCTAGAGTTCCTCAAGATCTCTCGAGCTCCTGGTAATCCTTAACAGCCCTCTTAACATACATCTCCTCAGGCTCGTGTGCATATCTAACCCTCTCATAGATCTCTGTAAGATCCCCGAAAGATCCTGTATCGCCGAGGCTCCCCCTAACCCTCTCGAGGTACTCCCTATGGGTCTCGCTAGGCCTCCTAGGAACCCTTCTGGAGAGAAGACCAACAGCCCTCCAGTATATCCCTATCACACCGCCTCTCAGCACAACTTCCCCGTGGCTCTG